>Ga0272442_10001272_pt1 | contig 38625 bp, 37 predicted proteins | sample SSMForm2O_FD_200262 | JGI IMG/M metagenome (GOLD analysis project Ga0272442, IMG submission 200262) | Marine sediment archaeal communities from Little Sippewissett salt marsh, Falmouth, MA, United States - SSM-Form-2O | ecosystem: Environmental > Aquatic > Marine > Wetlands > Sediment ... | reverse complement strand
TCCAGCTATTGATATCGATTTCAACTCAGTACAGACTCTTTTTCCACCGTTTGCGTCAAGATCAAAAACATCATTTAGTGATCGATTTTGGAGGTGCTAAACACGTACAAATTAATGAAGGGCATACTTAGAAACTTTGGTGAGATAAGAAAAGTTGAACAAGTGATAACCGACCATGGAAGTCAGTTCTACGCCAATAAGAAAGACAAAAACGGCAGAAGCAACAGTAAGTTCTTAACATTCTTAAGTGAAAATAAGATTTAACACATCAAAGCACGCATTAAACATCCTTAGACAAACGGTAAAATCGAAAAATGATATGATACATACGAGAAACACAGGATTAAGTTCGACGTATGTGTTTAGCACCCCTTAAATCGATTTCATGATGTTGGTTTTAGTCAATGAATATGCGCCGAAAAGCAACTTGTGGTAAGTAGAAAAACAACATCATGCAATCACGAGAGTCTAGATTCTGATCACTATCTATTGGCCCCAAATGAAGCATTCTGGATGAAATTGTCTTATGAGTATAGATTGAATATGTTCATGAGATGTATGGAGGATGAATTAAATGGATGAAAATTTTTGATATGTCAAGAGGAGTATATAAAGTCAAAACATTTGGGACTATACACCCGACAACATAACATAATACCCTTAAATACTATGGAGATGTAAAAGTTGAGATCTGGACAAATGGGAAAAGTCATTCTATTTGACTTATAGTTGTGTGATAGTAAAATTTCGCTTGGAGTTTTATTGTACAAAACACGAAAACTGTTTAATATTTAAATATAGTTTTTATCATTCATAACCCTATCATTTCCACTGGAACACCCACACCCCATCATTTCCACTGGAATTAAATGCTTAAAATAACCTGATCCAAACAAAAATATAGCTCGTGAATTACACTCTATTTTACAGGGTGGTAATGCAACATTTTAATTGTAGATAAAATGAAAAGAATTATAGAAACCGAAATCAAAACAGAATCAACTAACGTATGTTCTAAATAATTAATCAGACCATACTAGAATCAAAATACTTAAGTACTATCAAGTAGTTAGTTACACATAGCCATATTTATTCTACTAACTAACAAAGTTATCTAACCACATTTATGTCTTTTCAGTGGAAACAAAGGGGTGGGGGTGTTCCAGTGGAAATAAAGGGGTGAGTTCAGCCACAACCCTAATAACTGATGAAATGCTTTTGACGTGCTACTTGGGGGGGAATAGAAATCATATGTCAAGTGGTTTATTTGCTGATCTGTTAAAGAAAGGGGGGATATTTGACTGTAGAGATGTACTCCGCTCAACTTATACGCCCTCAGAACTACCTCATAGAGAAGAGCAAATTAACAACTTAGCGTCTGTCCTTGTACCAGCTTTAAGAGGCGAAACGCCCTCTAACGTACTAATATACGGGAAAACTGGTACAGGAAAAACCGCTGTGGCAAAATACGTAGGTAGTGAATTGGAATCAGCTAGTTGTAACTCTAAATGTTCTTTCATTTATATCAACTGTGAGGTTGTCGATACTCAATACAGAGTATTAGCTCATTTAGCGCGTCATTTCGATAGAGACATTCCCATGACCGGATGGCCAACTGATCAGGTATATGATGAGTTGCGAACAGCCCTCGATGAGATCCCCCAGATGGTCGTGATCGTCCTGGATGAGGTAGACAAGCTAGCCAGAAAGGGAGATGATGTTCTTTATAATCTTACTCGAATAAATTCTGATTTAGATACCTCACGAGTCAACATTATAGGTATCTCTAACGATTTGAAATTCACAGAATTTTTGGATCCCAGGGTAAAAAGTTCACTCGGAGAAGATGAAATTATCTTTCCTCCTTACAACGCAGAGCAGATTCGTGATATACTAGAACATAGAGCTGCTATGGCTTTTAAGCCAGAGGTATTAATGGAAGACGTAATACCATTGTGTTCGGCTTTTGCAGCCCAAGAACATGGTGATGCGCGTCGTGCATTGGATCTTTTGAGGGTATCAGGGGAGCTCGCAGAACGATCCGGACAAATGAAGGTATCTGAAGATAACGTTAGATCTGCACGGGAGAAAATCGAACGAGATCGTGTACGAGAGGTTGTGTCTACTTTGCCCACTCAGTCCAAATTGGTCCTATATAGCTCAATTCTTTTGGAGGAGCAAGGGATTAGAAATGTCACTACAGGTTCGGTTTACAATATGTATAAGCAATTGTGCCCCATGGTGGACATGGACTATTTGACGCATCGGAGGGTCGCGGATCTGGTAGCTGAACTGGATATGCTTGGGATAATTCATACAGTAGTTGTCAGTAAGGGCAGGTATGGTCGTACTAAGGAGATAACGCTTAGCGTTTCTCCTGGCAAGCTCAAAGTTATGATTTTGGATGATTATCGCCTGAAGGTTTTGAACAGCGGCAATATACCACCTGTGCAAAGCAGGTTAAACTAACCTAATAAGTATAATATCCCGCATTTTTTCGGTGATCTACCCGTAATGTTTTTACGCTGGGAGATTATGGGGGTATGTGGCAGCTGTTTTAGAGCGCCGATAGTGTAGTGGTTATCACTAGGCGTTGCCAACGCCTAAACTCGGGTTCGAATCCCGGTCGGCGCACTTTAATGACCATATATTTTTGAACAAAAAGCAATAGCATCTGTTGTGTTTCTTACTCGTAATTTCAAGTAATGCGTTGAATATGGTCACATATCTTATTTACTATCACATCAATAATTCAAACTATAGTCGAGAACCAATTAGTTTCATCTAATTGGTTCTCGCCAGAATAGTGCTTAACGATACGAATAAGTCAAATCTCGAACTCACGAGAATTTGAGATTAATCCGAAAGGTATCGTTAAACACTATACTTTGGTGGTGAAATTTGTTGTATGACGTCATCGTAATTGGAGCGGGTCCAGCTGGGCTTACTGCTGGGATGTATTGTGCCAGGGGTGGTAAAAATACCTTGATTTTGGGGAACGTCTTTGGATCTCAATTATCTATGGGTGGTCTTTACGAGAACTATCCAGGGTTTCCTGATGGCATTCAGGGTATTGAGCTATCTGAGAGGATGCTGGAACAGGCTCAGAAATACGGTGTGGAGTATCGTCAGGAGATGGTAGAAAAGGTAGTCCATCTAGATGATGTTTTTAAGACCAAAACCGAGAGCTGGGAATACGAGTGTAAAACCTTAATTTTAACTACTGGTGCTAGTCATCGGAAGTTGGAGGTACCTGGAGAGGATAAGTACATTACAAGGGGCGTATCTTATTGCACTCATTGTGATGGCGCCCTCTTTAGGAATAAGTCCGTGGCGATTGTAGGTTACGGGAACGGTGCGGCTAAGGCAATTCTCTATCTTGCAGATATTTGTGCCCAAATGTATCTTCTGAACGTAGAAGAAGAGCTAGTCTGTGAGTCAATTTATGCAGATCGCATAAAGAGGCTATCTAATCTCAAGTCTATGGATGGCGTGGTAGTAAAGCGAATTTTTGGCGATGGATTTGTTGAAGGTTTGGAATTTGAGGTAAGAGGGAGAGCAAGAACTCTGAATGTTGATGGTGTTTTTGTGGAGATGGGTGTAAAACCTAACGTCTATCTGGCAGAGGATTTGGGTTTGGAGTTAACCAAAGGCGGATTCATTCGGGTTAACCGGTTGACTCAGGAGACGAGTATAGCTGGAATTTTTGCGGCTGGTGATGCCACTGGTGGGCGCTTGCAGGTGACTACGGCGGTTGGTGCGGGGACCTCTGCGGCCATAAGTGCTATGAGGTACTTGTAACCTACATTTTTGTAAAGAACATGTTGGTGGTGACTTTTCACGAAAAAACGACGCTCTAAACCAGATCCTACAAAGCCTGTTGCAGTTTGGCGATCGAAAGATCTGTTGGATGGCCGGCCCGTTGGGTGCCTTACCATAATTTTGAGAACTAGTGGTTGCCGGTGGAATCAATGTACTATGTGTGGTTTTGCCGCAGAAGGTATGGCAGTTACCACAGAACAACTTATGACTCAATTTAAGGTCGCTACTAGTGATCTTTCTCCTGAGGATGAGGTTGTGAAGATTTACACCAGTGGTAGCTTTTTTGATACTGTAGAGGTGGCAAAAACAGTTCGTGTACAAATCCTGGACCAACTTTCAAATCTCGAGGTTAATAAAGTAGTTCTGGAATCTAGGCCAGAATATGTGACTCCTGATGTCGTTCAAGACTCCGTTTCTAGGATTAGGACGGAGATTGCTATCGGTTTAGAATCATCTAACAATTTGGTCAGTACCTATGCCATCCGTAAAGGTTTCACCTTTGTCGATTTCAAGAACGCGGCTGAGATAGTCCATCAGAGTGGTGGCAGCGTGAAAACTTATCTTTTGCTTAAACCACCCTTCCTCTCTGAAGGTGTAGCCATTAAAGACGTCTTACGTTCAGCTAATGTAGCTGCGCCTTATTCTGATGTTTTCTCTCTAAACCTTTGCAACATCCAGCGAAATACTTTTTTGGAGCAGATGTGGAATAAAGGAGATTATCGAACTCCTTGGTTGTGGAGCGCAGTAGAGATTTTGAAAAACGTTCACTCTCGTCCCATAATTTGTGACCCTGTAGCTGCAGGGGCCCGTCGTGGCCCTCATAATTGTGGCGAATGTGATGCAGATGTCGCGAAGGCCATAAGAGATTTTTCTTTGACTCAAGATACTAGCCTATTCAATGAGTTGGAATGTGGGTGTAAAGCAGCGTGGGAAAAAGTGGTGGAGCTAGAGGATTACACTTTTGGAGCACCGCTTGACTAGTGTGACCGAGGACATGTATTTGAAGTTCTCTTGGCCGCACACCAATTTAAACATTTTTATTTAATAATAATTTAAATTTTCATCATTGCTATATCCAGAATTTAACACTTTATTGGTTTTTAGGAATTTTAGTCATTATAATCGACTTTAAATGCCTATAAAGATTTTAACCTCAGTAATGCCCTATGTTCAGCACCTAAAATAACGTCAAAATCTAAAACCAAAAACGTTTAATACGGAGAAAGCTACCGACCGTTATAATTCCGTATTCGTGGAAGACGTTGATGTCGTTCAACACATTGTAAGTGACGAGGTTTGGGAGGTACAACATCTTTATCTGAGGTTGAAGGCATCGTTTTGTATGCTAAAAATCCAGTGACGGATAAAGACCATCAAGGAAATAGTGAGGTGTTAAATTGTCTGGAGGAGCAACCACAATTATTATAAGTCAGTTTATTTTTAATATCGCCCTTCTACTGATTGCTGCACGAATTGCGGGCGACATAACGAGCAAGTATCTGAAACAACCTGCGGTTTTAGGGGAGCTGATAGCCGGAGTGATCATTGGTCCTTACGCTTTGGGAAGCTTCCTTAACAGTCCCTTAATTCTCAACTTTGGGGAGGTCGCCTTCGAACAGGTGGCACAGGCAATACCTGGTGCACATGCAACTGTCGTTCATTTCACTTTGATTGACGTAATTTCCATGTTAGCTGTGATCATCCTGCTTTTCTATGCTGGTGTGGAAACCGATGTCAAGAAATTCATAAAGTATGGGCCCAGCGCGGGATTAGTGGCCATCGGTGGTGTGGTATTTTCCTTTGCATTCGGTTATTTCCTCACCCAGTGGATGTATCCTCAGGGTGGTCAGGTTGCTGCTCTCTTCATGGGCGCAGTATTAACCGCTACCAGTGTGGGCATTACAGTTCGTGTGCTCATGGATATTGGGAAGCTGGATACTCCTGAAGGCGTTACCATCTTGGGTGCTGCGGTGATAGACGATGTGATAGGCATCATCATTTTGGCTCTGGTTCTAAGCATCGCCGCAGGTGGCGGTGAGGGTGGAATTGAGCTCGCAGGTCTAGTGAAGCTAGGTGCTACTGCATTCATCTTCTGGTTCGCCATCGTGGCCATAGGCATAAAGTTTGGTGGATTGATTTCCAAGTACGTTCTGGGAATGTTTGACGATTTATATGCCAAGGCCATAATCGCCCTTTTGATCGGGTTTATCATCGCTTATGTCTCTACTTTTGTGGAGTTACACCCGGTCATTGGAGCATATGCTGCGGGACTTATGTTTTCGGCAACCGCTGATAAGGAAGTCATAACCAAACATCTACATGGGATATACGCTTTCCTGGTACCCCTCTTCTTCGTCTCTATGGGTATGCAAGTTGATTTGTTCCAGCTGAAAGATTTGCCCATGGTTTACGGTACATTGCTTGTGCTTTTGTCTTTCGTATCCAAGATCTTTGGATGTGCTATCTTCGCTTTGCCAGCGGGCTTCAATACTCGTGGAGCAGTAAGGGTTGGTTTAGGTATGATGCCTAGAGGTGAGGTTGGGCTCATTGTTGCAGGCATGGGGTTGTTGGAAGGGGCTATAGATCAGCCCATGTACGTGGCAGCAGTGATGGTAAGTCTGCTCAGTACTTTGGCCACACCCCCACTTCTGAAGCCTTTCTTCGAAAAGGGAGGTTCTGGGCTGAAGAGCGAAACATAAATCGACAGTTTTTTTCCCAGGGGCCTGAAATTTTAGGCTCCTAATTTTTTTGTAAAAAAGGGCAAAAGGAATTCAAAATCTTAAAAAAACGTTGCTACGCTTTTTTTGATTTAGATATGCTTTTCTTCTAAATGAGATTAATTCCAGGTTTTGTGACGTACCATCGTCCTTTTTTGGTTTTTGTAAACTCTAATGCCTCAAAAAAGTTATCAAAACGATGGACTTCTTTGGTTTCGAGGTTTATGACTGCCAGACGTTTATCTTTGACCATATCGACATTTTTGAGTATTTCTTCTGCTTTTTTTCGATTATCACTTTTATTTTTTCGTTGAAATGGCTGTAATTCCCGTTTTATAATCTCATCTACATCGAGTTCTTCTTCGTCTATGAAATTCTCCTTCAAATCATCTGGCAATTCATCATCCTCCATCTATCCAATCTTTGTAGGATTGCCCTTTTCAGCGGCCCTGCATAGGTAATCGACTGACGGAAATTCGTGTATGGTTGTGGCTATGATGGTTCCCTTCCCGAAGTGTCCTTTGACTAGGATGGGTCTACCCTGTGAATCGTTAAGCACGGTTTCGAAGTCGTCACCTATTTCCAGGTAGCCATCACACTCTGCGATTGGCATGTCGACCAGATTGGAGCTGAAATGATATGAATTTGGGATCAATTCCGTGCTTTTGCAATCTTCTATATATTTTATAGTAAGTGATAGCCACTCGTAATTGTGTTCTGGGACCAAGGGACCAAATATGGTAAGTATCCCACCTTGTTTCACAAAATCGGATATTTTTGATTTGCAGGCCTTTAGTGATGGTAGTATTTTGGAATATTGGGGATTGGCAAATCCAGTAGGTATTATGATCATGTTGAATTTAGGCAAAAAAGGACTACCTAAGACGCCTGGGTCCAAGAACTGAAAATTCTTCTCTGTGCTTTGGAGTAGCTTTTCGAAAAAGAAAGACTTCTCTCCAATAATCCCTATTTCTGGCATATAAAGGCACATTTCGAGCATGCCTGGTTTAAAGAGTTTATGTTGATATTGTTCTACATGAGCGACTTAAGTATATTTTTTTTGGCATGGAGCCAACAGATTTATTACTATATAAGACTCAAGGCTATCTAAAAGGTGAGCCATATGGAACAGGAACTAATGAGAATTGGCGTCTCACTTCCCGAGTCTTTGTTGACCAGGTTTGACGGCATAATCGAAAAGCGTGGATATTCCTCTCGGTCGGAAGGTATTAGAGATGCCATAAGAAATTACATCGTACATTATGAGTGGATGAGCGACGTAAAAGGCGATCGCGTTGGAGTTATCACTTTGGTCTACTCCCACCATCAACGTGGTCTGGTAGACGCCCTAACAGACATACAGCACGATTTTGTGAGCATAATACAATCTGCTCTTCACATTCATCTCGATGAAGATAATTGTCTGGAGATCGTAACTCTTAGGGGTGAAGGCCAACAAGTGAAAAATGCTGCTGAGAAAATGATGGCTTTGAAAGGCGTAAAGCACGTAAAGTTAACCACCACGTCGGTAGGAAAAGAACTCTAATCTGGTAACTCAACTGGCGGGAGAGATTGGTGCAGGCCTTGGAGATATTGGCTGGAGTGTATTTTTTTCATGTCCACGACCAGGCTAGGATCGCAACGCAACCGGAAGTTCCTATTTCAATTTACGGAGAACAGATCGTAAAAGGCTACCGACTTTGGGACCCCTTCAGGAGCAAGCTTGGGGCGTTTCTGCTGAAAAGTTATTCGATCGGTGGTCAAGATGCCATAACGGCGGTCTTAGACTTTCAATCGTATCATAAGGTACTCTACTTGGGCGCGGCCACAGGTACCACCGTCAGCCACGTTAGCGATATAGTGCGCGAGGGTTTGGTTTATGCGGTTGAGTTTTCTCCCCGATCGATGCGCGATCTTCTTCGTCTTTGTGAATCTCGGAAAAACGTGATACCCTTGTTGGAAGATGCTGCTAAGCCGGAGATTTACAGTCCTATTTTGGAGCCGGTTGATCTCATCTATCAGGACGTGGCCCAGAGAAACCAGGCGGAGATTGTCAATCGAAACGTTATACGATATTTGAAGCCCGGTGGTACTTTGATCTTTATGGTCAAGACCAGAAGTGTGGACGTAACGCAACCTCCCAGAGACGTTTATTTAGAGGAGGTAAATCGCTTGGAGGGAGTTGAGGTCTTGAAGGTTCTTGATCTTCGTCCTTTCCATAAGGATCATTGGGCAGTGGTCGCCAAAAAAAGTTGATGTTCAGAAAAAAAAGTCTTTGATCTCCTGTCCGATTAAGTTGGGCAAAAGTCTGATGTAGCCGACCAATGGGATTCTGAACTTTGCCGTTCCTATCACCCAGTCTTCTCTGACTGGCATTAGATAGTTGATTCCCCAAATGGCGTAAATATCGTCGCCTTTTTTGATGAACGGAATCCCTGTATTGTGATCTAAATACGTTTCGTTACCTAGATTCACGATATTGCCCTTAGTTAGCTCTTCCTGGAAATATTCTTTTTTGATCACTCCCAGTGTTTGGCCAGCATTTTGGTCTATATCAGAGTTGTTGTCGCCTTTGGTAATATATCCCGAAAATGGTGCTACAGGTCCTCCATCCCACATTTGCTCTCCTTCGTCAACCCAACGCATGGCTCTATGTATTATGGGAGTGGCCTTGTCAGGGGGGTAAGGTCTTCTTAGAACAATGTGAGTCGCTTGGTCTAAGATGGTCAATTTGTCCTTTCCGTAAGGGCGGTAGAGGATTACGTTCCCTGGGTTATTGAAAGTTTCATAATCGCTAAAGTTCCCTTCTTCCCAAGTGGTAATTTTCGATTTGGACGTTCCCTGGATTACTATAATGTCTCCAATTTTCATGTTGGGATGCATGCTTCCTGATTCTACGGCGACCATGGGAGTCCAGACCCCTAGCGCCAGTTGGGAAATCACAGATATTGCCCCCACCACCACCACCACCACTATAAGATCTCGGAGAACTCCTTGGATCTTTCCGTCTTCTTTCAGCCACTCTATCAGCTTCATTGGGCAGCTTTATCTGTGGTACCGAATATAACCGTTTTCGATGTTGGGGATCGTTCAGCAATTTGCTGAAGAAGGGTATGAAATCTGTCCAGAGGCGTTTATTTAGAGGTGGTAAATCGCTTGGGGGGTGTTGAGGTCTTGAAGGTTCTTGATCTTCGTCCTTTCCATAAGGATCATTGGGCAGTGGTCGCCAAAAAAAGTTGATGTTCAGAAAAAAAAGTCTTTGATCTCCTGTCCGATTAAGTTGGGCAAAAGTCTGATGTAGCCGACCAATGGGATTCTGAACTTTGCCGTTCCTATCACCCAGTCTTCTCTGACTGGCATTAGATAGTTGATTCCCCAAATGGCGTAAATATCGTCGCCTTTTTTGATGAACGGAATCCCTGTATTGTGATCTAAATACGTTTCGTTACCTAGATTCACGATATTGCCCTTAGTTAGCTCTTCCTGGAAATATTCTTTTTTGATCACTCCCAGTGTTTGGCCAGCATTTTGGTCTATATCAGAGTTGTTGTCGCCTTTGGTAATATATCCCGAAAATGGTGCTACAGGTCCTCCATCCCACATTTGCTCTCCTTCGTCAACCCAACGCATGGCTCTATGTATTATGGGAGTGGCCTTGTCAGGGGGGTAAGGTCTTCTTAGAACAATGTGAGTCGCTTGGTCTAAGATGGTCAATTTGTCCTTTCCGTAAGGGCGGTAGAGGATTACGTTCCCTGGGTTATTGAAAGTTTCATAATCGCTAAAGTTCCCTTCTTCCCAAGTGGTAATTTTCGATTTGGACGTTCCCTGGATTACTATAATGTCTCCGATTTTCATGTTGGGGTGCATGCTTCCTGATTCTACGGCGACCATGGGAGTCCAGACCCCTAGCGCCAGTTGGGAGACCACCACGAATATTATCGATATGGCCCCCACCACCATGAGGTCTCGGAGAACTCCTTGAAGCGTTCCGTCTTCTTTCAGCCACTCTATCAGCTTCATTGGGCAGCTTTATCTGTGGTACCGAATATAATCGTTTTCGATGTTGGGAATCGTTCAGCAATTTGCTGAAGAAGGGTATGAAATCTGTCCAGAGGCGTTGGAGTTGATAGCCTCTTATTCCGGTTCTAAGGAGGATTTAATAGTACGCTTGATACGCGACCTTGATGAATTTACAAAGGTCATCAGTGTTTATGACGTGAATAAATTTATTTCGTCAACATATCCACAGGCGACGTCTTCGGTGGATCCCTCGAACTCAGATTCTTCGAGCAACTTTTTAGGCACCAGTTCTACGGAATTTGTCCCTGACGACCGAAGTCTTTCAGTACCTCCCCTTGATGAAAATGGTGGCTCGTTGGTCGGCTTGTCAAAAGCAGATTCAATCATGGATCAAATCGCCTTGGCCGATCCTAGGTTGGGCTTGAAAATTGCAGTTTCAAATGAACTGGAAGTATTGAGCGACATCACTGGCCAGTCGACCTGTGAAGGTGAGTACGATGACTTTATACGTTACTTTAGGGATCGCTACGCTAAGATCAAAGATATGCTCTCTTTTAGGTTAAACGACAGGCCAATTGAAAGCTTGAAGAAAAAAACGGCTGGCCGAGAGGTATCCATTATTGGAATGGTTATGGACATCAGAACCAGTGCCAAGGGCAACAAAGTGGTGGAGTTGGAAGATCCAACAGGCATGGTTCTGGCCATATTCAAGAAGGGCACTCCTTGTTTCGATGATTCAGTTTCTTTAGTAATGGATGAAGTTATCGGCGTTGAAGGGACCATTGGTGGTGGCGGAAACATGATCTTTGCAGAATCTATGATCCGGCCAGACCTTCCTCTTAGATCTATGTCTCAGACGGGGGATGGTGGTGCTTTGCTTATGTCCGATCTTCATGTAGGTAGCAAATACTTTGTTGAAGATGCTTGGGTGAGGTTCATATCCTGGATCAATGGAGAGGTAACCGATCCTTTAGGTTTGGCTTCTCGCGTAAAATATATTGTGATCGCTGGTGATTTGGTGGATGGGGTGGGTGTTTATCCTGGTCAAGAAAACGACTTGTCCATAATGGATATTCGTCAGCAGTATAGAGCGGCCGCAGAGTTGTTGGCCGATATTCCCACCAATATTCAAGTGATCATCTCTCCTGGAAATCACGACGTGGTCAGACAGGCTGAGCCACAACCAGCACTTCCCGATTTCGTTCAAGATTTATTTGGAAATAATTTTCATTTCGTGGGTAACCCAGCTTTGTTCAAGTTGGGGGGGATCGATTGGTTGGTGTACCATGGTCGAAGCATAGATGACTTGGTTCTCAAGATCCCCGGTCTATCTTATGGCGAGCCTGAGAAGGCCATGATAGAGATGCTGAAGAGGAGGCACTTATCCCCCATATATGGTAATCGTGTCTCCATCGCGCCTGAGAAAGAGGATCTTTTAGTGATCCAGAAACCTCCTGCGGTGCTTCATTGTGGTCATGTCCACACTGTTGGGGTTGTTCGACACAAGGGGGTTACAGTGGTTAATAGTGGTACTTGGCAGGGTCAGACAGATTTTCAGAAGAAGATGAACATTCAGCCAACACCGGCAATTGTCCCTCATCTAGACCTTACTACCATGCGCATCAGAAAACTCATATTCGCCGATGAATGAATTATGTACAGTTTTGCATATTGGTCATATCAAATTTAGGAAAGTATACGCCTACCTTTCAGGAGGGTCATCGATTCGCTTCCCGCAGTGGGGGCACATTACCATCTGTTTTTCGGCCCCCTCTCGTTTGATTTGTACTTCTTCCACGAAGCCAGAGGCCAGTATTCCTGCAGGCAGTGCGAAAAGGCCAATTCCTAAGACGATGACCAGCGCCCCAATGAATTTCCCGATAGGCGTCATGGGGTATATGTCCCCATAGCCCACCGTGGTTAAAGTGACTACACCCCACCACATGGCCGCAGGTATGCTAGAGAATGCTTCTGGTTGAGAATCGCGTTCAAAGTGGTATACCAGGCAGGAGGCGAATATCAATAGGATCAGTATGGCGAAGAATGTAACCGTTAACTCCTCTTTTCTAAGTCTGAGGACGGTACCCATGGTTCTGATCGATTCTGAGTATCTGGCCATTTTGAATAGCCGGAAGAGCCTGAATAGTCGGATCGATCTTACAAACCTCAAATCAGTCATTATCATGGGCAAATAGAAAGGCAAAATGGCCAATAAATCTACAATGGCCAGGGGAGTAAATATGAAACGTATCCTGCCTCGAATAGAATTGCTGAACTTCGGGTTTATGGTGCAGGACCATATTCGTAGTAAGTATTCCGTGCTGAACACAATCACCGAAAATAAATCGAACAGATGGAAATACGTGCTATACCGAATATAGAGGCTCTCTACAGTTTCTAAAATGACTGCTGTGACGTTTAAGATGATCAAGCCCATGATGAAGATATCCGTATACTTGCTAGCTCGATCACCAGGGGAGGCCACTTCCAATATTTCGTAGATTCTCTTCTTAATCCTCTGGTTCATTCTGTGTCCTTCGAAAAGGTGTTTGGGTATAAACCAATTGGCATTCCCAACATTTCTATTGGGTGCAAGTCATATTTTATTCGTCCCACCATCTATTTATTTGCAGTCTTCCTCATATTTCCACCATGCTCGCTGCCTGTGTACAGCTTCAAATCCTGCTATGCCAGAGTGAAAATAACCTACATCGCGCGCTGGAAATGGCAAAGGAGGCCGTCGATTTGGGGGCGAATATAATAGTATTACCCGAACTCTTCCTCACTGGCTTTTGCTATGAGGAGGATCTTTCAGACAATTTTCCTTACAAAACGCTTGAACCTTTGCGATATTTCGTTCAGGAACATGGCTGCATGATAATCAGCTCCATTAAGGATGGGAGAACAAATCTGGGATTTTGCCTCGATTCGGAAGATATATGCTTTCAGCCCAAAATTCACCCTTTTGGTCCCGAGAAGGAGCATTTCGACGGTGGGTCTAGGATTTCTCCCCTTGAAACGTCCTTTGGTAAGGTAGGTCTAGAGGTTTGCTATGATCTTCGTTTTCCAGAAGTGGCTCGCAAACTTGCTTTAGAGGGTGCAGATTATTTGGTTACTGTGGCTCAGTTTCCGGCCTCTCGTGGGCATCATTGGCGAACACTCTGTTTGGCCCGTGCCATCGAAAATCAAATCCCTCACATTGCCTGTAATGGTTCTGTTCCTGAATTCTGTGGTGGCTCTATGATCATAGATAGTTGGGGTGAGATATTAGCTGAAGCAGGCAAAAAAGAGTCTCTCATCATGGGAGAGGTCGACTTGAATCATCGTGATTTGGTGCGAGAACAAATCTCTGCTCTGAAAGATCGCAGGCCCAAAGTTTACTGAGGTGTCCTTTTTGGAACTCCGCACTAGGAATTTTCTCCAAGCCCGGTTCAAAGAGTACTATCTACAAGAGTCTTTAGAGATGCCTCCAGATTTTCAGTCTCGAGAATGGGGATTCATACACTTCGACAACTATCCTAAGGTGGTAATGCGTCGACACAAGTCTTTTTTTTCTCGGGCAGAGCTAGTGGACTATATAAGGAATGCAGTTCCCGCTCATGTATACCATTCTGCAGCTATTTATGAGCGGCCTAATGCACCTACTATGAAAGAGAAAGGTTGGAACGGTGCGGATTTGATCTTTGATCTGGATGCGGATCATCTCCGAAATGCGCCCCGGTCTTACAAAGATATGCTGGATAATGTCAAAGACGAGACCTTAAAGCTGCTTAATTTTATGCTAAACGATTTCGGTTTCTCCGAAGATTCGCTCAGTGTCGTCTTTTCGGGGGGGCGGGGATATCACATTCATGTGAGAGATCCTCGAATATTAAAGTTGGGGCGTGGGGAGCGGCGGGAGATTGTGGATTACCTTACTGGAAGGGGATTGGATACGGATAAGTTCATGTCCGAACGAGAAGTTCGAGGTGATTTTGGCGTAGAAAAGGCCGTAGTTCTCTCGGTTCCTCCACAAAATGTCCCTGGGTGGTCCAAAAGAATCAATAGTTCCATGTTGTCCTTCGTCTGCTATTTGCGTGATCTGGATGAAGAGGAGGCCATTCAAGTACTCACTTCTCGAAAGGGCATTGGAAAGAGCGGTGCATTAAAGTTTTACAAAAATTTGAAGGGCGAACACGTCTTGGACCAGATTAGCAAAGGTAATTTGAGTAGTTTCAAAGGAAGTTCTAAAATCTGGAAGACTTTGATCAAGGACTACATGGACGACGAGAGCATTCAGATAAATCGAGATGGGGATCTAAAATCATCGGCTTTCGACCTAGATCAAGATCGCGGTGAAACGGACGAACCGGTAACTACAGACGTCAAAAGGCTCATAAGGTTTCCCCTTAGCCTTCACGGAGGTTCTGGGTTTAGAGTAACACCTCTAGGCGTAGATGACTTAAAATCTTTCCAGCCGTTGCGCGATGCAGTGGTATTTGGTAATGATCCTATGGAAATATCTCTACGAACTCCTTTTGAGATAGAGATGCGCGGAAAGAGTTATCGTTTGAGAGAGGGTCCGGTTGAGGTACCTCGTTGTGTGGCGGTGTTCTTGATGGCTAGAGGGCTGGCCGAGCTGGGCAAAGCTTTAGACTAATAACCCCCTATTTGCCCTTCTCCAATTTAATGCCTCTATGCGGCATATGAGAGGATGAGACATTTGGATCTGGCCAACATTTTACGAGACGAAAGAAGGACTTCTGAACTTCAGCCTTTGCACCACGACTTCTATCAGCAAGCGGGTGAATATTTGGAGGGCCTAGGGCGCGATTCATCGGAGATAGCTGATCGTTATTCTATAGAGGCTCAACTTATTGATGAAGAGTTTCGTGGTGCTCGTAAGAGCATAAACGGCTTGATAAATCTCAGGATTAGAAAGATCACCAAGAAGGTGCAGCTGGCCAGTTTCTCCTCAAAAGAGGTGGCTATAAAGAACATGACTCCCCAAGAGGAGCAGATCTATAGTCAAATGTTGGCTTCGGTCATTAAGGGCAAAGAATCCATTTTGGCCCTGTTGGCCCCCTCACAAACCGAAAGGCCTTTAACGGACAAGAAGGTTATGCCTCAGGAATATATACTAGTAACTATGAAAGATAGCGTTCCAACGTTTGTAGGCGTTGATGGAAAGCGCTACACCCTATTGGGGGGTGATTTGGTCATGCTTCCCGCTGTACACGCGAAGAACCTATGCAATAAAAATTTAGCAAGCAAAGTGAAGCAGGTGTAATTCAATGAAGATGCCAAAGGAGATTAAAGCTCATTGTCCCTTCTGCAAAAAGCATACGTTGCATGTTGTAGAACGGACGCGGAGAGGTAGGGCTACCACAACTGCCCACATAGATCGGCAGAAGAAACGTGTCGTAGGTATTGGCAACTCTGGTAAGTTCTCTAAAGTACCTGGTGGCGATAAGCCCACTAAGCGAGTCAACCTCAGGTACAGATGCAAAGTTTGTAACAAGGCTCATAACCGAAAATGCTTCAAGATATCAAAATTCGACCTAGTGGAGGGTTAAATTTGTCTAAATTTCTCCGAGTTAAGTGCACTGACTGCGAAAATGAACAAGTAATTTTCGGCAGTGCGGCCTCTGTAGTCAAGTGTCAGGTTTGTGGAAGGACCTTGGCTGAACCCAAAGGCGGAAAGGCGCATATAAAAACACAGATCGTAGAAGTCCTAGAGTGATTGAGATGAAACGTGAGGGTTGGCCTGAAGTTGGTGGCTTGGTGGTCTGCACCGTAGATCAGGTGGCAGACTTTGGGGCATTTGTCACCCTAGATGAGTATGGAGACGAAAGAGGGCTGATCCACATCTCTGAGGTGGCCAGTGGGTGGATAAAGTACATCCGAGATCACGTCCGCGAGGGTCAAAAAATCGTTTGTAAAGTGCTCAGTGTTGACCCGTCTAGGCATCACATTGATCTTTCGCTAAAAGACGTCAACGAGCACCAGAGACGGGAAAGGATTCAGGCCTGGAAAGCCGATCAGAAGGCTTGGATGTGGCTTCAAATGGCCTATGAAGATCAAGAAGATGAACTGGTAGGTATAACCAATCGTTTGATGGACAGCTACGACAGCCTCTATATGTCATTGGAGGATGCTGCCATCGGTGGTTTAGTACCTCTTCTAGATGCCGGGTTAAGCGAAGAGAACGCTCAAAAAGTGTTGAGCGTTGCTCAAGAAAACGTCAAAATTCCTTATGTAGAAATAACCGGATTTGTGGACCTTAGCACACCTGCGCCCGATGGCGTAGAGCAGCTCAAAAAGGCTTTAAAGAAGGCCGCTCGCACAAAAGAGAATGACGTAATTTTGGAAGTTCGATCTGTTGGCGCGCCTAGATATAGAATCCATGTGACGGCACCTGATTACAAGTTGGCGGAATCTGTGCTGCGAAAAGCAGCTAACTCGGCAATAGAGTTCATAGAGGGGCAGGGTGGTGAAGGCACCTTCCACAGGCAAGCATGAAGTCGAAAATAAGGATGTGCAAAGTCTGCAATCTTTACACTTTGAAGCACAACTGTCCCATATGTGGGCGATCAACCAGCTCTACGAAGCCTGCCAGGTTCTCCCCCGTGGATCGTTATGGAAGATACAGAAGAGCTTTACTTCATGAGGTGGCAATATGAAAAATACCCTCGTTCGTAGAATCAAGGACGTATCCTTGGAGAACCCCGTTTTGATCGAAGGACTGCCTGGTGTAGGTCATGTTGGAAAACTGGTTGCTGAACATATAATAGAAGAACTTGATGCAGAAAAAGTTATGGAGATTTATTCGCCCCACCTTCCTCCACAAGTACTAGTCCAAGATGACGGCACCGTCAAACAAGTGCGAAACGAGATCTATGCTTATCAGGGAGATGGTCAGGATCTTCTGCTATTGGTTGGCGATTATCAAAGTGCCACTAACGAGGGTCATTATGAGCTAACCGGGGTTTTTCTGGACCTTTGTGAAGAGTTTGGGGTAAAAAGGCTCTATACTCTGGGCGGATATGGTACAGGTCAATTTGTGGACAAACCTCAGGTGTTGGGTGCAACAAATGGCCTTGATCTAGTAGAGGAGATGAAAGGGTACGAAGTTGTCTTCCAAGAGAACGAGCCTGGTGGGGGCATCGTCGGTGTGAGCGGTCTTTTAGTGGGACTAAGTGGTCTGAGAGGCATAGAAGCCATTTGTCTTATGGGTACGACCAGTGGTTATTTGGTAGATCCGAAGAGCGCTCAGGAAGTTCTCAGAGTTTTATGTAATGCCCTGAAAATTGAGGTTGGAATGCAGGCCTTGGAGGAAAGGGCTAAGGAGATGGAAAAGATCGTGGGTAAGCTCAGAGAGATGGAGAAATCCCAGTTGCCTTATGAGCCCGCCGGCGATGAAGACCTGCGGTACATTGGATGAACATGGCTGAAGATCTGCTTGGATTGGCAAATCGTCTTATCTCTTTGGCCCATAGGGTTGGGGCTGAGGAAGCAGAGGTGTTTGGAGTAACGTCTCGATCTCTGAACGTGGATCTGCGTAAAGACGTTGTAGAGATGGCTTGTGAAAGCTATAACCGTGGTTTGGGGCTTAGGGCCGTGGTAAATGGTGCAGTTGGTTTCTCCAGCACTAGCGACCTATCCAAATTGGAGATCGTGGCAGAAAGCGCTGCAAAAGCTGCTCGGGCTCGCGGGAAAGACGAAACGTGGTCGAGCCTTCCCTTATGTGAAAAATTGACCCTTCCAAAAGACGTCTTCGATTCTGTCATCGATAATATCAGTCCTGAGGAATGTTTGGACAAATCATCAGAAATGCTAGATGGGTGTGCTTCAGTTTCTGGTGTGGAGCCTTCATCTGGTGGCATATTCTGTGCTTCAATTTCCGAGTTGATAGTGAACTCACAGGGGATTGAGTTTGAAGAATCGAGCACGTTTATGCACGCCTCTCTAGATGCGGTGGCCAGAGATAAAGGCGTGGCGTCCACTGGTTACGAGTTTGAAAGTTCTAGGAATTTTCGGGCAAATTTCGGAGAGATTGGTCTATCTGCAGCTCAGTTGGCAAAAAGATCATTGGGTGGAGTTAAAGGGGAGACTGGCGTGGCGGAGGTATTGTTGATGCCCATGGCCTTCAGCGAGCTATTGGATTACTCTTTCGTTCCTTCCATCTGTGCCGATAACGTTCAGAAAGGGCGCTCTTCACTAGCAGGTAAGCTGGGTGAAGGGATTGCTGACGAAAAACTTTCCCTCATCGATAACGGTCTTTTAAAGGGAGGTATGGCAAGTTCTTCTTTTGATGGGGAAGGTGTACCCTCTCAGAGGACCTCGGTGATCGAGGACGGAGTTTTAAAGGGCTTTCTCTACGATTCTTATACTGCGGGCAAAGATATGGAAAATGGGCTCATCAAAAGTACTGGAAATGCCATGCGAGCCGGTTATGTCACCGTCCCCCGGGTTGGCATCAGCAATTTGATACTAGCGTCAAGTGATACTTCAGATTTATTGGCCGATACCAGAAGTGGCGTTCTAGTCAACGGTGTGATTGGGGCCCATACTGCTAACCCAATATCTGGTGATTTTTCGGTGGAAGCCAAAAACGTCTTCCGGGTGGTGGATGGGGAGATCGAAAAGCCTCTTCGCTCTTTGATGCTGGCGGGCAACATATTTGATTTGCTGAAACATCTTCACGTGGGGATCGACTCGAGAGCAGTGGGTTCTATAGTCACTCCTACGATCAAAGTGGAGATGAAGGTTATTGGTGGTTAGTCGGCATATCGGGCATCATTTAAATCTGATGCGGATTGGCGAATGGTTATCTAAGTCATTGTTGACTACCAATTACAGGATAAGAGGCGATCGTTGAATGATTATAGGAGGACCATCATCTCAGCTTCTAGCTGGTAGGGTAGCGGGAATTTTGGCCGAAGAGCTAGCGCTCTGTGAGTACAGCCAGTTCCCTGACGGAGAGGCTTATACACAAGTTTGTTGTGATCTTGACGAAAGGGCGACCATCATACAGAGCACCCCCTCAGATCAAGATATAATTCAATTGTTTCAGCTTTTAGATGTTTGTAGGGGTCGAAAGGTCGATTTAGTGGTGCCTTATTTCGGTTATGCCCGTCAGGATAAGCAGTTCAAGCCAGGAGAGCCTTTAAGCGCCAGGGCTATGGCTGTTGCCATCAATTCCTTTTTGGAAGATGAATCTCGCATTTTTACGGTCAACATCCATGATCGATCCGTGTTATCTCACTTCCAGCATCAATCTCAAGATCTGGATGCCACCCCCTTGTTGGCCGAAAAGATTGCGAAAATGGATTTGGTAGAACCGGTAATAATCTCTCCTGACAAAGGTGCAGTGGAGATGGCACAGGTAGCTGCGTCGGTTTTGGGTGCGGATTATGATTATTTGGAAAAAACTCGTTATAGCGGCACCGAGGTTTCAATGGCTCCCAAGGAGATAGATGCCAAAGGCAGGGACGTAGTCATCTTGGACGACATGATTGCTACAGGCGGAACTATGGCCAAAGCCATTTCCATATTGAAGGAGCAGGGGGCAAATAGAGTGTATTTGGCGTCTATTCATCCAGTGCTAACTGGAAGCGCAGTGTTGAAGCTATGCCGAGCCGGTGTGGAGTCTATAATCGCCACCGATACGCTAGAAAAAGCTGTGAGCACCGTTTCCGTGGCCAAGCTCATTGCAGATGCGGTGCGATAGTTTATGGTAGGAACGCATGACTTCCATCATGTGTTCGCACGATCAGTTTAATGCCAACTATTTTTTTGGTGTAAACGCTTGCGTGAATTCTTCTTTTCCGAAAGGCGAGGTAGTATTGCTTATTTCCGAATAACGGCAAACGAAGCGTTGGTCTTTGAGAGAATCTTTTCCCCAAGATCGTCAGTTAAATAACCTTCTGTAAACGCAACTTGCCGTCCCTTCTTGGTCACTTGCGCCTTTGCCTTGATCCTCCCCTTTCTAACTCCTTGTAGATAGGTAGTGGTCTCGGATATGGTGGCTATGCTTTCGTCTTTATCGAGGACCGTATAGAGTGCTAATGCCATTGCTTCATCACACAGGGCCGCGTATATCCCTCCTTGCAGCCACCCCACACCATTTTGCATATCCGGTCTAACTTCCATCGATAATTCTGCCTTTCCGTGACCAAAAGAGACCACGTTGATGTCCATCAATACGAAAAAGGGGTTTGCTTCCTGTCCTTTTATCTTTATTTCGTCAAGATAGTTCATCGTACCAAATTGTTTGCTGTTAAGCTGAATGTATAAACGTTGCGAGCCTTTTCGAAGTTTTCCAGTAAATACCGTTTTATTCTTTAAAGTCAAAACTCGTTGAAAATTTACCCGCAAAGGATGTTCACATGTCAGGCAACAGTTTCGGCACGTTATTTAGGATTACCACATGGGGCGAAAGCCACGGAAAAGGCGTTGGAGTGGTGGTGGACGGCTGCCCTGCGGGTTTATCTCTCGAAGAAAAGGACGTTCAGATAGAGCTAGATCGGAGGCGTCCTGGCCAGAGTGCAATTTCGACGTCCCGCCAGGAAGAAGATCGTGTGGAGATCCTCAGCGGTCTTTTTGAAGGTAAAACCACTGGCACACCCATATCCATGTTGGTGCGAAACAAAGACGCCAGATCGGGTGCTTACGATGCTTTTCGGACTTGTCCTCGTCCGGGTCATGCAGATTTTACCTACCACGCCCGTTATGGTATTCGGGATCATCGGGGCGGCGGCAGATCCTCTGGCCGAGAAACCGTGGGTCGGGTAGCTGGTGGTGCGGTGGCCAAGAAACTTCTCTCTCAGGAGGGGATTGAGGTACTGGGCTATGTAACCGAGTTAGGGGGTATAAAAGCACAGATCCCGGATGTCCAGCATCTCTCAATCATCAAGGAACTGGCAGAGAGCAATACCCTCCGTTGTCCCGATCCCATGGCTGCAGAGGATATGTTGAAGGCCTTGGATCAGACCATAAAGGGTGGCGAAAGCTTGGGCGGGGTTGCAGAGATCGTGGCAATGAGTGTTCCACCAGGTTTAGGAGATCCAGTATTCGATAAGCTAGATGCTGATTTAGCCAAGGCTTTAATGGGAATCGGTGCGGTCAAGGCAGTGGAAATCGGAGCTGGCTTAGAGTGTGCTCAGATGAGTGGGTGCCAAATGAACGATCCCATAGTGTGGGATAAAGGTGGTGTTTCCTTCGAAAGCAACAATTCAGGAGGAATTTTAGGTGGAATCTCGACAGGTTCTCCGGTAATCTGCAGAATTGCTGTTAAACCTACACCATCCATCGCCAGCGTTCAAAGAACAATCGACCTTTCCACAGGAGAACCCGCTGAGATTGAGATTAAGGGAAGGCATGACCCTTCCATTCCTCCCCGTATTGTGCCTGTTGCCGAAGCCATGGTGGCTCTTGTTTTGGCAGATCATTTGTTGAGGGGGAAGGTGGTGCGGGTTTAGGTTTATGTTTTCCCCTCTGTTTTGCCCTTCACCAAGAGATCTTTTTGCGGTAATGGTTCCTCACTATTACGGCCACCATATTTATGCTCAATACCAAGGCCAACAATACGAGTGCAGTACCCCATGCTTGTTGTTCTACGTCCCAGGCCCCCAGGAAGTATATCATATTGAGCAGATGGTAGCACAAGTTGTTCACCGGTTGGGTGACATCAGGTACGATTCCATAAACCTTGTGAACTGATGTGGCCGAAAAGGTTACCGCCGTCCACATAATGGGTGCTGTTTCACCCGCCGCTCGTGCCACGCCGATTATCAAACCGGTTAATACCCCTGGCAAGGCTGACGGTACCACCACTTTCCTGATGGTTTGCCATTTCGAGGCGCCTAAGGCCACACTCCCCTCTCTCAGTGAGTTGGGAACGCTCTTCAGGGCCTCTTGGCTGGTGAGTATTATGGTGGGTAAGTTCATCAAGCCCAGTATTACAGACCCTGCCAATAAAGATATACCAAACGTGGCCACCAAAAAAGCTAGTCCAAATAGGCCATAAACCACTGATGGTACGCCGTTTAAAGCGCCCACTGCTATGTAGATTACTCGATTAAGCTTCTGATGTCGGGAATATTCGTTTAGGTAGATGGCAGCACCTATCCCCAATGGGGCAGATATTAGCATGGCTCCCATGACTAGCCAGAAAGTTCCTTCAATGCAGCTGCTTATTCCTCCTTCTTGGCCTAACTTGTAGTGAGGCTGTGTAATAAACTCCCAACTTATGGCCCCAATGCCCTTGTAGAGTATCACCGAAATTATGCCTGTTAAGAGCAGGATGGTGAAGACTGCGGAGAGGCGGACCATGTAGAATACCAGAACTTCTTTGCCACCGGGGCTGTACCCGTAAAGAAGGTTTATGGAATCTTTAATTACCAGGAAACTTGCCACCAACACCAAAAATGGGAGCGTAAGGTGGTATCCAAAAACTGCACTCATCCCTGCAAATTTAAATTCACTTGTGGGACTTAGAAGATTTGTGAACATTAATGCAAATACAAAAAGCAAAAACGCTAAATCCAATCCAAGAAATAGTATTTTGCTTAGTTTCCATTGGATTGATGTTCTTTTTGGATCTTTTCTGTGGGTATCAATGGTGAAAATGGCTACTAAAATAAAACAAGCAAGCAAACCGCCTTCCCAAAATGGCACTATTGGTATTTGTTTTGTTTGAGCGAATAGGTAAAACAATGAGGAGATAAGCATGGACATGGCAATGGCAATGGCCAACATCGGTACTGGACGTATCTTCATATCAATACCCTCCAAACTTTTTTTGAATTTTGGTTCTAATCAAATCTGCTGAAATGTTCAGTACTGTGACGATCATAAGTAGCACAAATCCTACTGCAAATAGGGAATGATAGTGAAGTGAACCGTGTGCAACTTCGCCCATCTCACCGGCTATAACAGAAGTGAATATGGCGCCTCGATCGAAGGCGTCGAAAAAGGGGATGGGTAGGCGGGCTATATTTCCCACTACTAAAAGGGCGGCCATGGTCTCTCCAATTATTCGTCCCACGTTCAATATGACGGCGGCGATTATTCCTGAAGACGCTGCGGGTAGTGTAATGTGCTTTATGGTCTGCCATTTGGTGGCCCCCAAAGCCAGAGACCCTTCTTTGAATTCTTTTGGAACTGCACGAAGTGCATCTTCGCAGATGGTGGTTAGTGCAGGAATGAACATGACTCCTAGAAGAATGGAACCTGCCAGAATGGACCTCCCCGTCAACATTTGGAAGTTCCTCTCTAGATAGGTGACAAGCATGATCACTCCCAGAAATCCATATACAATGGATGGGACTCCTGCCAGCAATTCTATGGCTGGCTTAAGTATCTCTCTTGACCACGGCCCCGCGAGTTCGGATAAGTAGATGGCCAGAGGTATGCCTACTAAAATGTTGATAACAAGCGCCAGGACGGTTATGATGAGCGACCCCACAATTATGGGCAGCATTCCATAAATATCGCCCGCAGGGTGCCATTTTTCGCCCATTAGCATGTTCAAAATTCCCACTTCCTTGAATGATAAAATGCTTTCGTAAGTTAGGAAGTAAAATATCATCGTCATTACAAGTATAGAAACTATGGCGGTTGAAAAAAGAACAGTTTCCACAAATCGGTCACCATATCTGCGAGATAATCTGGTACCACGTTTATTGGGGGGATCCATACAAATTTCTGGCCTATATTTCATCGCTTATAGCCCTTATCTATATTATCTATATATGTCTATATAGAAAATTTTTCGCTATATATGTATCTTGGGATGTTTTTGAAGGTCCAAAACGACTTTGAGCGACGTTCTCCCAATTAATATCCTCCAAATTTTTTCTGGATTTTGTATCTTACTAAGTCTGCAGAGATGTTCAGTGTTGTTACTATCACCAGTAACACAAATCCCACGGCGAAGAGCGAGTGATAGTGTAGTGAACCATGTGGGACTTCGCCCATCTCTCCAGCGATTACCGATGTGAAAATTGCACTTTGATCAAAAAAATCAAATAAAGGCTTGGGAAGTCTAGGTAAGTTTCCCACTACCAGCAGTGCAGCCATTGTTTCTCCAATGATGTTTCCCACATTTAGTACGATGGCTGCGATTATCCCAGATGAGGCTGCGGGAAGGGTGACGTGCCTTATGGTTTGCCATTTGGTTGCCCCCAATGCCAAAGATCCTTCTTTGAATTCTTTTGGAACTGCACGAAGGGCGTCTTCACAGATGGTGGTTATCGCTGGAATGAACATGATTCCTAAGAGAATGGCACCTGCCAGTATAGACCTCCCCGTTAACATGTCAAACCCTTTTTCTAAATAGGCTACCAATATTAGCACACCTAGGAAACCGTAGACTATGGAAGGAACTCCTGCCAGCAGTTCTATGGCAGGTTTTAGTATGGTTCTGCTGCGGGGTCCTGCTAGTTCGGCGAGATAAATGGCCAGAGGGACACCTACGGTTATATTGATGATTAACGCCATAAAGGCGACCATTACGGATCCTACAATAATGGGGCTCATCCCAAATATGTCTCCTGCAGAGTGCCATTTCTGACCGAATAGTAGATTGACCATTCCAATGTTCATGAATGCGGGGAGGCTCTCGTGAATTAGGAAATAAAATATCAAAGCCATTATCACGACGGAGGTGATGGCTGATATGAAGAACACCGATTCGATAACTTGTTCGCGGTATCGATTGATGCGTGCTCGTTTTTTCGATACGCTCATGTAGTTTGCCACGATGTATTTGCTATAAAGTATTTTTCTATATTCGATATATGCACGACATATCCTTACTTACAACTATATAGATTATCTTCGTGAATCTCCTAAACTGCAAGCATGCTGTCGTATCATTAAACACTATTCTGGCGAAAACCAATTAGTATCATCTAATTGGTTTTCGACTATAATTTGATCTTCAAACAATTCTAACTCACATTTTATATTATCAGAACAGTCTTGTTTGCTTTCCCTCATTTGTATTGTGGGAACTTCGTTTAATGTGATACTTTCGCTCCTCATTAATCCTCGAACGATTTTTTATATATCCTCTGTTCAAACGTTCGGTCAAAAGCTATGTCAATGTTTCCTTTATAAAATATATAGTGAATATATAGGCCGTTGTCACTACACAAATGGCCCTGTTGTATCTTTTTGCCGGTTCAATTGCTGAGTTATAGTATCAGTTCTAATTTCTATGTGGGGTTGAAGTCGCAATGTCTTTAAAAATTATAGTGCTTAGCGTTTTTGGGATGAGGGAGTGCCCTGAGACTGCCGTCTTTTGGGGCGAATCTCAGGTGCATTTAAAAAATGAGGGATTTCCAAGCGGTTAATATTAAGCAACCACTGGAATGAAGCCTTCTTCTTCTACGATGGCCTGTCCGTCTTCACCCAAAATGAATTCCATGAAGCTCTGTGTAGCATCGCTGGGCTCACCGAAGGTGTACATATAAAGGGACCTAGCCAGAGAATAAGATCCATCAGCTATTGTATTTGCAGAGGGTGAAACGCCTTCAAGGGCCAGTACTCCTACGCCCTCTTGAGCATAGCCGAGACCCATATATCCTATCGCTTGTTCGCTGTTGGTTACGGCCGTCTTCATTTCTGCATTGCTGCCTACAAAGGTCATAACACCAGTGGTTTCTGCTTCATCGTCATCCAATACTAATTCGTTGAATGTGTCTCTTGTTCCCGATCCTGCCATTCTGGCCAATACGTAGATCTCTTCTTCAGGGCCGCCCAAGTCTGCCCAGTTTGTGATCTCTCCGTTGTAGATTGCAGCAATGTCTTCTATGCTGAGATCAACAACACCTCCATCGTAGATCTCCTGGCTCACGGCGACGCAAACGGCGTCATAGGAAACAATCATGGCCACGAATTCTTCACCGAATTCTTCAATCTCTGATTCCTTTACCTCTCTAGAGGCCATGCCTATATCTGATAGGCCTGTGGCAACGTTCTTGATACCTGCACCAGAACCACCGCCTGTGACGGTGACTTGAATTTCATCTTGCTGAGCGTTAAATGCTTCGGCACATGCTACACCTACTGGCATTACCGTTGTCGATCCAGAAACAGATACTGTTTCTGCAGCGCTTGCTGAAGCGGCTACTAAAAAAGCCGCCATCAAAATATCGGCTAACAGGGATTTGGTATTCATCAGGCCAATACCCGGGGGTATGATGTATAAAATTTACCACAATAAAAAAAATAGACGTACATTCTCTATTGTTCTCTATAAAACACAATGATATGTATATCTCATATTTTTCCTATATTCTCTATATACTTTGAGTTGATGATGTTAACTTTAACTAAAATCACTCCAAATGCTCGGCAAAAAGCTCTTCATATAGATTTTTAACGTTAGCTTTCGTTTTGGACATGGCTGGAAATCCGTTGAACTCCATGGCTTTTTCTGCGTCTTTGGTCAAGTTCAGCTTGTATTGACTTTGTGAGAGGAACCATCCTTTTTTTTGATAATAGCGTGATAGGTACTCTTGTTCGGTTTGTCCAGGCGTGGGAATAAAAAAACCATGCTTCTTCTCCAGCTCTGCCATCTCCATCATGGTGGTATATCCAGATCTGCTAACGATGAATTTTGCCCTGTTCATGAGTTCTACCTTTTTCTTTGTAGATACATAGGACTCTACGGTGGTTGTGTCGTCCAATTTTTTGGATATATTATTTTGAGGGCTTCCCAACAGTATTATCTTTTCGCCAGGAAGGTCTGTGATCTGTGGGAGCATTATCTCCTCCAGCTTCGTCCTTTGGGGTTCTGGTCCGGAAATTATGATCAAAAAGTCTAGGTCCTCTTGTATCTCCATCTTGGAAGTGCTGCATAAAATTCCTGAGTAGTAGGTTATGCCATTGGTTATCTTTAAAAACGACCTAGAGAGTTTGCCGCTCAAAGTGTTTGGGCCTGGTGGATTGTCGGGTACGATTACCCCGTCGTACTTGTGGTGGAAGTATCCATTTACAAAGAGTGTGAGAATTTCCACAGGATATAGGTATCGAGGCACGCTGAAGCGAAGTTGATGAGTTATAAAGAATGAAGGTATGTTTTTGGAATATACGCCCAGTCGATTGTCGCTGATTATCATATCATACCGATCTCTGTACAGCATCTTGTTCAGGTTTCTTTTCTCTTCTGCCAAGGCCTTGATCATAAGGGGTATGTAAGCTGTGAACTTGGGAAGGAAAAATCTGGTTGTGCTGTAGGGCACGGGATAATCTCGGTAGTGTATGAAGTGGCATTGTGGAAACTCTTTCCTGAGCAAAGCCAGAGCGTTTCCGCTAGATGCCACAGTCACTTCGTGGTCATGATCTAGTAGCTCTTTTATAATGGGCATATCTCGGGTGGAATGCCCCAGTCCCCAATTTAGGGGGCTCACAAGCACATGTGACATAGGTGATTGAAGCTTCTTAGTGGTATTAAACTGTTCTCAAAGTGATTTTTCTACGTGAATCATAATAATCGGGCCATCATGAAATCTTCGATTCGTGGAACGATTGCATTTTCGGATCTCAGGTAAAGCGAAGCTGGGATGCCTGAGTTGGATAACCTGTACGTTAGGCCCTCCAATGCTTTGTTCAATCCAGGGACGTTTTTCAGAGATTCGCTGGCTAAAGCCCTTACCAATCTGTCTAGATAGTTAATTCCTGTGGTGAAGTTGGCTAAATCAGCAGTCATCAGGTCGAGGTTGAATATGAGTTCTATCCAGGCGTTGACCTCTTCTATTAGATCTTGCATGGTCAAATTGCTGGCCACCAAATAAGATCTACCTGCGGCGATGTTTTTGAAATACTCTCTAAAAGTGTCTCCCTTGGACAATGTATAAACCTTGCCAATCATGCCAGGATGTGAATCTGTGGTCGCTACTAACCCTTTTCCCTGTTTGCGGGCGAGAGCGATGGCCAGTTCATTTTTCTTTTTCACTCGATGCATGTTGTATTCTATCACAGGGAATAACTCGATCAGTTCAGGTATGGCACTCAAATTTGGCTCTTCTTTAGGTTCGAACCAGAAGGGATGATTGTAGGTAAAAGGAATACTTTTTCTTTTCAAGTAGTTGACCAATGCTTTTAGGTCACCTTCGATTTTGGAGATCTCTTCCAGTTCGTCGAATTCCTCTTCATCGAGGTCGTAGACATTGACATGGACTGTGTGTTCTGCTAACTCAGTATCTTTTATGCGGATCTCCACACCTGTAATTAATTCTTCTCGTTCGCCCAAAATTTGATGTGCGCGCATGGTATAGTGATCTGTGAATGTTATATACTCCAATCCTAATTTTTTTCCCTTCTCGTACAATGCTTCGGGTTTCAAAGACGGTGCAGGAAGTACGTCGTAAGAGCAAAGAGTGTGGACGTGGAGATCAGACGCTATCCATCCGTTGTCTCTCAGTTCTGATGCGTCCTCGTACGTTAGGAGTGTGTCATCATGATTATTAAATATCAGTGGCATGATAATGAATTTAAATCAAAATGTAAATTATATACTTTTTGTAGTTTAACTATATAGTGCCGATAGAGGTAGTTAATGGTACGTGTTTTATTGGTCAATTCTATTGGCCAATTTCATGTTATAAATTTACATAGATAACTCTTTTAATGAATAGTTCCACGTCATTAAATGTGGATCAGGACATCGAACTTCCTACCATAAAAGCTGGCAAGTCTGTGGTTCTCGTACTTTTGGGCATGGGCGTTTATCTGGCTTATCTTTATCATGTTGGATTTGAGGATATTGGAGATAGCTTGCGCCGGGTAAATCTGGTCGTCTTCTCTGTGGCATTGCTCCTTTCTTTAATGGACGTGGTATTCAATGCCCTCTCCTGGAATAAATTAATAGAACAGTTCGATTTTCGGATCTCTTTTATAGATGTCTTTTTGATTTATATGTCTAGCATCTTTTTGAACAACATCATTCCATCTGGCAGCGTCTCAGGAGAGACTGCTCGCGTTTACTTTTTGGATAAAATCGCTGAAAACGCTCGTTTTGACTCCACTTCTGCCACAGTGGCTGCCACCAGGGTCATCACTGCTATGCCTTTTGTAATGGGCATGTCTGCAGGACTCGTATATTTGGTTTTTTACTTTCAAGTACCTTCCTGGGCCGTTACCACTTGCTTTACCATGATTTTCTTGATAGTTTCGGTGGGTGTTATATTCTTGGGCGTTTGTATGGTGGAAAATTGGCTTCAGAGAATAGTCAATGTGGTGATCGACCAGATTGAGAAGGTCTTTCATTGGAATGTGGATCGGAACCTTTGTCATGTTATAACCCACCAGTTTCATCGTAGTATGAATGTTTTGAGGGGCAAGAACAGTGCTCTTATCATCAGTTCCTTTTGGGCCTTTTTAGGGTGGCTTTCTCTCAACTTGGTGGCCTTTTTGGCCTTTAGGTCGTTGGGTGTAAAAGTCCCAATTTTGGCCATATTTGCTGTTTATTCGGTGGCAATCGTCTTTCAAACTTTGCCTTTGGTCCTTCCTGGGGGGGTGGGCTTGATAGAGATATTGATGACTGCCCTTTTCACCGCGGTGGGAATCCCCTTACATGACGCCGCTGCAGTTACCATACTTTCCAGGTTGGCTCAGCTTTGGTTCCATACCCTTTTAGGAGGAATGGCCACAGCTTATCTGGTGAGACGTGTTAGTTTACTGGCAAAAAAAACTGTTTCAGCAGAAGGGACGTTATAGCTCTGTTTTCGCCTTAGTATATAGACTCTCAACTTCTATCTATTGTATTAAGATAAGTTATATCCAATAATGAGATGTAATGTCGTTGTGTAGATGTTTGAAATATTGGAACATCTTGCGATGATAACCTCGGATGCCATCTAAAAACTCAAAAATCTGGAGCGATGCAGAGCGGGCCTTTCAGCTGCATTTCTCGCTCTTCCCTTCTCTCAATTGTGATTTTAAATTGTTCCTATTCAATAAAGGAGCTTTGGCCCGAAGGCCTCAGCTAATTTCCAGCTCTTCTGCCTTGAAAAAAGCATCTTTTGCGTCTTCATTTCGTCCTAAACTCTGTAAAGCACGCTCCTTTTCATGCCATAGTTCCGATAGATATGGTTTAATCTCCAAAGCTTTGTCGTAGCACGTTAGGGCATCTTCGTAGAGACTTAACTGGTAAAGTGCCTGACCTTTGCCATACCAGGCATCTGCCAGTTGAGGATCGATATCAATTGCTCGGTCGAAGTACTGCAAAGATTCGTTATATTGATCGAAGTTGTATTGTATTTGGCCTTTGCAAACCCAAATTTCGGCCACATCGGGATAACGTCCCGTGACCATATCCGATAGTTCAATGGCGTCGTTGTATTCGCCCAAATGGCTCAATACCAAGGCTTTGTTGGAGAGGGAATATTTGAGATATTTGCCCTCACGATCCATGGACAAGGCCCGATTTAAACATTCGAGAGACTCGTTGTATCTCCCCAGCTTGCATAGAACATCGCCCTTGTTGATCCAAATGAAATCTACCGAAGGGTCCAGATCTAGAGCTTTCTGGTGGCAAAGAAGAGCTTCATCGTACTGGCCCAAATCGTAAAGAGAATTGCCCTTGTTGGTCCAAGCATATACGTACTCTGGATCCAGATCCAAGGCAATGTTGCAGCACTCTAAAGATTCGTTAGGTCGTTTTAACGATCTTAGCGCTGCACCTTTATTGCACCAAGCATATGCATATTCAGGGTCTAGTGCAATTGCGTTGTCATAACAATCGATCGCTTCAACGTGTTTCTCCATCGAATAAAAGGTGATGCCTTTATCGTTCCAAGCCTCAACACAGGTTGGGTCGAGCACCAAAGCTTTGTTGAAATATTTGAGAGATTCGTTGTAATCGCCCAAGTTGTGCAGGGCCTGCCCTTTATTATGCCACGCATATTTGTGCAGGGGATCTAGCAAAAGGACTTCATCATAGCACTCGATGGACTCATTATATCGCCCCAACGCGTAGTAAACGTTGCCTTTGTTGTTCCATGCATTTACGTCAATAGGGCGGGATTCCGTAACAACTTCATATAAAATCAGAGCTTCTTCGTATTTGCCCAAGTCGTAGGATTCCTTGGCTTGGTCGTACCAAAAATCTAAGGGCTTAAAATCCTGCTCAACTGCTTTTCGGTAGCAGTTCATTGCTTCATCATAGCGTTTCATTGCACTTAACGCATTTCCTTTCTCGTACCAAGCAGGGGCATCGTTGGGGTTCAAGCTCAATGCGTTTTCGTAACAGGCGATGGAATCGTCGTAGCTTCCTAACTTGAACAAGACAATGCCTTTATTGAACCATGAGTCCATATTATCTGGATTAATCTGTAGAGATTTATCGTAGCACTCGATGGAATCGTTGTATTCGCCAATTCGGCCCAGAGTCGTCTCTTTGTTGTTCCAGGCCCTATAATGAGTGGGGTTCGATCGAACTGCCCCGTCGTAGCATTCAGATGCCAAATCATATTCGCCCATCTTGTAAAACGCATTGCCCTTTTCGTTCCAGGCATCGGTATGTTCTGGATCTAACTCCAAGGCGTTGTCGAAGCACACAATGGCGTTTTCATATTCACCACGTTGGTTGTGGGATATTCCTTCCTCATACCAATATTTTGCGGCCTCTTCGTCTATTGATTCTAATAGAGCTGTACCCACCTCATACAAAAAGCTCGCCAATTCGGGGTCGAGCCCAATAAGCGATCCTAACAATTGAAACTCTTCTGAGGTGCAGCGAACGCCAATATCGTCACCATCTAAGTTGCCAAATAAAGGATCAACTTCAAAAGCCTTTTCTAGACACTCTTTAGATTCGCTCAATTCGCCTAATTGGTAGTGCACTTTGCTATTTTCGAGCCAATAAACTGCCTCTTCTGAATTCACCTGGCTAAATGCAGGCATACATAGGATTGCAGATGCTATTATAAAAATAAATGTAATTCTTAAAAACTGAATTCTAGCCATATGGTGCACTTGTTTTAAACAGTATCATTAAAAGTTTATGCACCTTTGTAACTCATGCGAACTTTTTTATTTAATTAACTTGCCTACTATAACGTCTCCCTCAAAGTTCATTACCTCCGCTCCACCCTTGACGCCTCTAATCTCCACATTTGCAAACTCTGGAACGCCACATAGAACATCCAGTTCAGGATGAGTTCCTGCTTGAATATCGCATTTTATTCTGGTGAAGCTGCCCACGGAGACCGCCGTCTTCAGCCTGGGAGATGCTGGGTGTCCCTTGGGCAAAACGATAAGTGGTGCTTCAAGTTCTCTGATCTGATACAAAGTACAATTTAGGCCCCGCCTGAACTTTTCGCCAGATCCAAACGTTGACGCCACCAGAAGGTCGTCATCTTCTGTGAAGAGAATTATTTCCTCAGATTCTGTTTCCATATAAAAAAATTGGCCTAAGGTCTTGACCAAAGCCAAGGTGCCTCTTGCCCCTTCTAGGTAGGCTATCTGGTCATCACCTATTTGTATATTCATCATCGCAATTCTACGTTTTTGGACATGCAAGATGGGCACTTAGGCTTTGAACCAAGACCTTTGAACTTATTTCCACAATCCTGGCATACGTAATCTTTCGCTTCAAGCGACTTGACATCATTTATGTCTGGGGGACCTCCACATGTACACATGAACCATCACCTCACAGACACTATTATGGGGCTATCTTATTTAAATGATGCGGTTATTTCGTTTGAATTCATCAGTTTATAAGTTATTGGTGGCTAAATAAGGTCATGTTTGGAGAAATCTGCAAATTACCACCACTCAAAGAAGTAAGCACAGTCAAATGTGTCATAAAACGTTTTTAGATTATCAATAATATGAGACTTGGGCACCAACTCTTTTTATAAACTGAAAATTTAGGAATATAGTCATCAGTTATTTTAATCTTGAATGAAGATGGCATGGTATGGAGATTTCGGTCAAGGTCATCAAAAGCGAAAAATTCAGGCAAATTTACGCAGTGGGGGCTGTAGGGGGACACAGCCCCTATGACTTTAGAATTGCCTTTTATAATGATAGTCCCAAGTCTACGATCGATGGCGGTAAACAAGTTAGTTTCATGGAGCGAATGGTGGAAGAGGAGGTAATTCTTTCCCCGCTGGCTGCCAAAGAACTGTCTGAATGGTTATCAAACCACGTAACAGAGTTCGAGAAGCAATTTGGTGAGATCAAAAAACCTGGCAAGAATCCTGAGCCAGAACACGCCTCGCCCATTCAAGGATATATGTGAGGTATTTTATGAAATCTAAAGAAAAAATTATGGTACATAAAGGAATCGATCGAATAAAGAGAAATCAGTTGGAAGAGGGCTTGGAATTTTTCGATAAGGCTCTGGAGATGAATCCTCTGAATGCTGACGCTTGGAATAACCGGGGCGTGGCACTCTTCAAGATGGGAAAATTAGATGATGCACTAAAATGTTACGACAAAGCGCTCAAGGCAGATCACGAAAATCTGGACTCACTGAGAAACAAGGGTTTTGTTCTCCGATCCATGCAGAGATTCGAAGAAGCCCTAGAGTGCTATGAACAAGTAATCGCACTGGAAGCTGTATTAGATGTATCAGATCTCAGAAATAAAGCCACCGTACAGGTGGGTCTGGGGCGCTTGGAAGATGCTTTGAATACGCTCATGGATGCTGCCATTATAAGTCCATCGATGCAACTTGAGATGGAGATCGACGTTTTGAGGAAGGCCTTATTGGATATGGCCATGAGAACGGAAAACATATAGGTACAAAGGATGATTAATAGTTGGGATGAATAATTTCATATAAATTTGATAAATATTTAATAGCCCTCTATTTGGCCGTATTCGTAGCCGTTTTAGGGTTTTCTTTGATATCCCCCATACTTCCAGTTTACATAGTTGAATTGGGCGCGTCATATAAGCTACTGGGGGTTACTGTTGCGGTTTACGGTGCGGTCCAACTGTTAACACAAATTCCTTGCGGTAAACTTTCAGATAGAATCGGTCGGAAAAAGCTCATTCTGGCGGGAATGTTGATCTTTGCCCTTTTGGCACCTCTCTACGTGCGGGCCGAAAACGCCTATTGGATCATTCTTTTGAGGATCTTCGGCGGCCTTGGTTCCTCCATGGTCTGGCCCATCGCCATGGCTATGGTAATAGACAAAGCAAGCGTTTCTCGAAGGGGATGGGCCATGGGCTGGTACAACGCTGCCCTTTACTCAGCCTTTGCGGTGGGGCCTGCCATTGGAGGTGGGTTATATGATTTTATGGGGCTTGGTGCGCCTTTTTACTTCTGGTCAGCTCTGAGCTTAATCTCCCTATTGATCGTATTTTATATGGTGGAAGAGCCCCAGAATATTGCATCACCCTCGCGGCATGAACGTAGTGGCGAATCCACAGGGTGCTCAATATCACGGTCCATACTCAGTAAAAATACAAGTTTAATCCAAGACGGGTATCTATTGGCCTTTGCAGCCTGTTGCACTGTGGTCGTTTGGACAGGCTTGATTGCTGGGTTCAACATGACCCTCCTTCCCAATTATGCCAACCAGCTGAAGTTCTCCAGCACGGAGATTGGACTGCTTTATTTCGCATTTGCCGGGACCACTGCCCTATCTAACGTTTATTTCGGAAAGAGGTCGGATAGGGGCGGTCGCAAGGCCATGATTTTTGTAGGCACGATTTTGGGTGCCCTCTCCTTCCTTTTATTAACTCAGGCAAATAGTTCCGTCGTTTTGATGATGGTCATGGCTGTTTTGGGGTTCAGCTTGGGAATGGAAACTCCGGCGTCTTCGGCCATAGTAGCAGACATATCCAATCCAGAAAGGCGAGGAGAGATCTTTGGAATCTTCAATACTGCTAGAATATTGGGAATGGTGATAGGTCCCCTTATCGCAGGTGTTTCTGCCGATGCCTACGGAATTGAAGGATCTTTATCAATTTTCATGTTCATTGGAATTGTTGTAACGTTGGGTACTTTGATGGTGCGTGATCCTGGCCGCACGAAGACCGAAAGCGATATGATTCCATAGGTCATGGGCTTTTATCGATCGTTTATGGCGAAACCTTCTCCGATGATGGCCCAATACCATCGAATCAAGGAACAATGTAAAGACGCTATTCTACTTTTCAGGATGGGTGACTTCTACGAAACTTTCGGAGAAGATGCTCGGACGACGGCCCAAGTGCTGAACATAACGCTTACCTCTCGGCAAAAGGACAAAGAGGGGGAAAAAATACCCCTGGCAGGCATACCTTATCATGCATTGGAGGCTTATCTTCCCAAGTTAGTTCGGGCCGGTTACAAAGTAGCCATTTGTGAACAGGTGGAAGATCCCAAGAAAGCCAAAGGTGTGGTCAAACGAGAGCTAGTTCGAATAATCACTCCCGGAACCATAATTGAGCCCTCAATGCTTGAAGAAGGCGCAAACAACTTTTTGGCGTCGGTGATCGAAGACGGTGGATTTTTGGGGCTTGCCTTTCTGGACGTCTCAACAGGGGAGTTTCTATCCACGGAGATACCATCATCAGAATGGGAAAAGAAGTTGCCTTCAGAGCTGGCTAAGTTCAGGCCAACTGAATGTGTTGTGCCCCTGTCTTTCAACAAAAGCATGCAACGCTTAATTGAAGATTTTGAAAACATTGTGGTGCAAACTCTCGAGGATGTGAATTTTGATTTCGATGGGGCACACCAACGTCTTTTGAATCATTTTGGCAAAGATGTTTTGGTTCAGTCCGAAATCGAAGGAAAAACGTCTTCCATCAAGGCATGTGGCGCCATTTTATCTTATCTGGGATCAACGCACTTAGACGCTTTGGACCACATATCTTCCATCAGGCTTTATTCCAACTCTGAATTCATGATCTTGGATGAAGTCACCCAGAGAAACCTGGAGCTTTTCAGAAACATTCGGGATCGTTCCAAAAGGGGCACTCTTCTGGAGTTTCTGGACGAAACTTCAACGCCCATGGGATCTCGGACTCTCCGAAAGTGGTTGCAAATGCCCGTTTTATCTATGGTGGAGATGGAAAGCCGACTTGGTGCCGTAGAAGAGTTATTCGATCATTCGCTCTTGCGTAACGATCTTAGAGACGGCTTAAAGGGGCAAAGCGATTTGGAACGGGCGGTTGCCAGGACGTCTTGTGGCACGGCTTCTCCCAAAGACATGGTAGCTCTAAAGAGTTCCATGGAACGGCTGCCCAAAATATGTCATGTTATGGAAGGTGTTGGCTCCCACAGACTCAAGGATATAAGTTCTGGGTTGGATCTGGGTGAATTGAAAGAAGTGGTAGAGCTAATAGATCGGGCCATTTTAGAAGACCCCCCTGCGTCCATCAGGGAGGGTGGCATCATACGCCAGGGTTACGACTTGGAGTTGGACGAACTCAGAACCATATTACGTGAAGGTCGAGGTTGGATCACTAGATTACAGAACGATGAGCGAAAAAAAACAGGAATTAAATCTCTGAAGGTTGGCTACAATAACGTATTTGGTTATTACATTGAAGTCACCAAAGCCAACTTATCTTTGGTTCCCGAAGAGTACATTCGAAAACAGACCTTGACCAACGCTGAAAGGTTCATAACTCCTGAACTGAAGGACATGGAGGCAAAGGTACTTTCTGCTCAGGAGCGATCTGCAGCTTTGGAGCAGGAGATCTTCATAAAAATAAGATCTGATGTCGCCAAATACGCTAAAGAAATTCAAAAGAAAGCTGCAGCGTTGGGCGAGCTAGATGTACTATCAACATTTGCTATGGTTGCATCTGAAAACGGGCTTGTTAAACCCCAACTCAATGACGAGGGATCAATCGCCATTAGAGACTCTAGTCATCCGGTTTTGAACAAGGCCATGAGGGGTGGATTTGTGCCAAACGACATAAATCTGGATGAAAAAGACAACCGTTTTCTTATCCTTACCGGTCCCAACATGGCCGGAAAGTCTACTTACATGAGGCAGATCGCTTTATGCGTGATATTGGCCCATGTGGGAAGTTTTGTGCCTGCCTCCTTTGCTTCAATAGGGCTAGTAGACCGCATCTTTACCCGGGTTGGCGCTTATGACGACCTTTCTGCAGGGCAGAGCACCTTCATGGTGGAGATGAACGAGCTGGCCAACATCTTGAACTCTGCCACCCCCCAAAGCCTGATACTCTTGGACGAGATCGGCAGAGGCACAAGCACCTTCGATGGGTTGAGCATTGCCTGGGCCATATCGGAATTTTTGCACGACAAGACCAAAGGGAAAACCGTCTTTGCCACTCACTATCACCAGTTGACTCAGCTGGCAGATATCTTGCCCGGGGTCAAGAACTACAATATGGCGGTGAAGGAAGATGGCGATTCTGTGGTTTTCCTTCGGACGGTGGTGCCTGGTGCCACCAACAAGAGCTATGGCATTCATGTGGCCAAGTTGGCAGGGGTGCCTCTGGTGGTTGTGAACCGAGCTCGAGACATCCTAAAGGCCATCGAACGTGAAACAGTGATTGAACCTTTGAATGAAGGATCAACGTCAAAAAAGAAAACGCATAAGTACACTCAGCTCATGTTCTTCGATGCGCCACAAAAGAGCGATACTATAGAGAATGGAACCGATCCCTTGGTTGAGGACCTTGGAAAGTTGGATCTCAATTCCATGTCCCCCATTGAGGCCCTCAACAAGCTGGTGGAATATCAAAAGAGGCTGAGAGAGCGAGAAGATGCCCAAAATAAAGGTGCTTGATCCAGACACCGTAAATAAGATCGCTGCTGGTGAAGTTATCGAAAGGCCCGCATCAGTGGTCAAAGAGCTAGTCGAAAACTCCATTGACGCTGGAGCATCCAAAATTCTAATTGAGGTGATCGAAGGCGGCAAGCGGCTGATAAGAATTACAGACGACGGTTGTGGAATGGAACAAGAGGATGCTATATTGGCCTTCCACAAACATGCCACCAGCAAGATCGTTGATGTCGAAGACCTGAACGGCATTAACACACTGGGTTTCCGAGGAGAGGCCCTGTCCAGCATAGCCAGTGTGGCCCGGTTGGTAGAAGTTCAAACTAAGCCTATGTCGGATGATTTGGGTGTTATTGGCACCAATATTC
>Ga0272442_10001271_pt1 | contig 38649 bp, 28 predicted proteins | sample SSMForm2O_FD_200262 | JGI IMG/M metagenome (GOLD analysis project Ga0272442, IMG submission 200262) | Marine sediment archaeal communities from Little Sippewissett salt marsh, Falmouth, MA, United States - SSM-Form-2O | ecosystem: Environmental > Aquatic > Marine > Wetlands > Sediment ... | reverse complement strand
TATTCCTGTATAAAATACATCACTTCCGGATGCAAGGATGGGATATAACCATTCATGGCCCCGATTGGTCAAGTGATAAAAGTCGAGGCGTCCTCTTCACCGGGTGATGGATAGGGTCATTTTGATGGATGATCCACGTAATATCGAGATCAGGGGAGGAAGGGACGGGGATCGATGGGAATCGCCTTTTTCCGGATCTCGAAATGCAGGTGCGGTCCGGTGGAATGCCCCGTGCTCCCCACAAGGGCAATCGGCCATCCCTGGCCCACCGGCTTGCCGGCCTCAACCAGGAGCTTGCTGTTATGGGCATATACCGTGGTGATATCGCCGCCATGATCGATGATGATCAATTTCCCGTACCCGGGGATCTCGTCATCGCTGTAGATCACCTTTCCGGAACGGGAAGCACGGACAATCATACCCTTCGGAGCGGCGATATCCATCCCCTTGTGGGGATTGTTTTTATCGTTCGAAAATCCCCGCGTCACTGTTCCCTTGAGCGGCCATAGATATCCCCTTGAGGACCTTTGGGATGTTGCGGAAGAGGCGATGACTTTCCGGTTGGAGCCCGGTTCTGTCTTTCCACTCGAAGAGGCGGCGCTTTTCTTTGCAGGGGCGGCCACCTTTTTCGATTTGAGATATTTCGTTGGAAAGGGGGGCATCTTGGGCATCGAGCGGGAGGGGGAGGCCTTTCCATCGTGTTTCTCCGATCCTTCCGGTTGTTTTCCTGAGGGGAGGCCTTTTGATTTCGGAATTTTATTCTCAGGCGGGATATATACATATGCCCCCTGCTTCAACGGTTTCCCCGGATCCAGGCCGTTCATCGTGACCAGAACCTGGATGGAGCGTTTGTATTTTTTCGCCAGCCCGTAAATGGTATCCCCCTTTCCCACACGGTGATACCATCCACGGGAGTAATCGTATCGACCCTTGAGCTTCAATGGCGCGGCGGACAGGGAAAGGAGACCGCCTCCTGAAAATTGGAAAAGGAGGAAAAGGAGGGGGATCAGATATTTGACTCTTCTGTTCACGTTTGCCTGCTATCGCTGCAACTGTAACAACGGAACTGCAACAACAAGTATCGGAAAATGAGATGCCCGCATCGCGGGAATCCCTACCGGTAACATTTATACGAATCCCTATGATGTTCTTGAGATGTGCGTCAAGTAAAAAACCCGAAAGAGACGGCTTCAAAACGCCTTCCTTCCGGGTTTAAAACTTTCTTGATTCGAATATCCGAAATCAGGGAGCATTCGGAATGTTCATCGTCTGCCCGATAAAACGGACAATATCGCCGCGGCTCACCGTTCCATTGGTGGGATCGTAAAGGCGTTGGGCTCCGGTAAGACCGCCCCAGTTTGCCTCCAGACCAAAAATGGACCATTCCCCTCCATCGTCGCCGGGCATGGCCCCGGGAGCGGACCAGGGTTTTCCAACATCCGGACCGCGCGATTTCAAAATGGCAGCCCGAAGGTAACCGGGTCCACTGCCTCCACCGTTCAACATATCCCCCCAGGTCTGTTCCTGAAGCGCACCGGTCGGTTTGTATTTGCTCGCGTTGAAATACTGGAACCCGCTCAGGTTCTCGCCGGGAATGAGCCGGCCCGGGATGAAGGGATCCTGCAAATCCACATTGGTAATGTAAGGTTGAGGAGTAGTGAGGGTGTACACGCCATTCAGATCAAACTGGGAAACGCCGGGATCGACGTAATCCTTGGGATAACGGTTCCAGTCCACCGAATAGGACTGTACACCGGTTGCCAGGGATCGAAAATCGGCCTTCACCCTGGAGACCTTGGAGCGGACCTGTGCCTCCAGGAAGTTTGGAACCGCAATGGCCGCCAGGATGGCGATAATAGCCACGACGATTAAAAGCTCGATCAGTGTAAAACCCTTTTTCGCCTTCATTCAAAACCTCCTTTTTAAATAATACGTTATATAACCTGTATAAATACTGGTATAGAGATGGACCGGAATTCCGTATTCGTCAACAAAAAAAAGCCTCCCTTGACATTTTCTGAAAAAAGTCCATTCTCCTCCAAGATAGTTGTTTACAGAATATAAAAAGCACTTATAGTTACATCTTGATGGACAAAATGAAACATATCCCCGCTTTTTTTGTTTCAGGTTTACTTATCCTTTTGGCATCCTGTCTCCTTCCCGGGTCCGCCTTGGCCGCGGAAAAAATCGTGTATCAATGCCGTTTTACCTCTGACACCATCTCCGTGGATGGCCGTTTCGACGAACCCGCCTGGGATCGAGCCCCCTTGATGAGCTGGATGGTACCCCCCAAAAAAGGCAAACCACTCAGCAGGACGATTTCCCGCGTCCTCTGGGACGACCGATATCTTTACGTGGCCTTTCAGGCCATGGACCGGGATATCCTGGGAACCTTGACAGATCGCGATTCCGCCACCTGCAGGGAAGATGTCCTCGAGACCTTTATCATGCCGCCCGGCCCGAAAGGGATCTACTACAACTTCGAAATCAACGCATTGGGGACGATTTACGATGGACTCAACGCAAAGGGCATATCCTGGCGAAAGAGGAAAGAATGGAATTCCCCGGGGGTACAGTGCAAAATAATCATCGATGGCACCATCAACGATCATGCCGACCGGGACCGCGAGTGGCGGATGGAACTGGCCATCCCCTTCGCTGATCTCGAGATCCCTCCCGGTTCCGAACCATCCGGCGGACAGGAGTGGCTTTTCCATCTGGCCAGGTACGATTATTCCAGGTATTTACCCGGGGGACGGGAACTCTCTTCCTGTGCCCCGCTTTCGAAAGTCAATTTCCATAATCCCGGGGAATGGAATCGTCTTCTTTTTGTACGTTAACCGGGTATTTCGAATGGGGGGAACATAAAATGTCTGCTTTACCGGAACCCGATGTCCTGAAAACCGCGCTTCCCGGGCAGGAGCCCATTTGTCGCGTTGGTCTGGTGCTCGAGGAAGACAATAAGACCGCTATCGAAATGGAACTGCCCCTTGGAAAATTCAAACTCACCGGGGGAAAAGACGAAAAACTCATCAAGTGCGATGCCCCGGTGAAACTGAAAATAAAAGTGAACGAGCGCCATGTCATTGCCGATGACGTATCCGGAGATACCCTTATTAAAAGTCCGGGACTCATCGGAATCGAAAGCATGGACAGGGATGAAAAGGTCGGACCGAAATCCGGAATCCTCCTCAAGGGCGTTGTGGCCGGACGCGGCTTTCACTGGCAGAAAGAGGTCGATCTCTTCTTCCCCCACCGCCTCGAATTCCATCATCGCCATGGAAAACTCATCGTGGTTAATGTCGTGCCCATGGAGATCTACCTGGCTTGCGTGGTGACCTCGGAAATGAGCTCCAAGTGCCCCCCGGAATTCATAAAGGCACAGGCTACGGCTGCCCGATCATGGATGCTCGTGTTCCTCAAAAACAAACACCTCGGGGAACCCTTCTCCATCTGCAACGACGATTGCTGCCAGAGATACCAGGGGACCACCTTTCTCAACGAGGCCGTCTCGAAAAGTGTCTCGGCAACCAGCGGTATGTGCATCCTCACCAAAGAAGGATTCGTGTGCGGCGCTTACTATTCCAAGAGCTGCGGCGGAATCATGGAGAGGGCACAGAACATCTTCGGCGAGGGGGCCCTGGGATTGGGAGAGGCGATCGATGCCCCGGACAAATCCCCCACAAAGGATTTCAATCCCATCACGGAAGACAACATCCGAGAGTGGGTCACCGGCGATATCGTGAAAAAAATTGACAGCTTCTGTTCCCCCCGGATCTGTCCGGAGGAGTCGCTCCCCGATTATCTCGGCGCCGTTGACGAGGCGGGCCATTATTTTCGATGGAAAGTGGAATACACCAGGGAAAAGATGGTGGAACTCATGAGGAAAAAGATGGGATTGCACGACGCCTCCGAGTTCCTCGATTTCAGCCCCGGCTCTCGAGGTAATTCCGGCAGGCTCCATGAACTCTACCTCCTGTATCGGAAAAGGGGCGGCGATGTCGCGGTTCACACCATCAAAACACAGTACCAGATTCGCAATGCCCTACACGACAAGTTTCTCTTTTCAAGCGGCTTTATCTGGGATTATGAACGGAATGCCAAAGGGCGCATCACCAAAATCATCCTCCAGGGGGCAGGATGGGGCCATGGAGCCGGTTTGTGCCAGATCGGCGCCCTCGGAATGGCACTCGAAGGCTTTTCCTACGAAGATATCCTGAAACATTATTACAGTACGAGCTCCCTGGTTCAGGCTTACTAGAGACCCACCCCGGTTATCGTCGCGCCCCGGGCAAGAATGGGTTCGGATCCTCGCACTGTTTCAAAAACCACCCAAAAGAACCCGACGGAATATCATAACAAGGTACATGCGTTGATGGATGAAAACGGGGGAAAGAAAGACACGCCCCTCGTCCGCATGAAGGACATCGGGAAGCGTTTCGGGAGTTTCTGGGCCCTCACGGGCGCCGGACTGGATATCTATCCGGGGGAGACCCATATCCTTGCCGGGGAAAACGGCGCCGGGAAAAGCACTCTCATCAAAATCCTCGCCGGCGTTTACAGGGAATTCGAGGGAACCATCGAGATCGGGGGGAAGGCTGTTCGCCCCCGTTCACCGCTCGAGGCAGAGGAACTCGGGGTGTCTGTAATTCATCAGGAACTCTCCCTGGTCCCCTCGATGTCCGTGGCCGATAACGTGTTCCTGGGCCGTTCCCTCACCAGGCGGGGCGGATTCGTCGATACCAGGGCACAGGCCGCGGTGGCAAGGCAATACCTCGAGCAACTGGGCGTCAAAGTCGATGTCCGATCTCCCATCGAGCAGCTTCCCATCGCAACCCAGCAACTCATCGAAATCGCCAAGGCCCTGGGGCGGAACGCAAAGGTCATCGTCATGGACGAGCCGACCAGCGCCCTCTCATCCCCGGAAGTTGATCGACTTTTTCAAATGATCGATGGGCTCAAGGCGAGAAATTGCGGGATCGTTTACATCACTCACAAGATGGAGGAAATCGAGCGGATCGCCGATCGCATCACGGTACTCCGAGACGGCCGGCTGGTGGGTTCCGCCATCGCCCCGGAGCTTCCCATTCCGAAACTCATCCAATGGATGGTGGGTCGCGAGATCGACCAGCAATTTCCGCGTCATACCCCGACCATGGGGAAGGAACGCCTGAGGATCGAGGATTTCAGTGTCTTTCCCCGGGGATTTCACGGGAAGCCGGATGTGGAAAAGGTCTCACTCCATGTCCGCGCCGGCGAAATCCTCGGGATCGGCGGACTCCAGGGCTCGGGGGCCACTGAACTCCTCACCGGACTTTTTGGAGGTTACGGCTCCCTGTGGAAGGGAAAGGTTTTTTTCAACGGCCAGGCCGTCCGCACCAGGTCCCCCAGGCAGGCCATTGACAGGGGAATCGCCCTTTTAACCAATGATCGCAAGGCCACCGGACTGATCCTTCCCATGTCCATCGTATCCAATACCACCATTGCTGATCTTCCCCGGCTCTCCCCGGGGGGATGGCTCCGGATGAAGCGGGAGCGGGGTGTCACGGAAAAACTCTCCGATTCCCTTAATCTCCATTCCGCATCGCTGGATCGGAGCGTCTCGGAGCTCTCGGGGGGCAACCAGCAGAAAGTCGTCATCGGAAAGTGGCTCCAGACAGACCCCTCCCTCCTGCTTCTCGATGAACCCACCAGGGGCATTGACGTCGGGGCGAAGCGGGAAATCTACCGGTTGATGAATGAATGGACCAGACAGGGAATCGCCATTATCCTGATTACATCAGAAATGCCCGAACTCCTGGCCATGAGCGACCGTATCCTGGTGATGCATCGGGGAAAGCTAACCGCTGAATTCCCCCGCGAGGAGGCCACCCCCGATGCGGTCCTCGAGGCGGCCATGGGACGGCGGATGGAGAAAAAAGCGTCATGAGTGAAAAACAGATGGAAACCACCCTGGCTCCCTCACTGGGGAAAAGGGTCTTTGCCAGCCCGGCGACCCGGGCCCTCATCGCCCTCATCCTCGTGTTTCTACTGGGTATGGTATTCAATGCAGACGGGGCCTTTTTCAAGATCGGAACCCACCGGGACGCCCTGAGGCAGGCCTCGGTTTTCGGGATCCTTGCCTGCGGCATGACCCTGGTTATCATCACGGCAGGGATCGACCTCTCCGTGGGAAGCATCCTCGCCCTTATATCCGTGATCTTTTCTCTCATGAGCATCCACTGGAACTGGCCCTTCTGGATTTCCCTTCCGGCCTGCATCCTTATCGGGGCCTTTTTCGGATCCGTTTCCGGGGCCCTTTCGGCGCGGTTCGGCATCCAGCCCTTTATCGCCACCCTGGCCATGATGGTCTTCGCACGTGGCTTGGCCAAAACCGTGAGCGGCGGGATGAAGGTCTCCACCGCTGTTCAGAATCCCGATGGAACCTATCGGTACGTGGATGTCCCGTCCATATTCCGGGCCATCGATTCCCGCATCCTGGGGGGAAATCTTTCCGTGGTCACCCTGATTTTCCTGGTTTGTGTGGCCCTGGCCTGGCTGGCCCTTTCACGTCACAGGTGGGGGCGTTACCTGTATGCCATCGGGGGTAACGAGGAGGCGGCCCGGCTTTCCGGCGTTCCGGTGCGGTGGGCGAAGATCTCCGCCTATGCCGCCTCCGGCCTGATGTCGGCCGTGGCCGGGATCTGCCAGGCCGCACAGGAACAGCAGGGGGATCCGGAAGCGGGACAGGGATACGAACTCTGGGCCATCGCCATGGTGGTTATCGGGGGAACCAACCTCATGGGGGGGCGCGGCGGGATCGGGCTCACCCTCATCGGCATCCTCACCATCGGGTACCTGGAAAAAATCCTCAGTATCAACGCCGTCCCGGAAGCCAGCCGCCTCATGCTGATCGGAGTCATTATCATCGCCGCCGTACTCATGCAGAGGGTGGGGCGGAAGTAAAAAATGTTTTTAACCTGAAGAGTTTCGCTGCGGTGGGAATTCTGGTTGACATCGCCGGGGGAAAAAATGACATGATCAACTGTTTCTCAGGCCTTGATAAGGGCGGTATCATACATTTCAAGTAAAGGGAGGGAAAGATGAAAAAGGGAATCATTTTATGGGGGGGATGGAGTGCGGTTGCCGCAGTTCTGGCCCTGATGTTTGCAGGTTGCGGGGGAGGGGAGCCGGAACAGACCGCCATCCCGGGAACCGGACAGGAACCCTTTCCCCAGAAAGTGGAAAAAAAGGCGGCAAAGCCCGCCGGGGAGGGCTTTACCATCGGAATGAGCCAGTGCAATCTCGGGGAACCGTGGCGCGTCCAGATGAACGCCGATGTCAAGGCCGCGGCAGACAAGCATGACGAGATCAAGGTGGTCTTCAAGGATGCCCAGAACGATACACTCAAACAGAGGGCCCACGTGGAGGAATTCGTCAGTGCGGGGGTGGATCTTCTCATTATCAGCCCCAAGGAAGCACAGCCCCTGACCGAACCCGTGGGCAAGGCCATGGATGCCGGCATTCCCGTTATCGTTCTGGACCGGGCCATCCTGGGAGACAAGTATACCTGTTTCATCGGGGCGGATAACAAAAAGATCGGGCGCCATGCCGGAAAATGGATCGTGGACAAACTGGGAGGAAAGGGCAAGGTGGTGGAACTCAAGGGACTCATGACGTCCACCCCGGGTCAGGATCGAAACTCCGGTTTTCGAGAAGGCATCGAAGGTTCGGATATCGAGGTTATCTTCGAGGCGGATATGAAATGGCTCGAGCCCAACGCCCGAAAGGAAATGGAATCCGCCCTGGCGCGGTTCGACGAGATCGACCTGGTTTACGGCCACAACGATCCGGCGGCTCACGGGGCCTATCTGGCCGCAAAGGCGGCGGGCAGGGAAAAGGATATCATCTTCGTCGGAATCGACGGCCTCCCCCAGGAGGGACAGGCTTACGTTTCCCAGGGGATCCTGTCGGCCAGCTTCGAGTATCCCACGGGCGGCCGCGAGGCGATCGAGCAGGCATTCAAGGTTCTGAACGGGGAAGAAATCCCCCGGAAGATCACCCTGAAATCGAGGGTCTTTACAAAGGACAACCTCGAGCAGGGCGGCGAGTGGCTGGAGTAAATCCCAGGCCCCGCGTGAAAAAAGTCATCGCCTCTCCCTTGATATTTGCCTTGAAAAGGGAGAGGCATCCCTTTATTTCCTTGAAAAAATTCGTTTATCTTTCACCGGGAACACTTTTTTAAATGGAAAAATGAACGCTTTTCTTCCCCTCGTTTTATCCTTGTTGATTCTCATCCCCGCCTCCCTGCAGGCGGCTTCGGAACAGGGGGGTTCCCCGATCCCCATTGATCCCATGGGAACCTCGGAACCCGTCCCATGGACTGTTCATGTTGACGCGGCCATCCTGAGGAGCCAGCCCACTGTTAATTCACACGTCCTTGGACGCGCCTCCAGGGGCGAGTCTTTCTCCGGCGATCTGATCCTTGTGAAAGATACCGACGAGGAATGGCTCATGGCCCCTTACAAGGGCGGAAATGTCTATATTTCACGAACCAACCTGATTCGAGTCCATCCCGTGAATCGGGCCTCCGGCGATATCGAGATCGGAACCGAAATCGCCAATCGCTGGTGGGGGCTTCCCCTCGAATACGAACCCTCGGATCTGGTGAATCTTGCAACGGATCTCACCGTCGGTGGTGGCCGCACGTTTCAGCTGAGGCGCGAACCCGCCCGGGCATTTTCCGACATGGTTCGTTGCGCCAGCAGGGAAGGCGTCGAATTCCGCGTCCATTCCGCATACCGTTCCGGCAGCTATCAGAAAAAACTCTACGATATGAATGTCAACAGATACGGCAGGGCGCAACGCCACAGCGCCCCCCCGGGTCACAGCGAACACCAGCTGGGGACCACCGTGGATATTACCGATGCCGCGAAAAGGCACTACCTGAAACAATCGTTCCGGGGCACTCCACAGGGTCGGTGGCTCGAGGAAAACGCCTGGAAGTTCGGGTTCATTCGATCCTACACCGAGGAGAACCGCCCCCTGACAGGATATGTTCCCGAGCCGTGGCACTGGCGGTATATCGGGAAAGAAAACGCCCTGGAAAAATGGCTGGAAAAGCATAAAGGAAAAGCCTCCCCACCAAAGGAATTCTAACTCCCTCACCACATACATTGCCTCCTTGACAATAAAATGGTATAATATTATTTCAAATACTCGAGTGTTGTGAAAATGGAAAAGGTCGAATCAAGGGGGTGAAGAAACATGAAAGGCATGTTCTGGGTCGTGGTTATCATTGCCGCTGCGACCTTTGGCTTTATTTATCTCACGCGCCCGCCAAAGCTGGGTCTGGACCTTGAAAAATCCCAGGAGTCCGCAACCCTGATCGCCCGTTACTGGCTGGATCAGGCCAAGGATGATAATGTCGTGGGGATGAAAGAGGCCAGTACGGGTACGGCCCTCAAACAGTGCGATAACATGCTGAAGGAAATCCAGAAGGCCGAAAACTTCGCCGGTTGCCAGTTCAGCGATTATTCCCTCTTTTCCATGGGGGGAGGGGGGTCTCTCAAGGCCGTTCTCACCGGAGGCGAAGGTGAAGGCGTCCTCATGCAGATGACCATGACCATGCGGGAAGAGGAAGGAAAATGGTTCGTCTCCCGCCTTACCACGGATTAGTGAAAACTTTTGGTTCGTTTCGAAAGGTAACACAGGAAGGTCAATTTCATGCACTCGTTCCGGATTCTCATCATCCTTTCCGTGTTCCTTTTGGTTTCACTATCGGCTCTGGCCCTCTCACCCCTTCCCACTCCCATACCCGGCAATCCCCAATACCTCGTCAGGGTGATTTACGTTATCCCCACCGATCGCCTTCTGGACTATAATCATTACCCTGATAGTCCCCTGTATAACGCCAAAGTGAACAATGCTGTTCTCAGGATTCGGACCGCCATGGAAACATTGGATGATTTTGTCGACTTTCAGATCAATAATGTTCACCCTGTGACCGATCCTGAGGGTGATCGCATCAATTTCGAAAGGGAGCTGGAGGGAAAGGGCCCGATTCGGGTCATCATCCTGCATGGCTCCAGAACCACACGGGGAACGGATGGTTACTGGGGAGACGAGGAAGGATTCGCCGGTCATCTCATTTTCGCCCGTATCGCGGACGATGTCATTCCCTCCATAACACGGATCGACGATACCCGGAAAACCATCCACATGATTATCTGCGATACCACGGAGTGGGATAATACTATCGGAAAGGTACGTGGTCATGCCGGAGGTGGAATGCCCGTGAATTATAACTCCTGCGGTTGGGGCGGTTATTCCATGACTTCAGGGTGCGTGCTTCCCTTTCTTCCAGCTGATCCCGGTGATCCGGCCTCGAGGAAAAACCTGCTCGAAACCGCGCTTTCCTCCTCTTCACAGGAAATTATAATTCCGAATCCCTATACCGGCATTCCCGAAACGTGGAATCTGAAAAATGCAGCATCCCCGGATCAGATTTCCACGAACCGGTTCCTCAGCTTGTTTCACGGCGTTATGGGACACGAACTCCTTCATTCCTTCGGCCTCGGGCATTGCAGCACCGCAATCGGAGAGAAATACATGGGGATCATGTCCCTGGGTTACAAGAGGTTCGGACACGGGGTCAGTATGATGTACGGATTTTCAGATAACGCCTATCCCTTCGATCCCCCGGGAACGACGGTTCACAAAGAAATCACCGATATCCATCCTTTTTACTGCCTCCACCTTTCCCGGAGTCCCTATTTAAGAAAAAACGTGGATCCGGACAAGACCGATCCCGAGTCCTGCTATGGATTCCCCTCTTATGGGTATGTATGGCCCTCCAGCCCGGAAAACATTATTTCCATTGGTGTGGCGGAAGATCCGGGGGGGAGCGAGGCATGCGGGTCTTTTGCCTTCTCCGGCGGGAATATCAAGGATATGGTCGAGGCGTCTCTAGTTCCCGGTACTCCGGAGATTCTCTCTTTTTCGAAGTTCCCCGCTGATTGTCATATCTCGTTCAAATCGGGCGCCAATTTCATGAATGTCCTGGTACAGGATAAGGCTGGTAATATCGTGCCGAATTACATTCAAACCTTTATCATGGAAAAATCGGGAGAGGTGAAGAACAATGCCGTTTTCGTGGCTCCCCCGGGTGCGGCCAGGGATCCGGGATCTGAAAAGGGCAGCTGGCTCAATCCCTACAGCTCCATCCAGGAAGCGATTGACACGGTCAAGGCGGACGGCGCCGGAACGGTTTTCTTCAAAAATGGAACGTATCCTGTCACGGAATCCATCAAGCCCCGGCAAAGGGTCAATCTCATCGGGCTAAGCGTGGGGGGAGTCCTCCTGGATGGAGGGGGAGCGGTAAACCTGCCCCTGATCGTTAGCAACGATGTCAATCAATCCAATTTCAGCAGCACCTCGTATGCTAATCCCAATGTGATTGCCAACCTTGTGTTGGCAAATGCCGGATGGGGCATCAGGAAAGGATCGACTCTTTTCAACAGCCATAACTTCAGAATCGCAAATTGCGTCTTTTATAATATGGACAAGGCGGGAGTGGATATCTCGCATTTGAGCGGCACTGTGAGTGTGATCCAGAACACCCTCGTGGATTGCAACTCCGGCATCCTTCTCCATCACTGGCCCGATATCGGCGATCCCCGCGAACAGCTGGTCAATCCCAAGTATGTCTTCGAGCTGAAAAACAATATCGTTTATCATACCGGGGGCACGGGAACCATCGGCATCCAGCTCGACGATATCCTATCCTTCCGATCAAAGAGGCGAAGCGGATGGAACAACGTTTATGGATATAGTCATTGTTTCAAGGGATCGTACAACTATGACACGGCAAGGCTCGAGGGTGAAATATCGAAACCGGTCGATTTCATCCTGGATACCCCTCTTGACTTCCGGCTCCAAACCGCTTCCCCGGGTGTTGGGGAGGGCGATCCGTTGACACGGAAATCCAGCGGGGCACGGCGCGATATGGGCGCGTTTTTTGATGCACTCCAAAACCCCCTGCCGTATATTCTCCTTGCATATTAATCTCGGTGTTGCTGGGATTATCAATATCGCAACCTGACTTTTTCAGGGCTCTCATGCTCAAGGTTTACGAACATCAAAGGCGAAGCAGCGTTCTTCGCCACCCCATGCTGCCCTGCCTCTCTCCCTATCACACCATCAACCTCACGGCCGGTTGCCCCAACCGGTGCGTTTACTGTTACGCCCAGAGTTACGATTTCCATCCGGGGTGGGGGAGCGTGATCTTCTTTTCCAACACCCTGGAACTATTGAAAAAGGAGCTTCCCCGGAAGAGAAAAAAGCCGCGGCTGGTCTATTTCTCCACCGCGTCCGAACCGTTTCTCCCCGTTCCCCCCATCCTCGAGGATCTTTACCGGATCATGGAAATCCTTCTCGAACAGAATATCTTTCTCCTCATCTCCACCAAGTGCCCGATTCCGGATCGGTTCATAAAGCTGTTTCAAAGGTATCCGGGAAGGGTTCATATCCAGGTGGGACTCACCACGGTGGATGACGAGGTTCGTTGCCTCCTCGAACCGAATGCGGCATCCGTGGCGGATCGGCTGGACAACCTCCGGCGTCTGGTTCGCGGGGGCGTTCGAGCGGAAGCTCGCATGGACCCCCTGGTGCCCGGCCTCTCCGACACACTCGATTCCCTCCTCAATCTTCTGGAAAAAATGTCCGAAATCAAGGTGAAGAGCGCCGCGGCTTCCTATCTGTTCATGAGACGCGGCATCGATGGCCCGAAAAAACTCACACTTCGCGACTGGTCCTTTTACAAGATGGCGAAAAGGCTCTATACACACAAGGTGACCGATTACTGCGGGCACGGCGTGATCTGGATCCCCGATACGGAGTACCGGAGGGAAAAATATAAGCTGTTGAAGGAAATCGCCGCTTCACATGGCGTTACGATCAACCTGTGCGGTTGTAAAAACAAGGACCTCACCACCGAATGCTGCCATCCCCGCCTCCCCGAACCCGATGACCAAAATGACCAGCTGAGCTTCGTGTGAATCCGGGGGGATCATTTACCCCGTTTGATCACTCTGACCTCTTTTTCCTTTCCTCCGGTTGAATATTTCCCACACTACAAGGAATCCTGTCACTGCGACGCTGCAGATGAGGGAGGCGTAATGGTAACGTGCTTCTGAAAAGAGATACAGATCCTGAACCCGTCCGATGAGGAGCGATACACGACCCAGTACCGTATAACCGAAGGAAGAACCGAACGTCACCATCAGGAAAAACGTGCCCACATATCCCACCTGTTTCAGGGGCGTTTTCTGTTCCAGGGAAAAGAAGAAATAGATCAGAACGGAAAGCACCCCCACGATCAGGATGATATGATTCACGATCGAGGCCCCCTCCCATAAAAGCCAGGGGAGACCAGCCCCCCAGAGTGGAATCATGGTGCCGTTGATCTGTTTGACCAGATCGCTCTGGGCATGACCCAGCATGCGGAGGGCGGCGAACGTACCCACCATGAGGGCCAGGGGCCACCGGGAGATCCAACGGGTTTTTTCCACAAGGCGAAGAAGCATCATGAATCCCAGCAAAAGAGCCCCGAGCCGGAACCAGCCGGATGCGTCCGTTCCAGAGGCCGCCTTCCTCAGGGGATCGATAAGGTTCGGAATGAGGGTCCCCGTAATCGCCTGGATAAACGTGTATCCGGCCGAAACACCGACAAACAGGTGCTCGGCGAATTTGTAGATCGGGTTGTCCTTGTAAAGAAAACTGAAGATCGCAAGGGTCAATAAAGCGGATATCCAGACACCGATGAGTTCTGCGGTCACTCCAGCTCCTCCTTTCTCTTCTTCCATCGTCCCCAAAAATAAATGATGTTCCCGACGATCACGAACCCGAGGATCAGGAAATGAGACAGCGATTGCACGTTCATCCCGGCCATACCCAGCCCGGGACGCTCGATGAGATATTCATACTCCGCCGCCCCCACCAGGCCTCCCAGGAATCCCTCCAGCTGTTTCGACTGGAAAAAAGAATAAAGGTCCGGGGCCATCACCGCGGTCACTCCCGCCACCATTCGAACGTTGTATCGAGTCTGCACCTGCTGCAGCCATTGCCTGGCCCCAGGGCTCCCGGCACTGAGGTTGCAGAGTAAACCGATCTGGTCGAAATTCTCCACATCCTCGAAAATGGGGAGTTCCTTCACCGGGGCGCCCCGGTAATCCTTTGGATAGGTTTCCGGGATCGAGGAACCGATCTTGGCGATGGCCACGTCCAGGCCCGCCTTGAAACCCAGGTTCACGTAATCCTCCCCGTATTTCTTCTCGATTCCCTCCTTACGGAGAACCGCGGCGACCTTTTCGAACGCCTTGTCCGTCACGGGCGGGGCCGATTCCCAGACCGATCCCGCAATGATGCGCAGATCCCTCTTTAACATGTGATAAACCAGGGCCTCGTGCATGGGGAGCAGCTCCGCCTGTGAAGAGGGGCCGTAATCCACGGCAAGATACACGATGGAACCGGGAGGGAGGCTCTCGACGGCCTGGTACACCCCGCGGGTCTTCTGGTTCGGGGCATACTTCAACCGGAACGGGATCCTGAGAAAAACCACCACAACCAGGCCCACGGCCAGGAAAAGCCACCTGCGATCAAAGGATTTCTTCAACGAAAAACCTCCCCGTATCCCTGGTACATTTTATTCTCCCTTCAGATAGGGTCGTTCTATTCCAAATATAATCCTCAGCCCGGTTGCAATCACCCCCATGGCGGCCCCGATAATCAATCCCCTCTGGCCCGCAGTGTTCGGCACGGCCATGATCCAGTCCGCGAGCTTGGGAAGGGTTCCCGAGATCGCGGCCCCGAGCGGGACCCGACCGATCATCACCAGGGACGCGGAAATAAGGAGCAGGGCGGCCCGGATGTTTCTCGCACGGAAGGCCCGGAACGCCGCCGAGGAGATATAAAAAGCCAAAAGCGCGAAAACGGTCGCTGATAGCGGTGTTAAGATGTACTCGAAAAGATACTGGAACCTGCTCCCCACCGAAACATCACCCCGGGTGATAAGATCGAAAAGACCCACCCCAGCCATCACCAGCATCGAAAACACCAGTACGATCTTGTACGGCCAATCCTTCCTCCGTTTCATCACGACCCTGAGATTGATCCTCAGGATATTCGCCACTCCCAGAACGATCGCCATGGCAAAAGCCACCAGGCACCACTGCTCGAGCTCGTCGGCCACCCCCTTGATAAAGGGGACATGGAAGAAAAATTTCAGGATCATGAAAACCCCGACAAAGATGGTGATGAGGATGGGGACCCTTACCTGAAGCACGTTTTATTCTCCTCCCTTGCCTTTTCGGACGGATCAGAACCAGAACTTGAACATCTCGACCCATTCCGGTTTTACATTCACGAGGATAATGCCCGCCACCAGGACCAAGATGGTGACGATCTTGAAATAATCGGATGCCTTGATGCTCGAGAGCACCTTGGGATCCTTCGAAAGATACGCGGATGCGGCATAAAATTCCTCCGCGATCAGGGTATAATCGCACGCCGCAATGAAAAAGGGCAGCTGGGACAGCGACGCGGTTCCCGCCACCTGGATGGCCCCGCTGGAAAAACCGGTCTCGGAGAGAATCAGAGATTCCGCATAGAATGCCCCCATGTAGATGTTGGCCACAGGTTTTTCCCGGAGCATGATACCGTCCACACCAACCGTGTATGCGAACTGATCGTCGGACAGGTAACGGATGTTGTCCCCCCGGTAGGCATCCGGCCTGCCCGCGGCAGTGAAACTCTCCTTCACCGTCTCCTCGCATACCGTCATCACGATCGATTTGCGGGTGGGCACGATAATGGAGGAATCGTACCGGGCCACGATCCTGGCAACATGGCTGAGGATCGCGATCCCCGCCAGGGTCTGAATCTCGTCGATGTCGTCGATGCCCGGCACGAACAGAACCGGTTTTCCCATCTCCGTGGCCCGTCCCACCGCTTCCTCGATGGCCCGGATACCCGGGATCTTCCGGAGATACAAAGCCCGGCCCTTTCTCGACCGGAAAAGAAAATAAAAGAAAAAGGCGCAGAAAACGATCAACGCCACCAGCACATTCAGGTGTTCCCTGTGAAAAACAGCCTCTTTCGCGGTTTCCGTCTCTCCCGCGATCGTAAGGGGACGGGATATACAGAAAACCACGAAAATGAGGGGAAGGAAATACCGGTATCTGGATAATGCTTTTCTCCGTTCACTCCCCATGCGTGTTTTCCTTCCTTTCGATGGTATCCAGAAACATACCAATGAACCTCCGATCCTCGAGGAGGCGGGCCAGGCGATCGTAATCGGAAAACGTCCCGAACGCGTGGATCATCGGGGAGAGAAAATGGAGCAGCTGGCTTCCGATGAAATTCAGGGGGCGCACCGATTCGAGAAACAGGATGGCCGGAGTTCCCATTCCCAGCTTCACGATTTTCCCCGAGAACCGCTCCACCATCTCCCGATCCTCGCGGGAAAGATTCAATCCGGTATGATCCGCCCGAATCCCTTCCATATAAATATTCCGTTTCTTCCAGTTTATACAGGGATAGTAAAGGGCCCGCCAAATATTGCAAGAATAAATTTACACCCTGTGTGGAATGCCATGGGAAGGCGTTTTTCATTATGGACCTGATGGACGCATTGGACGGCCAGGGTAAGAACGGGGGAGTGGCCCGATGAAGGAATCCGAACAGTGCAATCCCGAAAAACAATTCACGTTCATGCCGTCTATGAAGTCCATTTGATTCTCACACCATCGCCACACTCTCCCCAATATATTTTTTCCTTGTTTTAATCGCCCCCATTGATTTATATAGAAACGAACATATATTAATATCTTTATCCTTTGATGGGAAAGGGGGATGATTCATGTTTGTTCAGCAGTTTTTTGTAAAAGGACTGGCTCACAGCTCCTATCTTCTGGGGGGAAATAACAGCTGTGCGATTATCGATCCAAGGCGGGATATCAAGATTTACCTCGAGGCCGCCAGGGCCATGAACATGAAAATCACACATATCCTGGAAACCCACCTTCACGCGGATTTCATCTCCGGCCACATGGATCTCGCCGCAAAAACCGGGGCCGAAATATACGCCCCCAAATCCGCAAAGTGCGGTTTCAAACACGTCCCCCTCTCGGAGGGGGATACATTCAACATCGAGGATATGGAAATCGCTGTGCTCGAAACCCCGGGACACACTCCCGAGCATATTTCGTACGTGGTGATCGATCATGCCAGGGGTAGGGAACCAGTAGCCCTTTTCTGCGGGGACACCCTGTTTGTGGGCGACGTCGGCCGTCCGGATCTCTTTCCCGGTATGGCGAAAAAACTCGCCGCCAAGCTGTATCAGAGCCTTCACGACAAGATCATGAGGCTCCCCTGTTTCTGCGAGGTTTTTCCCGCACATGGGGCCGGATCCCTTTGCGGCAGGGCCATGGGCGCCAAGAGGACTTCGACCATCGGTTACGAAAAAAAGTATAACGCGGCCCTCAGAATGAGGAGCAGAAAGAAATTCATCGCCTCCCTCACCACCAACATGCCCGCGGCCCCGGATCACTTCAGCCGTTGCAGCGCCGTTAACGGGGCAGGGCCGAAACTTGTCAAAAAACTCCCCACGATCGCTCCCCTCACTCCGGCCGAGTTTCAGAAAAAGGCCAAAAGCTCAAAAAGCATCGTGCTGGACATCCGCAGCTATGAAACCTTCGGGGGACAGCACGTTCCCGGTTCCTATCACATCGATTACGGAGGTAATTTCGCCACGTTTGCCGGGTGGATCCTCCCCCCGGGGAAAGATATCCTGCTGGTGTCCCTCACGCCGGATCAGGCGTTCCAGGCCGCCCGATGGCTCCGAAGGGTGGGACTGGATCGGGCGGTCGGTTACCTCGAGGACGGCATGTTCGCATGGGCCAAGGCCGGCATGCCCACCAGCCACGTTTCCCAGGTCTCCGCCGCCGAGCTCCATAATATCATCACACGGGGTGAATCCATCCAGCTGGTCGATGTTCGCGCCCCGACCGAATATAAAAGCTTTCACATCGAGGGCGCTCTCAATATCCCGGCCCCGGATATCCGAACCCGGTTCAAGGAGCTCGATAAGGCGTCTCCCGTGACACTCATGTGCAGCACCGGCCACCGCTCGAGCCTTTCCGCAAGCATCCTTCTTCAGAATGGATTCAGGGATGTCCGGAACGTGGCCGGCGGCATGACGGGTTTCAACGCCGCCGGGTTCGCTCCGAAATGTCCCGTGTGCATCGCTCCCCATGTGCCCGGTTTCATGGGAAAGTAAAGGATTGAGAACCCGTTCGCAGGAGTTGTAAGGAAGGTGGATAATTTATGAATTTTCTTGCCCTGGAACGATGGTCCCCGTACGCAGCAGGCGCCGGCATCGGACTGCTCAGCTGTATCGCCTTTCTCCTTTCGGATAAACCGATCGGTTGCTCCACCGCCTTTGCCCGTACCAGCGGCATGATCGAAAAACTGTTTCGCGGCAATAAGGTGAATGAAAAACCATACTATCAGAAATTTCTCCCAGTGGTGGACTGGGAATGGATGCTGGTTCTCGGGATCATTTTAGGGGCCTTTATCTCCGCGAAGTTGTCCGGTCAGTTCAGGTTGGAGTGGATCCCCGGCCTCTGGGCAGGGGCCGTCGGGACTTCTGTATTTCCCCGGTTTATCGTGGCCCTCATCGGGGGAGTAATCATGGGATTCGGGGCCAGGTGGGCCGGGGGATGCACCAGCGGCCACGGCATCAGCGGCACCCTCCAGCTCGCGGTCAGCAGCTGGATCGCGGCATGCTGTTTCTTTATCGGAGGCATTGCCACGGCCATGTTTTTGTTCAAACTCCTTTTCAAGGGATAGGTGACGATCATTATGTTCAAAACGCTCCATGAAAAAAAAGGCCTCCAGCTCTTCATCGGATTTCTGATCGGAATCGGATTCGGATTCTGCCTCCAGAAGGGAGGCGTCACGAACTATGACGTGATCATCGGGCAGCTCCTGTTCACGGACCATACGGTCGTCAAGATCATGCTCACCGCCATGCTGGTCGGGATGATCGGGGTCCACATCCTGAAGAGCAAGGGTCTGGCCAATCTTCACCCCAAACCCGGATCCCTGGGCACCTCAGTAATCGGCTCACTGATTTTCGGAGTGGGTTTCGGCACGCTCGGGTATTGTCCCGGAACCGTTGCCGGTGCCGCGGCCCAGGGAAACCTGGACGCCATTTTCGGGGGGATCGTCGGCATCCTCATCGGGGCGGGAATCTTCGCCGCCCTTTTTCCAAAACTCCGGAAGGGCATCCTCCAGAGGGGCGATTTCGGCGACCTCACCTTTCCACGGCTTTTGAAAGTCAATCCCTGGATCATCGTCGCCCCCGTGGCGGTTATGGTACTATGTCTCCTTTACTGGATTGAACAGACGGGATTATGAGTGTTGTCCCCGCCACTCACTGGTTGAAAACCTTGCGGAGAGAGGATCTCCGGGGGGATTTATTCGCCGGGATCACCGTGGCCGTCATGCTTGTCCCCCAGGGCATGGCTTATGCCATGCTCGCCGGTCTGCCCCCGGTTGTCGGGCTGTACGCCTCCACCCTGCCCCTTATTCTTTACGCGGTTTTCGGAACTTCTCGTCACCTGGCCGTTGGACCCGTGGCCATGATCTCCCTGCTGGTTTTCGCGGGATGTTCCCGCCTGGCCGAACCCGGCTCCTCCTCATATTTTTCTTACGTACTCCTGCTCAGTTTCATGGTTGGAGTTTTCCAGCTGGCCCTGGGGCTCCTGCGGATGGGATTCCTCGTCAATTTCGTTTCTCATGCGGCCATCAGCGGATTTACCTCGGCTGCGGCCATCGTGATCTTCCTGAGCCAGCTCAAGCATCTTCTGGGCATCGATATCGGAGGAGCTCACTCCACGGTTCAGATCCTGTCCGAAGTGATCGGCCGGATCGGGGAGACCAATCCGGCCACCCTGGGGATCGGGATGGGTTCCCTGATGGTGCTTTTCCTTTTAAAAAAAATCCGGCCCCGTTTTCCCGCGGCCCTTCCCGTGGTGGTTGCGGGCATCCTTTTGGTTTATTTCCTGCGGCTGGATCGGGCGGGAGTGAATATCGTGGGAAAGGTGCCCAGGGGCCTTCCAGGTATTTCCATTCCCCGTTTCCAGGTTCAATCCATGATTTCCCTTTTCCCCACGGCCCTGACCATCCTGTTCGTGGGATTCATGGAATCCATCGCTGTTGCGGAACTCATCGCCTCCCGGGAAAGGTATCGTATTTTTCCGAACCGGGAACTGGCGTCCCTGGGTCTGGCCAACCTGGCTGCCGCCTTTTTTTCCGGATATCCCGTTACAGGCGGTTTCTCCCGAACCGCCGTGAATTACCAGGCCGGGGCCCGAACCCCGCTCGCCTCGGTGATCACGGCCCTTCTTATCCTCTTGACCCTCCTGGTTCTGACCCCGTTGTTTTACTATCTCCCGAGCGCCGTTCTTGCGGCCGTGATCGCGGTGGCCGTTCTGGGGCTGGTCAACCTGAAGGAGGCGGTGCGTCTTTACCGCGTCAAAAAAACCGATGCCGCCACCCTTTTCATCACCTTTCTTTTGACCCTGGTTCTTGGAATCGAAAAGGGCATCATCTGCGGCGTTCTCTTTTCCCTAGGGGTTTTCATCTGGAGGAGCTCCCACCCCCATACCGCGGAACTGGGATTCCTGGAAAAGGAGGGCGTTTTCCGGAACGTGAAAAGATTCCCGGATGCCAGTATCTTCCCCGGATACCTGATCCTCCGCATCGACGCATCCCTCTATTTCGCCAACATGGCCTTCATCGAGGATTGCCTCCGTCACGCCCTCGAGGAGCGGCCCGATCTCGAGTGCGTGATCTTCGACCTTTCCGGGGTGAACGACATGGACGCGGTTGCGGCCGGCATCATGGAGGAACTGATGGAACAGTATTCGAATCGGGGGATTCGATTTCTCTTTGCCGGTATGAAGGGTCCGGTTCGGGATCTCGTGGCCCGGGCTGGTTGGAGGGAAAAATACGGGGATAAGATCGAGCACCTCTCCATCGAACACGCACTCAAACACTGCCAGGTGATGTCAGATCAAGGGACACAAGGGACGAGAGGGACATAAGGGGCGAAATCTCATAAGGCGGCCATCTGCTCGCGTCCCCTTTCGATCTATATGACTCTTTCGTCGCTTGGGTCTCTTGTGTCCCTTGCGTCTCTTCGTGTATTTGTCTTCTGAGCACAAAACGCAGAGAAGTTGTTACGTAAGGTTTCTAATAAAGTATGACCCCGGATGACTCCCCCCAGGGGGGCAGCACGATCACCTGGGTATCCGACGCCTCGCTCACGTTGTTCCCGATCATGGCATACACCCGCCAGTAATAAACGCCCCCGGGCAGGGGAGAGCTTGTTTCATACTGGTTTTTCCCGAGATATTTGTAAATCGCGGCCTCGCCTCCCACCGGTTGATTCGTCACTTCCAGGAGGTAAGTAGAGCCCGGAACCGCGTCCCAGCTGAATTTCACGTTCTGACCGGCTCTCGATTTGAGTTTTTCCGTTTTGAGCCCTTTTGGGGCGGGGGGCTGGGAGAAAAACTCCGATGTGCCCGTGTTGCCTTCCGCATCCTGAACCTTGAGCATCAGTCGGTATGTTTCGCTTTTGTCGTATAAGAGTTTCTCCAGGGAAAGGGTCCAATCCTCCGTGCCTTTTGCGGTGAACCATTTAACTTCCTTGTTCCAGCCGGTTCCATCCCAGAAAAAGGTGTCGGAAAACCGCAAAAAGGAGGCTTCCACGAGTTTGACGCCCGACCCGATGGGATCGTCTTTCGCCTTTCCGGAAAAAACCGTGCTCTCCTTGGAAACGTATTCCTGCAGGGTTCCCGCAAGGTAGCCCTTCGGGGGAACCAGATCGTTTCTTGGAAGGTAAAGGTGCTTTGTGATGGACGTGCCGTCCACGACGGCGGTTGCCCGGGCCTTTCCGAATGCAGGGGGATTTTCCGCCTCGAGTTCGTGCTTCCCGGCGATCACGTCGTTGAACAGGTAAAACCCGTCCGGATCGGTCACGGCGATACCGTGGCCCTGGAGCGTTACCGTGGTTCCCTCGAGGGGCTGGAGCAGGTACGAATCGAACACCCTGCCCGAGACCTTTCCGTCTTTTGCCAGGATGTCGAAACAGCTGGGATCTCCCATATCCTTGGGGGTGGACGGATTGTCGCTCGTGCCGATGGGAATCTCGTCGCATCGGAAAAAGGCATACGAACACACCGACTCGCCCGATGGAATATCCTGTGTGGAACAGGCCTTGAAACCCACGGTCCAGTCCTTTTCCGGTTCCAGGGACGCGAGGGTCCAGTGGATCACACCGTCCTTGTCCATGGTTCCCGAGTCGTGGATTTCCACCTTCTTGGTATCGTACTGCTTGCTTCCGGCAAGATCGAACAGGATTTCCAGGTTGTTCAATTTGGATTTATCCTTGTTTGTGAACACGATCTTGTGTTCCACGGCCTCCCCGCGATCCGCGGTTTGGGGCTCCTCGGTAAGCTGGAATTCGTAGGTCGCCTGATCGCGGTTCATAACCGCACTGCGTCCCATAAGGATATCGTGCAGCTCTTCCTTCCTGGTTCCCGGCAGGAAATGAACCGCGGTTGCCTTCATATCGTATATCGCGTCCATATACTGGAAGGTGTCCCAGGGAGTGCTCCAGCCGTCCTGCGGGTTTTGATCCACCCCGACCAATCCCCACTGCTGCCCGGGCTGTCGTATAAAAAACCGCACCACATCCGGGGTGAAGGGAAATTCCAGTTTCGGCGGCAGGGCCAGCATGGCGGGACCCTGAAGGATGTGTGCCATATCCCGGAACCAGGGATCCGTATCCACCCAGATCGTTGTGAATTCCTCCATGGAGGAGGAGCTGTCATTGCCCGCGTTGTCCGTTCCCCATACCGTGAGACGGTATTGTCCGGGCTCGTTGATGGTGAAAACCCACGGGAAGGGCGGGATCATGTAATCCCTCCTGCAAACGGAATATTCCTCATACCAATGGTTCCATTTGTATAGAATGTACTCGAGATATCTCATCCCTGAATCGTCATCCGTGCAATCCACGGTCACTGTGACGGGTCCGCCGTAATCGGCGTCCGCCACGGTGGGACCGTCGCCCTCGAGTGCCACCGAGGGTGTGTGGGGATTCTTGTAATCCAGCCGGATGATAACCTCTCTCAAATCTTCTTCGTTCTGGAGGTAATCCTCGGCCTTGTATTGAACCGTGTAGGTTTCCACCTCGCCGTAGGATACGGAAAAATCATAACTGCGGTAATCGTGCCAGCTCCCGGTTCCCACGACGTTCATATTGGTGCGACGCACCCCGCAGCCGGAATCCGTGGCATTGAGCTCCAGGGTGAACCTGTTCTGGTACCAGTCGCGGTCCACGTTATGAGTGGTTACGGGTGGGGTTTCGTCAAGGGAAAGGAGCGGGCAGCCCCCCACCTTGAGGGAGGGATCGCCGAAGATGTGAAAACGCTCCGGGTGGTGAAAAATCCAGGTATCCCCGTTACCCCCGGAGGTGTCGTGTCCGTATCGCGACAGGTTGTAATTGGAATAAAAATCATTCAGGGCGCTCATCCACATCTCCCCGAGAGTGACCCCTGGGGAGTATGCGGAGAAAAATCTCCTGCCCAGGTACAGGGACTGCCTTTCCCCCGTGTTGACGCAACCGAAATACGCAATCGCGCCCCCGAGCTTTTCCACGGTGAACTCCTCGCCCAGGCAGTGGCGGTTATAGGAATCCACCTGGTAGCTGCTCGGTTCGGGACAGATCCAGGCGCCGATCGAGTAACGGTCCACTTCCGTCTGTTCCCCCCCGGTCTTTCTCCGGTAATCGTCGTAAGGCACGTAGGGGCAGTAACGGGCGGTTTCGCAGCTCACCGCGAACACGATCGGGAGGCGGTCCCAGTTCGAGTTGTACGGGACGTTCGTATCCTCGTAACAGCCATGGGTCCAGGCCGTCGGATTCCCATGGCCGCTGTGAAACAGGAATCCGATTCCCTGGTTCAACCAGTAGTTGAAATTTCCCGGATTCGGATTCCCGTCCGCTGCAGGATAGGGAGGGAACGGAGTGGGGGTCGGTGTTGCCGTTGGAGTGGCGATCAGGTTGTAGAACTCGTCGTGGTAGAGCCGGATGGGACTGAATCCCTGGGAGGAAAGGTCCGTGATCAGGGTTTCGAAGGTATTGATGGGGTCCCATCCATGCAGGGACCGGGCGGAACAGAGGATGCGTTGAAACCAGGGCTCGCTTGTTGTCAGGTATTCGTACCGTATGATCTTGGCCACGTAGTTTTCCAGCTCGCTGACCCCGGAGGCGGGGACCCGGGCCAGGTAAACGTCCGGAAGGTAATCCAGGCTGTCCCAGTTGACCCCGTCAGCTCGGTAGATCTCCCCGAACAGATCGTTTCTGGGATCGTCGTCATCCCAGCTTTCGAAGTTTCCTGAGGAATCCACGATATCCGCGTAATAGAGATCCGAGGGTTCCCAGATCATTTCCGCGATGGCGTATGTGTCGTTCGGGGTGTAATCGTCCAGGTAGCCGCGGGTGTACCGGATGGGGAATTGATTGCCGTCCCCCACGAGCATCACGTACCTTACCCCCTGGTGTTTGTAATGGTCGTATATGGCGTATTTAATCCGTTCCGGGGCATCCACGATCCGGGTGCCGTCCTCCTTGGTGAAATAAGTGGTTGAGATATCCCCCAGTGTGACGATTCGAGCGGACACTCCGGTTTTGGCCTTGTGTGTCACCAGTGGTTCGAGCGCCTCCTCGAAATCCACCGGGCAGATAATCATGAGATCGTAGGAAAACACCCCCGTTGTGAGAATGAGAAACAGGGAGGCAAATACCACATTCCTGAAAAGAACAAAGGTCTTCTCCCGGGATAAAGTTCCCTTCCTCATATCACCCCTCCTCCATTAAAACTCACCGGAGAGATAAAAGAAAGATCGCCGATTGTCAAGGATGGAGAAGGATCATTCGCATTCCGTCTTCGTAATAGAAGGAACCGACAAGGGCCTCTTGAGGGGGAAGGTGTGATCCTCCTTCACTGAAGCTGAGGAGGACAGGAATTTGAAAAATCTCTTTTTACTGTGGTTGCAGTTACTCCCAAGCAGAATCGATACCTCTTTTTTTATTATCCACAGATTTACGCAGATTCACACAGATTGAATACGGGGAGGGGAATGAATTCAAATCGTATCAATGGAAGAATCGGATCTGACTCACCTTTCCTTCGAATACTTCCTGATAATGTTCATGGCGTCGTATTCATCCCTCGATTCGCGGAGGCGGGTGCGGGCCTCTTTGTTTGTCAGCAATCCGGCTATGGACGCCAGAACCTGGAGGTGAAGCTGCGGCTTCTTTAACGGCGAAAGAACCATGTACACGATATCCACCGGGCGATCCTCAGAACCCCCCATGGCAAGACCGCGATCCTTTTGTAAAATCCCCAATGCAACCGCGGGTTCGTTCAAATCAGGAAGACGGCCGTGAAGGATCGATATCCCGTCCCCCAATGTCGTTCCACCCTGCCTCTCCCGCTCCAGGATGATCTCGAGTACCTCGCCGGGATTGTGGATGTACCCGGCGGATTGAAGCGTCCGGATCAATTCCCAGATCGCCTCACCCTTGGATTCCACGTTGAAGGGAACCCGAAGGCACTCCAGGTGAAGGAGATTCGCGATATTTAATTTCTCCTTCTTGAGGGCGTTCCGAATGATCTCCTCCTGCCCGATCAGATCCCCGCCCCCGGTCACCCACGAACGCCACCGGATCAGGGCACGCTCCGAGGTCAGGATCCCCACCACCTCGAATATGATGAGTCCCGGCAGGATGATGGAAAGGATTCTTTCCCCTCTCGCCCCGAGGACCGTGGCAACAAAATAGGCCTCGACAGCCGCAACTCCGGCCTGGGGGAGCATGAGCTTCGGAAGGCACTGGGTGAACCTCTTCTCCTGGCCCGTGAACTTGCAACCGAGCCAGGTGCCCCCCATCTTGCCGATGGCCCGGGCCGCCACATACGCACCCACGAAAACGAGGTTCTCCGGGTGAAACGCCTCGATGTCCGCGTTCGCACCGATCAGGGCGAAAAACACCAGGGTGTACATCGAGGTGGCATTCTCGACCCGCAGCGATTGAAACACGTCACTGCTGTACAGGTTCGAAATCAGGATGCCCCCCGTGACCGCAGCGATCAAAAAGGGCAGGTGCCAGTGGAGGGCCAGTCCGACTCCCAGGCAAACGCAACCGGCCACAATGATGAACACCTCGACCGAGGGACCCGGCATCTCGGAGATCAGGCGGGAGAGGAATTCGGGTCCGAGGATCGTGCCGGCGCCCTCCTTTTTCTCCGGGGGACGGAGCCAGCGACGTTCAACGGTTAATCGCAGGGCAATGTAAATGCCCACCCCGAGAAGGATCGCGAACAGGAACTCGCTCGCCACCGGAATGACGAATCCACCCAGGCTCGGGGCGGTGTGGTTTTTCATAAGAAGGGCCGCCTGGCACATCACCGAAAAGAAGATCACCTCGATCACATCGTCCAGAACCACGATGCCACCCAGAACGCTCCTCATCTTGCCCCCGATCTCGAGCTTGTTCATGATGACGAACGTGGCGGCAGGGGCGGTGGCGATCCCGATGCTCCCGATTATCAGGGACGAGATCGGATGGAACCCCAGGAGGAGAAATGTTCCCGTTATCATCACCCACGTTGTAAGGGCCTGGATCCCGCAGATGATCATGGCCTCCCGACCAACCTTTTTCAGGTTATCGATACTCAGTTCCTCCCCGATGCCGAACGCGATGATCGAGAGGAACACGAACGTGAAAAAGTGAAGGGACTGGAGGGCCTGGCGATAGGCGGGGTATTTGTGTTCGACGAGAAACAGAAGGAGGGGCCCCACGACAACGCCCCCGAGGAGCTGCCCCACCACCTCGCCGAAGTGAAGATGGCGGCTGATTTTGCCCCCGAAGTGGGCCGCCAGGATGAGCATCCCCAGGAACACGATCTGCATGTAAAAGACGTCGAAGTGCACGAAGGCCCGCTCCGGAAGTTTCAGTTTTTTTCCTGTGTATATATAAACATCTTTTCCAATTCTTTGAAGCTGTAAAGAAAAAACGTGTTATTTCGCTTTCGGGGAGGAAATGGAAGGTTTTAAAATTGCCATAAGTACTTTAATTACAGTACCCTGTAACGTTATTCATCGGAATGCCAAATTTTTTTACCTACCGGTAGGAATAAACTTGACTTGCAACCTCACTCACCTTTATATCTTCCTTCCCGTTTTTTGAAGCGGGAAGGGAACCGATCGATTTTTTTTTGTATGGAAGGATCATGGATACTCCTCAAAAATATGCACCAGATGCAGCGAATGAGTCCCCGGAACAGGGAACAAAGGAACGCATCCTGAAAGAGGCTGTCCGGCTCTTTTGCGAAAAGGGATACCCTGAAACATCGGTTCGGGAAATCGTAGAGGCCGCAGGAGTCACAAAACCGGTCCTCTATTACTACTTCAAAAACAAGGATGATCTCTTCCTTCACATCATCCATAACTCCCTGATCCCCTGGCGAGAGAGGATGAATGGAATCTGCCGGGATGAAACCCGCGATTTTCGGATGGCCCTTCAGGATATTACCGAGTACTACCTCGAGGTCTCCCAGAGGGATCCCGAACTCGTTCGCTTCATCCATACCATTGCCTTTTCCGGACTTTATAATGAGATCTTCGATTTCCAGGCATTCTGGATGAATCACCTGGAAAACGTCATCGATCTCTTTCGAAGGGGACAGGAATCCGGAATTTTCCGGGGCGACGTTGCTCCGGATTCCATGGCCCGCATTTTCGTCGGCATCTGCCAGGCCGGCATGCGGTCCATTGTTTACTGCCCCCAGTGCATGGAGCTGCCGCCTTCGAGCAGGCAAATGATCGATATTTTCATGAGGGGAATTGAAAGATGAAACGAATCCGGCTGGGATCGATCCTGGTTTATCTCGGGGCTGTCATTCTGATCGTCGCCCTGTTCGGCGCGGCCACGGTGTATGACAGGATTTCCAACGAAAAACTGGAGAAAGAAAGACAGGAAAGCCTCGCGGGAGCCAATAACAATAACGGGGGCGTCAAGGTGAAGGTCTGCCGGGTCATCCCACAGAAACTCACCGATATCCTCAGGATTCCCGGAACCGTGGAGGCATACGAGGATATCGACCTGGGGGCCCGGATGGGAGGCGCCGTGGAATGGATCGGACCCGAGGAGGGCGACTCCGTAAAAAAGGGAGAAAAAATCCTCCAGCTCGATGTGGACGAAATCAAGGCCAGGCTGGAAAGCGTCCGCACCGCTTATGATCTGGCCCGCCAGAAGTACGACCGGACAAAAGACCTCTTCGAAAAAAAGGTGGTCTCTCGGGACGCCTTCGACGATGCCGAGGCCTCCCTCAAAACCGCCAGATCCACACTCGAGGAAGCTGAAGTCATCCTGGAAAACGGCGCACTCTATTCACCCGTGGACGGCGTTCTGGATCGACGCTACGTCGATCCGGGGGAACATATCGACACCGGAAGAACCATCATGAAGATCGTGCATATCGACCGCGTCAGGATCGTTTTCGATATCCCCGAAAAGGATATCCTCTATTTCAAGAGGGGACAGGAAGTGAAAATCACCGCCTCGAACGGCGCGAAAAGATCCTTCATCGGAACCGTGGAATACGTGGCCATGACAGCGGATCCCATGACCCGCACCTATCCCCTCAAGGTGGTGGTGGAAAATCCCGAACATGTCCTCAGGCCCGGCATGATCGTCCGGGCCGACCTGATCCGGCGAGAGGTGGAAAATGGAATCGCCGTTCCCTTTTATACCCTTATCGAACGCGAGGACGGCAAGGGGGTCTTCATCGTGGAGGATGGAAAAGCCAGGGAGGTCCTGATCGAGTACGGCATGTTCCAGGGCGGCATGGTCGAGATCACAAAGGGTCTCAATCCGAACGATCTCCTGGTTGTGGTCGGGCAGCGCGAACTGGTCAACGGGGAGGACGTCTCCATCACAACAGATCTCACCGACATGGTTAAGGCCTATATCGCCTCCGGACGCGATCTCTCGGGACTGGCCATGGACGCCAGCCTTCTTGGGGAGGCCGAGTAACCATGATCATCAGCAATTACGCCATACGGCAGCGAACCACCATCCTGGTGCTGGTTGTCATCATTCTGGCAGCCGGGCTATCCTCATACCTGACCCTCCCCAGGGAGAGCGCCCCGGATATCGAGTTCCCCTACATAATGGTCATGTCCTTTTACGAAGGCGCCTCACCCTCCGATATGGAATCCCTGGTCACTTTTCCCATCGAACGGAAACTCAAAAATCTCTCTGACGTGAAGGAAATGGTCTCCGACTCCTCAGAGGGATCCAGCATGATCTGGCTCGAGTTCGAACCCGAGATGGACATCGATACCGCCCTCCAGAAGGTGCGCGACAAGGTGGACGAGGCAAAACAGGATCTTCCCAGCGACCTCGACGATCCCATTGTCAAGGAGATCTCCAGCACCGAGATCTTCCCCGTGATGTTCGTCAATATCACCGGCGACGTCGGACTGGTCCGGCTGAAAAAAATCGCCGAGGATATGGAGGAGGATATCGAGGGCATCCAGGGAGTTCTGGACGCCGAGGTGCTCGGGGGGCTCGAGCGGGAAATCCGCGTCGAATTCGACCAGGACCGGGTGGCAGCCTATAACCTCTCCATGGCTGAAATCATCGCCACCGTGAACTACAACAACCAGAACACCCCCGGGGGCAGTATGGACATCGGAGAGGCCAGGTACGCCCTCAAGGTTCCCGCAGAGTTCGTGTCGCCCGATGAAATCAACAACCTCGTGGTGGCCGTGAAACAGGGCAAACCAGTCTATCTCTCCGACGTCGCAGAGATCCGCGATACGTTCAAGGATCGCGATTCCTTCTCACGCGTCAATGGCGGTGAGGCCGTTACGATCAAGGTCACCAAACGAGCCGGCGAACACCTGCTTCGAATCGCCGGGGAAGTCAAAGATATTATCGCATCGTACGAAGAACGCCTCCCCGACGGGATCGATATCATTGTGACTTCGGACGCATCCAAGTATGTGGATATCATGGTCAAGGATCTCGAAAACAACATCCTGACCGGACTGATCCTGGTTCTTGTCGTGATTTTCATCTCGCTTGGAATCCGGAACGCCGTACTCGTGGCACTGGCTATTCCCTTTTCCATGCTGATCACCTTCTTCGTTCTGAACGCCATGAATATCACCCTCAACATGGTGGTTCTATTCAGCCTGATCCTGGCTCTTGGAATGCTGGTGGATAACGCCATTGTGATCGTGGAAAATATATACAGGCATCACGTGAACCTTGGGAAACCGATCATAAAGGCCGCGATGGAGGGAACCTCCGAGGTGGCCTGGCCGGTGATCGCCTCCACGGCCACAACGGTCGTGGCCTTTTTCCCCCTGGTTTTCTGGCCGGGCATTATGGGGGATTTCATGAGTTATCTCCCCAAAACCATCATCATCGTTTTGACGGCCTCGCTGTTTGTCGCCATGGTGATCACCCCTGTTCTCGGCTCGATCTTCATCCGTCGTCCCCGGGGTGCGGAGAAAAAATTAAAAGCGAACGAGGAATTCCATCCGGGGCCCATCATCCGAACCTATCGCGCCTTCCTCAATTTCGGCCTCCAGTACCGCATCCTGGTGATCCTCTTTTTCTTTGCCGTTTTAGCCATTGTGGTTTTCGCCTTCAGGGGGAGCGGGCTGGGTGTGGAACTCTTCCCCGATACTGAACCGAACCGTATCATGGTTAAAGTCGAAACCCCGCAGGGAACCAATATCTATCATACCAACCGCTACTCCATCCAGGCGGAAAAGATCGTGAATCAATACGGCAATATCGAAAACGTCACCGTGTCCGTGAAAAGCAACGAGGCCGATATCACCATCGACATGGTAGATCGGGAATTCAGGCTGGAAAGCGGAACGGACGACAAGATCTACTTCCAGGATTCCAACAAGACCATGGAAGCCCTCCGAACCAGGCTCACAAGGAGCATCGTGGGTGCGAAAGTCACCGTGGAAAAGGAAGAGAACGGCCCCCCCGTCGGACCGCCCGTCAACGTCGAGATTGCCGGGACCGATTACAAGACCATAGCCCGAATCGCCGATCGCCTCCAGTCCGAAATCCAGGATATCCCCGGGATTGTGGATCTCATCGACGATTACAAAACCGGCCTCCCGGAAGTGAACGTTATTGTGGATAAGGAACGGGCCGCCCTCCTGGGTCTCAACTCCTTTCTGGTCGGACAGATCGTCAAGGCCGCTGTGAACGGGATCAAGATCGGCGATTACCGCGAGGGGGAGGATGAATACGACATCACCGCGCGCCTCCCGGAAAACCAGCGGGAAAACCTCAAAGACATCCTTCGCATCCGCGTCCCCGCTCCATCGGGCGAGCAGGTGCCCATCACGTCCGTGGCAAATGTCGTGCTCGACAGCGGGCTTTCCTCCATCAAGCACATCGATCAGAAAAGGATCGTCACGGTCAGCTCCAACGTGGGAAAGGGATTCAATGCCCAGCAGGTTCTGGAACAGGTGAGAGCCACGGCCACCAAAGGCCGCATCCACCTCCGGGGGAGCGATATCCTGGATTCGAAGGTTTTTCTCAACCGCCTTGTGAATGACAGGGATGGAAAGTTCGAACTTCTTCGAAAGTCCCTGTCCCCTGCTGTTCTGAAAAAGGTCCGAACCGGGATCAAAGAAAACGGGGAACCCTCAAAAGAACTCATGTCCGTTGTGATCGAGGATATCAACAAGGCCCTTAACAGGCCCTTCACCAATATTACTCGAAAATCCCTTTCCAGGCTGTTTCCCCAATCCCTGGTTTCAGCTCCGGAACCTCTCCATCTCCCACCGGGTTACCAGATATTCTATACCGGTGAGAACGAGGACAAGGAAGAATCCCAGGCCTTTATCAGCAAGGCCTTTGCCGCCGCCATCCTCCTCATCCTGCTCGTGCTCGTTACACAGTTCAACTCCATCTGGTCCACCCTGATCATCCTCAGCTCCGTCATCCTCTCCTTTATCGGTGTGTTTCTCGGGCTCATGGTGACCCGGAGCTCTTTCGGCATCATCATGACCGGCATGGGTGCGATCTCCCTTGCGGGGGTGGTGGTGAATAACGCCATTGTTCTGATCGATTACACCAACCTCCTCCGGGCAAGGGGAAAAACCTGCCACCAGGCCATTGTGGAGGCGGCATGCACCCGCTTCCGGCCCGTTCTTCTCACCGCCATTACCACGATGCTTGGTTTACTTCCCATGGCCATCGGGGTCAGCTATAATTTCAGGGATCTCAGGTGGGAGATTGGAAGCGAGATGAGCCAGTGGTGGGGGGCCATGGCCTCCGCCGTGATTTTCGGTCTCCTGGTGGCAACCGTCCTCACCCTTTTCCTGGTTCCCAATTTTTACAGCCTGCTTTACGAGAGGAAAAAGGAGCGGCTCGAGCGGGTGCGTGAAAGGGAAAAAGCCGGATCCCCCCAACAACCCGAACTCGCCCCGGAACCAGCCTCATCGTGAAAAAAGCAACATGGACAAATAGGGGAAGGAGGAAAGATGAAAACAAATGGGGAAACAAATGGGGTCAGACCCTTTACATTTGTATCTATTTGGACTATTCGGGTCAGACGCCCTGTTTAAGTCAGTTAAAAATGATCGTACTATCGGAATCAGACCCCCTCATTTGCTCGATTTTCTCACTTTTTTACAAGGATGGACAAGATTCCACGGTCAACCCTGTTTCGTCCGTTGGATTTTCTTCTCCAGCCGGAGAAGGCGGTGCTCGATCTCCGGCGTGATCGCGGGAGATGAACCCTCCGGAATGCCCTTGAGATAACCCTCCAGCTCGCCCCTGATCTCGAGGCTCGAAATCGCCTTGATTATGATTTCCCGCGCCATTTCCGGCTCTCTTTTTTTGTGTTCGTAATACTTGGCCAGCTCGACGGCGGATGAGATCCGGTGGGTTTCCGACAGCCCCACAAGTCGCTGCCACGTCGGGATGGCATCCTCCCACCTCCCCAGTTTCTTATAGAGCCTTCCGATGTGAAAAAGAAGCGATTCGATCGTATCCGGCCGGCGGGCAATGGAAAGGGCATGCTCGTGGCTCCGGAGGGCCTGTTCGATCCGGCCGCACTTCAGAAACAGCCGCCCCAGTCCCCAGAACTCGAGGGGACGTTTCAGCTCCCCCTTATCCGGATCCGAGAGAATCCGGCAAAAGAAGAGGAGAAGCGATCCCAGGGTGACAATATCCTGAACGTTGTGATGAAACACCGGAAGCATCCAATCCCGGTGTCTCCCACGGACAAAATTGAAATAGATCTGCGGGATGAGGCTGCTCTCGACGTCTTTTTTCCGAACCAGGCCGAACGCCTCCCTCTCGATGGTTTCGAGACGGCAATCCGGAAACACACCACGCCATATCCGCCTCGACGGGTGCAACAGGTCGATGTGGGGCAGCTCCAGCTTAACCCGCATCCGGTTGTAAAGAAACCGCGTGGCAAGAAGGGGAACATCGAAGGACTTCCCGTTGAAGCTGGAAAGTATCCGGGCCTCTTTGATCTTCTCCGAAACAGCCTCCAGCATCACGCGCTCCCAGGGATAATCCTCCATGAAGAACTGCTCCACGATAAAGGCTTCCCCTTCGAAATACCCGATCCCGCAAAGGAAGGGATAGGTGCCCGTGCCCCCGGAGAGTCCCGTGGTTTCCAGATCCAGAAACACGATTCGATCGCCGGGGGAGGGAGACCAACCAGGTTCCCCCGCAAGCAGGGAAAGGGAATCCGGATCGATTTTCCGATCCTCGCCGCCCCAGGGAAACAGGTAGCCGTCGCCATCTGGTTTGCCGTCCATGGGGACCGATACCCGGCGGTGGATGTATGCCCCCTCTCCGGTTTGAATCCTTCGGCAGTTCGAGAGTTGTTCCGTGAGGAAAGGCGTGTCTTCCCCGCGTTTTTTTCGCTCGAAAAACTCCCCGGCTCGAAATAATTTACCCTCGAGGGAAGAGGGGATCTGGAATTTATCGCGTTTCAAAATTCCGGCGTCCTTGACCGTGTATTCGATTCATAACTATCGAATGGCCGAAAAAATTCAATGGAAAATCCTTGCCAATGGTTTTATGGATCATTCATTAGGGTATTTGAATAAATGGAAAAAGACGACAGGCAGAGAGAATTCAGCTTCCAGGGTGGGAAAAAAATCCCCCGGCGATACCTGTATCTGATCGGAGGGATCGGGGGCGCTCTCTTCCTTCTACCCCTGTTTCTCTACCTGCCCACGCTCCTGGTCGAGTCCGAGGAGAAAAGAGTCGGGAGGCAATTCGAACTCGGGGTGCAATCCGTCCTCGATCGCGATTTTGACGCAATGTCCCTGCTCCTGGCCGATTCCTACGACGGCGCAGTGGGGGAGAACAAAGAGGAGGCCCTGAAAATCGCGCGGATCATGCTCGAAAGACTCGAAAACCTCCGTATCAAAATCCTGACCCTCGAGCTGGATCCCGTGGATGGAAATTCCACACGCCTCAGATCACATTTCGAGTACTCGGGGTATTATACGGGATCGAACATATACAACCGCGTTCCCCTCTCCGGGGGCGTGCCGGGCGATGTCCCCGGGGAAACCGAAATCGAATTCGTGAAAGAGGAAGGCGTCTGGAAAATGGAACACGTGACCCTGATTTTAAACGAGCGCGTCTATCGATAAACGACCCGGAAAGAGTCTTCAAAATGGCGAAAAACGAGGATCTCCAAAATTCCAGGGAACCAGCCGGGGGGAAGGCCGTTTCCCGGAACCTTCGCCGCCTGGCCGTGTTCTTCCTGTTCCTCCTCTGTTTCCTCGCGTTTTCCCTGACCCTTTCCCACCGGTTTTACGGGTATGAAAACGCCACCCTCGAGTACTTTCGGGACATTTTGTATCTCGGGGAATCCCAAGACTCCACCCCGGCTGGACTTCTGGCCATCATCTCCTACCTGCCCGCGGAAATCGCCGGGAATATCTTTGTAAACCCCATGAACTATACCCTGAGGGACTTTATCTCGCTCCACACGCTGCCCCTTTTAACTGCCCTCTTGTGCATGGTCTTTTTCGCGGCGGCAAGGCAGCTCTATTCCTCCCCGCGAACCGCCGCATCCCTCACACTCCTCCTGGCATTCACAACCATGATCTGGCCCTATTCCAAAATGGGCATGGAGATCCAGCATTCCCTCTGGATCCTGGCCGCGTTCTGGGCCATGCTGAGTTGGACCCGGAGGGAAAAGACGATCCACCTGGTTTGGGCGGGAATTTTCGCGGGCGCCGTCATTCTCACAAAGATCTATGGATTCGTCACAACCGGGGCCTTTGTTCTGTTCCTGGTTTTCGACGGACTTTCCACTCCAGAAAGGCGGCGACGCCTTCCACGAACCCTCGGGGTGTTCCTTGTCTCCCTGGCCCCCATGATCATCCTCTTCCTGTTGCAGAATCGCCTGAGATACGGCGACTGGCTCCTGGGCAACCGGTATAACATGGAGTACGAGGCAAAAACCATCCCCCTGTGGAGGCCCCTCTACGGTTTCCTGTTCAGCAGCGGGAAAAGCATCTTCATCTACAATCCCCTTCTCCTGGTTTCCATCTGTTTGATTCCCCGGTTTTTCCGTCGTTTTTCCCGGTTGAAAACCCTTTACATCACGATCTTCGGCATCGGACTCCTGTTTCATTCCCTGCTCTGGATCTGGACGGACGAAACATGGGGCCCCCGGAAACTGCACTACCTTGTCCCGCTCGGTATGCTTCCCCTGGGACTCGCGATCGAGGGATTCCGGCGACTTTCCATCCTGAAACGGGCCGCGATCATTTTTTTCGCCCTCATGGGCATATTCGTCCAGCTCCTGGGAATCGGTTTCTCCTACGAGGCCGAACCGGTCTTTCTCCAGTGGTATGGGATCTCGTCACTGGAAAACCTTCGCTACAATCCCCGCCTCACCCACACCTCTGTGAATTATTCCCTGCTCCTTTCCACCATCGATCGCCATCTCACCGGGGAGGCGCATTATTTCATATACGAACCCACCTTTTTCGCCACGGTTGTTCCCAAGTATCCCCCAAAACCCGTGGTGATTTCCATGAAAGGCTTCAGCTGGTTCGATTTCTGGTTCCTGGATCACCGCGGCATGAGAAAGAACCGTTTTTACCTCTCTCCCGGGACACGCCTCTATTTTTCCCTTCTCCTCCTGGTGATTCCCTTCCTCTTTTTCCTTACCTATCTCCTGTTTCGCAAATGGGAGGGCGACAGGAAATCCCTGTCCCGGGTTCCGGCCGCCTGGACCCTCCTTTTGCTCACGTTTGCAGGGCCGCTCCTCTGCATATTGTACAGCCGCGCCTATTCGAAGGATCTCGCCTCATTCGATCGCACCATGAAAGACGTTTACGACTTTTCCATTGGGGACGATACCAAAGACAAGGATTTCCTGGGTCCCGGGTGGCGGTCCAGCGAATGGATGGGAGATCCGAATGACTCCGAGTTCGAAATCCCCTTCCGCTGGACCAATTTCGCCCGCTCGACCCTCTATTTCCCCGTTAAACCCCATACCCCCTACAAGCTGTCCCTCGAAATCCTCTGGGTGTATCCCACGCGCCTCACCATATGGGCAAACGGCCACCGCGTGAGCTATGAAAGGGGAAGACAATACGAAAACAAAACCCTCGAGATCTGTATTCCCGCCAGTATCGTGGGATCCGAAAGGCTCTGCCGGGTCGAAATCCAGAACCACGAACTCCACGTTCCCGCCCTCGAGGAACCGGACAAATCCAACGACGATTCAACTCTGGGTGTGATGGTATATGGGGCCGGATGGGAAAAAATTGAAGAAGACAATCCGCCGAATTGAAATATCAGGGAAGGCGGGAACGGGCGAGCTCGAACGCAATCTTATTGGCCACCTCCCGCACCCTGCTCGTGGATGCACGGTAACCGTTGAACAGGATGGAGTAGAAGATCTCCTTTCCCTCCTCGTTCGAAACCACGCCCGAGAGGGTGACCACCCCCCCGATGTAACCCGTCTTTCCGTAGATCCGTTTTCCGATTTTCCTGGACTCCTCGTTCCAGTCAAACTGGCGTTTCAGATATCCCTTTGTCTGTCCCCTCGGTAGGGTGTCCAGGTATTCCCCCCACCAGGGTTGTGTTCTCGAATATCGAAGCACGTTCACCAGCTGTTTCGCCGTGGTGCGGTTCAGGTGGGAAAGCCCCGAACCGTCGATAATGATGGAACCGTTCTCCAGGAGCCTTTCCTTCCGGAGAAAATCCTCGACCGCCTGGCCGCTCGCTTGAAACGAACCCTTTCCCGTAACGCGGCGTCCGATTTTCTTGAACAGCAGCTCCGCGAAAAGATTATGACTGTGGGTGTTCACGATCTCGAGCAGATCCATCATGGGGGGCGATTCCCAGTACGCCACCAAAGTGGTGGAAGTGTCCCCATAGAGCGTCTCCTTCAATTCCGGATCGTCATCCGCGTCAATGGGCTTCCCTTCCACGGCCACCCCTTCCTCCTCGAGCGTCTCCTTCAAAACAGTGGTGAAAAAAAGCGTGGGATTGTACACCGAACACCAGTCGGTCATGGTTTGCTTCGGGGGCACGGATCCCTTTCCGATGATCACATTCATCTTGTCTTTCCGGAGGAAATTGGATTTTTTGGAAGAGGTCTTGGATCCGGTCTTCACCTGGTTGACGAATTTGATGTACTCCGTTTCCGGATCGAGCTCGAACGACGCGGATTTTCCCTCCTTGCGTCCCCCCTTCCAGTGAACATCGACCGTATTGTCGTTGTAAGTAAGGGCGGATACCTCTGCCGAGTACCATTCGCCCCTTTCCCCGGAGGGCCAGCCCGCCCCGAAGTAATCGTCGTCAAAATAATCGTCGTCTCCTATGATGTTTCCCTCGATTCTCTTGATCCCGAGTTTTTTGAGCTCCCCGGCCCATTCCTTGAATATCCCCGTGACGTCCTTGTCTTTCCGGTAACGTCCCGAAATGCTCGGATCCCCGCTTCCGATCACGATCAGATCGCCCTCCAGGGTTTTGCCCCGGATAAAGCCCCTCATGTAAACAGGGGTTTTGAACCGGAACTCCGGCCCCAGGTAATACAGGGCCGCAACCCCCGACTGGAGCTTGTTGCAGGAAGCCGGTTTCAAAGGCAAATCGCTGTTTCTATCGTACAGAACCGCTCCCGTATCGTTCGCCTGGATGTAAATTCCGGTCGCCGGATTGCCGATCTCGGCCTCCTCGAGGATCGTGTCGATCGCCTCCTTCAGCTGTCCCTTCGTGGTTGCCTGTGAAAATCCCATCGAGGTGAAAAGGAGAAAAAACATCATCGCGAAAAAAGAAATATTCCTGGTTCTCATGGGTTCTGTTATCCTTTTCTGTAAAATTCCCGGAATCTGTATCATAATTCCGATAAAAGGGTCAACCCCGAATGGCAATGACTGAAAGCAATCGCTTCCCCTCTCCCCCTCCCCCTCGCACTCGCACTCGATCCC
>Ga0272442_10001270_pt1 | contig 38658 bp, 35 predicted proteins | sample SSMForm2O_FD_200262 | JGI IMG/M metagenome (GOLD analysis project Ga0272442, IMG submission 200262) | Marine sediment archaeal communities from Little Sippewissett salt marsh, Falmouth, MA, United States - SSM-Form-2O | ecosystem: Environmental > Aquatic > Marine > Wetlands > Sediment ... | reverse complement strand
TGAACACTTCGTAGTCAGGACCGGGGTGTCCAGCCTGTGTACCATGGACAGTAAGGACATCGTTCACGGTTGCATATATCCAGTAGGCTTTGCCATCTTCCATAGTGTTGAGAGTACCGGATGGCGTTCCGTTCCACCACAGCCACCTTTCATCAGTAGTATTGTAGTTGTAGCCCATCACTATATTGTCTGTATTGCCACTGGCAAGATTGCTATTACTGATAACAGCATCGATATCGGTATTATCAGGTATGATCGGTAGAGATATCAGGTTCCATCCTGATGCCAGGGTTATATTATAGGTAGCTGCATTTACATAGGTATATCCGGCGTTCTTGCTGTTAATGCCCATGCTTGTGGAACTAACGACTGCCTCGCCTATGCCTGCTGTCCCTGTACCCGAAGTGACAGTAACGCTGGTTTCAGTTTGACCTGTTATACTGGCGACTACTCCTTTGAGGGTTACGGAGGTGATATCGGAGCCATTTCCGAGTGGTGCCCGGTTGTTAGAGGTTATGGTTACTGTTGTACCGCCGGAAGTCGAACCTGTATCGGGAGAAACGAGCAAAAACAGAGGATATTCCTCGTCGCTATCATTATCTATGGTATATGCAGAGTCACCGATACCGTTTCCATCAGCATCGACTCCAGAATAATCATCGTAGTAATTACCCATGTATCCGGTATATGGGACACCATTGAAGCTGTAGTTTAATGGTGCAGAAGAGTTCCAGTTGTTTGAACATGTATTATTACTCTTAACATTATTTAATGAGTTATCGTTCAAGCTGTTAAGATAAATTATGTTACTGCTGCAATTATCAAGGAAAATACCGTTGTCCTCATTGGCATTGCAGATGTTGGAATATACAGTATTGCTGTTTGAGTTCAATAGCCATATACCATAGCGGCCGTTATTGCATGTATTTTGGGAAATACTGTTATAGGCAGAGTTATTTGCATCTGAAAGGATCCCTGCTCTGATATTGTTATTGCATATATTGGAGGATATGGTGTTGTTGTTGGATTTATAAACGCGGATGCCGTCAAAATTATTATGGCTTGAGTCCCAGCCACAGCGGTTGTTGATAATAGTGCATTGAGAGGTTCCTGATTCGAGGTAAATTCCTGCCCAGCCTGCTTCAGTAGCACCGTAGACGCTGAAACCGTCTATGGTGACGTTATCTGCTGATACACCGAAGCCATTCTTGTCGGCACCGGTAGTATGTACAAATGTAGTGTCAAAGCCGCTCTCAGACTGGATTGTACATGATTTTGTGATACTTATATTCTCGGTGTAGTTGCCGGAATGGACAATGATGGTGTCCCCCCCAGCCGGATTGGCAGCGTTTACTGCTGCCTGAATGGTGGCATATGTCTGTCCAGAACCTACATGCAGGTCTGCCGCATCAGCAGTTTTTGCAGGGGGAAAGCTCAAAGCTCCCAGAGATAGAATCAATATCAATGCATATAGTGAAGATAATACCTTTAATCTGGACATACGAATCTCCTTATAGCGTTATTACCTTACTGAAGGCAAAAAAGATACGATTGCAATAGTATAAGATGAGTAATGTCCTACCGGGATAACTAAGTGTAATATTGTAATAAGAAACAAGTCAATATATATATAAGCCCTCAGCTATAAGCACAATATGAATTGCACTAATAATTGATAAGACTATGCTGGTTGAACGGTCGTGTCAGCATTTTATGGTAGCGCATACAGGATTTACTATCAGAAGTACCTATACGTACTAGTAGCTACAAATTAATGTTATTCTATTTATAAATTCAAAAACGAGTAGAATCCAGTACATATCTACACACGTCCCGGACCATTCATAGTTAGCCTTATTGCCAGTGGCGTATCTTGCCAGAACATAACAACAACCAAAGTTGACTACATCCACCCGTATACTATTGGAGTCGGTGGTGAAGCATATCCGGTGAACAATACAGGCACTATACTGCCATAGTTTGCACTGGCACTAGGACTATCAGGCATAGCCGGCGGTATTATAGTATTCAGACGCGGTACTGCTCAGAATTGATACTTTAACTAGTATATTTGGTAATAAGAACTTATTAATGGACCAAAGCAGAGATACCTATTCTTGTTATTTAATCATAAGCTTTCAACCTTTGATTGTTCATTACCTACGAAAATATAATCTATAAAACAAAGGGGCTAGATTAATCTAGCCCCTTTCTATTGTACTCGCGCTTTTTCAGCTAATGGTAAATCACTTCAAAAACGTAGCCAGTACCATTATTACTAATAAAGTTGTCCTCAACTCCTTCACCGTCATTATTGATAATTCCTATAATGACAACAAATCTCTAAAGGTTAATTTGATTCTGAGGTGGCTCTACCTCGGAACTAGGTCCGTTGGGTATAGTACCATCAGGAAATCCAGGTCCGTCAGAAACACCATCATGAGAATTCGGGGCAGGTCCCACTCCAGTATTATCTGCGAAAGCAGCACCCGCTACAGCTAGCGTCATAATGATAATTAAAACAAGTACCATGGTTACCATTTTGAATACTTTACTCATAGTATTACCTCCTTTCTTTTTAAAATTTTCCCTAGAATAAAGTTACTATGATTACATGCTTTAACGAAAATTAATTAAAACTGTTACACATTAAGATCAATAATTATCAGATCATATTTAACATATTAAAAATTGAAGCTATATATCGAGATCATTATGGGGTGACAATTTGGTTCCGTTTTGTATTCATTTTATACATCAATTTTTATTAGTTTCTAAGATAAAATCGGAAGACTACCATATTTATCTATTAGTTCAATAATCCTTCCCACACGTTCAATAATTCCATCAAAAGGCAGGTTATCACCCATACCAACAATAAAATTATAACCTGGTGCTGTTTCATTGATTAAATTAATCACATACTGATCAAATTCTTTATCACTATAGGTAGGTTCAAACAAAGTAGAGGGCACTCCGCCCCAAATTACTCCCTTATTGCCCAGTGCCTTCCTCAATTCAGCGGTACTGATTGACGTCATAGGTGAGGGAGTCCACGCCTCCCACACATCTATACCAGTCTCATTAAAAAACTTTAAGAGTCTTTTGTTTTCCCCATCTATATGTGCCATAGCTAATTTGCCATGTGAATGTAAAAATCCTGTTATTTCCTGGAACCATGGTATGAAATATTTCTTGAATACGGGAGTATGAACGTCATCACTCCAGTTACTTCCTATATTAAATATTTCTAAATCTGCCTTTATTCCAATATCATATTCCTTTCTAGCGAGACTCTCCATGTTCTTAATCAAGCTTTCTACTTTTGTAGGATTATCCGCCAGTTCATAAAAAAAGGTCTCAAATCCCATTATTTCTCTCATGATGCGCTGGGTTGGAGACCAAAAGCATACTCCGCTTACCACTATTCCATCATCGCCTATTTTCTTTTGCACATCGTTGAATCCGGGATCAAGAACCGATGTCGTATGCTGTAACATATATTCTATTACCGCATAATCCTTTTCGCTCTTGAATAGTTTCTCTACTTCATAACCAATCCATGGACCTTCCAGGGAAGTGTAAAGCATTGTTTTAGATACTGAACCTATAGGAGTTCTGAACTCTGTTTTAATATATGGCGGCTCTTCTTTCTCAATCACATCCATATCATTGTATTGTTCTTTAACAACAGATAAATATCTTTGTTGTGCAGCAGCACCTTGATCACGAATAATAGCTGTTTGATCCCATCCATTATATTTTTCCGGTAATAATTTATGACCAGAATTATAGTTGTACCACAAGTCTATTCGAGCACCAAAGGGAAGTTTACTCAGATGCTCTCCTCTGGCTGCTGCCAGCAATTTTTCTCTTTGTGTCATCTCCATTTATTATTCATACCTTTAATAGTCAAGCTAAATTAATGATGAACAACCAAGTAACTCAGGAACACATACCTCTTTCTAAATCCATAATATGAACACTCTGGTACATGGATACAAAGCACCATCAATAAATAAATGGTTAGCAATCCGTTAGCAAAACCTTAATACTAAACCCTCTATCCGGCTGATTTAGCTTCAATACAGAGGGTTATATGTTCATTGGTAGCGCATACCGGATTCGAACCGGTGATCTCCTCCTTGAGAGGGAGGTGTCCTCAACCCCTAGACGAATGCGCCACACGACAAAACAAGGTAAGCAGTCCACAATTGAACTTCCAGAAAAGTGTATCATTTCACCACCATAAGGAACAAGTTCAGGCAGTAGTGAAAGCTACTATCTGCAGTTTCAAAGGATTAAATAGAAGTATTGCTTCAGTTTTACGACCATGAAGGGAATAGAGCCCTGCACTATGGTAGTCAATTAATACAGTTGAACGTTATTAAAGGTCACTATCCTCTGAATATGCCTCTTATCTCTACCTTAGAGTAAACACTGCATACAAAAGAATTTTTGTTTATAAACCTGTTATGTGTATAATCCACATCATATTATAAGAGTCTCGAGAAAGGGTAACTAAATTTAGAGGGAGGAAACAACTATGACCGATGAGACGGAAGAACCTAAGAATAAATGGTCAGCTAGTGGTCTGTTTATACCGGCAGGTTTGTTTATTGGTATGGGAGTTGGTTGGGCATTAGGATACCTTGTGCAAGGTCTTTTTATTGGCCTGGGTGCTGGTTTTTTAGCTATGGCAATTATGCGGTTCAAACTTGGTTAATTGTCACGAGAGTATAAATTATCTCAACTCTCTCGCATATATGAATTTATTTCAAGCTTAACGCTGATCTATCGTTATATAAGATTTAAACATTGCCTGAGCCGCTGAAATTAGAGTGATGGTCAGCATAGGTTAGGGCAGATATAATCATATATTTATGGCATTGTAATCTGCCCTAACCTTCCTGTTATTTCAACATTGTTATGTAAGACAGCCATCAGCTATCGATTTCAATTGAGATACCATCAGCTATATTTTCTACTACAGTTTTACCCACTCATAGATTTCATAACCTGTATCACCTCATCCGGCGACAATACAGGCTGTATCTTAAATTTAACGAACGGACCAAACGGCAGTGTTCGTTTAAGCATATCAGATGCAGTGCCCTCAGCTATTGCATAGCCAGCACCTCCTCCTGCAAATAATCCCCAATCGCTTATTTGTTTTTCAGCTATCATTTTTTTTATCATCTCAAGTTGCTTCATTTGCAATCCTGCTCGTTCATTGAGATCAACAGGCATTTTGCTATTGTCAATTTCCCATAAATTTAAATATTTAGGCATTTCCCCTCCCTTTTATCTATCCAATAGTTTTTCCGATAATGGTCACCAGACAAAATATTTAAACATAGGCACCACCCCCTCAGATACAATCACATAGAGAAAAGAAAAGGGCACTAACTTTTAGACTGCATCAGTCAACTGTCAATGCCCTCTTATACTACCCTATCTTCCCCATCCTGTTTCTATTATGTTAAAACTATTTCATATTATCGTATTCCATGTTAGTTCTCTGCAGTGTTATTGTCAATAGTATATTTTTCGTTTATATCGTTACAAATTGACTCTAATTAGTCTTGATTCCTGTGAAGAGTTATCAGTTCTTATCTCCTGCATTCCATGTATATGGCGGATATCGCCTTTGTATGAATTCATTTATGTCATGTTCACGCATGATAAGGCAGTTTTGTACATGAAGGTCTCCATGCATTGCTATTAAGAAATCTAATTTGTCGCATACCTCAACTTGTTCACACTGCCAGCATCCATCATATTCCTTTTCTTTGCAGCATTTTACTATTTGGCAGTCAAAAGTAGGACAACCATCTCCAACTCTGCACGGTCTATTACAATGCAATCTAAGGATATCTTTTAAAACATCAACAAAAAGCTGGTAATTCTTAAAACTGTTGACATCTTTCTTCTTGACGGCAGCGTACCGTTCAAATTCACTCTCTTCCAGGGTATCCAATAGTCTCTGAGCATTTTCTGCAATGTTGTCCTTATATCTTATACAGTCTTCGCAGTATAACCCACAGTAAGCTACCAAGTTTTTACTATATTTTTCCATAATAACTAGTGATTATATATTAAGAAGCATCAAGTCTGTAAATTCCGTTGATTAGCGGGCAAGAATTAAAAGTGGAAATTGAAAACATGAAGCCATTATCACATGAAATATAAACTGGCTTCTTTAGCAAGGAAGAATTACGTATAGCGTATGCTACATACTATTTTCTTCGAAAATCTTTTGCATAAGATAGACATCCAGGCGTTTTCCGAACTTAAATCCGACTTCCTTCATTATGCCAATTTTCTTAAAATTAAATACTTCATGCAGGTGAATACTGACAATATTTGAATCAGCTATTCTGGCAATCACGGTATGAAATCCAGCTTTCAAGCCTTGTTCAAGTATCTCTCCAAGCAATTGCTTGCCAATACCATTCCCCTGACTACTCTCTCTAACATACACGGAGTCTTCAACTGTTCCTACATAAGCCAGCCTAGTAGACCAGGGGCTTAAAGATGCCCAGCCTACGATAATGCCATCCTCAACAGCAACCAGTACAGGATACCTGGGATGATGGCTCTTAAACCATGTTTTTCTATCTTCAACAGTTTTTGCTTCAGTATCAAAAGAAGCTGTGGTCTTGAGAACAGCCTCATTATATATATTTGTAATGGCTGGAATATCAGTTACTGAAGCACTTCGTATGTTCACCATGTTGATTCCAATAGCATTACCATGATCAAGTCGAATAGGCGAATGTCATCGAGTAATTATAACCAATTATTTGGTGAGTCCCAATATACCACTTGATTGGCTGGCTATTACAGGTAATTTATACGTTTTCAGTTGAGGAGAAGTAATGTATTTTGGTATTACTATAACCGGCTGTGTTTCTATTATCCTGTTATGTGACAACACGTCATTTATAGATATCCATCTTTTACAGGTTACTCCTGCCTAATGAAGCCTATCTGATGTTTTGGTTCTTCACCCTTTTCAACAGAACCAAACTTACTTTCATACTTGTTTAGATTGTCATGAAGAGCAGCAATGGTTCTCTTAAAATGACCGGGACTCATAATAACCCTTGCCGTTACCGCTCCAGCAGGTGGTGCAACCATCATAAAATCTATTATAAATTCTTCTTTAGTATGAACCACACGCAGATTATTACAGTAAACTCCACCTGCTAAACCGGGAGGAAAGTTTACCGAAATAGCATTACGCTTTTGTTCTTGTTGTTTATCTTCTTTTACCATGACTATTCACCTCTTTATTCCAGTATTTAGCTATCTCCATGACATAGTAGCCTATCCTTATTGCCTGTTCAATATAAATATTAAGGATTATATAATCCTTAAGAGAGAAGTATACTCAACTCAATGACAGAAATTATATAAAAGAATTCTCTCGGGAAACTGGATAATTGTGGACGGAATAATAAGTTCATTGGTAACGGATAAGTGACTACGGGCAATTTTCTGGAGCTGGCTGGGGATCCAGGATTCGAACCTGGCCTAACTGATCCAGAGTCAGCCGTCCTACCGCTAGACTAATCCCCAACGCTATAAATTATATCTTCCCCTGGAACTTCAATCAACCACTTGAACGAATTTCAGTACTGTTGGTATACTAAATGCTAGAATAATTGCTATAGATCAATTGCCTATAGTAGCTTTTAATTACAATAATTGTAAAAAACAGCAGGTTTTACCATGCTGGTTATGAAAAAGAGGTGCGACCATGGGAAAACGTGATTTTGCACATAGAGAAGCTAAAAAACCGAAAAAAGGGAATAAGAAGGTCCATACATTATCTGAATTTGAGCAACCAACTGTAGTAGAAGTGGTTAGAAAGCCACACAAAGTAAAAGAAGAAGTAGAAGAAGAAGAAGAATAGCTTAGTTATTACTACAACATAGTTGCTATATGTTTCGGACCACATCTGTGAAGATCGAATGGAAGGGAACGTCCATCTAACTGCAAAGGTTTATGGTCGTGTACAGGGAGTCTGCTTTCGATATTTTGTTCAGTCTAAAGCTATAGAGCTGGGTGTACGTGGTTATGTACAGAATCTTCGTAGTGGTAATGCACTAGAAGTCCAGGCTGAAGGAAATCGCAACAAATTGGAAAGTCTGATTACTGAACTTCAAACAGGACCTCCGGATGCAGCCGTAGATCACCTGGAAATAAGTTGGTCAAATAAATTAAAGCAATTCCGTGAATTCACTATACAGTATTAACTATTCCCTTCGACCAGGATATCGTCACCCGGTTTTATTACCCCGCCTTTAATGACCTTAGCAAATACTCCCTCCAGTGGAATCAGATAATATCCCGGCTTATGATATTCTTTCCCTATTTCAGAGACTTGAATGACAGCTTCTTTTCCAATGTGTATTTTTGTTCCAACCTGTAACGAAATTAAATCTATGTTTTTAGTAAGCAGGTTTTCAGCAGATTCACCAGGATTGATCCGTATATTTTGTGTCTTCATTCTCAGAGGATTGATACTGCTTAAAGCCATTATCATCTTGTCTATGGTTTCCTGTGCTAATAAGCTTACCTGTCTCGAGCTGCCAGCATGAGTGTCACCGACAAACCCATATTCTTCCTGGAGAACTGCTTCACTAACCTGTTCTTTCTTATCCTTCCCTTCACCTATGCAGACAGCAACTACCTTACCGCGACTGTTTGCTGATCCCTCTTTATTCTCTTCTGCAATAAATACGCCACTTTTACCACCACTTTTCTTCAGCAAGCGAATATCAGTAATACGCATACTTTTATCAGTAGCCTTACACATATCATAAATATTAAGTGCACTTACGGACACTGCAATAAACGCTTCCATTTCGAAGCCTGTCTTCCCGATACCTCTCGTTGTAGCAGTTATGTCAATGTAATTGCCGTCCGGAGGTAGATAGAATTCTATCCAGATATTTGTAAGCAATAATGGATGGCATAACGGTATCAGTCGTTGAGTATCCTTAGCTGCCAGAATACCGGCTGTCTGAGATACAGCCAAAACATCTCCCTTGGCAACATCACCTCTACGTATACGTTCAAGGGTAGCAGCCTCCATTTCAATTCTGCCCCTAGCTACTGCCTCACGTACCGTTTCATTCTTCTCGGTTACGTCTATCATTTTAACCGGAGTTATCATGTTGTCGTCCATTTGGCTTGACATTATCTACTCCCTTTCATCCAAATATATATCTCACCCACCTATCTGAGACATTTTACGAGATAAAGTATCCCTATCACTCCCCAAACCGTGCTTCAACGGTTTTGAAGCAACTAACTCTCTGATTATCTGTTTTAATTCTTCTTCAGTCAGATTACCTTTCCGTAAGGGCGTCTTCAAATCAACTCCCCTGTCAGATAAAAGACATGGACATAATTGCCCAAACGAGGTTAATCGTAGACGATTGCAGGAACTGCAAAATGGTTCTGTAACCGGACTAATAAAACCTATTGTACCTTTCGCTCCCGGTAATCTATAGTAACTGGCAGGACCATTACCTTCAATCGAAGGTGCTGGTTCAAGCTTACCCAATGTCTCAATTTTACTTCGCATTTCATGTACGGATACCAAACCCCCAATATTTGATAGGGGCATCAACTCTATATATCTGACATGCCACTCAGGTTCATAGCTTTTTATTGCAAAATCCAATACTTCATCATCGTTTAGTCCTCTAATAACAACCATATCTATTTTAACCGGGGTCAGCCCAGCCTTCTTCGCTGCTTCAATTCCATCGAGGGTGTCCTGCAGGGTACCTAAACGCGTAATTCGCTTGAACCTATCAGCCTTAAAAGTATCTAAACTTATATTTACACGCTGTAAACCGGCTCTTTTAAGTTCGAATGCATAGTTTTTAAGTAAGGTGCCATTGGTGGTTAGTGATATTTCATCTATGCCATTTATCCCTGAAATCATGCTAACAAGTTGAGCTAGATTCGCTCTAACCAGAGGTTCTCCGCCGGTTAGTCTTATTTTATTTATCCCTAAATCAGCGACTGCACGAACGACTCTGACAATTTCTTCATACGTAAGTATTTCATTATGGGATATCCATTGCACTCCTTCATCAGGCATGCAATATATACAGCGGAGATTGCACCTGTCGGTTACGGATATCCTGAGATAGTTAATCCTGCGCGTATATGAATCTACTAATATACTCATTGCTATTTACTTCAGTATTCCCCTATAAAGTATCACCCTGCTATTTGTAGACAGTTCTGCTATGAATTTTGAGATTAAAGTCTAGTTGTACTCCAAAGCCCGGCAGTAGTTAATCTTGAGTAGCACATTCGGAAACTTGCTCTTTTAAGGTATCAACAGCATGAGAAAGCGCCGGCAGTATCACTCCAACGCATTCTCGAACAGCCTTAGGGCTGCCCGGTAAATTTATAATAAGGCATCCTTTTCTAATTCCGGCAATCGCCCTCGTTAACATCGCCCTAGAAGTTATTTTAAGGCTCTCGGCTCTCATAGCTTCCGTGAAACCGGGTGCGTCTTTTTCTATTACTGATAGAGTTGCCTCAGGAGTAACATCTCTTGGACTTAACCCCGTGCCACCGGTCGTTAATATCAAATCTATTCTATCTTTATCAGCCCATTGTATTAACTTCTGAGCAATGTGCTCAATCTCATCGGGGACTACCTGGTAGTCAACAACCTTGAAATTAGTATGCTCGAATATTTCACGTATAACTTCACCACTTGTATCCAGTCGTTCTCCACGTGACCCTTTATCACTAACCGTTAATATTCCAAGCCTATATACTGAATCAGGCATCTGGACTTCTTCTCTTAATGGATATGTCAATATTATCTATGTCATCAGCCCCTTTTAAGGTTTTTATCATAGCCAGTATAGCTTCAGATATAATATCCTGAACAAAGGACTTAATAAATATCTGCTGACCATTAACAAATAGTAAAGTATCATTTTCAGAAACACTGAGCAAATTAGCCTCTATAAAATCAGCTATTTTTGATGCATCATTTAAAGGTAGTTGAGGAATATCGATATCCATTTTGCTATCTGTGGCTACTGCAGATAAGACCTGAACAGGACACGCCAGATCACTATTTGTTTGTTCCCGATGTACTTCAATTTTGGGGATCTTTCCTTTTTTGTATCCCTCAAAAATAACCAAATCCACCGATCCCCCTATAAAACGAAGTATCTCAGCTATACTGGTATCAGTATCTACTTTCCGTATCGCTGCAATACCAGTGGAGGAGCTAGCCACTGTAATATCACTGCCCGCCTCAGAAAAAAGCCAGCTGTCTGTTCCTTCTTTATTGAGTTTTATTTTTTCGTGGCAGTGCTTAACTACCGCTATGCGTTTGCCCCTCTTTTTAAATTCTACAATAAGTCTTTTAACTAAGTCAGTTTTTCCGCTTCCGGACTCACCTACAATTGCAATTGCTGGTACCATTGCTTAAACTCCTCATCAGTCTAGAATTTGCACCTTTACTACATCCCCGGCTTTAACTCCACTAGTATTTTCAGGGACAATAGCCAATCCATTCGCTTTAGACATCGATGTGAGAACACCGGAACCCTGAGGTCCCGTGATCCTGGCGTGGTAGGTATCATCTCTCTTAGAAACAATAACTCGCAGATAGATACGACGACCATCACTATTTATTACATCGTCATCCATAATAGCCTGAATTGTTTCTTTCTCAATGTCGTTTCTGCCCATCATTTTAAACATAGCCGGCCTGGCAAATTGTTCGAAAGTTACCATAGAGCTTACCGGATTGCCAGGCAAACCAAGATGAAGAATCTTTTTATTACCGACTGTTATGGTACCAAAGGCAGATGGTTTCCCCGGTTTCATACATACCGTCCACAACTCAATTTTACCACGTTTAGCTAATACCTCTTTAACTACATCATAGTCTCCAAGAGATACCCCTCCTGAAGTTATAAGCATATCGCAACCTTCTGCACTATCTATCTTTTGATTAATTGCCTCAAAAGAATCACGTCCAATACCAAGAATTTTTGGTTTTCCCCCATACCATAGTATTTGTGCAGCAAGAGAATAAGCATTGCTGTTATAAATTTTTCCCGGACTTAATGGCTGTCCGATATCCAGAAGTTCGTCACCGGTAACTAAAACTGCAACAGTGGGGCGACGAATAACCGTTATATCTGAGTATCCGAGTGATGCCAGAACACCAATTTGTGCTGCATGGAGCATTGTACCCTTTGGCAGTACCATTGCGCCTTTAGAAATATCTTCGCCTTTTCGTCTGATATGCTGTCCCTTTGTTGCTTGCTTAACAATACCTATAGAAGTCTGGTCATCTCCCGTGTTTTTTCGTGCAATTTCATCAGTATCTTCAAATTGTACTATCGCATCAGCTCCATCAGGTATCACAGCACCAGTCATTATACGGATTGCAGTTTGTGGCGTTACTTTCTTGCTGGCTATATACCCGGCTGCAACCTGGTCAACAACCGGCAATAGTATCGGCGTATTACTAGTTGCTCCATATGTATCTTCCGCTCTTACTGCGAATCCATCCATCGCAGAATTATCCAGCGGTGGTATATCTATAGCAGAAAAGACATTTTCTGCTAATACCTGCCCCAAACAATCCAGTATAGCCTTTTTTTCTGGTTCTAATACCTTAATAAAGCTTAGTATTTTATTTTGAGCTTCTTCAACCGGAATCATTCAAAATACATTCCCTTCTGAACTGGAGTATGTTATCAAGTCTAGCTCTCAAGCTGGCTCTTACTTTCTTCGATTAATCGTAAGTATTCAGTATCTAAGCCAGCAAGAGCTGAGGCCTCCTTATCTACCTCAAATGGTTCACCCACCAGGATTTTACCACATTCTTCCACTTTAGCTTCAGTATTATCATTCGTATAATAGTATTTCTGTCTGGCTTCAATAATCCCTAAGTCAAAAGGCAATGTAAAGTATAGGTCAGCGAGAACTCTGTCAATACCGAGCTCTTTTAGACCATCCCAACCACTGTTCGCTCCTCTTTTATATTTGGTTACCTGTAACAAATTCAGTAAATTTGCGATACTAAAACAACCGTTACCATTATGTACTTTAAAAGGAGTTACACTAATCAGGAAATCACTACGGATAACAAGGTTGGGTATCCAGAAAGTAGATTCTGCTAAAAACTGCACAAGTGGATTCTCAATTTCCAGGAAAAGAGAATCTCTAATATCAAGTGTAAGAACATGTCGAAAATCATATCCCAGTGTTTTATATATCGGGTGTATAGATTCTCCGCTATAAGTCCCATCAGCTATGATTATATCTGCGTCACTGACTTTCCTTATTCCTTTAATTATAGTTTTAAGTATCTCGGGACTGGTTGTCATTGGATACGGCATAGCATATCCGGAGCATGGCTTTATTAGCACACGCCTCGCCCAGGAAAGTTGCGCCGGAGGATTAAACACAAAATCGGAAGCATTAAAAATCATTTTATAAAACGCAATCCTCTATTGTCTTGTGACTTATACTATTTATATATAATTCTGTTATTAATACCAGAAAATACAGGTTAAGCAGGTATTAATACCATTATCTCCATAGTTTTTGGAAGCTTATCGCCAGTAATCTCAATTTCAGTATATTCCTTACTTTTTACTTTATCCATAGTTTTAAGGAAGGGGGAAACATCCTCAATGGGGAAATCACACCTGGAATTCTTGTAATGCATCGGTATTATTACTTTTGGCTGAAGTTTTTCACAAATGCTACTTGCCTCCGATGCACCGATTGTATAATTACCTCCTACTGGAACTAGTAGTATGTCTACCTGTCCTATTTCCTTAACTTGCTGCTGTGTGAGTACATGTCCTAAATCTCCCAGGTGACATATTCTTACATTATCCATTTTAAAACAATACACCCGGTTTGGACCTCTTTCCTTTCCCATAACATTATCGTGAAAGGTGTCTATTCCTTTAATCTCTATACCCTTCACCACGCTGCTATTACTGGTATTAACTACTAATGGTTTTCCTTTGACTGCTGTAACATTATTATGGTCCCAGTGGTCATGGCTTACCAGAACAATATCCGCCTCTTCTTTTATAGGAGAATAGTGAATAGCCTTCTCTACCTTATATGGATCTGTAATGATTTTAGTTCCATTAGAAGATGTAATTAGAAAACAAGCATGACCTAACCATTTAATTTTCATATTTTCCTCCCTCTTTCGATGATAATGAAGCGAATTCAATTAATGTACGTACCCCAAATCCAGTGGCTCCTTTTACTACATATCCCTTTTCCTTGTCACTCGAGGCAACACCCGCTATATCCAAATGTACCCATGGTTTATTATCAGTAAATTCAGCCAGAAAAAGTGCTGCAGTAATTGCGCCTGCATAACTTCCACCAACATTTTTAATATCAGCTATCTGACTTTTATTTAGCTCTTTGTACTCTTGAGCTAATGGTAACTGCCATAGATGTTCACCAGCATTATCGGCGGATTGAATAACATCTGCTATAAGTTTTTTATTATTTGAAAAGGCTCCTGCATACTCTGTTCCCAGAGCTACAAGGCAGGCCCCGGTTAAAGTCGCCAGATCAATTAACGGATTAAGTTTCATTTTCAAGGCATAACTTAATGCATCGGCCAAAATAAGCCTTCCTTCGGCATCTGTACTGATAACTTCTATTGTTTTTCCACTCATTGATTTCAATATATCTGCAGGCCTATAAGCGGTACCACTGGGCAAATTCTCAACCGCAGGTACGATAGCCGTAACGTTTATTTTTAATTTTAATCCTGCAATACCATTTACTGCCCCAAGTACCGCTGCAGCTCCTGACATATCACCCTTCATATCACCCATTCCTTTAGAAGGTTTAAGAGATATCCCTCCTGAATCAAAGGTAACACCTTTTCCAATAAATCCAATAGTTTCTGCTGAACTTTCGTCTCCATGATACTGTAATATTATTAGTTTAGGAGGTTCTATACTTCCTTTAGCAACTCCTAAAAGTGCCCCCATCCCGAGGTCTTGCATATCTGTTACATCTAAAACTTTTAACTGTAGATTGTGTTTTTCAGCTATTTTCTCCGCAACCTCAACTATATTGCCAGGGGTCATAAAATTCGCCGGTTCATTGACCATATCGCGGGCAATATTTGCAGCCTCTGCAATCGTTACCCCTTTACTAACAGCATTGCTCAATTCAGAAAGCCTGCTGGAATCTTCTGTTACCAGAGTGATTTCGTCGATTGCCTTTTCTTCCGATTTTTTATATTTATCAAAATTATATAGCCCTAAAATACATGCCTCTGCTATCAATTTTGCCGAATCAGCTATTGTAATACCTTTTACATCACTACCTATAGGTGCCATTGTTATCTTCTGGCAATTCAGTTTTCTAAGTAACCTGCATATTTCCGCTACAGCATTTCGTAATTTGTCAGGGCTAAATTCTTTTCGTTTCCCTAATCCTAGAATAACAACTAACCTTACCGGTAGTTTTCCAAGCGTATGTATAACACTACTTTCAGAATGTTTAGCTTTAAATTCCCCATTACCAATAAGTTTATTAATTTCCCCGTCCAAAGCTTTATCAACACACGAAATTACGTCTGCTGTTATTTTATCGCCTTCAAATAGGCCTACTACCATAGCATCAGCAGGAATACTACTAATATCACCATCTACGACATTATTTATCATTAATTATCACCTCAATTAATTCAACAAAAACCCGATTACTATTTTAGCCTAGTTTCATGCAGATTTGAAGAGAATTATGTAGGAAAATTGATATGACACTAAATGCTATTTCATAGCTTATGCTAAAAAGTGATCCTCAAACCATATACTACATACGATTCAAGAATCACTTTATTAGAATTAATCAATAACCACCTGAGTCAACTAACACACTTCGTTTACTATAGATAATACAGGGTTCTACACTCTACCTTCTATTAAGTCGCCTATTACACTGGGATCAGCCAAGGTACTGGTATCACCTACTTTATCAGCTTCGCCACAGGCAATTTTTACTAATACTCTGCGCATTATTTTACCACTCCTTGTTTTCGGCAGGCTATCCGTAAATTGGATTCTATCAGGTGTGGCTATTGGCCCAATCTCTTTTCTTACATGGGCAACAAGCTCTTTTTTCAGTTCATCAGTTTTTTCAACTCCAACTTTAAGAGTTACATATGCATAAATTCCCTGTCCTTTTATAGGATGTGGCATACCTACTACAGCAGCCTCGGCAACTTTTTCATGCGAAACCAATGCGCTTTCCACCTCGGCAGTACCCATACGATGCCCCGCAACATTAATAACATCATCGATTCTACCCATTAGCCAGTAATAACCATCTTCATCTACCCGTGCGCCATCACCCGTTGTATATACGCCGGGGAATTGAATAAAGTAGGTATTTTTGAATCTATCCGGATCACCATAAACCCCTCGCATCAGCCCGGGCCAGGGTTTATTAATAACCAACCATCCCCCCTCATTAGTATCAGCTGGAGTGCCATCTTCACGCAATATCTGTAATTCAATACCGGGAAACGGTACTGTAGCAGAACCCGGTTTTAGTGGAATTGCACCCGGGAATGGGGCAATAACAAATCCTCCTGTTTCTGTCTGCCACCAAGTATCCAGAACCGGGCATCTTTCCTGTCCTATAGTGTTGTAGTACCACATCCATACTTCAGGATTTATTGGTTCGCCAACCGTACCCAATATACGTAATGACGATAAGTCACAACTACCAGGCCACTTGTCGCCCTCACGCATCAGAGCTCTAAGTGCCGTCGGTGCAGTATAAAAGATACTGATCTTATATTTTTCAATAATCTTCCAGAACCTGTCAGGTTTAGGAAACGAAGGGACACCTTCATACATAACAGTGGTTGCACCAGCAGCAAGTGGTCCGTAGACGATATAGCTATGTCCTGTTACCCAACCAATGTCCGCAGTACACCAATAAACATCTTCATCTTTATAATCAAACACCCATTTAAAAGTCTGCAAGGTATACAACAGATATCCTGCTTGAGTATGTAGTACACCCTTTGGTTTTCCCGTACTTCCGCTGGTATACAGAATAAATAGTGGGTCTTCAGAATCCATAACTTCTGGAACACATTCAGCCTGGATGTCTTTTTCTGCTATTTCCTCATGCCACCATACATCCCGCCCTTCTTTCATAGTAACTTTATTGTTGGACCTATTTACAACAATGGCTTTTTCCACATTCGGGCATTGATCCATAGCCTTATCTGCATTTTCTTTGCTGGGGATGACTTTACCATTACGGAAATATCCATCGCTACAAATAAGAATGCTTGATCCGCAGTCAAGAATTCTATCCCGTAGTGCTTCAGCACTAAAACCTCCAAAAACAACACTATGAATGGCACCGATTCTGGCACACGAAAGCAGCGAGATAACTAATTCGGGAATCATAGGAAGGTAAATAGAAACGCGGTCACCTTTCTTAACTCCCAATTTTCTAAGCACATTTGCAAACTTGCAGACCTCTTCGTAAAGTTCCTGATAAGTAAACGTCTTACACTCCCCCTCTGGTTCTCCCTCCCAAATAAGGGCTGTTTTATTTCTTTTTTCAGTATTTAAATGGCGATCCAGACAGTTATAGCATACATTAATCTTTCCATTTACAAACCATTGGTGTTTTGCGTTAACAAAATCATCATTTACTACTTTGTCCCATTTCTTGTACCAGTAGAGCTGCTCAGCTAATTCCGCCCAGAATTTCTCGGGGTCAGAAATAGAATCATTATAGATGCGCTTATATTCCTCCATATTCTTAATATAAGCTGTTTTACTTATATTTTGTGGTGGAGGAAATACACGTTTTTCATCCATCATAGAGAGCATTCCTGTATTTTCTGTCATTGATTCCTCCAATATATTATTAGTGTTTGCAATCTGTAAGAGAACCGGAATTTAGATTCTAATACTATCATAAGAGTCTGTAGCCAGCAACCATATGAAGACAGCTTTTTAAGCCCTATTTTACTATGAAATATAACTGGGTAAGAACTTAACATAGATTGCCTTTAAATGATAGAATGAGACTGTGGAACAAATGAAATGAGAGGGCATTCAAATGCAAAGGTTACAGTCATTTTTTAATCCAAAAAGTGTAGCAATAATCGGAGCTACCGATAAAGAAGGATCAACCGGTAAAACAATCATAGAAAATTTGTTATTGGCTAAAGATAAAATAACAATTTATGCTGTTAATCCTCGCCATGAAAAAGTACTCGATATAAAGTGTTACCCTAAAATAACTGATCTTCCTGAAATACCAGAACTGGTTTTAATTGCAACTCCTGCAAGTACAGTCCCGGATATCGTTGAGGAAATTGGTAAAGCAGGGGTGAAATCAGCAATTATACTTTCTGCTGGTTTTAAAGAAATAGGCAGTGAAGGTGCCAAGCTGGAGAGCAGAATCTCAGATTCATTGAAAACGTATGGCATTCGTCTTCTCGGCCCTAATTGTATGGGAACTATCAGACCAATAACTAATTTAAACACAACGTTCACCAGGAGAATACCTAAAGCCGGTCATGTGGCTTTTTTATCACAAAGTGGAGCATTGGGTTCGGCTGTTTTAGACTGGGCTATTAGTAAAAACATTGGATTTAGTGCTTTTGTTTCTTTGGGTTCTATGCTGGATATAGATTTTGGAGACTTAATAGATTTCTTCGGAGAAGATGTAGAAACTAAAAGTATAATAATATATTTGGAGTCAATATCTAATGCTAGAAAATTTATTAGTTCCACGCGAGGATTTGCAAGATCAAAACCTATCATTGTTATAAAGCCGGGAAGATTCCAGGAAAGTGCTCAGGCAGCCAAGTCACATACCGGTGCTATGGTAGGAGAAGATCTTCATGTAGCAGCAGCTTTTGCCCGAGCTGGAGTTGTGCGAGTTGAAGAGATTGTAGACTTGTTTAATTGTGCTTCGATACTAAATACCACCAAGCTTCCTAAAGGTCCCAATTTAGCTATCGTCACTAATGCCGGTGGGCCAGCGGTATTGGCTACAGACGCACTTATCAGCAAAGGGGGCAAACTTGCCCAACTGAGTAATGAAACAATTTCAACACTCAATTCATTCTTACCTAACTGCTGGAGTAAATCAAACCCTGTAGACATCCTCGGAGATGCAGATGCTCAACGATACGCTAAAACTATTGTGTCAGTCCTCAAAGATACGGGTGTCGATTCTGTTCTTGTTATATACACACCGCAAGGTGGAAGTAAGTCATTGGATATAGCCAAAGCTATTACTACACAGGCAAAAAAGATTAGTAAACCTATACTAACTGCTTTTATGGGAGATCAACAAGTTTCCGAAGCCAGGCAACTCTTTTATGAAAATAATATACCTGCCTATGCTTTCCCTGAGGAAGCGATTAAATCATACTTATATATGTACCAATATTCGAGGAATCTTGAAATGCTATATGAGACACCAGAAGATATACCGTTGAATATTGAATCTCCGAAGAACTATCTAAAAGCTATGATTCACAGATCCAGGAAAAAGCAGATTTATTTATTAAATGAGCAAGACTCGAAGAAATTTCTCACTACATATCAAATACCCTGCACAAATACCTACTTTGCTAAAGGGCCTAAAGATGCAGTAACAATAGCTGCAGAAGTCGGCTATCCGGTTGTAATGAAGATTTTCTCTCCCGATATTTCACATAAAACAGACATCGGAGGCGTGGAGCTCAATTTAGAAACATCGGAAGAAGTGAAAAGTGCTTTTAGCAGAATAATCGAGCGTGTCCATAAAAATGATCCAAAAGCTACCATAGAAGGAGTTACCATTCAGAGAATGGTCAAAGACTATGACTTTGAGCTTATCCTCGGCAGCAAGAAAGATCCTATTTTTGGACCTGTTATCCTTTTCGGATACGGTGGTATACAAACCGAATTCATTAAGGATATTGCAGTTGGCCTGCCTCCCCTGAATCAAACACTGGCCCGCCGTCTTATGGAACAGACTAATATCTATACTGCGCTATCAGAGGGGCTAAGAAATAAACCGCCTGTAAATTTACATATTCTTGAGGAAACTTTGGTAAAGTTATCGAACCTCATCATAGACTTTCCAGAAATTAGAGAAATCGATATAAATCCTTTGGCTGTAAGCAGTAATAGTGTGGTCGCATTAGATGCAAGAATAATCCTTGATGATACAGTAACAACTGAAAAAGTTGGGGAGCATTCTCATCTGGTGATATCTCCTTATCCAACCAGATTTGTAATACCGTGGCGATTGAAAGATGGCAGATCAGTACTATTAAGGCCGATTAGACCGGAAGATGAACTACTTGAAAAACAATTAATAACCGGATTGTCAGAGGAATCGTCCCGATACAGATTTTTCCATATCCTGAAAGATATAACACATACGATGTTAACCCGGTACTGTAATATAGACTATGATAGAGAGATGGCTATTATGGCTGAGTACACTTCAGACGGAGTAAAACGTAGCGTGGGAGTAAGCAGATTGATAATTGAACCTGATGGAGAAACTGGAGAATTTGCTGTTCTTGTCGCTGATGACTTCCAGGATAACGGCCTTGGCCTTAAGCTTTCCGATATGTTGATAGGTATAGCAGAAGAACGCGGTCTGAAAAGTATGTATGCCATGGTGTTAAACGACAATAGAAAAATGCTCAGGTTAGCTAAGAATTTAGGTTTCACCCGGGAAAGTTCTTCTCCAACAGAAACTAAAATAGTACTCTATTTCTAAATTACACTATTAAGATACACGGCGAACTAAATCTATGTCAGGAAACTAATTTCAACGGACTGACAATAGCAATATATAGTTTTCTAGGAGTTAGTAAAATGGCTTTTATTCAAGACTATAATCCTATCACGCAATATAGCTGCTTTCTCAAATTCCCAGTTTTTAGCAGCACGCTTCATTTCGTTTTCCATCTCTTTGATAAGTTTTAGATGCTCTTCCTTCGAGAGTGGAGTAGATTGATAAGGCTTTTGATGTTCTGCAACCTTTTTATAGCGTTCAGAAATATCTTTAACATTTTTCTTGATTCCATGTGGTATTATGTCATGTGCTTGATTGTATTCTTGCTGGATTCTCCGGCGGCGAGCTACTTCGTCTATTGCATTTCTCATACTTCCCGTAATAATATCCGCGTACATAATCACATGGCCATTAACATGCCGTGCAGCTCTTCCCATAGTCTGGATAAGTGCTTCTGTAGACCTGAGATATCCTTCTTTATCAGCATCTAATATAGCTACCAAACTTACTTCAGGCAGATCCAGTCCTTCTCGCAGCAAATTAATTCCTACAATCACATCATACATTCCAAGTCGAAGCTCACGTAAGATTTCAATCCTTTCAAGTGTGTCGACCTCTGAATGAAGATAATTTGTCTTTATTTCCATTTCTCGAAGATAATCGCTTAATTCCTCAGCCATTCTTTTTGTTAAAGTAGTGATAAGACACCGTTCACCTTTATCCACTCTGATTTTGATTTGATGAACGAGATCATCAATTTGTCCTTTTGAGGGTTTAATTTCTATATCCGGCTCTAACAATCCAGTAGGGCGTATTAATTGCTCAACTACCTGGCGGCTGTGCTCATATTCGAATGGTTTCGGTGTAGCAGAAACATAAATAACCTGATTGATATGGTCGTTAAACTCCTCGAATTTCAAAGGTCTATTATCCAATGCAGATGGTAGTCGGAATCCATAGTCAATTAGAGTTTTTTTTCTAGAAGCGTCCCCGTAATACATTCCTTTTATCTGTGGCAGAGTCATATGTGACTCGTCGATAAAGATTAAGTAATCAGCAGGAAAATAATCAATTAATGTCCACGGCTGGCTACCAGGGGCACGTCTCTGCAGATGTCTGGAGTAGTTCTCTACACCTGTACAATAACCAATCTCCTGAAGCATTTCGATATCATATTTAGTTCTGGATTCAAGTCTTTGCGCTTCAACTAACTTATCTTGCGCTTGCAACTGGACAAGTCTTTCCTTCAGTTCTAGTTTGATATCGTCAATTGCAGCTATTAGTTTTTCAGATGAAGCTACAAAATGTTTTGCAGGATAAATATCAATAGATTCATGATATGAGAGTATTTCGCCAGTAAGTGGATCTATTTCTACGATGCGTTCAACTTGATCTCCAAAATATTCAATTCTAATTGCTACTTCTGTATAAGGCGGCTGTATTTCAAGAGTATCTCCTCTAATACGGAACTTACCACGCATTATTTCCAGGTCATTCCTCTCATACTGCATTGTTACTAGATTACGAACTAAACTGTCTCTATTATATTGCTGATCTTTGTTTATCGTAACTGTAAAGTCATGATATTCTTCCGGAGAGCCCAAACTATAAATACAAGAAACCGAAGCTATTATAACTACATCGCGTCTCTCAAAGAGGGCTCTGGTTGCAGCATGGCGTAGTTTGTCTATTTCTTCATTTATGTCAGTTTCTTTCTCAATATATATGTCGGTCCTTGGGATATATGCTTCCGGTTGATAGTAATCATAGTAGCTAACAAAATATTCAACAGCGTTATTAGATAAATATTCCTTAAATTCAGCAGTTAGCTGGGCAGCTAATGTCTTATTATGACAAATCACCAGAGCTGGGCGTTGCATTTGCTGTATCACATTCGCCATAGTAAATGTCTTTCCACAGCCAGTTACTCCCAGCAATGTTTGTTCCTTATATCCACGGTTAAGGCCTTCTACAAGTTTATCAACTGCCTTTGTTTGGTCATCAACAAGTTGAAAATCAGAGGTTATGGTAAATTGAGTCATCGTGATTCTCCAATTTATGTTCTATAATAAGAATATCACAGGATATATACCTGCCAAGCTGGATATAAGCATTACATAAAAGCTTAATATAGTAGTGAGAACAACCCCATCAATATCTACAACCTGCAGTTATCTCTACCTGTTGGCTATTTTTCAATTATGTCGCTCCCAGTTGCTGTAACGCCAATTTAATTTTTTCTTCCAAGTTCATTTCTGCAGAATCCGGGATAGACGAAATCGCCTGAGTGGCCTCCCTTAGAGAATAACCTAAACCGGTTAGAGCAGCTACGGCTTCAGCATTTGCCGGTTTAAACTGCAAAGTTGTTTCACCCCATTCCTTTTGGAGTTTCCCCTTTAACTCGACAACCAAACGGCTAGCTACTTTTTTCCCTATCCCTGGTACCTGAACAATCAGCTCAGTATTCCCGGATGTAATTGCTGTAACAAGTTGTTCGGGATTTAATGTTGATAACATAGCAAGTGCTACTTTAGGGCCAATTCCTGAAACAGAGATTAAATCTTTAAATAACACTAATTCTTCTCTAGAAGCGAAACCATATAAAGCAATATTATCTGTTCTTAAATATAAATGTGTATAAAGCGAGACAGTACTACCAATTTTTTCAAGTTGATTTAAGGTATATGTAGATATATTCAGCTGAAAGCCAATACCACCAACGTTTACAATAACTGAATTCGTATCATTGTGTACGAGAGTCCCCTCTAGACTAGCTATCATTTCACACTCTTTCGCTAACCCATCGATTAAAACGGCTGCAGTTAATATGACAAATAGCAGTAGCTAAAGCATCAGCTGCATCATTGGGCTCAGGAGATTCAAGAAGACCAAGGTGGATTCTAACCATTTCCTGCACCTGTTTTTTATCGCTATGCCCATAGCTAGTAACATGTTGCTTTATCATATTTGGAGAGTAATAATACACAGGGAGTCCATTATTAACTACTGCTAACACAGCTACAGTTTGTGCTGCACCAATGGCGAATGCCGATTTTGCATTTTTACCTACAAACAGTTGTTCGATAGCAACTTCATCAGGGTTAGATTTCAGTATAACATCATTAATTTTTTCGTACAGATATTTTAATCTTTTTTCAATTCTAATACCTGATGCAACATGAATTACTCCAAAATCCAGTGCTTTCATTCCAGCGTCTACCTCAACTACGCCATAACCCAGATTAATAGTCCCCGGGTCAATTCCTAGAATACGAATCATTAATTACTTTTGGACGGTTCTTCCATTAATATCTCAGAAAATATGGCGTTACTGAATACATGTTGCACGTCATCCAGTTCTTCAAGGTGCTCTATCATATTCATAACCTGAGCGGATTGTTTTTCACCAAGATCCATAGTAGTTTTAGGGATTTCTGATATTTCTGTAGATATTACCTTGTTTTTAACTGAGATAACTCTTCGTACCTCTTCTAAATCTTGTGGCTGAGTATATATCTCGATATATTCCTCAGTGATATTTACATCATCGGCTCCTGCATCAATAGCTAGCAACGAAAGCTCCTCAGCATCCTGGTTCTCATTATCCACCAGGATTACACCTTTAGTTTCAAATAACCATGAGACACATCCATTTTCGCCCATACTTCCGCCATGGCGCGCAAGAAGCTGTCTTACATCCTGTATTGTTCGATTACGGTTATTGGATAACGCTTTTACTAAAATTGCTACCCCTCCTGGCCCGTAGCCTTCTAATACCATCTCATTTAAATCGGTGTTATCAAGTCCTCCGCTGGCACGTTTTATAGCACGCTCTATATTATCAAGTGGCATATTGTTATCTTTTGCCCTCTGGATAGCCAAGCGAAGTTGAAAATTGCTATCGACATTAGGTCCACCTTGCCTAACTGATACCGTTATTTCACGTCCCAGCTTCGTGAATAACTGTCCCCTCCTCGCATCAGTTACCCCTTTTTGGTGTTTTATTGAAGACCATTTCGAATGACCTGACATATGCTACTCCTTGAAGTTGATTGTACATTGCAAATCAAAAAAGGTAAAGCTCATATTTATATTCTTCATCGTATAGTTAAAAATATATACTATAAAATGTTCGGATTAAATGATAATTACCTTAATAGACAATATAGTTATTTACAGAATGATGTTAAGAACTCCTCCTGCTATTAATGCAACACAAATCATAATAAACGCAGCCTTAAGCATATTTATTATACCCAACTGCTTAAGTAGAATTACAAACGTAGCTATACATGGAAAAAACATAGCAAGGACGACACTTCCTACAACCAGTTGTTTGATTGACAGAGCCATGGGTGCCAATACTCCCAGAGCTATATCCTTACGAAGAAAGCCTAAAACTAAAGCAGATACTGCCTCTTTTGGTAAACCAAGTATACCAGTTATCACGGGTGCAGTTATATTAGCGATGGCTTCAAATATGCCAAGACTATATAGCAAATTCATTACTATAATTGCACCCAGAAAAAATGGTATTGCCTCAATCAAGAAGCTATAAATTCTCATCCATAATTTCTGTAATACAGTTGACCAGGGAGGCAAACGATATGGTGGAATCTCAATTAATAGTTCAGGGCTAAAACCATGTACTGTATGGTTAAGTATTATACCCAATGCCATCCACACCACAAGAAGTGTTCCATAAACAATAGCCAAATATTGAATACCATATGACCCGACTAATCCAATAATCATTGCCTGCAATGCCGCACATGGTACTGCAATAGAAATTAATGTAGCAGCAATAAATTGTTCTTTTTTACTCTCCAGGATACGGGTAGCCATTACCGCAGGCACATTACAACCAAATCCCAGCAGAGTAGGTATTATGGCATATCCATGTAGCCCTATATGATGCATTAGTGAATCCATAAGCACAGCCAATCTTGGTAAATAGCCAATATCTTCAAGTAAACCCAGAACTAAATAGAAAGCAATGATATATGGTAGTACCATAGCAAATGGAACGTACAAACCACTTGATAATAGTCCAAATGATTCTACAAAGCTTATATTTCCACCAACCAATCTACCGATTATAATGTCGTGTACTAACCCACTTCCAGTCAGGATATTACTCAGCTTTAATAAACCATTCATCCAGTAAACTTGAAAAAAAGGATCGAATATATAGGTAATTAAGCTTTCCCCGATTAGCCGGATCAACAGAAAACTGATAGATAAAATAGCCAATGCAATAATACCGCCGGATACCGGCTTAACGCTTGCATCTCCTAAACGCTCAAGCCACGTGTGATGGCGATGCACAATAGTTTGTGTCTTTTCTATGATATTGCCTATTGCAGCCCACCGTTCACTACTATTTTGAAAAGAAATTTCAGGTGAACTAGCCTGAGGAATATGATCTACCAGATTTTTTATCCCTTCACCGGTTAATGCAACAGTTGTGATTACAGGCACTTTCAAATAGTCTTTTAGTTTATCAATATCTATACTTATACCTCGATGCCTGGTGTCATCCCACATATTTAGTGCAATTATCATAGGAATATTCTTTTCAAGTAGCTGTAAAGTAAGGTAGAGATTACGTTCCAATTTCGTTGCATCAACAACATTTATCACAATATCGCCAGCATTAAGGAATTTTAAAGCTATCTCTTCTACTTGTGAATTTGGCTCCAAAGTGTAGGTACCAGGAACATCGATTACTTCAACCCTTTCATCACCCAGTTTCATATATCCACGGGTATAATTCACAGTAGTACCCGGATAATTGGAGGCGATTACACGAACTCCTGTTAATCTGGAAAAAATAACACTTTTACCAACGTTGGGATTACCCATTAAAAGAATTTTCAATTCTCAATCCAGCTTTATTATAATTTTATTAGACATTCTATATCCTATAGCTACTTGTGCTTCATCTATTTGTATGGTTACGGGTCCTCTCATAAACATAGAACTGATCTTGGTAACCCTTTTACCAGGCCTTATTCCTAAAGCAGCTAGACGCTCTACCATACGATGCCCTCCATCTACTCTTATTAGCGTTCCCCCTTCGCCAGCTTTCATAGAGTTTAAAGTTGTTTCTTTTCCAATTAACATACCGCCGTCCCTTCTGCTAATACAGAATAAATTGTTGGCATAATTCCGTAACACATAATATTTTAATCCTCGTAATTACTTAGTTATCTCAGGTACAGTGGATAATACGTGCTCTATAAAAATTGTTAGCTTTTCAACCGATATACCGCTAATAGAATGCTCCATTGCACAAGCATCTTTCCATGCAGTTTCTTTATTAACACCTAATATTTGCACCAGGAACTGCTCTATGACCTTATGTCTATGTAGCACGTCAAGAGCTATCTTTTTCCCTTCCTTTGTTAACTCAACATACCCATATTTTTCATGTTTTACAAGACCATCTTTGGAAAGCCTGTTTAAAGCAGCGGTGACACTGGGTTTTTTAACTTCAAGTGATTTACTAAGTTGAGTAACCCTGGCAATACCATTCTCTCCACCAAGCATAACTATCCTTTCCAGATAATCTTCCATTCTTCCAGATTGTTTTTTTACCATATTCTTAATTTGTTATAGCGCTCTTATAATGTTAGACTAAATTAACTAATTATAGCAATAAATTATGTATTTTAACAATCATTCATAGAGTAATCTCTACATAATCTTTTATGCTTTAATTCTTTTTCTTGTTCCCAGCCTGTCTTGATGAGAGCAGTAAACTAACACCATATTCACAGAGAGTGCTACAATATATCTAGCTTTATTAGGTATTACTGTCGTATCGTATAAAACATATAATATATGGAGAGTGATTAATGAAAAACATTCTGGTCACGGGTTCTTGTGGTCAAATTGGTTCAGAACTAACCCTTGCTTTAAGAGAATTATACGGAAATGATAATGTAGTTGCCACTGGTCATATAACAAAACCATCTGAAACTCTTTTCAATTCCGGGCCATTTCATGCTATAGACTGTACTGATATCAAGACAGTAGTCGAGGTTATGAATAAATACAGCATCGATACTATTTATCATCTTGCAGCTCGGCTCTCCGCAGTAGCTGAAGCTAACCCGCAACAAGCCTGGGATGTAAATATAAATGGCCTTTATAACATGCTAGAAATAGCCAGAGAATACAAATGCGCAATTTTTGTTCCAAGTTCAATTGGAGCCTTTGGACCCAATACGCCACATGATAATACACCACAGGATACTATACAGCGCCCGAACACGATGTATGGAGTTACCAAAGTAGCTGGTGAACTACTTTGTGATTACTATTTTAAGAGATTTGCTATTGATACCCGTGGTGTTAGGTTCCCGGGCATTATTTCATATATAACATTGCCGGGAGGAGGAACTACAGATTATGCGGTGGAAATATTTTATGAAGCGATTAAACAAAAAAAATATACCTGCTTTCTAAAAGCAGGTACTTATCTGGATATGATGTACATGCCTGACACAATCAAGGCTTCAATCGATATTATGGAGGCAGATCCAAGCAAACTGATACATAGAAATTCGTTTAATGTATCAGCAATGAGTTTCTCACCCGAAGATATAGCTGCTGAAATAAGGAAACACATACCTGATTTTACACTAGACTATAAAATAGATCCCATTCGGCAGGAGATAGCTGACTCATGGCCTAATAATATGGATGACAGTAGTGCAAGAGAAGAGTGGGGATGGAAACCACAATACGATCTATCCTTGATGACTTCCGATATGATAGAGAAACTTAGTGCCAGACTTAATATTCATATATAACAGATAGCCGATATGTCAGATAGAGTTAAAGGAAAAATAGCGATTGTTACCGGTGGAGGCTCAATTGGCCCCGGAATTGGAAACGGGAAAGCAGCTGCAATTATTTATGCTCGAGAAGGTGCAAGTGTCATGGTAGTTGACAACAATCGTAAAGCAGCAGAAGAAACTAGAGATATCATCCTTGGTGAAGGTGGAACAAGTATTGCTTTTGAAGCTGATGTAAGCCAGGCTTTTGATTGTACTAAAATGGTGGATAAATGTATCGATCATTTCGGGAAAATTGATATCCTGCATAATAATGTCGGCATCGAAATTCCTGCAGATATAGATAATACGACTGAGGCGGATTGGGATAGAACTATAGAAGTTAATTTGAAAAGCATGTTTTTAACGTGTAAATACGCATTACCCTACATGGAGAAAAATGCCGGTGGAAGCATAGTGAACATCTCATCGATTAATGCGATAAGAACCCTACCCGCTTTTTCTGTAGCGTATAGCAGCTCTAAAGCTGGTATTATTGCTCTTACCCGTGAAATTGCAATCCAATATGCACCTAAGCATATAAGAGTAAATGCTGTATTACCTGGTTTAATGAATACTCCTTTCGTAGTTGCATCACTTACCAGCGCATATGGTGGAAAAGTTGCAGAAATGACAGAAAAACGGGATACAATGTGTCCTATGGGGAAACAGGGTGATTCCTGGGATGTCGCTTATGCAGCTTTGTTTTTAGCTTCTGACGAATCAAAGTATATTACTGGCGTAAGTCTAGTGGTAGATGGTGGATTAACCTTAAAAAGTTGAAATCAATTAGTGAACGCACTAATATGATGACTAAATTATTTCAGGAGGGAGTAAATAATTATGTCACTAACTAAAATAGAATCAATATTGTCCAAAGAATTAAACACATTAAAAGAAAGCGGTGCCTTAAAGGGCAACGAAATGGTAGTAACAAAAGTTCTTAAACCACATGATGGCAGTGGCCCAAGATATCTGATAGAGGGTTACAACAACAAGGAATTTATTAAAATGAATTCAAACAGTTACCTTGGCCTGGCCTTAAAACCAGAACTAATAGCTGTAGAAGAAGAGGCTGCTCAAGAATTTGGTGTTGGTCCTGGTGCAGTTCGATTCATCAGTGGCACATATAAATCACATGTCGAATTAGAACAAAATCTCGCAAGTTTTCATGGCAAGGAAGCCGGTATGATATTCAGCAGTGCTTATGTCACTGTGATGAGCGTACTTTATGCCATGACTACCAAAGACACTATAGTAATAAGTGACGCTCTAAATCACAACTGCATAATAAATGGCCTTAGGCTATCACAGCCCAAGGATAAAAATATATATAGACACAATAACATGGCTGATTTGAAGTCAGTTGTACAAGAAAGCATAGGTAAATGTAAACGGGTTCTAATAATAACCGATGGTATCTTTAGTATGAGGGGAGACCATGCACCACTCTCTGAAATAGCTGATATAGCAGAACAATATAATAGCGAATTTGAAGAGGGGATAATTACGATTGTTGATGATTCTCACGGAATTGGTGCTGTTGGAGAGACCGGGAGGGGCACCATGGAAGTTACTAAAGAAAAACGAATAGACATATTAATAGCTACTTTGGGCAAAGCCTTAGGGGTAAATGGTGGCTATCTGGTATCTACGGCTAAAGTGGTCGCTTTCTTACGTGAAAAGGCTCCATTCTATATATATTCCAACCCAATCACAGTAGCAGAAGCAATGACTGCAATAAAGGCTTTGGAGATACTGAATAGCAGTACAGGCCGCCAATTGTTAAAAAACCTGCAAGGGATGATTTCTTATTTCAGGAAATCGCTGGGTGATTTAGGTTATGAAACCATTGATGGTAAACATCCGGTCGTTCCTTTAATGATTAGAGACACAAAAAAAACTGTTCAACTTGTCGAGTATTTAAAGGACAAATGTGTTCTGTCAACTGGAATATATTATCCCATAGTGCCGAAGGGAGACGAGGAAATACGTTTTCAGATTTGTGCTGATCACACCAAAGGTGATATTGATTATGTTTTAAATATTCTTAAAGAATATAAAGGGGTATCTTCATAATCCGAAAAACATAATTACTTCACAAGCTTGATAATAGTAATACGTTAAAACACGGTCAGATATACCTTTATTTTGTTTAGTATTATCCTTATTTAGTAAGGTTAATTTATGTTATAGTTTCAATCAACTATATATTAGGAATTGTTATGATAAATTATATTAAGTCAGGTACTATAACTTCAGTTCCTGGTTTTTCTGCCGGTGCAGTTAAATCTGGAATAAAGACTCAAAAGAAGCTGGATCTTGGACTCCTGTATTGTGATACTCCCTGTATTGCAGCAGCGGTTTTAACAACAAATCAAATCAAGGCAGCTCCTGTCATTGTTTCAAAGAAGCACCTTGCCAGTAGAACGGCACAGGCTATTATAGTTAATTCGGGTTGTGCTAATGCTTGTGTTGCTGAACAAGGGCTAGCTGATGCACAAGAAATGGTGGAATTAACTGCTGCCAAATTAAAGATTAATGTTGAGGATATTCTTGTAGCCAGTACCGGATTAATTGGCATGCCTCTACCTATGGATAAAATACGTAATGGAATTGAGGCTATAAGTTTAGATTGTCAAGGCGGTCATAAATTAGCCAGGGCGATTATGACTACAGACACTAAACCAAAAGAAGTTGCAGTAGAAGTATCGCACCAAAAAGATAAGTACATTATCGCTGGTATCAGTAAAGGTGCAGGTATGATACACCCTCATATGGCTACAATGCTATGCTTTATAGCGACAAATGCTTTAGTAAAGCCGGAATTTTTACAACAATCACTGGATATAGCTGTTTCAAATTCATTTAATCTTATTGATGTTGATGGAGATACTAGCACAAATGATAGCGTGTTTTTATTAGCCAGCGGGTCAGCAAATAATAAAATCCTGGACAATGAAAATGGGGAAGAGTTTCAGAAAGCGTTAAACGAAACGTGTATATATCTGGCAAAATCTATGGTAAAAGATGCGGAAGGTGCTACAAAATTCATTGAGGTTATAGTAGAAGGAGCAGTGACTCAATCCAGTGCCAGACAAATTGCGCGTGATATAACCAGTTCAAATCTGGTAAAAACTGCAATGTTTGGTAATGATCCTAATTGGGGACGTATTATGGCAGTTTTAGGAATGACCGGCGCAAAAGTAATTGAGAGCAAGATCGACATTTCCATCAACAATGTTTGCGTTTTTAAACAGGGACATCCAGTGTCATTTGATAATGAAGCCCTCAGGGCAAACATGTCAAGCAATGCTGATGTGTTCCTAGAAGTAAAACTCAATATGGGAATAGAAAGAGCTGTCGCATGGGGATCTGACCTATCAGAGGCATATGTCAGAATTAACAGCGCTTATTCAACATAATGCAAAATAAGATAGTGGTAGTAAAAATCGGTGGTAGTACACTGGACAGTAAAGATACCACTATAAGAGACCTGGCAACCATACAAAGAGAAGGCGTATCGGTAGTGGTGGTTCATGGTGGCGGTAAAATTGCATCTAAATGGTTAGCCAAATTTGGATTACCAAGCCGGTTTGTGAAAGGCTTGAGAGTTACTGACAAGGAAAGCTTGGACGTAGTTACAGCGGTATTTGCGGGTCTGGTTAATAAAGAGCTTGTAGCTGCTATTCATAATGTTGGAGGAAAAGCGGTTGGGCTAAGTGGAGGGGACGGCAACTTACTATGGTCAAAAATACAGAGCCCTGAACTGGGTTATGTTGGAAATATTATCCAGGTTAACCATCAAATTATAGAAGTAGTTATAAATGCAGGTTATATCCCAGTAATTGCACCAATAAGTCTGGGATCAATTGATGGACACACAACCTTATTGAATGTTAACGGCGACACTGTTGCCGGGAAAATCGCTGCTTCACTGGGTGCTGAAAAATTAATTTTTTTAACCGATGTAAATGGTATATATAATAGCTCGGGAGACTTACTACCTAAACTAAGTGTAACAGAAGCAAAAGAACTGCTAGTTTTGGGTGCTGCGTCAGGTGGTATGATTCCTAAGATAAATGCGTGCGTAGAAGCTGCTATTACTGTACCTGTATTTCACATTATCAATGGAACTAAACCAAATGCATTAATAGAAGTCCTGAATAAAAATACGGGAGGTACGATAATTGAATCAGAATAAATGGCATAAATTAGAAAGCGAAGTATTCATGAAGACTTTTAAAAGAACTCCGGTTACACTGGTTAAAGGAGAAGGTTCATGGGTATGGGACGATAATGGTAAGAAATATCTTGATTTAGTAGCTGGTTGGGCAGTTAACTGCCTGGGACACTGTCCTCCAACCGTAGTCGCGGCTATTCAAAAACAAGCAGCTACGCTAATTCAAACCTCAAACCAATTTTACACTATTCCACAACTGGAAATGTCAAAGGTATTAATTGATAATAGTTGTCTGGATAGGATTTTCATTTCAAATAGTGGAGCTGAATCGAATGAAGGTGCTATTAAGCTTGCCCGTCGATATGGAAAAATTAAACTGGATGGGGCTTACGAGATCATCACTGCCAATGGCTCCTTTCATGGAAGAACACTCGCTATGGTTGCTGCTACCGGGCAGCACAAATTCCAGAATCCTTACACCCCATTACCTGAGGGTTTTATTAACGTAGACTACAACGATACTATGGCAATCCAAAAAGCAATTAGTAAACAAACGGTTGGCGTCTTCCTTGAACCAATCCAGGGAGAAGGTGGTGTAAATGTGCCTTCCGACAATTATCTTAAAGAAGTTGAACAGTTGTGCAAGGATAGAGGCATTCTCTTTATGCTAGACGAAATTCAAACAGGTATTGGACGAACAGGAAAACTTTTCGCCTACGAAAATTATGGAGTTGAACCGGATATCATGACTCTTGCTAAAGGTTTAGGGAGTGGCGTTCCGATTGGCGCTTTCCTTGCCAAGGAGCATGTTTCGGTCTTTACTCCCGGAGATCATGGTTCAACCTTTGCAGGTAATCCTCTGGTATGTGCTGCTGCTTATGCTACTTTAAAATACATCTTTGACAACAACATACTGGATCATGTTAATAGAGTAGGGAGCTATTTAACCAGTCAATTAGAGGCATTACGTAATAACTTCAAAGTTATAACTGACATTCGTGGTCGTGGTCTCTTAATTGCTCTTCAATTTGAAGATGATATTGCTGAAGAGGTAGTATCGTCATGTTTAGATAATGGACTTTTACTCAACAGAGTAAAACCAAATACAATTCGTTTTATGCCCCCTCTCACTATTAACGAGAAGGAAATCGACACTGTAATTGAAGTTTTAACTTCTGTGCTTAAACAGAAAACCAAATAGGGAGGTCACAATATGTCAGAAAAAGCTATATTAGCTTACAGTGGGGGACTTGATACATCAGTAGCAATAAAATGGATCAAGGAAAAATACAATCTTGATGTTATTGCAGTTAGTATAGATATAGGCAATGTTGCCGACTTAGAAGGTATCAGACAAAAAGCGCTGAAGCTTGGAGCCATAAAATCTCTGGTAATCGATGCAAAAGAGACCTTTATAAACTCTTTCGTTTTCCCATCCCTCAAAGCAGACGCACTATATGAAAGGCAGTACCCTCTGCATACTCCTCTAGGACGGCCACTCATTGCTCAGCTATTGGTAAATGAGGCAAAGAAAGAAGGTATTTCTATAATCGCCCATGGTTGTACCGGTAAAGGTAATGATCAGGTGAGATTAGATGTCAGTATCACTGCTTTGGCTCCAGATTTCAAAATAGTAGCTCCCGCTCGAGAATGGCATATGACCAGGGAAGAAACTATTAACTATGCCCAGAAAAATAATATACCCATTCCTATTACAATAGATAATCCTTACTCTATTGATGAAAACCTTTGGGGAAGAGCTATTGAATGTGGAATTTTAGAAAATCCCTGGAATGAACCGCCTGGTGATGCTTTTGCCTGGACAAAAGAAATCGAGAACACTCCAGAGAAAGCAAGCTATATCGACATTGGTTTCGAAAAAGGCATTCCAATAAGTGTTAACAATGAAACAATGGATGGTATATCTCTTATACAGAAGATTAATCAAGTGGCAGGTGAAAACGGAGTTGGCAGGATTGATCACATTGAAGATCGTTTAATCGGTATAAAATCGCGGGAAGTTTATGAAGCACCGGCTGCAGTAGTTTTACTTCAGGCGCATCAGGCATTAGAATGCCTGGTACTTACAAAAGAACAACTTCGTTTCAAGGCCAGAGTTGCTGACGAATATGCTGATCTCGTTTACAATGCATTATGGTTTAGTGGACTACGGCAGGATTTGGATGCTTATATTCAAAGCTCTCAAAGATATGTATCGGGAATAATAAGAGTAAAATTGCATAAAGGATGCTGTCAAATCGTAGGCCGTAAATCTCCCTATTCTTTATATAACTATAATCTTGCGACTTATGATAAAGGGGATATATTTGATCAAAGCGCTGCCCCAGGTTTTATACATATCTGGGGATTACCGGTAAAGATACAATCCCAATCACAATCGCTATTTGATAACAAGTAAAATGCTAAAAGGCAAAAGCAAATCGGTTAGAGACTTTTTGGCTTCTATCACTTTTGATAAGCGGCTATATTCTCAGGATATCGCAGGTAGTATTGCGCATGTCAAGATGCTAGCGAAGCAAAAAATACTATCGAAAGATGATGCTGAAATTATAGTTGCCGGACTCCATTCCATACAAAAAGATATCGAACAAGATAAGTTCCTTTTCAGTACGGAATATGAAGATATACACATGAATATTGAAGCTCGCCTATATGCTCAAATAGGCGATGTTGCAGGTAAACTACATACTGGTCGTTCCCGGAATGACCAGATAGCACTTGACCTTAGATTATTTCTAAAGAAACAAATTGTGGATACTGTCAATGACCTGAAAATGCTTCAGCAAACTCTGGTAGAGTTATCTGAAGCAAATACAACTGTCATAATCCCCGGATATACTCATCTTCAGCATGCACAACCCGTTCTTCTGGCGCACCATCTACTGGCATACTTTGAAATGTTTCAGCGGGATAAAGAAAGATTCTATGACTGTTTAAAGCGTACTGATGTTATGCCATTAGGTAGTGGCGCTCTGGCTGGTATACCTTATCAGATAGACCGCACTTATATTGCCCAGGAACTGGGTTTCAAGAATATAAGCGCTAATAGTATGGATGCAGTTTCAGATCGAGATTTCGTAATTGAGTATCATGCTGCGGCTGCTATAACAATAATGCATCTTTCAAGATTCGCAGAAGAACTAATTCTCTGGTCTTCAGAAGAGTTTGGTTTCATTCAAATTAATGAGTCTTTCACCAGTGGTAGCAGTATAATGCCTCAAAAGAAAAATCCCGATGTAGCCGAACTTGTCAGAAGCAAAACAGGCCGTATATATGGTAATCTAATTGCTATATTAACTTCTATAAAGGCACTTCCTCTTGCCTATAATCGTGATTTGCAGGAAGATAAGGAAGGCATATTCGACACTATTGACACACTGCATTATAGTCTTACTATATTTACAGCTATGATTAAAACAATGAAAATAAATGCAGAACACATTTACAATTCCATGAAAACGGATTACTTTTTAGCCACTGATATTGCTGACTATCTGGTTAAAAAGGGACTTCCATTCCGTCAGGCCCATAGCATAGTGTCCAAATTAAGCAATTATGCTATCAGTTGTAATAAAAATTTCCGTGATCTTGATCTGGATAAATATCACAGTTTTAGCAAACTATTTAGTCGAGATGTCTATGAAATAGGTTTAGAGTCCTCTGTTTCTGCTCGGGATACTATTGGAGGTACCTCTCCTAAACAGGTAAAAGCAGCAATAGATAGATGCTGGAGGATGCTTAGAGATGAAGGCAAATAGAGATCCCATTAAACTGGCTCCTTCAATACTTAGTGCTGACTTCGCACACCTGGGGGATCAGATTGAAGAAGTCACCAAGGCTGGAGCAGACTATATCCATGTGGATGTCATGGATGGACATTTTGTTCCTAATATCACCATAGGCCCTCCTGTAATAGCCTCTATCCGATCATGTACCAATCTGCCTCTGGACGTTCATCTAATGATTGAAAATCCAGGGCAATATATACCTCAATTTGCAAATTCCGGTGCTAATATCATAACTGTACATGTAGAAGCCTGTACCCATCTACATCGTGAAATCCAGCTTATCAAACAAAGTGGTCTTAAAGCAGGAGTATCTCTCAACCCGGGAACTCCTGTAAATTTTATTACAGATATTCTAAGTCAGATTGATTTGGTTCTAGTAATGAGTGTTGATCCTGGTTTTGGGGGTCAATCTTTTATACCTGAGGCATTCAGCAAAATAAGTCACTTAAGATCTATAATAAATGATAATAATATAAACGCCGAAATCGAAGTTGACGGAGGAATAAATATAAACAACGCTTCAAAAGTTGTAAATGCGGGGGCAGATATCTTAGCAATTGGCACAGCCATTTTTAGAACTGAAGGAGGGATAAGCCAGGCGCTCCATTCTTTTAGACAGACTGTAAATTAACCGGCAGTCTTAGTCTTATATCTATTACGAAGACATCTGGTACAAATATGGGCTTTCATCTTATTCCCATCTATCGCAATGGTAACCTTACGAATATTAGGTAGCCACTGGCGCTTAACATGCTTTTTAGAATGACTCACACTATTACCAAATTGGATTCTCTTACCACAAATATCACATTTCACTACAGGTATTTATCCTCCTTTACTCCAAATCCACACTCAGCTATTATATCAAGAATACCTCATATCTCAAAGGGAGTTTAATAAATATTATGAAAACTAAAGTAGCAGACGGAAAAACATTAAAGAATATGTTTGTCGCAGGGACAAAATTGCTGGAAGAGAATGTTCAGAACATAAATGCCATCAATGTTTTTCCTGTTCCTGATGGTGACACAGGCACCAATATGTTACTAACTATGTACTCAGCTATTGAAGAAACTAAGCAATCAAAAGATGCTGATGTTTCTTCTATGGCGCAGTCTCTAGCGCATGGTGCACTTATGGGAGCCAGAGGAAACTCTGGTGTTATCCTTTCCCAATTCTGGCGCGGTATTGCTAATAGCCTTGATAGCAAGGAAAGTTTCACAGGTACAGATCTTGCAAATGCACTTGGAGAAGCATCGAAAGCGGCATATGAAGGGGTAATCCATCCTGTAGAAGGTACTATGCTTACTGTACTTAAAGATGCAGCTACTGCTGCCAGGACCGTACCGGATGATGATAATAACCTTGTACCGGTGATGGAAACAATAGTAGAAGCTGCTCATGACTCTGTTTTACGAACACCGGAACTGTTACCAATGTTGCGAGAAGCTGGGGTAGTGGATGCAGGAGGACAAGGTCTATATATCTTACTTTCCGGGGCTCTCGATCATCTACTCGGTAAACGTCATAAAAGTAAAGAAAATAAAGCTGAACTTGCTATGCCCGTTAATCCTGCAGGGTCCAGAATTGCCTCCGCCAATGAGGTGGAACTCCCCTGGGGGTATTGCATTAACTTTCTCTTAGAAGGAGAAAGGCTCAACCTGGATAGGATTAAAAGGGGACTAAATCGAATTGGTCAATCTCTAGTTGTTGTTGGGGACAGTAACACTGCCAGAATTCATATTCATAGCTTCAATCCTGGAAAAATCTTAAGTTACGCCACACACCTTGGTACATTACACCAGGTAGACCTCAACAACATGGATGACCAATATGCGGAATTCATGAAGTTACAGAGGGAGCATCTACCACAGGTTGCAATTGCCACAATAGCAATTGCTTCCGGTGATGGCTTCTTTAAGATATTTGATTCTCTTGGAACCACGATGATTGTTCCTGGGGGACAAAC
>Ga0272442_10001268_pt1 | contig 38662 bp, 41 predicted proteins | sample SSMForm2O_FD_200262 | JGI IMG/M metagenome (GOLD analysis project Ga0272442, IMG submission 200262) | Marine sediment archaeal communities from Little Sippewissett salt marsh, Falmouth, MA, United States - SSM-Form-2O | ecosystem: Environmental > Aquatic > Marine > Wetlands > Sediment ... | reverse complement strand
GCCGCAACTTGACTTAATTTTTCTGGTCAAAATGGATTACGGCGAAATTTGGATGAGAGCTAAACACGTACACCTATTTTTGATCCGCTATGTTTGCTTTATGGATTAGATGGGTTATAAAGAGACGCCAATCCGTCATCGATAGATGCAGCTCCATCACACCATCACGCTCGAATATTTCGGCTTGATGGGGAAAACTCTTTCAGAAAGAAGAGCGCCATAAGTAATAGGATTTAGCCCCCAGGCGACCTCTCGCCGGGGGCGACTGCGAGACGAGGCGGTGATGCGATTGGCGGAGATCAAGGTGGACTGCAGGGGCCAAAACTGCCCTCTGCCCCTGGTGGAGACGAGAAAGGCCCTCAAGAAGGCGGCGCCGGGCGACGTGGTGGAGGTGACGGGGGACCATCCAGCCTCCAAAAAGGAGATCCCGATGGCGGTGAAGGCGTTGGGCCTTGAGCTTCTGGAGGTCGAGGGCGAGGAGGGGGGAGAATGGCGGATCAGGATAAGGAGATGACCGGGGCGGATAAGGTCACCATAATCGTCCACAGCGGCGATCTAGACAAGATCTACAGCGCCCTCATAATCGCCAACGGGGCGCTGGCCATGGGGATGGAGGCCTCCCTCTTCTTCACCTTCTGGGGCCTCCAGCGGCTCAAGAAGGGAGGGCTGGAGAAGGGCCCCCTCTCGAAGATGAACATGCTGGGCCTGGGCCGGTGGATGGTGCTGCGTCGGATGAAAGCGGCGAAGGTGGCCTCCCTCGAAAAGCTCCTCGCCGACTTCAAGGAGCTGGACGGCAAGATCATCGCCTGCAGTATGACTATGGAGGTGATGGGGATCAGAAAGGAGGACCTCCGCGGAGAACTGATCGACGAGTACGGGGCAGTCGGGACCTACGTCCAGGAGGCGAGAGGGTCGGCGATCAACCTCTTCATCTGAGGTTGGCTTTTTGGCCTTTTGATTTTGGATTGAAGAGAGATCAGGAGGGATCAAAAGAAGATGTTCGAAACTTCCGTTTATCTTGACAACGCCTCCACCACCAGGCTCGATGAGAGGGTGCTGGAGGCGATGAAGCCCTACTTCTTCGAGGTCTACGCCGTGGCGACCTCGGAGTTCGGCTACTCCATGGGGATCGAGGCGAAGGAGGGCCTGACCGCGGCGAGAGAGAAGCTCGCCGGGATGCTCCGGGCCGGCCCCGAGGAGGTGGTCTTCACCTCCGGGTCCACCGAGTCGAGCAATATGGCGATCAAGGGCGTCGCCCTCGCCCTGGGCAAAAAGAAGGGCCGCCACATCATAACCTCGAAGATCGAGGACTTTCCCGTCCTCCACAGCGCAAAGGCGCTGGAGCGGGACGGCTTTGAGGTGACCCGCCTGGAGGTCGACTCTGACGGCCTCGTCGACCTTGACCGACTCGGCGAGGCGATTCGAAAGGATACGATCCTGGTCTCCATCCAGCACGCGAACCAGGAGATCGGGACGGTCCAGGACGTGGAAGCGATCGGCCAGATCGCCATGGACAATCACGTCCTCTTTCACACCGACGCGACCCACACCTTCCGACGTCTTCCCATCGACGCCGAGAGGGTCCCGGCAGATCTGATCACCATCTCCGCCCACACCATCCACGGGCCCCGGGGCGTCGGAGGGCTCTACATCAGGGAGAAGACGCCCATCGCCAAGTGGATGGACGGCGGCTACCAGGAGTTCGACAGGCGGGCGGGCCTGGAGAACATCCCCGGAGCCGTCGGATTTGCCGCGGCGGCAGAGCTCGTTACCCCCGAGGAGAACGACCGTTTGAGGTCCATGCGAGACCGGATCCTCGACCGGGCTCTCACCGAGATCCCACAGACGACTCTGAACGGTCACAGGGAGAAGAGGACGCCTCAGAACGCCAACGTCACCTTCCACCTGGTGGAGGGGGAGTCGATCACCCTCCACCTGGACATGAGGGGCTTTGCGGTCAGCACCGGCTCCGCCTGCTTCTCCCGGTCATTGGAGGCGAGCCACGTCATCGCCGGGATCGGGGGCGACCACGAGCGGGCCCACGGGTCGGTCAGGTTCACCCTGGGCCGGTACAACACCATGGAGGAGGCGAACGCCGTCGTCGACGCCATCTCCGAGGTGGTGGAGAGCCTCCGGAAGATCAGCCCCCTGGGCAAAGGAGGGTAAAGGTGGGTAGAGGAGAGGAGAGGGGAGAGGTGGGATGAGATGAGCAAGTTTCCTTATAGCGACCTGGTTTTGGAGCACTTCAAGCACCCCCGGAACGTCGGCGAGATCGAAGACCCCGACGGCAAGGCGACCGAGGGTAGCCCCGCCTGCGGCGACATGGTCTCAGTCCACATCAAGGTGGACGACGAGACGAAGACGATTACAGACATCAAGTTTCAGTCCTACGGCTGCGCCTCGAACATCGCCACCGGATCGATCATCACCGAGCTTGCCAAGGGAAAGACCTTGGAGGTGGCGAAGAAGATCACCTGGAAGGAGGCCTCCGATGCTCTGGGGGGCCTGCCGCCGATCAAGGCCCACTGCTCGGTCCTGGCGGTGGAGGGGCTCAGGTCCGCCATCCGGGACTACGAGGAGAGGCACGGCCTTGTGACGGAGAAGGTTCCCACGACCCGGGAGGTGTTGGAGAGGCGGCTTAAGAAAGTGATGAATCCCCTCTCTGGCCTGGACCTGGTGAGGACGAAGCTGGTCAGCGAGATCGAGGTGAAGGACGGCAAGGTTAGAGTCGTGATCGACCTTCCGCCAAACCATCAATTTGCGGGCGCCATCAGAGAGGAAGTCGTCGAGAAGATCGAGCCCCTCTGGGACGTAGAGGAGGTCGAGGTCGCCTTCACTGAGTAGGCGCGAGATGAAAGGTGTGAGATAGGTATATCTAAACCGGCCTCGCTGAAACTTGAGCGATGAAGATCGATCTCGATCAGATCCTCGCCCTCGCAGGCGACCTGGAGCTAGAGGACTCAAGAAAGAGGTTTCAGAGCTTTTTGGCCGAGTCGGCGAAGGACTCCGACTCCATCAGGGAGCTTGCTGCCACTGCCCTGAAGGTCTCTGACCTTCAGCACCGCCTCGCCCTCCAGGATCTCGTTCTGAGCCTTGGCGTGCCTCTGGGCTTTGAGCCGAGCCTATCGTTCGGGGGGCACTGGAAGTCCCCTGCAGGGGTCATCTTTCTTCTGGAGATGGTGGTCGAGAAAGAGCCTCTGGACATCGCCGCCCTCGTCGGCCGTGTAGAAAGCCTAGCCTCAAGCACTGCCGCCACACTGGCAGGCGAAGGGCCAGGAGACGCAGAAGTAGCGGAAAGAGATAAGTTGGGGGATGAGGAAGAGGAGGATGAGGGGCTGAGCGCACTCGCCCTTCTTGTCACCGGGGATTCGGAGCTACTCCGGGTCGAGGATACTATCATCGAGGGGGACGAGGAGGGGCTGGTTCGGGTGATCTCGATCTCGGCCCTCCTAGTCCTCTCGAAGATGGTGAAAGATTATCATTTCACCCACGACGACATCCTCATGCTCCTTCTCACCTCGGGCCCCTCCGTCGACCCCATCGTCGACCTCCTCTCCCGCGTCATCTCCCAGTGCGAGGCGGAGACCCCAACCTTGGAGGAGATCGCCCAGATCCTTGGCCCCCTGGGTCGAGGCGGCGAGAGCGCCCCCGATGAGGCCCTCCAGGACCTGATCGACCAAAGCCAGTACTACGCCTTCGGGAACCGGGGCACGGGCCGGAGGGAGAAGAGGCTGTGAGGGTTTTTTTTCGAGATCTACGAAAAAGTTTGCTGCCGGGCAATTTGGCCGTCGGCGAGGAGCCGCCCCTGGCGTGAACTGCCGCTCAATCTCAATCCTATTGCTCTTGCTCTTTCCAGCCTCTCCAGTACTCGTCCACCCTCGCCTGAATCTCTCTCAGGACCTCCTCCTGTCTCTCCGGCCAAAAGAGGTGGGCGAACCTCTCCTGGCAGCAGAGATACTCCTCCACCGGCTTGAACTTCTTGGGAACGAGGGTGTGGCTCACCTCGCCATAGATCGCCTCCTTCAGGGCCCAGACCCCCGTCTCGACGGCGAGCGTTGCCATCTCCACCGACATGGAGGTCTCCGTTCCCCAGCCCGTAGGGCAGGGAGCGAGGGATATGAAGAGCTTCGGTCCCCGATACTGCTCCGCCTTTCTGAACTTGTTGATCAGATCGATGGGGTAGGCGGGCGAGACGGTGGCCAGGTAGGGCGGGCGGTGGCTCCTCCATATCTCAAAGAGGTCCTTTTTGGGGAGGAGTGATCCTTCGGGCTGGCGGCTTCCCGGAGGCGTGGTGGCGGTCTTCGAGCCTCGGGGCGTCGCCCCCGACTTCTGAAACCCGGTGTTCCCGTAGGCTTCGTTGTCGTAGCAGAGGTAGTAGAAGTCCAGGTTCCTATAGATCGCCCCTGAGGTGGAGGAGAGTCCCATGTCGTAGGCGGAGCCGTCGCCGGTGAGGACCAACACCTTCAGGTCCTCTTCGGGGTCGAGCCTCCCCTTCTCCATGAGGATGTCCAGGGCGTCTCTCACCCCCTGGGCACCGGCGGGAGCAGAGGCCATGGCGGTGTAGAGCCAGGAGCTCTTGAAGGGGGTGAGGGGATAGATGGCCAGGAGGGTGAAGCATCCTGCAGCGTTGACTATCACCACCTTCTCGCCCAGGGCCTTGAGGGCGTGTCTCAGGGCGAGGAGGCCCCCGCATCCGGCGCAGGCTGGGGTTCCGGGGAGGAGATTCTCCTCTCTCGGGATATCTCTGAAGGACTCTCCGTACTCCAGAGCCCCCGTGGGACAGGCGGCAACGCAGGCTGGAACCTTCAGGTCAGGACACTGGTCGCACTTGATGGCGATCCTCTCCTCCTTGTTTCTTCCAATCATGCCGTAGTTGCAGACTGACGCGCAGGTCCAGCAGCCGATGCAGGCCTCAGGGTTGTGGGTCACGACCCCTGTGACCTCGTCCTGGCTGAGGGCGCCGGTGGGGCATACCGAGACGCAAGGTGCGTCCTCGCAGTGATGGCATACCATGGGAATCGAGATCGCGTACTCAGGGACGAACTCGATGTAGACCCTCTTCCTTGGAACCGGCTTTTCGGCCACCGCCCCAAAGAGGCTTTTGCTATTGGAGTGCTCGACGGCGCAGGCGATCTCGCAGGAGCGGCACCCCAAGCACCTTTCAGGCCTTACCACGATCTCTTTCATATAACCTCAACTCCAGGGAGAAGGGGATCTGGGCTAGGCCTAAAGCCCCAGCCCTCTCCTCTTCTCATCGATGTGATCGATCATCAGGCTTGCCGCCTTGAAAGGGGTCCGGCTCCACGGCGAAGGTGGCTCCGATGACGCCTCCAACGCCCTTTGTGAGGACGCTGGTCACCTCGGAGCTTCCGAGGACCGGCGGCACAGTCCCCAGGACTGTATAGACTCCGGAGGCGATGAGTAAGCCCCGATGCTGACGGCCTTCTCGCTCATCCACTCAGGGGCGGCGCCGCATTCACGGCTTCGCCTCCTTTCCGGCGATCTTCTTGAGGTTGGAGATCTCCTCCATCTCCTTTTCGGTGTAGAGGAGGCGGGGCCCGGCCTCTGCACCCTCGGCCATCTCCTCCTCTTCGCCCTCGCCATCCCCAGCTCTGGCCATCTGGTCGAAGATGAACTCGAACTCCTGGGGGCTGATGTTCTTTCCTCCCAGGCCGCCGATGAAGGATAAAAGGCGGGGCCGATCATTCAGGCTGTAGAGGGCGGCTGCCACCTCCGAGAAGATGATCCCGCCCATCCCGACGCTGATGTTCTGGTCGACCACCGCCACCGCCCTCTTTCCACCAAGGGCCCTTCTCACCTCCTCGCTCGGAAATGGTCTAACGAGCCTCAGCCTGAGAAGGCCGGCCTTGATCCCTCTGCTCCTCGCCATCTTCACCGCCTTCTTCCCCAGGGTGGAGAAGGAGCCGGCCATCACCAGGACGTATTCTGCATCCTCCATTTCGTAACCCTCGACGGGGTCGTATCTTCGGCCGAAGATCGACTCGAACTCCTCGGCAACCTCCCGGTAGACCTCCAGGGCGCTTTTGCTCGCAAGATGCATCTGGTACTTGAAGTAGGAGTAGGCGGTCCCACCCAGGACCGCCACCCCCTGGGCCATGGGCTCGCTCGCTTTGAAGAAGGCGTGATCTGGGCGGTAAGGCGGGAGAAACTCCCTTACAGAATCGGGGTCGGGGATCGTCACCGGCTCCCGGGTGAAGGAGAGGTAGAACCCGTCCAAGTTCACCATCACCGGCAAAAGGACCCTCTCGTCCTCAGCCAGGCGATAGGCCATGATCACCGAGTCCAGCACCTCCTGGCAGGTCTCGCAGTGGACCTGAAGGAAGCCCGAGTCCCGGGCCGCCAGGACGTCGTTGTGGTCCGGCTCCAGGGTTATGGGCGAGGAGAGGCCTCTGGAGACGTTGATCATCACCAGGGGCACCCGCCAACCAGCGACGGTGTAGAGCATCTCAAAGCCGTAGAGGAGTCCCTGGCTGGAGGTGGCGGTGAAGGCCCTGGCGCCCGCTGCCGAGGCGGCTCCCGCGGCGGTGATCATGGAGTGCTCTGAGTCCATGGTCACAAACCTCGTCTCCATCAGCCCTTCGGAGATCCAGCCCGCCAGGGTCTCGATGATCTCCGTCTGAGGGGTTATGGGGTAAGCGGGGACGTAGTCGACCTCCGAAAGCCTCACCCCCCAGGCCGCAGCCTTATTTCCCGTGAGCATCTCTCGTTTCATCCGGCCGCCTCCTTCGGGGCATCTTTGGCCTCGGACTCCCTCACCTTTTTGATTCCTCCGGCAGGACACTCCTGAGCGCAGATGAGGCAGCCCTTGCAGTTCTCGTAATCGACTTTCGGGTATCCCTCATCGTCGAGGGATATGCACCCCTCTGGACATCTTGCAAAACAGATGGAGCACCTGGTGCAGACCTCGCGGTCCATGACGGGTCGATAGATCCGCCAGTTCCCCGTCTTTCTCCGAGGCGAATTTCCGACGGCGACGATGGTAGGGCTCGATACCAGGGCCGGCTCGAAGGGGACGTTGATGACTGGGCTTCCCTTCCCCACGGCTTCAGCGGTCTTGAGGTCGACGGCAGGGACTGAACGGAAGGAGAGGGTTGCAGCATCCACGTTTCTTTCCAGCTCCTCTGCCTCTACGATCCCGGAGAGCTCCTTTTTTATCGCCTCCCGCAGCGATTCTTCGTCGATCCCGGCCATCTTGGCGGCGGCAGCTCCTGCCAGGGTGCTGAGGATCGGCTCGCCCAGTACCTCCAGGGAGATTCCAGTCATGTCCAGGGCCAAGAGCTGGACCCCTTCGATCCCGATCTCGCCTCTCAAATCTTCGGTGCTTCGGGGCGAGTTTACCAGCACCGCTCCCCCCGGCTTGAGGCCCGATAGGGGCGAAGCCGCCGGGTCTTTGAGGAGGGTTTCGTCCATGACCACGACCGCGTCGGGGTCGGATATCACTCCTCGTTCTACAATCGGCTCGCCGGATATGCGGACGAAGGAGGTGATGGGCGCCCCCCTCCTCTCGGCCCCGTAGAGGGGAAAATCCTGGACGAAGAGGCCGTCCAGAAAGGCGGCCGTCCCCAGGACCCTGCTGGCCACCTTGGCCCCCTGGCCGCCTCTGCCGTGAAATCTCAAGCTGATCATTCGAAGACCCTGTCAATTTCTTGGACCGAATCTATAAAAGTCCTCTCTTTCTTCTGCCACAGATCATCTTAAGGGCCGGAATTCGAGATGCGATTATCCGATCTCAGAGATCAAATGCGGTTCGTCAATAACATAATTTCGAAAATAGGACGAACGATTATTAGAATAAAATTTTGGTCAGGTTCCGCCTCTCTCCCTCTGGCGCGGGGCTCGGCTTCACGAAATCGATATGCAGTTGAGGGAAAATGTCAAATCCCCACTCCTCATCGTATCCGGGGTGAAGGATCAGAGGATGCGGGGAACTGATGGGGATGGAGAAGGTGGTAGAGATGATTAAGGCGAGGGGGGTGACGGAGGTTTGAACTATGACGAGCACGTTCTGGCGGGGATCTTGACCTACCCGATAGCGATATTGATCCTATCGTTTCTGAGCCTTCGCCTGAGCCTTCCCATCGATATGACCTTCCTGGCCATGTCCCTCGGCTACGCCTTCTACGTTCTGGGATCGGACCTGCCGGACATGGACCACCCCGAGGCCCTGATTCACAGGGTGATCAAGCCCTTCGTCTCGGTGGCCGTTGGGATCTCCGCCTTCAGAAACCTGGGCCTCCATCTCCACTTAACCTCCGACCCGATCATCAACCTCGGCCTCGCCTGGTTCGTGGCTGCCCTGGTGGCAGTCGTAGCCTGGAACCTCTTCAAGGTGCTTATGCCCAATCACCGGGGCGTCGTCCACTCCTCGGTCTTCGCTGCGGTCTACGCCCTTCTCGCCTTCGTCATCGTGCGGTTCGGCTTCAACATGGCCCCGGGCGAGGCTCTCTTCGTCGCCTTCGCCTCTTTTCTCGGCTACAACCTCCATCTGATCTTAGACGGAAATTTCAGGTCGATGAAATAGTCGGACCCTTTGCCGACTACAAAGTCGAAGATAGCTCCTGACTGAACCCCTTGGAGCCCAAAAGTTCCCGGAAAAATTGATATAAGATTCAGACGAACAATACCTACTGAAAATTATGCTCAAGATAACTCCCTACCTGGGAATAATAATCGTCCTGGTATCCATCGGCGGCATCTGGTACCCCAAGCTTGGGTACGTCGTGGCCCTGGTATTTCTATCGATCTTGATCATCAGCCCCTTTCGAAGCAGGTGGTTTTGCGGAAACCTCTGCCCCCGAGGCAGCTTCAACGACTTCTGGATCGGGAGGATCAGCCGGAACGTTCCAATACCAAAATTCTTCCGGAGCATGCTGTTGAGGGTTCCGGTCGCCGCCGCCAGTTTGACTTATATAATTTGCCATTTTACGTGTATCCGATCTTCTGAGATCAAACCCAAAACCAGGATATACGATCAGCCCCTCTCATTTCGGATCGGATGAGGAAGATGGACGAGAGGATCGAGGTCGCCCTCGGCGACATCACAAAATTGGAGGTCGACGCCATCGTCAACGCCGCCAACCCCTCTCTTCTTGGCGGCGGGGGCGTTGATGGCGCCATACACCGGGCGGCGGGACCGGGCCTCCTGGAGGAGTGCCGAGGTCTCGGCGGCTGTCCTCCTGGCGAGGCGAGGATCACAAAAGGGTACAACCTTCCCGCGAAAGTTGTGATTCACACCGTGGGGCCGATCTGGCGGGGCGGCGGGGCCAGCGAGGACGAGCTTCTGGCGAAGGCCTATCGAAGCTCTCTATTGCTCGCCGAGGAAAACGGGATCAAGACGATCGCCTTTCCGGCCATCAGCGCCGGAGCCTACGGGTTTCCGGTGGAGAGGGCTTCAAGGATCGCCGTCGCCGAGATCAGGGATTTTCTGGAGACGAACAGGTCGATCGAGAAGGTATTTTTGGTCTGCTTCAGCGAGAGGGCGAGGGGGTGCTACATCGAGGCGTTGGGGGAGAATAGATAGCGACCAATTATAGCCAGTATTTCCGAGTGGCAGATAAATTCGAGGGCTAGTATTTTCGATAGATAGTGCTTCTATGTCCCACCTCGATGACGAAGACGATCATCCGTTCATCTTCGATCATCATTATCACGCGGTAGGCTCCAACCCTCAGAGAGTAGAGGGGACACTTCGCAGATCCCTTGAGCTTCTTGACGAAGGCATACGGATCTTCTTTGATCGCGCTTACGGCGCGAAAGATCTTTTTTGCGGCCTCTTCAGGAAGGCTCTTGAGATCCCTCCGGGCAGCCGGCGAGTAGATGACTGAGTGCATCAACCAAGCTCCAGCTCGGCCTCGATCTCTTCCTCGGTGTAATATCTGCCACCTTTCAGGTCCTCTAGCGCCTCTTCGATCCTCTTCAGAGTCTCGTCGCTGAGAGGCTCATCGTCCGCGGCCATGCTGGCCAGCCGATCGACGACATCGTTGTAGCTCTCCCGAGGATGGCGCTTCAGCTCATCGAGGCGCGCCTTCGTCTCCTGACGGATCACGATTGTCGTGGTATCAGCCATATATCGGCCTATAGGTGAGTATAGTATATGAAAGCTACCGCCCTGTCGAGGCTGGCCCGGCTGAAGTATCCTTTTTGTGACTGTCCTTTCCGGCGCAACGCCGATCTGAAATACCCAAATCGATGGCGTTCTTGAGCGCAAGAGTGATGTAGGCAGGGCGTCAACCCGTCCCCAGGCATAAACTAGCGAGGTATTCTCTATGGAACTTGATGAGATGGCAAAGACCCTGGTGAAGACACTCCACCTGGAAACTAACCCTGTGGGCGTGAAATTGATCAAAAAGGAAGAAGATATCCCAAAGGGGATGAAGATGATAACCGAGCCCCTCCGCTACTGTGAGATGGTCCAGGCGGCGAGGTACAGAGGCGAAACGACCCTTGCCAATCCCGATATGCACTCCTGCAAGGGTGGCGCTTCGGGGCTCGGCCTGATGGAGTTTCCTGAGAACATATCGTCTGGCAACCTCTACTTCTCTAAGCTGAACAAGGTTGTGACAAAGGAGGCGGGATCGAAGATCGTCTCGTCCTTCCCGGCCCAGAAGGCAGGGAGCACCGTGGCGACCCTGGTTGCGCCCCTCGAGAAGATGACGGTTAAGCCGGACGTCGTCATCTTTGTCGGAAAGCCCTTCCAGGCGAGAAGGGTGGTCCAGGCAGCCCTCTGCCAAGAGGGCGGCAGGGTGAACTTCGACACCGCCGGAATCCAGTCCTTCTGCGTCGACGCCACCTCATCGCCGATCCTGAAGGGGGATGTGAACGTCTCCATGGGCTGCGACGGCGCCGCCAAGAACGCTGGATTAGAGGACGACTTTGTGGTGGTGGGGATGCCCTTCGACATGGCCGAGAAGATCACGCCGATCCTTGCCGAGAGGGGCGAGGGCTGGGACAACTGGATGAGGTCCTGAAACCTCAGGATAGAACGCGCCACCGGAGGAGGACGCCTCCGTCGATGGCGTCAACAGAGATCAGCTCGAGCCTGGGGTAACCGCCGGAGAAGCCGGGGCCGTCCACCAGGGTGGGCGCCCCCTCCCCCCCGATGATCATGGGGCCGACAAAGATTGAGATCTCGTCGACGAGCCCCGCCTCGATGAGAGACCAGTTCAGAGTGGCGCCCCCCTCCACCATCAGCCTCTTGACCCCTCTTTTCTTCAAGATTGACATAAGCTCCGCGAGGTCGACCCTCTCTTCTCCAGCGACGACGATCTCGCATCTCTCCCGCAGGGAGTCGAGCCGCCCCTCGGGAGCCGCCCTGGAGACGGCGAGGATGCAGCCCTCCCCCAGGACTTCCGCTTCAGGAGGAGTTCTCGCCCGGCTGTCGACGACCACCCGGAGGGGGTCTTCAGGAAGGCCTCGGTCCGATCTCATCTTCTTCAGATCCTGAGACTTGACCCGGAGCCCCGGATCGTCGGCCAGGACCGTCCCGACGCCCACCATGACCGCGTCGCTTCTGGCCCGCAGGAGCCTCACCCGGTCCATATCTCCTGGCCCCGATATCCTCACCTGCCTGCGTTCAAAGGAGCTGATCTTCCCGTCGGCGCTCATGGCGCTGTTGATGAATACAAAGGGCCTCTTCATGGTGATCTCGGGCTTGGAGTGGAAAGCTAAATATTTTACCTCTCCGATCTTGGTTCGATGGAGAAGACAGACGACGAGATCATTCTATCGGGAACGATCCTCCTGGGTGAGGAGTTTGAGCCCTTTGAAGGGTACCTCATCTTGCAAGATGGGGTCGTCGCGGAGGTCGGGTCCGAGAGGATCGATTCGGACTTCGAGGGGATAATATCGCCGGCCCTGGTCAACGCCCACGTCCACCTGGGCGACTCCATCTTTAAGGACCCGCCGTACCTCCCCTTAAGCGATCTGGTGGGGCCCGGAGGGCTCAAACATAAAGCTCTCGCAGCGGCCACCAGGCAGGAACTGGTGGAGGGGATGAGAAGGTCTCTATCTTATATGGCCGGATCAGGAACCTCTGCCTTCGCCGACTTCCGGGAGGGGGGGACGGATGGGGTCGAAATGCTCCTCGAGGCGATGGAGGGGGTCGAGAGGACAGAGGGGGTGAGTCTGATCGGGAGGATCCTGGGAAGGCCAGATCCCGGATCGGTCCGGGTCCATCAGAGGTGCTGGGGGGTGGGGATCAGCAGCACTCGAGATCATCCCCGCTCCTGGGTCGAGGAGGTGGTGGAGAAAGCGAGGTCAGAGGGGGAGAAGGTGGCCTTTCACGCCGGGGAACTGGGAAGAGACGACATCGAAGATGCCCTGAACTACGCGCCCGACCTTCTCGTCCACCTGACGAAGGCCGAGCCCCCGGACCTGGCCATGGTGGCGGAGTCGGGAATTCCCGTCGTCGTCTGCCCTCGCTCCAACCTCGCCACCGGGGTGGGACTTCCGGACGTCGCCCGGATGCTGGAGATGGGGATCGTGGTGGGGCTTGGAACCGACAACGTCATGCTCAATTCACCAAACCTCTTCTGTGAGATGGAGTTTGCATCCAAGGCGCTGCTGCATAACGATAGACAGGTATTTATGATGTGCACGCTAAACGGTGCTCAGATCTTGGACGCGGAGGATGAGATCGGAGCCATCCGCGTAGGCAAGAAGTGCAGGATAATGGTCATCGACAGACGGTCGGATAATATGGCGGGGGCGAAAGATCCCCTTGCAAGCCTGGTCAGGAGGGCCAGTCCCTCCGACGTTCTGGCCGTCCTCTAGAGGTTTTTACCATGTTTGAGAGGATAATGATAGCAACCGACGGCTCGAAACATAGTGAGCGGGCGGCAGAGGTGGGAATCGAGCTCGCCAGGCTTTCTGGGGGCGCCATCACCGTCGTCTACGTCGCAGATACGGGACGGCTGAGCCACCTTCCCGAGGACATGGCTCTTGCGAGCATCAGAGATCTTTTGATCAAAGAGGGCCAGGAGGCCACCGATTACGTCGAGGAGATGGCCAGAAGAGCAGGAGTTGGCAGCACCAAGAAGGTCATAGAGGGCAACCCCGGCGAGGAGCTGATTAAATTCGCGGAGGAGTCCGGGATCGAAGTGGTGGTGATGGGGAGCGTCGGGCGGACCGGCTTGGACAAGTTCCTTTTGGGGAGCGTCGCCGAGAAGGTGGTCCGAAACTCCAAGGTGCCGGTCCTGACAGTGCCGGGGGAGAAGGTTTGAGCGGGATTTTGGTCAGAGAGGTGATGGTGAAGGATGTCGCCTTTGTGAGCATCCCCGGATCCAGAGACCAGGTTCTGAAGACTCTGAAGGAGAGGCACGTCTCAGGGGTGCCGGTGGTGAAGGGAGGCGAGCTGGTAGGGATGGTGACCAGGACCGACCTTCTCAGAAACCCAGAGGAAGATCAGACCGCCCTCCTCATGACCCGGGACCCATTGGTCGTCCACCCCGACGACAGCATCGTCGAGGCGGCAAGACACCTGGCGGAGAACGACATCAGGCGTCTTCCGGTGGTAGATGACGGCGCCCTCGTCGGAATTGTCAGCGTCGCCGACATCATCCGGGTGATAGCAGACCTGGAGATAAATAGGCCCATCGAGAGGTACTTTGAAAAGTCGACCGTCGCCATCTGGGATGAGATGCCCCTCCCGGTGGCGGGCGCCGTGATGGAGTACGCCAACGTCCAGGCCTCACCGGTCCTCGACTCCGATCTGAGGCTGGTGGGTATAATCTCCGACCGGGACCTGATCAACGCGAGCGTAATCGAGGACTCCGTCGAGATGTCGGACATGTCTTCCGCCTCCGATGAGGACGAATGGACCTGGGAGAGCACCCGGGACACCCTGAACTTCTACTACGGAGTTTCGCGGATAGCTCTGCGGAAGATTCCCGTAAAGCAGGCAATGGTACCCGCCGTCACCGCCATCAAAAGCGGCGAGGTCAGCGAGTGTGCCAGGGTGATGATGAGAAACGAGATCGACCAGCTCCCTGTGGTGACGGCCCATCAGAAACTGGCGGGGATGCTGAAGGACTCAGACCTCCTCTGGGCGCTTATCGAGCACTCCCTGGAAGCTGAGATCTGAGGAAAGGCTCAATACCGATCCTGGTCCGGAGGGCTGAGATGGGGGCGTCCAGCCCCTCGTTCGCATCCTGTTCGGACGAACGTCATTTTTGGGGCATTTATTTAAGGCTCCAGAACACTATTTTCAAAAGGTCATATGGACAGCCGAAAGACTCTCCGCTCCTTCCCCAGTGAGGTGATTCTGGCCCGCCTCAACACCAGCCTCTCTGGGCTTGAGGCATCCGACGCAGAAAGACGGCTGGGAGAGTTCGGACCAAACGAGCTGGAGAAGAGGAGGCGCAAGAACTATTTCCAGGAGTACCTCCGGCAATACTTCGCTTTCTTCGCCCTCCTCCTGGAGGTGGCGGCCGCCCTCTCCTTCGTGGCGAACCGTTATTCGCCTGGGGAGGGGTACGAGATCCTCTCTTACGCGATCCTCGGAGCGGTCTTCATCAACGCCACCTTCGCCTTCTGGCAGGAGTACAAGGCCGACAAGACCGTGGAGGCCCTTCTCAAGCTCATCCCTCGGATGGTGAAGGTGAGGAGGGCGGGGAGAATCGAGGAGCTGGACGCAAAAGAGCTGGTCCCAGGCGACATACTGGTCGTCGATGAGGGGGATAGGATCGGGGCCGACGCTGTCCTCCTGGAGGCAAACTCCCTTTACGTCAACATGGCAGCTCTGACCGGCGAAGCAGAGCCCGCAAGGAGGATCGCAGAGGCCGACGCCAGCGAGGAGATCCTGGACGCTAAAAACATCCTCTTCGCAGGGACGACCGTCGCCTCTGGAAATGGAATCGGCGTAGTATTCGCTACGGGAGGGGAGACGGAGTTTGGAAAGATAGCCTCCCTATCAAAGGAGGTCGAAAAGAGGGCGACTCCGATGCAGCTGGAGATCATCAGGATCACCAGGATTCTCACCCTGGCGGCGCTTCTGGTGGGCGGCGTCTTCTTCGTCCTAGGCCTTCTTTCAGGGCAGGAGTGGCACGTCGCCGCCATCTTCGCCCTATCTCTGATCGTGGCCAACGTTCCCGAGGGGATGCTTCCCACCATCACCCTCTCTTTATCCCTGGCCAGCCGGAACATGGCCAAGAGAAACGCTCTGATTAAGAACCTGGACTCGGCCCAGACCCTGGGGAGCGCCACGGTGATATGCACCGACAAGACCGGGACCCTCACCCGAAACGAGATGACGGTAAAGGTGATCCGCCTCGCAGGCGGCGAGGAGGTATCAGTAAGTGGTGAGGGTTACTTCGAGGATGGCGAGTTCAGCTTCGAGGGAGAGGGACCGGGAGCCTCCGATCGGCTCAGATTCCTCCTCACCGCGGGCGTCCTGAATTCCAGGGCGACGATCGGCGAAGGCGGCGCTTTCGGCGACCCCACGGAGCTGGCCATCGTCGCCACTGCAAGGAAGGCCCGGGTTTCTGGGGAGGGGTACGAAAAGGTCGAGGAGATCCCCTTTTCCAGCGACCGGAAGATGATGTCTACGGTCTACGAACGGGACGGCGGAAGGGTCATCTTCTCCAAGGGCGCGCCGGAGGTTTTGATGAAACTGTCAGACCGGCTCGTAGACGAAGGCGGCCGGGTCAGGTCCCTGGAGGAGACTGATCGGGAGAGGATCGAGGCTGAGGCCGAAGACCTCGAACGGCAGGCCTACCGGCTCCTCGCCGTCGCCTACGGAGAGGGGGAGGGCGAAAGCGATCTCGTATTTCTGGGGCTTTTTGGAATCATGGACCTTCCCCGGGAGGAGGTGTACGACGCCATAAAACGGTGTCAGAAAGCCTCGATAAGGGTGATGATCCTCACCGGCGACAACCCCCTGACGGCGAAGGCGATCGCCGAGAAGGTGGGGCTCGAGGTGGACCTCGCCCTCACCGGCGACGATCTCCGTCACATCCCCGACGAGGACCTGGCAAAGCTCCTGGCGGAGAAGAACGTCCTCTTCGCCCGGATGAGGTCGGAACAGAAGCTGCGGATCGCCGCCCTCCTCCAGGAGAACGGGGAGGTGGTGGCGATGACCGGCGACGGGGTAAACGACGCCCCGGCCCTCCGGAAGGCCGACATTGGAATATCGATGGGTAAGAAGGGAACGGAGGTGGCCAAAGAGGCAGCGGACATGATCCTCCTGGACGACAACTTCGCCTCCATCGTCGCCGCCATCGAGGAGGGGAGGACGGTCTACTTCAACATCAAGAAGTTCGTCACCTACATCCTCTCCTCGAACATCCCCGAGATCGTGCCTTACATCCTCCAGTTCTTCCTGAAAATTCCTCTCCCCCTCTCGGTCATCCAGATCCTTTCCATCGATCTCGGATCGGACATGCTCCCCGGCCTGGCGTTGGGGAGCGAGGCCCCGGAGGAGGACATAATGGATCGTCCGCCGGTGGGAAAAGACGAGCGGATCCTCGACCGGGAGGTCTTCAAGCGGGGCTACTTCTTTTTGGGGGCGATCGAGGGGGCGGCGGCCATGACCGCCTTCCTAGGCTATCTCTTCTTGAACGGCTGGCATTATGGGGACCTCTCGATCACTAACACCGCTCTTCACAGAGAGGCCATGACGATGACCCTCCTCGGAGCTGTGAGCTGCCAGCTCTTCAACGTCTGGACGCTGCGGTCCTGGGAGTTTTCGGCCTTCAGCCGGGGCCTCTTCAAAAATCGGCTCCTCTTCGTCGCCCTCGTCTTCGAGTTTCTCTGGATATACGCCCTCCTGAACGTGGGGGCGGTCCAGCTGGTCTTCAACACCGCCTCCGTCCCCTATGGATATCTCTGGATCCTCCTCCCCTTCCCGGTCCTCCTCTTTGCCAGCCACGAGGCCTACAAGAGGTGGGTACGAAAGAGGAGAAAAAGAGGATGACTGGACCCTGATCGATTCGAAGTTCTGGCCAAAAGATTTGGAGATGGAGGGATCAAAAGTTTCGGCTGGCTCACGCCGCTAGCCTGCGCCGCCCCTCTCGGCCTGAGTCTTGACCAGAGCGCCGTAGGCATCTCCCGACTCGGTGAGGGCAATCGTCCCTCCCACCCCCGCCTCGATCAGCCCCGCCAGCTCCAGCCGATGGAGGTGGTAGTCGAGCATATTCGGGCCGACCAACTCTGCGATCTCCCGGACCGAGAGGTATCCCTCCACCATCAGGATGATCATCCTTCTTCTGATCGGGTTTTCGAGGGCGTGATGGACGAGGGCCATCTCCTCGGGGGACTCGGGCTTCGGCTTTCGTCCGATCTTCATGAAGATACAGTTAGGCTGGGGGAAGGTATCTCCCTTTTGGTTGCATATTGAGGGATGCCAGATCACCCTGCGGAGAACGGAGAATTTTGAAGAGGCTCATCTCACTCGGCGACTTCAATACTTCTCGCAGAACAGGTCGGCTCTGGGATAAGGAGGTCGTCTTTTCTCAGGCTCTCCTGATGAAAACCCCTCTCATTAACATTTAAGTATTTTCAAGGAGTTCCGTTCGATCTTACTGCAGAGTGATCAAGCGAAGCGAAACGATTGTGACTAGAGGTTCTCGATTTATTACTTCGGGAGTGCAGAGGGTCACGAATACCCCGCCCTTTAGGTCGGGGATGAAGTGAACCCTCGCCCTTTTTTCTGCTTGTTTAAATCGATAAAACATTGGTGACTGCTTAGGGGAAATCGAACGCAGAGTCATTCGTCTAGATCAGGGAATCGGGGCAACGAAGACTCGACGATTTCTGATATCCGGAAAACCGGGCGTGCGGCCCCGAAGCATACCCCACCCTTTAGGGTGGGGTGGGCCGCACGCAATTTGATTTAGATTGAGATCCCTATTCTAAATTCCTTTCTAAGTGACTCATACTGGATGGATATGAGGCACCAGACCTCCAATAAGAACCTCGCCGAAAATATTTTATCCCACCGATGGTATAAATGGCAACTGAATCGAATGAGATCAAAATTCCTCCCGACCATCGTGATTTGTATAATTGGCATATCCTTCGCCCTTGAGGCTGCGGCGGCCGATCCGGGCCCTGGTGAGGCCGATCCGGCGGAGGCCGTCGATCTGAACAACAGGGGCCTCGCCCTCTACGCCTCGGGCGACCTTGTTGAGGCCGAGAGATGCTTTGAGAGAGCTCTTGAGATCGCAGAGGAGGCATACGGTACAGACCACCCCAACGTCGCCACCGTAGTCAACAACCTGGGCCTCACCTTCCGAGACTCGGGCAATGCAACAGGGGCCAGGGCCTGCTTCGAGCGGGCTCTTGGGATCGGCGAGAGAGCATACGGCTCAGACCACCCGATGGTGGCAACATACCTCAACAACCTCGGCCTCGTCCTCCGGGACATGGGGGACCTGCCGGGCGCCAAAGCCTGTTTCGAGCGGGCCCTTGCCATCGACGAGCAGGCATACGGACCCGACCACCCCAACGTCGCCATAAACGTCAACAACCTGGGCCTGGTCCTGCAGGAGATGGGAGATTTGGAGGTGGCAGAGAGTTGCTTTGAGAGGGCGCTTTCTATAGACGAGCGGACATACGGCCCAGACCATCCCAACGTCGCCACCGACGTCAACAACCTCGGGGGGGTCTTGTGGGAGATGGGCGACCTTCAGGGATCGAAGGCCTGCTTTGAGAGGGCCCTTGCCATCGGCGAAGGGGCCTTTGGCCCCGATCACCCCATGGTGGCCACCACCGTCAACAACCTGGGCTGGGTCCTGTGGGAGATGGGCGACCTCCCGGGCGCGAAAGCCTGCTTCGAGCGAGCTCTGGATATAGGCGAGAGGAACCGCGGCCTCGACGATCCCATGGTGGCGACCTACTCCGATAACCTCGATTTGCTTCTTCAGGAGATGACGGGCACAGAGATCGCCCAATTATGCCATGAGGACAACTCGACGACCTGTGGAGATGCTCCCGGAGAGACGCCCATTTCGGAGAATATGACCCGGAGAACTGATCCGTTCCAGGAGTCGATCCCCTGTGCCGATCATTGAGGACCGCGATAAGCTGAGAGAGATCCTGAAGAAGAGCAGAACCGTCGCCGTCGTCGGGATATCCCCGGACGAATACAGACCTAGCTACTTCGTCTCAGAAACGGTGATGAGGTACGGCTTCAGAATGTACTTCATAAACCCAGAGCACGAGGGTGAAGAGATCCTGGGGGAGAAAGTCCTCGGGTCCCTCAAGGACGTTCCAGAAAAGATCGACATTCTGGACGTATTCAGAAGGCCCGAGGCGATTCCCGAACTGGCCGAGGAGGCTCAGGTGGTCGGATTTGAGACCTTCTGGTTCCAGCCCGGGACCGAGAACAGAGAGGTGATCGAGGCCCTGGACCGAGAGGGGAGGAATGTGGTCCCGGGCCTCTGCATCAAGACCTGCTGCCAGCTCCTGCTCCGAGACTGATGGAGAAAGACTGAGAAATTGAGAACGTCTGAGAACGATTTTAGAACGAGTTAGAATGTGAAAGAATGTGAAGAGAGGTGACGATAGAATGGAACTTGAAGGAAAGAAGGCGGCTCTGCTGGTGGCAAAGGATTATGAGGACCCCGAGTTCTGGTACCCCTATTACAGAATGAAGGAGGCCGGAGCCGAGGTGGTAGTCGTCGGTACCGCCGAAGGCGACGATGTGGTGGCCAGCAAGCACGGATATCCGGTCAGGATCGATCTTCGAGCCGACGGGGTGCTAGAAGAGGTGGAGGAGTTTGACGGCGTGATCGTCCCCGGTGGCTGGGCCCCCGACAGGCTGCGAAGATGCGAGAAGACCCTGGTTCTGGTGAGAACACTCTTCGACGAAGGAAAGGTGGTGGCCGCCATCTGCCACGGACCCCAGGTTCTGATCTCCGCCGACGTCGTCCGTGGAAAGAGGATGACCTCGGCCCCAGCGATAAAAGACGATATGAGAAACGCAGGAGCCGTCTGGGTCGACAGTGAGGTCGTCGTCGACGGAAATGTGATATCCTCGAGATCTCCCCCAGATCTGCCCGCCTTCTGCAGGGAGATCATCAGGGCGATGATGTGATCAGAAGTTGACCTCGACGACCCTTCCAAAGAGGACGTCCTCCTCGCTCACCTTGACGTCCCTGAAATCCCCTCCGACGAAATCCTCCACCGGGCCCACGAGGTAGGGGCCGATGGAGTGAGTTTCGAGGTCGAGATCCGTCGAATAGGGGACTATGACCTCATAACGACCATCCACCGGCATCGCCGAGTTGAAGTACTGGAACCTTCTACCCTGGTTTGACGTCATCTCCAAAATCACTCCCATCGGCTTTTCGTAGGGGGTCGTCCCCGCGATCTTTGCCCCCTCGACCCGCTCGAAGACCTTGACCTTGCTCGTCGAAAACGTTAGGCCCGAAGAGGTATTCGACTCGTAGATGAGACGGAAATGGCCGAGGTTGGTGCAGTCGAGGAGGTGAAGCCTGGCCAGGACAGATCCCATAAACCTATTGGAGTGCTCGAAGTTGACGAGATCCGGGTCTGCAGAATCAGCTGATATCGCGATGTAGCTTTCTGGGTCTTCGCCCGTCCAGCGGACTATGGATGGGAGCTTGCTGTAGGCCATTTTATGGTCGGTTATTATGTATCGAACGTTCCTCGCCTTCGTTATTGCCAGGGCCTCCTTTTCGTCTTCAGAGAGGAAGAACTTGGCAGCTTCTGTCGCCCCAGCCTGGAAGTTGTTCGCCACCACCGGCCTTCTCGACTGTTGGAGGATCCAGTTGCCGTAATCCCACCAGCTCAAAATGCCGTACTCCCCCGCCCGGACGGGCAGCTCGAACCCCTCGGTGGCGGGCGTATTCTCTTCCAGCCAATCGAGAGTTTCGAGCCAGTCTCCTGCGACCTCAGGTCGATCCTTGGCGATCCCGACAACTCCGACGACGTTTGGAAGGAGGAGGACCGCCAGGAGGGCGAGGGTGAGGGCTTTGACAGCCCAAGGATCTGCCCGTTCCGAAGTTCTCGCCCGATCAAAAGCCCAGAAGAAGAGGAGAGCGATCAGGATTGATCCCGCGATGGAGAAGAGGTAGAAGAATCGGGCCTGAAAAACCGTCAAAACTAGGGTGAAGACCACCCAGACGAAAAAAAGAACCTGATCTTTGGGAAGATGAGAGCGCAATGTATGCCCCATCAAAACCCCAAGCCCGAGGAGAGAGAAGGCAAAACCAAGGCCGGTAAAGGAGACAAGATCGAAGACCTCGTATATGGGCGAGGCCTCCACGATGCTCTCCCTTGCGATACCGCCCCCAAAGAAGTAGTTGAGCCCCTTCCAGAAGAGCGAATGAATCTCCCGGGTCGTGGCGGTGGCGTAGCTCAAGATTACGGCCACGTAGCCAGCGGTCGCCACTGCTGGGACGAAGGCCAGCCAGGTCACCTTCTTTGCGACAAAGAGGCGGGATAAGAAGTACAGAAATGCCAAGGTCGCTAAAGCTCCCAGGCTTCCAAAGAAGGACGGAACGAGCCACGCCTCGTCCCAGAAAGGCAGCAAAAGGAGGAGGGCCGCCCCAAAGGCAGCCATCAAAGGCATGGCCGTCTCCTTCGAAGAAGCACCGTCTCGGAGGTCCAGGGCCGCCTGTATCGTCGCATATATCAGGATCGCACCCATGTAAATCGGTGTGCCGAGCCAGGTGTAGGCGGTGGCGGCCAAAAGAACCCCCGCAGAGGCTCCAAACCAGACCCTTCTGTCCCTTTCGGTGAGGGCGTAGGCGAGGAGGAGTATCGCCCCCAAGATGAGAAGCGACTCCAGGACGTCGTGGTCTGGGCATCCGAAATGGGTTCTGGCTATGTGCACAGGATCGGCGGCCAGGAGGAAGGCCGATAGAAGCGCCACCCTCGACCCAAATAGCTTCTTCGCCAGAAGATAGAGGATCGCTATCGATCCCGCTCCCAGGACCGGAGGCGCCAGGGCCCCCGCCATCTCAACGGCGCGTTCGCCCCCGCCGAGGAGGAGGGCTGCTCCCGCCACGACCTGATCGAAGAGGGGAGGCCACAAAAGGTCAAAACCCCAGGGATGGTTGAGGTACGAATCGAACCAGAGAGTGTTTGGGAAGTTCTCTGCGGTGTAGAAGATCCGGCGCATGTGATAGAAGGAATCATACCCGTAAAAGAGAACGTCACCTCCTACGAAGGCATTTTTTGCAGGGACCAGCCTCAAGAGTAGGCCCAGCAGGAAGGCTCCCAGAACGCCCAAAAGCTCGTAAGACTTTCCTCGATCCATGAATCTTCGACCTCGCGCCCCACTTACAAAGAAAGCCGGGCTCGTCCTCACTTACAACTTTCGCCTAAGTCGCGACTCCTTTTAACACTTATGGATTGATCCGTGGCGGTAGTGCGCATTCTGGATTCAGCTCGAAAGACGGTGAGACATTTTCCCATCAGCAACCCGCCCTCCGATCAGCGCTGAAAAAGTATTTAGGCTGGGATGCGAGTCACCCCCTCGGTCAGATTGATGAGAGAGATGGAATCGAAGAAGGAACCGAAGAAGGAACCGGCTTGCGACTTCGACCTATGGGTGATCTCGGTCCTGGGAAAGGACAGGCCGGGGATAATTCGCGACCTTCTGGAGGCTCCGGCAAAGATGATGGTCAACATCGTCGATCTGGACCAGAGGATACTCCAGGGCCTCTTCGTCATGTCGATGGTGGCAGACTTCGGAAGGGCCATCGCGACGCCGGAGGAGCTGGAGTCTGTTCTCCAGAAGCTGGCATCCGATCACGGATTGGAGATCAGCATTCTCCCCCTCGAGCAGTATCGGGGCAAACGCAGGGGTAGAAAGAACCTTCAGGTGGTGACGATCCTGGCGAGGGACAGGGTGGGGATAATCTACGACGTCGCGAGCCTTGCCGCAAATAGGGGGATCAACATAGAGAAGGCGCTGGTCACGGCCCGAGGCGAGCTGATATCGATAGAATTCGTGATGGACTTCGGCTCCGTCGATGCCGATAGGCTGAGAGCGGATCTGAAGGTGGAGTGCGAGAAGCTGGGCCTCGACGTCGTTGTCCAGGACCTGGACAAGTCCGCGAAGGAGAAGAGGCTCATCGTCTTCGACATGGACTCGACGATAGTCGACTTCGAGACGATAAACCAGATGGCCTCGTTCGCGGGCGTCGATCGGGAGGTGGAGGAGATCACCGAGCGGGCCATGAACGGAGAGCTGGACTTCGAGGAGGCCCTGAGGAGCCGGGTCCGCCTCCTGAAGGGAACGCCCATCAGTGCCCTGGAGGAGATCGCAAAGAACATCCAGCTCACCCCGGGATCTGAAGAGCTTATTCACCACCTTAAACAGGTGGGGTACAAGACCGCCCTGATCAGCGGCGGCTTCACATATTTCACCGACATCCTGAAAGAGAGGCTCGGATTCGACTACACCTTCGCCAACGTCCTGGAGATCAAAGGTGGCATCCTCACCGGCGAGATCGAGGGAGAGATCATCGACGCATCCGCCAAAGGGAGGATCGTGAACGATCTCGCGAGAATAGAGGGGATCGGCCCCGAGAACGTGGTGGCGGTGGGCGACGGCGCCAACGACTGCCTCATGATCCAGAACGCCGGCCTCGGCGTCGCCTTCAACGCCAAGGAGATACTGAAGAAGGTCTCCGACGGCAGCCTCTCCAAGGAGAACCTCATCGGCCTCTTGAACGTCTTGGGCCTGGCGGACAAGGGCGGAGATCTCCTTTAGATCCGGCAGACCTATCCGGCCCGCAGAGCCGGTCGGCCCGGCATGCCACAGGCCCCATAGGCGAGCCGGGCCCAAGGCCTCAAATATGCCGCCCGTCACCAAGGATTTCACCAGGGGCCCGTCCCGGCAGTCGAGGCCCCGTCTGAGATGCCGCTAGTCGCCAGATCTCGATTCGTTCAGGATGGAACGGAGGGGTGGCCGCCAGATCCGGAAAAAGCATTTATACTTGACGGATTTTAAGGACTCTGATTCGTTGATTATCTCGTATCGGAGGATTGAATGATTTGACGACTGTTTATGACGTGCCTCCAACCAACCTGATAGATGCGGTGGCACAAGAGCTGAAGACCAGCGGGAAGATCGAGCCGCCAGAGTGGTCGGCGTATGCTAAGACCGGAGTGAACAAGGAGATGCCGCCCGTCAACCCCGACTGGTGGTACGTGCGGTGCGCATCGGTGCTCCGCCGCCTCTACATCGACGGGCCCGTGGGCGTATCCAGGCTCCGGTCCTACTACGGTGGCAAACACAGAAGAAAGACCGTTACCGGCAGCTTCGCCAAGGGGAGCGGGTCTGTCGTTCGGGTGGCCCTACAGCAGCTGGAGAAGGCCGGATACGTTAAGAAGATGAAGGCGGGACGACAGCTCACCCCGGCGGGCCAGTCTTTCCTGGACAACATATCTCATCAGGTCAAGATAGAGGTACAGAAGTCGATCCCGGAGCTTGAGAGGTACTGATTCATGGATATGGATGATGAGCTTGCAGAGCTGAAGCGCAAAAGGATGGAAGAGCTCCAGAGGCAGCAGTCTGACTCTCAGATGTACGCTGCCCAGCAGGCCCAGCAGGAGCAGATGCAGCAGGAGATGGAGGCCCGAAAGCAGGCGATCCTGAGGACGATCCTCACCCCCGAGGCGAGGGAGAGGCTCAGCAGCATAAGGATGGCCCGTCCGGAGTTCGCATCCCAGATCGAGTCTCAGCTGGTGATGCTGGCTCAGAGCGGCCGGCTCCAGAGCGCTATAACAGACGAGCAGCTCAAAGCCATACTCAAACAGATTCAGCCCAAGAAGAGGGAGATCAACATCACCAGGCGATGAAGGTCGTAGTTCTCTTCAGCGGCGGCAAGGACAGCGCCTTAGCCTCGATTCTTCTGGAACCGTTCTTTGATGTGGAGCTGGCAACCTTCGCCTTCGGTCCCTACGATACGGACAACGCGGCGAAGGGGGCCGCAGAGGTCCTGAACCTTCCCCACAGGACGATCGTCTTCGATGACGAGGTTCTCGAGGAGGCCCTCGGCATGCTCCTCTCGGCGGGATATCCGAGGGACGGCCTCAACCACCTCCACCGGCGCGCTCTGGAGGTCCTATCCCAGGACGCGGAGTTTGTGGCCGACGGGACGAAGAGAGAAGACCGGGTTCCCATGATGACCCCAGATGGGATTCGGAGCCTCGAGGACAGAAAAAAGGTCCATTACATAAGGCCGCTCGCAGGATACGGGAGCAAGACCATCAACGCCCTGGCATCAAGCTACATGGATTTCGAGACGCTCAATAGCGAGGTCCGACCCGCCTCCGACTTCGAGGTGGGGTTGAGGATGGCGCTGGAGGAGCGGTACGGGCAGGAGGCGGTAGCCAGGATATTTCCTGCCCACCACATGCATACAAGAGTGATCAGGAGGAAGCGGATTTGAGCAAGAGAACCAAAGGCAAGAAGATCAGACATGCCAAGGCCTTCGGCCAGAACAGGCGAGTGCCCGGCTGGGTGATCATAAAGACGATGCGAAACGTGGTGAGCCACCCCAAGAGACGTCACTGGAGACGGAGCAGCATTGAGTGAGGGATGATAAATGGCGGAGACAGAAAGGGTATACACCATCCCGTTGAGGGAAGTTAAGAAGGCTCCAAGGTGGAAGAGGAGCAAGAGGGCCGTGGACGAGGTCAGAAGGTACCTGGCAAGGCACATGAAGACCTCCATCGAGGACGTAAAGATCTCCAGCGACCTCAACGAGGCGATTTGGGCGCGGGGCGGCCAGAAGCCGCCGGCGAGGATCAGGGTCAAAGCGGCGAAGTTCGACGACGGCGGGGTTGAGGCTGAGTTTGCAGGCGAACGGGTCAGATAAGCGGCTGAAGATAGCGGGAAGCGCTCTTCTTGGAGTCTTTGCCTGCTGCACCGAAGGAGCGGTGCTGGTGCCCCTGGAGACGACTTCCGGAGCCGCAAGAACTCTGGAGAGATACCTGGGGATAGTCCCCGAGAAGATGACGGTGGCGGGAAGCTCAGTGATCGGGTCCCTCGTCTGCGGCAATAGCCACGGCTTCATCCTCACCCCTCACGCCAGCGACGAGGACCTCGCGAGGTTCTCTTCCTTCGGCAGGGTGGCGAGGCTTCCCGGAAAGATAAGCGCCGCCGGGAACGTGATCCTGGCCAACGACAGCGCTGCACTGGTCCACCCGGGCCTCTCGGACCGGGCCTGCGATAGCATCTCAAAGACCCTGGGGGTCGATCTCTTACGGGGGACCATAGGAGGTCTGAAGACCGTCGGCATGACGTCTTCTGTAACCAACCGGGGCGTTCTCGCCCATCCGAGGCTGACGGAGACGGAGCTCGGCGACCTCGAGGATCTATTCAGGCTTCCCGTGGACGTGGGCACGGTGAACTTCGGATCGCCTCTGGTGGGGTCAGGGATCCTCGCCAACAGCCGGGGGTACGTCGCCGGAGACGAGACGACGGGTCCGGAACTGGGCCGTATCGAAGATGCGTTGGGTTTTATGGGGTAGTCTTATGGTCGATTTTGAGATCAAAGGAAAGTTCAAGGTTAAAAACGATTGGCAGTCCTTCTCCAAGGTCATCGAGAGCAACAGCGAGAAGAACGCCGTGGAGAAGACTTACTCCCTGCTCGGAAGCAAGCAGGGCGTTAAGAGAAACCTGGTCAGGATAGAAGAGGTGAAGGCTCTTGGCTGAGTCTCCGGCTGCTCCCAGCGAGGAGGAGGTCAGGAGACTCTTGATGGTTTATCAGCAGTACCAGGCCGAGGCCGAGGCGATCGTCCGGCAGCTCGGTCTTTTCCAGCTCTCTGTAGAGGGGTGCGAGAAGGCCCTCAAGGCGGTCGAGGCGATGGAGACCGCCGAAGACGGACAGGAGATGCTGGTGCACATCGGCCAGGACTCTTTCATCCACGCAAAGCTCACCACCAAAGATAAGGTGATTGTGGGCGTCGGCGCCGGGGTGAGCATCGAGAAGAGCGCTGCCGAGGCCAAGGAATCCCTCAACAAGAGGAAGACGCAGCTCTCGGAAGCCTCGGGCAAGCTGAACCAGACCCTCTCCAAGATCGAGCAGGAGATGGGCAAGATCCAGTCGATCGCCGCAAAGTACGAACAGCAGTTTTCTGAGTAGGAGCGGGAAGGTTGTTCAACAGGTTCAAGGAGAGGCTGAAGGGGTTCAAAGAGGCCGTCTCCACCAAGATCCAGGAGAAGGGCGAGGCTGAGGCGAAGAAGGCCGAGGCGAAAGCCGCCGGGAAGGCGAAAGCTGAAGAAAAGAAGCCCGCCTCGGAGAAGGGGCCAGCCGTCGCCGCAAAAGAGGGCGAAGCGGGACCTGCCCCCGAAAATAACGCCGCGAAGACGAAGCAGTCCTTTTCCTCTCGGGCCAAATCCCTCATCTTCGAGCAGGAGGTCGTCCTGGACGAAAAAGACCTCACCGACCCCCTCTGGGAGCTGGAGATGGCCCTCTTAGAAAGCGACGTAGCCCTTCCCGTGGCCGAGACGATCGTCGCCTCCGTCAAGGACGAGCTGGTCGGAAGAAAGAAGAAGATCCGGGCTGACACCGGCGAGATCGTCGAGGAGGCATTGAGATCAGCCCTCTTCAAGGTACTCTCGGAGAACCGCTTCGACGTCGACGAGTACATAGCGAAGGCCGATAAGCCGGTCAAGATCGTCTTCGTGGGGGTGAACGGTACGGGCAAGACCACCTCCATCGCGAAGGTCGCAAAGTACCTCAAAGACCGTGACTACTCCATCGTCCTCGCCGCCGGGGACACCTTTCGGGCTGGGGCTGTGGAGCAGATCGAGGTCCACGCCGGCAACCTGGAGGTGAAGCTGGTCAAGCACAAGGACGGAAAAGATCCCGCTGCAGTGATCTTCGATGCCGTGGAGTACGCGAAGGCCCACCACAGGGACGTCGTCCTCGCGGATACAGCAGGAAGGCTTCACACCAACGTCAACCTCATGGACCAGATGAAGAAGATAGTGAGGGTGGTAAAGCCGGACCTCCTCATATTCGTCGACGAGGCGATCGCTGGAAACGACGCCGTGGAGAGGGCGAGACTCTTCAACGAGGCTGTACCCATCAACGGGACGATCCTCACCAAGACCGATGCCGACGCCAAGGGCGGGGCCGCCATATCCATATCCCACATCACAGGTAAGCCGGTCCTCTTCCTTGGGGTCGGCCAGGATTATCCGGACCTGGTGAAGTTCGAGCCCGAATGGCTTCTGGAGAGGCTCCTCGGGTCCTGAAGCTGAAGGGGCCTTAGCCCCACTATTTCTAAACCAGTATTTAAGAAAAATCTCGGGTGCTTCAGAAGGTATCGTCCTCTCCGGAGGGCGGGACGTAAAGGGGCAGGCCGTCGCTCTTCTGGATCGCTCTCGCCCGGCTGAGGTACTCCTTTATCATCACCGGGAAGGTTCTCGCCTCCAGGTACCGCAGGCCCAGCTGCTCTGCCCACCTCTGGACGCCGAGATCCTGGGAGATCACCGCGGCGTTCAGCTCCTTCGCCAGAAGGAGGATGTCGATGTCGGGAGCGCTGTCGAGGATGCCGTAGCGGAGGGCGTTTCTGTACTTCTCTCGGAACTTTCTCACCAATCCCCCGACGGCTTCCCTCTCGATCTCGTCTTTCATCGCCGTCAGGTCTCCTCCGCTCGCGCTCAGGGCGATGCACCTTCCGACCGCCTCCCAGATCGCCTCCTCGGCGACGTTCATCCCCTTGTTTATCCTGCTTCGCATGTAGAAGACGTACTCGTAGAAGACCTTGGAGGGTATCTTCACCTCGTAGCGGTCTGGGGTCATCTTGACAAGCCAGGTGTCGACCTTGATCAAAACCGCCTCGTCGCACTCGTTGTGCCTGACGAAGTCCCTGATCTCGTTGTAGACGGAGGGGTAAGGGATGTAGCAACTTATGCCGAGGTGAAGCCTCGCCTCGGCGACGCAGTCGAGGATGGCGTTCATCCCCTCGCAAATGTTGGTGCAACCCTCCCCCTCCCAGGCGAGGGAGTCGGTGAGGGCTGTGGTATCGAGCACAAACCTCTGGCGCAACATCTTGGCCAAGTATGTAAGAGGTGATATAAGACGGCTTTCCCGTCCCATCTTCACGATATTTAAAGGATGAGCTACCTCATGGATCTCGGAGTCCTCGGCGGCGGATGTGACTGACGGCAAGAAGGATTCGGTGGTAGGTTTGAAACCCCTGGTCTTTTCCCTGAGCAGAATAGAGAACCTGATGCACAAGGTGAGCTTCGACCCTCGGAGGATGGAGGGGAAGATCATCACCAACACCTCGGTGGTGGACCTGGAGATGCTGGACCCCACCTTGCGGATATTCCGGGACGTCATGGAGAGCGGCCTCACCGTCAGCCCCTACCTGAAGCTGGAGACTTTGGGGAGCAGGGCCAAGATCATGTCCGCCTGCAGCATCACCGTCAGCGGCGTCCTCCTCAAGGCCGGAGTTCCCATAAGGCCAAAAGGCGGGGGTGTGATCGAGGTGATCGACCGCGAGCCGGTCCGGTTCACTGACATGCTGATGTACTGGGCCACCACCATCGATCCGATAGACGTCCTCATATCTCAGGAGCTGACCAGCGTAGTGGAGATGATGCAGACCGGAAGCGGTAGGATCCTCGGAAATCTCCAGGAGGCCCCGATGCTGGCGAGAGAGAGGATCGAGGAGAGGCTCGAAGTTCTGACCGAGGCCGGGTTTTCGGGGGTTTTGGACCTGGGGGACCCAAACGTGAACGTCCTGGGGGTCTCGGTGGAGCGGGATCATGTCGGCATATCCCTCGTCGGCGGAACGAACATCATCGCCGCCGCCATGAGCCGCGGGATCAGAATAGAGACAGAGTCGATAAGCAGCCTCACCGATATCAGGGAGATGACCCACATCGAGGATCTCGTCTGAGGTTCGAGGCGCAAAGCAGAGGTCGAGGTGGAGGAGCCTTCGGCCAAGCTCTTTATAACATCTGTATCCAACTCTTTTTCGTGAAGAACGAAGACGTTTCGCGCCTGCTCCGAGAGGTGGGGGATCTGTTGGAGCTGCAGGGCGAAAGCGGTTTTAAGGTCGTGGCCTACCGGAGGGCGGCTCGGTCCATAGAGTCGATGAAAGAGGATCTGGAAGAGGTCTCCCGCCGGGGCGAGCTCGAGTCTATACCAGGGGTGGGCAAAGCGATCGCCAGCAAGATCGTAGAGTTTCTCGAGACCGGGAAGATCGAGACTCACGACAGATTGTTTAGAGAGACTCCTCCAGGGATGGCCGAGCTTCTCGAGATCTCGGGCCTTGGCCCCAAGACCATATCCATGCTCCATCAGAAGCTGGGGATCTCCAGCGTCGAAGAGCTGGAGAGGGCGGCGAGGGAGCACCAGGTCCGGCGCCTTCCAAGGATGGGGCCGACCTCCGAGAAGAACATCTTACGAGCGATCGAGAGATGGAAGAAGCGGAGCGATAGAATCCCCCTGGGGGTGGCGCAGCCGTTGGCCGAAGAGATCCTGGGCCACCTGCGAAAGGTGGAGGGGGTCAGAAACCTCACCCTGGCGGGAAGCCTCCGGAGGGGGAGGGAGACGGTGGGAGACATCGACATCCTGGCGACGTCCGAGCGTCCGGAGGCGGCGATCCGGGCTTTCGTCGAGATCCCTGCCGTGGAGGAGGTTCTGATGAAGGGGCCGACGAAGGCCTCAGTCATCGTGGACGAGACGGTCCAGGTGGACCTGCGGATCGTCGAGCCCCGATCCTTCGGGACGGTGATCCAGTACTTCACCGGCTCCAAGGAGCACAATGTCAAGCTGAGGCAGGTCGCCCTCTCCAAGGGGTACTCCCTCTCCGAGTACTCCCTGACCAGGGTCGGGAACGGCGAGGAGCTCTTCTTCGACCGGGAGGAGGATCTGTACGAGCACCTGGGGATGGAGTGGGTCCCGCCCGAGATCCGGGAGGACCAGGGGGAGGTGGAGGCGGCCCTGGCACGAAAGCTGCCACGGCTGGTGGAGGTCTCGGACATAAAGGGCGACCTTCACGTCCACAGCGACTGGTCGGACGGCCGCCACTCGATTGAGGAGATGGTGAAGACCGCAAAGGGCCTCGGCTACGAGTACATGGCCATCTGCGACCACTCCCCGGGCCTGGGGATCGCAAACGGCCTTGCAGAGGATCGGTTCAAAGAGAAGATGGAGCTGATCAGAAGCCTGAACGAGTCTATCCAGGGTTTTTCGATCCTGGTGGGAACGGAGGTGGACATCAGGGCCGACGGGAAGCTCGATTATCCCGACAATATCCTAATGGAGTGCGACGTCGTGGTCGCCTCGGTCCATTCCGCCTACCAGCAGAGGGAGAGGGAGATGACAAATCGGATCATCTCGGCGATGGAGAGCGAGCACGTCGACGTCATCGGCCACCCCACCGGAAGGAAGATCGGGGAGAGGGAAGCCTACGAAGTCGATATGGAGCGGGTCCTGGAGGCGGCGACGAGAACAAACACCGCCATGGAGATCAACGCTCACCCCAGCAGGCTCGACCTGAACGACCGGTGGTCGAAGCGGGCGAAGGAATTGGGGGTGAAGCTGGCCATAAACACCGACGCCCACAGCACCTGCGGCCTATCGGTCATGGAGTACGGGGTCAAGACCGCCAGGCGTGGCTGGCTGGAGAAAAGAGACATCCTCAACACCCTGGGCCTTGAGGATCTGATGAGGTACCTCAACAGGGGCTGAAGGAAAGACGAGGAAAGCGATGAAGAAAAAAGAAGGCCGGGAGGAAGGGCCCGTCGGCGGATATATGGCCAGGTTTCTTCTCGGAATATTCATCATGGCCGCCATCTTCAGCGGCCTCCTCCTGGCCATCGACCACCTGGGGCTGGTGAGCCCGGCAGGATACGATGGAGAGACAAGCCCGCCGGCGATCGAGCGGTTCGAGGCTGACCCAGCCGAGATCAGGCCGGGGGAGAGCTCGATTTTGAGCTGGAAGGTCTCCGGCGTGGGGCTCGCCGCCAATGTCTCCATTGAGCCGGGGATTGGCCCCGTGGCGCCGGAGGGGGAGTTCGCCCTCCTGCCGGAGGAGACGACGACCTACACCATCTCGGCCGTAAATTTTGCGGGACGGGCCGAGGCGAATGTGACGGTCAGGGTGCAGCGAGTGGAATAGGCAGCACCAGAAAGTGCGGCCGCGGCCCAATCCGCAAAACCCTCTGGAGACGTCTGTCCTCTATGGCGCGCGGTAAACGATGATTGAGCATAGAGCTCTTCCCCCAATTTGACCCGCCAACCCCCCAAAGCAGCCTTGCTCGATAACAGCTCCATCGGGGTCTTATCAAGAACGCTTCTCAGATTGGCCCACTATCTTTTGAAAAACATACCGGCTTCTCATGCAAAAAGTTAAATGCGTTTGTGAGCCTCTAGAATTTGGGAGAGATTCGCATGAAATGCCGTTCAAAAGAGATGCTCTACCCACTGCTCGCCCTCGCCGTGTTCGCAGCCCTCGCCTCCAGCGGCTGCTCTGAGGGGTCCGGAGCGGTCAGGGACCTGAAAATAACTGATATGGACCTGGCAGCCGAAAAGGTGACCGGGACCACGGTGACGATCAACGTCACCACCTACGTCGAGAACGCAGGCAGATCGACGAGCAAGAACACCACCCTTCTTCTCAAGGCATACGAGACGAAAACAGGCTTCCTGGAGACCTCGATCAAGTCGGAGATGGGCGCCGTCGAGAAGGGCACGACTACGAACCTGACAAACACCTTGGAGCTTCCGAAGAAGGGTTCTTACAGGCTGGAGGCTACCCTCTTTGAGGGGGAGGAGAAGAAGAGCGCCGCCAGCAGGACCGTCTATAACCTGGAGGGGCTGCCCGCCGACGTCGAGGCGATTAACGTCAGGATCAGAGGGATGGACTTCATGGTGAAGAAGGCTGAAAACGACACCGTCCAGATCCAAAGCGACATCTACTTCACCAACGTCGGCCCGATCACGAGCCCTGACTACGATATCCAGGTTAAGGCGAGAGAGGTAGACTCGGGTCTCGTAGCCGACAAGAAGGAGACGAACGTCGGCGAGATCCCGCCACAGGGGACGGTCATAAGGAGCGTCAACTTCACTGTCCCAGACCAGTACAACTACCAGGTCGAGGTCCTGATCTGGAGCAACGACTCCATCGTGGGACAGGGCGAAGACTACGTTCTCCTGAAGCCTGAGATGATGATGGAGGAGGGCGAAAGGCTCGAGTCCAAGAAGATCGAGACAAAGGGCTTCGTTGTGGAGGAGGAGCCAGCAGCAGAAGAAACTGCAGCGATGGAGGCGAGCCCGATGGAGGCCTATGAGTACTCAACAGAGAGTGCGGAGGCGATTCCGGGGTTCGGGATCGCCTTTGCAGCGATCTCGGTGGCCTTGGCGGCCCTCTTCAGACGGAAACGTTGAGTGCTCTGATCCTCGGATGATGGGAGGTTTGGATCAAGAACCCGAAAGGCTGGCGATATGAACGGTGATGGCGGTGGGCAGAAACTTCATGGTCGTCCACCGCCCAACCCCCCCCATCTCGATTTTGTTTTGGCGATAGAAAACGTCAGTAATAGTACCATATGCTACTGTACTTCTCCGGGTCCTCGCCCCTCTCCCGAAGCCTCCTGAGGTAGCTAGCGATGCTGATGTCGTCGTAGATGTAGGGCTTGACCTGGATAATGTTTTTCTCCCAGGGGAGGAAGCGGTAGGTCCTCCTGCCGTCGGGCTGGATGGCTATGATCTCATGGTTCTGCCAGGCCCGGAGATGATCTTTTCCCAGGAAGGGTACGTTGAAGACCGGCTCGTCGGTCCTGAAGATGCCGGGAAGAAGCCTTGCCTCCTCCTTTCTCTCTTGGAGGATCCGGGCGATGGGGACGGCGTACTCCTCCATCTCGGACTTTCCCTTCATGTTAAAGGTGTAGTAGGGATCTATCCCGACCTTCTTCATGATCACCCTGAGGGCTGCGGTCTCAAAGCGCCTGCTGTTGGCGAAGGTGAAGACCTGCTGGTTGTAGACGTCCATCCCCAGCATCCTGATCCTCTTCACCGCCTCCAGGGTCTCGGGGGTCACCTCGTAGGGGTGCATGAGGTGGGTGACGACGCAGAGGCTGCGTTTACCTAATTCGTGGTAGCTGGCGAAGATCTCGCAGAGATCCTCGGTGATCCTCTGGGGGACGGTGATGGGGGTACGGGTTGCGATCCTGATGCTCGCAAGGTGGGGGATCTCCGAGAGGCGGCCGAGGATCTTGTCGATGAGATCGTCGCCCATCACCAGGGGGTCGCCCCCGGTGAGGAGAACGTCCATCATCGCCTCGTGCTCGGCGTACCAGTCGAGGGCGGCGTCGATCGACTCCATCGAGGCCATCGCCGAGGGCATGAAGGGGGCGGTGATCTCCCAGTTCCTCTGGCAGTAGACGCAGATCTGAGGGCAGGAGTCGTAGGGCTTGACGATGGCGACCCGGGGGTAGCGGCGGGTGACCAGGTCGGTCGGGGAGGTGTCGTGTTCCCTCATGAAGTCGAAGGCCCATTTTCTGTCTTTTCGGTGGGCGATCATATTCTCTACGTACTTCAGGGGCGGGAAGACCTGGAGCCGCACGGCGAAGTCGAGGTCGCTGGGCTCTTCATCCATCAGGTGGAGGTAGTGGGGGGTGACGCCGAAGGGGACACCCTTCTCCACGGCGAGCCGGATGGAACGATCGTGCTCGGGGCTGATCGCTATAATCTTTTTTATCGTCTCCAATCCCGCCTCGTCCTTGAAGACGTGGCGGAACTGCCACCTCCAGTCGTTCCAGTCGTCGGAATCTCCGCCGAGGACCGCGAGGATCCTATCTCTATTCTCGATCCTCTTTTTGGCGACCTTGGGGTCGAGGCCGCTTCTGTACCTTGAAAGGTGCTCGTCCATCCGGCGGCTCATCTCGTCGAGGTAGTCGGACCTTCTTTTTCCCGCCTCCCTCCCCTCGTACTCGTCGAAGTCGGGGACCTCAAGCCCCTCCATCAGCATCGAGGGGTAGACCTCCGCCTGGACCTTCACGGCTTTGAAGAGGTGGAAGAACTCGTCGACGAAGTCGTCGGCCACCTCGGCGTCGCCGGCTACGGCAGCCCTCCAGAGGTGCTCCAGGGATGAGGTCTTCGCCGCTCGCTCATTTCGGGGGGAGAAGATGTTCTTGAGGCACTCCAGCGCCTCGTTGAAGAGGACGTAATCCCAGGGATCTATCTCCACGGCCTCCTTTCGCCGGGTCCAGTCCAGGGACTGGAGGTAGCCCACGACCAGGTCCCGGGCGGCCTCCAGGCTATCGCTCTCCTTCAGGAGGAGGTGAATCTCAGGGGCAACATCCCAGCATTTTTGCCATCTGCTCGCCATGTTCACCTTTAAATCTGATCTGATGGTATTTAAAAATCACTTCGAAGGTTTGGGTGGCCTTTCCTCGAACTCCTGAAGCATTCTGCCCACCCACCAATTTTGTTCGAGTTTTATTTCACAGCACGATCGAGACGTATTTTTGTGAATAATTGGATGCAAGTATGTCCTCAAGTTTTCTATTTCAGATATTTGTCACATGAATATATAAGATACTTAAATTAGGTTCCATTTTCGATATTAGCTAAACAAAAAGATTCATAACTAAGAAGAATAATCGTATATTTCGTAGCATATAATCATAGAGAAACGGAGGTATTTCGATTGAGAAATTCGTTATTATGGGGGCTTGCGACAGGGCTTTTGGTCCTTCTCGCAATAGGCTGCACCGCAGCAGCCAATGAGGGCGGCTCGGTTCCCGTCTACACCGTGGCCGACACCACAGGGGACTGGGGCTTTCCCAGCCCCTTCGCCCACTACGCCCGGGGGCCGGGGTACACCCGGATGAGCTACCTCTTCGACACCCTGATCTGGAAGGATGACCAGGGTTACGTTCCCGCCCTCGCCGAGGAGTGGGATCTGGAGGGCGACGACGTCTACATCTTCTACCTGAGGGACGGGGTCACCTGGCATGACGGCGAGCCTTTCACCGCCGAGGACGTCGTCTTCACCGTCGAGTACATCAAAGAGCACCCCTACCAGTGGGTCGACTCGGAAATCATCGAGAGCGCTGAGGCCCTCGACGACCTGACGGTGAAACTCACCCTCTCTGAGCCCTACGCGCCCTTCCTGGACCAGGTGGCTGGGACCCTCCCCATTCTGCCCGAGCACATCTGGGCGGAGGTGGACGATCCCGTAACCTATCGGGACCAGGAGGCTCTGGTGGGGACAGGGCCCTACACCCTGGAAGTCGACGACTACGACAAGGTCCAGGGGACTTATCGGTACATCGCCTACGAGGACTACTACCGAGGCGAGCCGAAGGTCACCGAGCTGAGGTTCGTCAAAATCTCGGCCCCCAACGCCGCAGCCGAGCTTCTCCAGGGAAACGTGGACAACGCCCCCATCGAGCCGGAGATGATCGACCAGCTGGAGGACGACTTTGAGATCCTGGAGGTCCCGGCCCACTGGTGGAACTACAAGCTGATGATCAACCACCAGAAGGAGCCCATGTCGGACAAGAGGTTCAGGCAGGCTCTCGCCTACGCCATCGACCGCGATAATCTGGTAGAGATCGCGGGTCGAGGGTACGGCCTTGCCGGAAGCCCCGGCTTCGTGCCCCCCGATAACGCCTGGTACAACCCCGAGATGGACGACCTCTACTCCCACGACCCCGCCAAGGCCGAGGAGCTTCTCGATGACGCCGGCTACAACGGAGAGCAGATCCAGCTTCTGGTCAAGGGCGGCGATGCCGAGGCCGAGAGGATCGGCGAGCTGATCGAGGCGGACCTGGAGGCGGTGGGGATCGACGTGGACCTGCGGACCATGGACGCTAAGACCGTCGACTCCAAGGTCGGGGACTGGGACTTCGACCTGGCGATCAGCGGCCACGGCGGCGTCATCGGCGATCCGAACTTCCTGGCCAGCAACACCATCGACATGGATAGCTTCAACAGCGCCCGGTACGATGACGACTCCGACCTCGTCGCCCTCCTGGAGGAGCAGGTGACTGAGACCGACGAGGACGCCCGGCACGATCTGATCGATCAGGCTCAGGTCCTCTATGCCGAGGACGTTCCGGCCCTCAGCCTCTACTACACCGAGTCGTTTGTGGCTCACGACGGTCAGGTCGACCTCTACTACACCTACAACGGGATGGCTCTGGGCATTCCGATCGCCCTGAATAAGCTAGCCTTTGTGGGAGTGTAAAAAATAGTCATCCAGCACTGTGCAGAGCGGGCAGCGTTCACCGAGGCGCTGGCCCGTCCAACTATTTTTCAGCTTATTTTATTAATTGGACTTAATATACTCGGCTGCGCCGAAAGCCCCTCGGGCCGGGAATCCGCCGCCAGGGCCAGGAGGCGAGCGAGAAGCTGGCCGCGCCGATCCCGCGCCCCTGAAACGCCGTCCGAAAAACGGGCGTGCGGGATCGGGGTCGGGTCCCCGGCGTCATTCCATCACGCTCCGATGAGGTCCAGGGAATCGAGATAGGCCAAAAACGAACGCCGTCCTCACTTCGTGGGATAGCCATCAAGCATTGTGCAGAGCAGGCGGGCGGGCGGCGTCAACCAAGGCGTCGGCCTCCCGCCCAATTATGTTTCAGCGGGTTTTATTAATCAGCCTCGATACTCCCCGGCGGCGCCGTAGGCCCTGCAGGCCGAGAACCCGCCATCCATCGGCCAGGACCACGAGGTATCCGCCCGCCCGGTCGGCGCCGGCCTCGGTGCTGGCTGGGATCGGCCGCTCGGGATCAGCGATGGCCAGGAGGCGAGCGAGGTGCAGGCCAACGATCCCGCGCCCCGGAAACGCCGTCCGAAAGAGGGCGTGCAGGATCGGGGCCAAGTCCCCGGAGTCGTCCTCAGAACCGGACGCCGTCCTCGATCTAATCTAAGCTGCCAGCACATCTCTCGGCATGTAGGGCTCCTTCCACCGATCTAGTGGAATATCGCTTCGGGCCACGTAGGGAATCTCGTAGATGACACAAAGTCAGCAGTGGTGCGGAGGGGAAGATTGGAGAGGACATGCAGTACATCTAGGAGCGGTGTAATTATTCAGAAACTCTATTCAATCATAGATTCCCAGCTTATATTATTTGTCGATAGTTGATCATCTTGGTAAGAACTACGTTCAACGTCGATTACTTGTTTTAAAATACCAAATTCTGATCTAATGGCGTTCCAGGCTGCTTGCGAAGCTAATACTAGCCATCCTTCACCAACTTCATTATGATGATGCGGTGGAGATTGACCAACAAATCCATCCGCCCACCAGACGCTTTCCACCATCATTTGGCCTTCATCGTCTACCCATTTGAATAACCCGTCTTCAACGAGATTCCATCCCATTTTATGAGCGACAACAGGATTCAAGGCCAACCAATTTTTACCTGGTGAATCGTAGCCATAGTCAGTATTGTGCAATACTAATGGTGTTGTGTTATACTCAACGAATAAGTTGGGGTATTCTGAAACGAGGCTGTTGATAATATCAGCAATAAATGTTTCATTGCCATCAGCTAAATTGACGGGATACGCTTCTTGTAGACATACAATGCTCCGACGAAGTTCTGTTGGTGTACCCCAATGTCAACGGCGGTCTAAATCTGTCCAATTATGGCGGAATAAAACTGTCCACCTGCTAATCCCTGAGTTGAAACTCAGGGGTTGTGCCGATGCTGGACATGGAGGAGTTCCTCGTGTTGCGAGAT
>Ga0272442_10001267_pt1 | contig 38665 bp, 30 predicted proteins | sample SSMForm2O_FD_200262 | JGI IMG/M metagenome (GOLD analysis project Ga0272442, IMG submission 200262) | Marine sediment archaeal communities from Little Sippewissett salt marsh, Falmouth, MA, United States - SSM-Form-2O | ecosystem: Environmental > Aquatic > Marine > Wetlands > Sediment ... | reverse complement strand
CGATGACTCGAGCCGCCCCTCGCTCGATGTCTTCGCGCAGGCGTGAATAGCACCGCGTCGTGACGAAATCGAGTCAAGAAAGCACGGGCGCAAAAAGCAAGGTGTGCCCGCGCAATTTGGCGGCGTTGTCATTGTTGACATTGGGCGGTTAGTCGGGTTAGGTCCTAACAGGTGGGAGTCACTCTTTATAGAGGATCGAGTACTGTCTGCTGACGCGGGTCTGACGCTGGTGTCGTTGCTCGTGGGGGGAGTCTATCTGGGAGTGGTCTAGCGGCTCAACTATGCGGCCGCGCAGCATGTCGCCGCCTTCGGGCTTTGCAAGGAGCGCCTGGAGCACATGCGCGGCGTGGCTTTCACTTCCGTTACACCCAGCAGCTTTCCGACCGAAACGCTGGACATTATGAACGTGGACTTCACGTGCGCGCGGCTCGCCTACGTGGACCTGGACGACGACGAGCAAACACTGACCGACAACATGATCATGTACTACACGAACAGCGCGGCGGGAGGAGGCAGGGTGATTACCAGTACGTCACGCCTACCGGCGCGCCGGCGTTTCGCATCGAGATAGCGTCCCCGCTCGAAGAGGGGACGATTGACGAGGGGACATCGTGCAGGGGGTCATACGGCGCCTACCGGCACTTCACTATCGTTTCGGGCTGCGTCAATACGGGGACCCAGTGTAGTGCGGTGTTGAAGCAGAGCGTGCAGGCCGTGGGCCTGCCGTTGATCAGATTCGGCGTTTTCTACGAGGAGGACCTCGATATCGCCCCGGGTCCGAGGATGGACTTCTACGGGCCGGTCCACGCCAACGGCAACCTCTATCTCAGCTGCAATGATTCGACTGACGGCCTGGTGTTCCATGACCGGTTCACCGCGCACGGTGATGTCTTCCGCGGCCGCAAGGACTCGGACGACATACTGGGAATCGTCAATATCAACGACGTGTCCGACCGCTTCAGCAACGCGGTGCTCCAGGTGAGCGGGACGAACGCGGCGTCGGGCAAGCTCGAGTATGCCAAGGGTGCCGCCGGGCATGACGAAGGTGTTCGGTGTCGAGGAAATCGTCTGGACCAGGACAACCTGGGCCGCGGAAGGTTGGTGATTCAGGTTGCCGTCCGGATTTCGTCCAGGATGCCCCGGGCGGTCTGCGGTGGGTCATCGGCCTGCAGAATGGGGCGTCCCACCACGATATGGCTTGCGCCGGCTTTGACGGCCATCTCCGGCGTAGCCACGCGCTTCTGATCTCCCACATCCCCGCCGGCAGGCCGTATTCCCGGGGTTACAATGAGGGGTTCCGGACCCAGTGCGGTCCGGAAGCGTTCCGCCTCCAGCGCCGAGCACACGAGCCCGTGAATTCCGCTCGATACGGCCAGTTCCGCCAGGGCCATGGCCTGGTCCGCGACGGGTCCGGCAACGCCCAGCTGATCCATGTCCGCCTGGCCGAGGCTCGTCAACACGGTCACGGCAAGCAGCTGCGGGCCGTCCGGGCCCAGATTGGCGGCCGCTTCGGCGGCCGCCTTCAGCATGTCCGAGCCGCCGCAGGCATGGACCGTGAGGAGCTTCACTCCGTGCTTCCCTGCTGACTTGACGGCCCGGGCCACCGTTCGCGGGATATCGTGCAGCTTCAGATCCAGGAATACGCTCTTGCCTCTGTTCTGCAGGGGTTCGAGGGCGCAGGGGCCCTCCGATACGAACAGCTCCAGGCCCACCTTGTAGAGGGATATCTCGTCCGGCAGGGGGTCGACAATGGGGGGGATTTCGGTGGAGGTCGGAATATCCAGGGCGACGATGAGTTCGGTTTTCATGGCAGGTAATAGAGCAGATAAAGGGCATGAATGGAAGTTCGGATTTGGCGGGTTCGTGTCGTGTGGGACCTCAGGCAGGAATGCCTGAGGTACTGCTCTCAGGTACCGCGGCCATTCTTGGCTGCGGTCATTTTCCTGCATTTTCTTGTTGCTTTGCGTTGCAAGAGCGCTGGTACAATAGGACACCAACAGGAGAGGTATGTCAGTATGTGGGTACGGGAGTGGGCCTCTTCCACCCACACACGCACAGACTCACGCACTCACACACTTCTCTCGGGAGAGCAACAATATGCGCTGGGAACAATATCTGGACACTCCTCTAGCGGTTCCCGGTGCGGTGTGTCCCTAGCCAACTTCCCCGGCTGGACGCGCGTTCACCGTTTCGGTCCCCTCGTTTATCATGAGGATTCTAAACACATTGTCTTCGTTTCTACGCCCTTACAGGCGGAGACTGATATTTGCGCTGTGCGGCACCGTGGTGTTCACCGTGCTCGGCTTGATGCCGCCGCTGATACAGCGGTACCTGCTTGACCAGGTTGTCAGGCCGAAGGCATGGGAGAAACTGGTGCCGGTTGCGTTGATGGTTGGCCTGGTTCCAATAACCGCTCACCTCATACGCTTCGTCAACGTGCGCGTAATAATGCTCGCAGGTCAGCGTCTGATCGCCGACGTGCGTACCGCGATGTATCGCAAGCTGCTGCGTTTAAGCATGCGGTTCCACGAGGAGAACGCGGCCGGCGCGATGGTGAGCCGGTTGATGTCGGACGTCAACACTCTGCAGCGTGTGCTGACCGGCGAGACCGTGAGCATGGTTGTGGACATCGTCGTTGTGATGGTGGCGCTTGCCCTTGCGTTCTCGATCTCCCCGTTCCTCGCCTCGCTGGCATGTGCGCTCATCGTGTTCTACGCGGCTGCCTATGCGTTCTTCTCGCGCAAGATCCGCAGCGCGACCCGGTCTTACCGAACCGTACTCGACCAGATCGCGGGACGCCTCCAGGAGACCGTGGCGGGCGTGAAACAGGTACGGATCTACAACCGGGAAGAATGGGAGAACACGATGTTCCTCGAGAGAACGGCTGAGAGCCTGGACAGGGCGCTCGAGGGCAACATGGGGGCGGTGAATCTCGGCGTGGTGTGCATGGCGATATCGGGGCTGGGCTCGACGATGATTATCGGCCTGTCCGGACGGCTCGTGCTCCAGGAGGTGATCTCTTTCGGCGACCTGATGGCCTTCAACTCCTATCTCTGGATGCTCATCAACCCGGTAGTGCGCCTGACGACGATCGCGGGACAGCTTACGGAGACCGCGGTGTCGCTCAACCGAATAGTGGAGGTCCTGGAGGAGACCCCCGAGGTTCGTTCGAAGCCGGGGTCGAAGCGGTTGACCGTAACGGCAGGCAAGGTTGAGTTCAGGGACATCTACTTCTCGTACAAGCCGGAAGAACCGCTGTTCAGCGGATTGTCGTTCACCGCCGACTCCGGCACCACCGTGGCGTTGGTGGGTCCCACGGGCTGTGGCAAGACCACGCTTACGACGCTGCTGATGCGTCACAGGGACGTGCAGGGCGGACAGATACTCATCGACGGCGTGGACATCAGGACAGCGGACCTGGGCAGCCTGCGCGCCGCTTTCGGGGTTGTCCTGCAGGACCCGGTCATATTCGAGGGAACATTGGCGGAGAACATAGCCTACGGCGCGCCGCGCGCGGAGCGCGAGCGCGTAGTGGCCGCGGCGCGGATGGCGGAAGTGGAAGAGTTCGCCGCGAGGCTGCCCGACGGTTTTGACACGCAGATAGGAACCAAGGGCGTGAAGCTCTCGGTGGGGGAAAGGCAGCGGGTGAGCATCGCGCGCGCGATCCTCAAGGACCCGGCGATCCTGATAATGGACGAGGCAACGTCATCGCTGGACAGTCATTCGGAGGCGATGATCCAGAAGGCGCTTACGCATGTGCTGGAGGACAGGACCAGCTTCGTGGTCGCTCACCGTCTTTCCACGATTACCAGCGCCGACCGGATCATCGTTATGGAAGCCGGCCGGATCGTGCAGACGGGGACGCACGATGAACTGATTGCGGTAGAGGAAGGCATGTACGGGAAGCTGTACCGTGAGCTTTCGGGGGACAACGGGGCGGCATGAAACACGCATACAGGGCGAGAAGCATAGTAGACGCCGTGCTGTCCGAGGAGCCGGAGTCCGATCGCAAGCCCGCGAGCGATCTGGGCCGGCTCTGGCGCGAGCACCTTGACCAGCACCGCGGCCGGATAGGGTTGGCGCTGCTGTTGACTGTGTTGCTGGGCGGGCAGCCCTTCGCGTTCGCGCTCACCATGCGGTTCCTGGTGGACTACGTGCTGAGGTGCGAGAAGGGGATACCGCCCGACCAGCTAGACGTACAGATGGGGCTGCTGGGCGTCTACGTGTCGATGAACGTGGGTATATGGCTAACGTGCCTGGTTTGTCGCTGGGTACGATCGTGGGTGGTGATGTCGATGGGACAGAAGCTCGTGTTCAGCCTGCGCGAACGGCTGCACTCGAAGCTGCAGGCCCTGCACATAGGGTACTACGAGCGGACGGCGACGGGGAAAATACTGGCCCGCGTGTTGGATGATGTGCGGGTGATTCGGCAATGGGTAGGTGCGCAATTCGTGAACCTCGCAACGCACGTGTTCCAGATTGTCCTGGGGCTGGCCACCGTGTTCTACCTGAACCGCGTCCTGGCGCTCATGGCGCTCATAGCGCTGCCGTTGTACGGGCTGGCGTTCTACGCAATGAAACCATTGATTCGCCGGACGAACATCGCCTTGAGACGGCTGAACTCCCGTCTCTATGCACAATCCGCGGAACGGGTTTCAGGTGTGGGGGTAGTGAAGGCTTTTGGCCGGGAGAATCGCGAGGTGAAGGTTTTCTCGGGAATGGTCTTCGACATGGTGCGGGTCCATATGAGGCTGGTGTTCTACCAGCAGGGCCTGGTCCTTGCGACGGTACTGATATCGTCGACGGCCACCGCCTTGGTGGTGTACGTGGCCGTGCGTTTTGTGCAGGCGGAGATGCTGACGCTCGGCGGCGCGATGGCTTTCTTCGGCGCCCTGGCATCGCTGTTCATGCCCGTGCGTGGGCTGACCACGGTGATGTCGGCCATGCAGGCGTTCCTCGTGGTTCTGCGTCGCGTGTTCGCGTTGTTGGACGAGCCCGCGGACGTGGCGCCGGGCAGGATCAAGCTTGCGGGCATGACCGGCAAGATCACGTTTGACGACGTGACTTTCACGTACCCGGAGCAGAACGAGCCGGCGCTGAAGAACGTGAGCTTCCGTATCCAACCGGGAGAGAGGATCGCCTTGATGGGACCGTCCGGCTCGGGGAAGAGCACGGTATTCCAGCTGCTGCTTCGTTTCTACGATCCCGACAAGGGCAGTGTCCGCGTGGGTGGTGTTGATCTTGTGGATGCGGATCCGGCCTCCGTCCGGTGGCACGTATGCATGGTGCAGCAGGAACCCGTGATCTTCTCGGGAACAATTGCCGACAACGTCATGTACGGCCGGGTTGATGCTTCGCCGGCCAGTGTCATGAAGGCCGCCACCGAGGCGGAGATGCACGACTACATCATGTCGCTGCCGCTCAAGTACGAGACGGAGGTCGGGGAACAGGGCGTCACGCTGTCGGGCGGACAGAAGCAGCGTCTGTCGCTGGCCACGGCATTGCTCACCGATCCGGAGGTGCTCTTGCTGGACGACACCACGAGTGCGCTGGACGCCGCTACCGAGGCGAGGATACGTGATACGCTGAGGCGGGTTATGGAGGGGAGGACCAGCCTTATGATAACTCACCGCATTGCATCGGTGCGCGAGGCGGACAGGATAATAGTCCTCGAGGGGGGACGGATAACCGCGATGGGTACGCACGCGGAGCTGGCCCTGCAGGATGGATTCTACAGGAAGATATGTGAACAGCAGGATGCGTTGGGATGATACAGGATACAGGATGCAGGATGCATGTTGAGTTCAATGGGAGGAAAGAACGATGAGTACGATATGGCGAACGAAGAATCGTGGGGCGAGAGATTCGCAGGAGATCGACTCGCGTGACCTTGGGCAGGACATTACGCTCCAGGAAGAGATCAGCGAGCTCAGCGCGTCGGAGAAGCCGAGCCGCGTGGTGCGGGCGAAGAGCGAGGCGGAAGAAGCCATAAGGGACGCCACGCTTGCGGACATTCGCGGGATGACATTGATGGAGCGCGGTCGGTGCCCGCGTTGTGGCGGTCGAACGGAATCGCTCCTGTTCTCGGCCGCGTGTAGTTCTTGCGGCTGGTTCCGGAGATTCGCTCCGGAGGGCGGTCATTGCGCGGTGTTTCTGGACACCGGTGAGACGATCGAGTGCGACCGCGTGCTCGAGGTGGAGAACGACCAGGTGCTCTGCGTGAAGGACAATGTGGTGCGTTCGCAGCTTGCCAGGCAGTGCGTGCGGCGAATCGATTACGAATGGGCGGAGGAGGAGCTGGCGACGGCGACCGAGCGCTACGTCAAGGAGCATGCGGGCATATGCGCATGGTGCGAAACGCTCCTCAAGGATCTCGAGGAGGAGGGTGCCCCGTTCGAGGAATTCGTGGCGTTCGGCGCTTTCCAGGAGCGCTACCTGCTGTGTTCCACGAAGTGTCTGAAAGCCTTCCGGAAACAGTATCCGACGAGGATACACCGGAATTGCTACGAGACGGATTGCAAGGACTGTAAGATGTGTATACGGCGCTATGACGTGGAAGGCTTCCGCCGGGTCCGGATATAGGTCGCTTTTGTGCCTCAAGAAAAAGTAAAAAAAAGCCATGGAAGTGTTGACAACCCGTAGGGACTCCTGTAGATTCTCGCTTGCTTTTAGGGAAAGCAGCTTCTACAATTAAGCTGCGGGGAAACAAAATACAGCCGCTGGCTCTTCCTGGTATTCTACGTGAAGGCCCGGATGAGAAGGGGGCCGTATACGCTCGTTGTTCTTTGACAACAGAATAGCCTATTTTCATCAGTACTACTTCGATTCGGAAGTGGTGTGACTGGTGACGCTTGTGACAGGGTCGAACTTGTGCAAGTCAGATCGTGAGGCCCCTTGGTGGGTCGAGCGATTTCTCTTACACTTTTCTATGGAGAGTTTGATTCTGGCTCAGAACGAACGCTGGCAGCGTGGATTAGGCATGCAAGTCGAACGGGAAGCTTTGGTCTCAATTCTTCGGAAGAGAAACCGGAGTGGAGAGTGGCGAAAGGGTGAGGAACGCGTGAGCAACCTGCCCTTCAGTTGGGGACAACCCTGGGAAACCGGGGCTAATACCGGATGTGATCTCCCGGCGCCTGTCGGGATGATTAAAGGTGGGGATCCTTCGGGACCTGCCGCTGAAGGAGGGGCTCGCGTACCATCAGCTTGTTGGTGAGGTAATGGCTCACCAAGGCTTACGGTTAGCTGGTCTGAGAGGATGGTCAGCCACACTGGGACTGAGACACTGCCCAGACTCCTACGGGAGGCTGCAGTCGAGGATCATTTGCAATGCGCGGAAGCGTGACAATGCGACGCTGCGTGGAGGATGAAGGCCTTCGGGTTGTAAACTCCTGTCATTCGGGAAGAACGGGCCTGAGGTTAATACCCTCGGGATTTGACGGTACCGAAAGAGGAAGCCACGGCTAACTCTGTGCCAGCAGCCGCGGTAATACAGAGGTGGCGAGCGTTGTTCGGATTTACTGGGCGTAAAGGGTGCGTAGGTGGCTCTGTATGTCGGACGTGAAAGCCCACGGCTCAACCGTGGAACTGCATCCGAAACTGCAGAGCTAGAGTGCAGGATGGGAGAGCGGAATTCTTGGTGTAGCGGTGAAATGTGTTGATATCAAGAAGAACACCGGTGGCGAAGGCGGCTCTCTGGAATGTTACTGACACTGAGGCACGAAAGCTGGGGGAGCGAACAGGATTAGATACCCTGGTAGTCCCAGCCGTAAACGGTGTGCACTTGGTGTGGGGGGAATTGACCCCCTCCGTGCCGGAGCTAACGCGTTAAGTGCACCGCCTGGGGAGTACGGCCGCAAGGCTAAAACTCAAAGAAATTGACGGGGGCCCGCACAAGCGGAGGAGCATGTGGCTCAATTCGATGCAACGCGAAGAACCTTACCAGGGCTTGACATGTAACTGCTACTCCTGTGAAAGCAGGATTCCTTCGAGGGTGTTACACAGGTGCTGCATGGCTGTCGTCAGTTCGTGCCGTGAGGTGTTGGGTTAAGTCCCGCAACGAACGCAACCCCTGTGTTTAGTTGCCACCGCAGGTGATGAGCCTGCGAGCACTCTAGACAGACTGCCCGTACAAGCGGGAGGAAGGTGGGGACGACGTCAAGTCAGTATGGCCCTTACGCCCTGGGCTGCACACGTGCTACAATGGCAGGTACAGAGGGACGCAAAATCGCGAGGTGGAGCAAATCCCGAAAGCCTGCCCCAGTTCGGATTGGAGTCTGCAACTCGACTCCATGAAGTCGGATTCGCTAGTAACGGCGCATCAGCTACGGCGCCGTGAATACGTTCCCGGGCCTTGTACACACCGCCCGTCACATCATGAAAGCCGTCTGCACCCGAAGTCGCTGAGCCAACCCGCAAGGGAGGCAGGCGCCGAAGGTGTGGGTGGTGATTGGGATGAAGTCGTAACAAGGTAGCCGTAGGGGAACCTGTGGCTGGATCACCTCCTTTCTAAGGAGAATTCGCCTGAGCTTGGCGCGAAGGCGAATATGGTCAATTGCCTTAGTCCGCCATCCGTCGTCTGACGGAGACGGATATGGCATGGCGGCGCGAAAGCGTAAGCCGCTTTGAAAACGACGAACTTGTTTCAAGCTGTCCCAGTCGCACCATTTCCGGATCGAGGTTTTGTCATGAGTTGAGTAGGCTGTTCTGAGAAGTGGGCGGCTTATCGGTGATCCTCCTTCGCTAGAGTTGCGGAGGACAAGCTAGGGAGGAAAAGTCTCAAACGGGGCTTGCCCTACGTAGCCACGAGCGAAGCGAGGGCGTAGTAGGGGGCATAGCTCAGTTGGCAGAGCACGAGCTTTGCAAGCTCGGGGTCACCGGTTCGAACCCGGTTGCCTCCACCAAGGAAGGTGCCAGGGTCTCTGACCGCTGATTTTGGGCGTGTAGCTCAGTTGGTTAGAGCGCATCCCTGATAAGGATGAGGTCCCTGGTTCGATTCCAGGTACGCCCACCAGCCTTCGCGGCGAGCACGGCGAGGCGCGGAGGCTGCCACGCCGAAGACATGCGAAGGCGGGCATTGCAGATTCGCGCTCGCAGGCTACGGCTTGGCAGGCCGGGTGCAATAACGGATTTCCCGCACTGGCGGGTTTCGTTCTTTGAAAACTGAATAGAGAAGGGCAAGCAACTGAACCGAGTGCATTGCCGGAAACGGTGATGCAACGGTTTGTCGAGAAGACTTGTTTTTTGGTCAAGTGCAAAAGGGCGCACGACGGATGCCTTGGCATCAGTAGGCGATGAAGGACGTGGTAAGCTGCGATAAGCTTCGGGTAGCGGCAAACACGCTATGATCCGGAGATTTCCGAATGGGGAAACCCGGCGGGGGGAAAGCCCCGTCACTGGAGTCTGAATAAAATAGGGCTTCAGAGCGATACCGGGAGAAGTGAAACATCTCAGTACCCCGGGGAAAAGAAAACAATAGTGATTCCGTAAGTAGTGGCGAGCGAACGCGGATCAGCCTAAACCATCCCGCTTGCGGGATGGGGTTGCGGGACCTCAACGTGGTATCTCGGAGGATAGTGGAACGGTCTGGAAAGTCCGGCCATAGATGGTGAAAGCCCAGTATGCGAAATCCGAAGAGAGCTTAGAGGTATCCCAAGTAGGGCGGGACACGTGAAACCCTGTCTGAATCCGGGGGGCCCACCCCCCAAGGCTAAATACTAACTGATGACCGATAGCGAACTAGTACCGCGAGGGAAAGGTGAAAAGTACCCCTGCTAGGGGAGTGAAATAGTACCTGAAATCGTGTGCCTACAAGCTATGGGAGTCCCGATCGCGCAAGCGTATCGGGATGACCGTTTGCCTTTTGCATAATGAGTCCGTGAGTTACAGTATGCGGCAAGGTTAATCCGTTGACCCGGAGGAGCCGAAGCGAAAGCGAGTACGAAACGTGCGCCTCAGTCGCGTGCTGTAGACCAGAAGCCGGGTGAGCTACCCATGGCCAGGCTGAATCCTCTGTAACAGGAGGTGGAGGGCCGAACCATTGCGTGTTGAAAAACGCTTGGATGAGCTGTGGGTTGGAGTGAAAGGCTTACCAAACCCGGTGATAGCTGGTTCTCCTCGAAATAGCTTTAGGGCTAGCCTGCACGAATGCTCGAGATGGAGGTAGAGCACTGACTGGATGAGGGTCCCTACCAGGATACTGACGCCAATCAAACTCCGAATGCCGTCTCAGTCACGTGTGGAGTCAGACTGCGGGGGATAAGCTTCGTAGTCGAGAGGGAAACAGCCCAGACCGCCAGCTAAGGCCCCTAAAGCCGGTTAAGTGACTAAGGATGTGAGATTGCAGAGACAGCTAGGATGTTGGCTTAGAGGCAGCCATCATTTAAACAGTGCGTAACAGCTGACTAGTCGAGTGATCTTGCGCCGAAAATGATCGGGACTAAACCGGCTGCCGAAGCTGCGGATGTCCGCCAATTGGCGGGCGTGGTAGAGGAGCGTTCTGTACGGGTCGAAGCGGGCCTGTAAAGGTCCCTGGTATTAGTCAGGGCGTAAGCAGTGGACTGTACAGAAGTGATTATGCGGACATGAGTAACGAAAAACAGGGCGAGAATCCCTGTCGCCGTAATCCTAAGGTTTCCTGGGGAAGGTTCGTCCGCCCAGGGTTAGTCGGCCCCTAAGCCGAGGCCGAAAGGCGTAGGTGATGGGCATCAGGTTGAATATTCCTGTACTGCCAGTCCGGCGTTTGAGCGAAGGAGTGACGCAGGAGGCCAGGTCGGCCACCGATTGGAAGTGGTGGTCCAAGCCCGTAGGAGGTCCCGGCAGGCAAATCCACCGGGGCACTACTCTGAAAGGTTATGGGACGTGGAGCCTTCGGGTGAAGCGGATCGATTGACGCCATGCTGCCGAGAAAAGCTTCTAGTGAGCCGGATCGGTAACCGTACCAAAACCGACACAGGTAGGAAGGTAGAGCATACCAAGGCGCGCGAGAGAAACCTCGTTAAGGAACTCGGCAATCTAGCCCCGTAACTTCGGGAGAAGGGGTCCTTCTGATGGTGATATCTGCTTATGTGGGAGGAGCTGTCGGAAGGCGCAGTGAAATGGCCTAGGCGACTGTTTACCAAAAACATAGCACTCTGCTAACTCGCAAGAGGACGTATAGAGTGTGACACGTGACCAATGCCAAAAGGTTAAGGTAAGGGGTTAGTCCACTTCGGTGGAGGACGCTCCGACCCGAAGCCCTGGTGAATGTCGGCCGTAACTATAACGGTCCTAAGGTAGCGAAATTCCTTGTCGGGTAAGTTCCGACCTGCACGAATCGTGTAACGATCTAGGCGCTGTCTCAACGAGGATCTCGGTGAAGTTGTAATTCCGGTGAAGATGCCGGATACCCGCAGTAGGACGGAAAGACCCCGTGAACCTTTACTGTATTCTGATATTGGTGTTTGGTTTATCGTGTGTAGCATAGCTGGGAGACTTTGAAGTCGCCTCGTCAGGGGCGGTGGAGTCATCAGTGAAATACCAGTCTCGTTAAGGCGGACATCTAACCCTGGCCCGTGAATCCGGGTGGGGGACAATGTCAGAGGGTCAGTTTGACTGGGGCGGTTTCCTCCTAAACAGTAACGGAGGAGTTCTAAGGTTCCCTCAGCATGGTCAGCAATCATGCGTGGAGCGCAATGGTAAATAGGGAGCTTAACTGCGAGACCAACAAGTCGAGCAGATGCGAAAGCAGGACATAGTGATCCGGTGGTTGCTTGTGGTAGCGCCATCGCTCATCGGATAAAAGGTACTCCGGGGATAACAGGCTGATCGCGCCCGAGCGTCCACAGCGACGGCGCGGTTTGGCACCTCGATGTCGGCTCATCACATCCTGGGGGTGGAGAAGCTCCCAAGGGTTTGGCTGTTCGCCAATCAAAGTGGTACGCGAGCTGGGTTCAGAACGTCGTAAGACAGTTCGGTCCTTATCCACTGTGGGCGCAGGAAATTTGAGGGGAACATTCCCTAGTACGAGAGGACCGGGAATGACGTACCTCTGGTGTTCCAGTTGTCCCGCCGGGGGCATCGCTGGGTAGCTATGTACGGAACGGATAAGCGCTGAAAGCATCTAAGCGCCAAGCCTCCCCCAAGACTAGATTTCCCTTTCCGCTTCGGCGGAACTGAAGGCAGGTTGAAGACTACGACCTTGATAGGCTGGGTGTGTAAGCGCGTATACTTGAAGGCGTTCAGCTAACCAGTACTAATCAGCCGTGAGGCTTGACCATTATTCATATCTTCTCCAGTTGCTTGCCCCGATCTATTCTTAGGACTTGATGCAGGATGCAGGATCCATGATGCGGGCTGGGACCCGGGCTCCCGCGCGTCATGTATCCTGTATACTGCATCATGAATCCTTCTGGATTTTTTCCGGTGACCATGGCGAGGAGGTAACACCCGTTTCCATCCCGAACACGGAAGTGAAGGGCCTCAGCGGCGATGGTACTGTGGCGATCGGTCATGGGAGAGTAGCACGTTGCCGGATTATTACGAAAAGGGCCGTCGGAACCACCGACGGCCTTTTTCCTGAACAACACATGGGGGCGACTGGTTTCGACGTGTCAGTTGAAGCTGTGGTCGCGCGCCGAGGACCCCGGTTGGCCTCGTTAATCATCCGGGAAACACATAAATGCTGACGAAGAGTTAGCACTCGCGGCTTAGTTCTGCGACGTCCGACCGCTGACGCCTGCTGGGCGGATCGGGCGACGACAGCAGGCTGGTTCCCAAACCGGGCGGCCGGGGGCGGGGGCGAGACTATTCCGTGGACGCTGGCCTCGTCGGTGGCCTGCCTGTCGGCAGCCGTAGGGGCGAGATTCAATGACAGGATACGCGCGTAGAAGCTCCAGTGACTCTGTCGCGGATGGGGGTTCAACTCCCCCCGCCTCCACGCTTCGCCCTGAGCGTAGTGCGGAACAAGGCCGGGCGAGGGCACTCGGGACTGCCGGCGCCGGCTATCGCCGGACGTCGACCGTATTCCGGGCGCTGGTGACGAAGTACGTATGGTGAGTAAGCCGAATTTCATATTCATTCTGATCGACGACATGGGTTGGCGTGATCTTACCTGTTACGGCAGCTCGTTCTATGAAACGCCCAATATCGATCGGCTCGCGGCGGAGGGCATGCGCTTCACCGATGCCTACGCGTCGTGCCCCGTGTGTTCGCCGACCCGTGCCAGCGTGATGACGGGCAAATACCCGGCCAGGGTCGGGATCACGGATTGGATCGATTGGGGCGGGAACTGTCATCCGCGCCGCGGCCGGGTGATCGATGTGCCCTATCTGAAAGAGCTCCCGCGTGAGGAGAAGACCGTGGCGGCCGCGCTGAGAGAGGGCGGCTACCAGACATGGCACGTCGGGAAATGGCATCTGGGCGGGCCGGGACACCTGCCGGAAGAGCACGGCTTCGACGTGAACGTGGGAGGCTGTGAGGCGGGCAGCCCGGGGCGGGGCGGCTACTTCAGTCCATGGAGTATCCCGGCGCTGAAGGACGCGGACGTTCCGGAAGGCACGTATCTCACGGATTATCTCACCGACAGGGCCGTCGAGCTGATCGAGAACAGCGGCGACAGGCCTTTCTTTCTGAACATCCCCTACTACCAGGTGCACACGCCGATCCAGGGCAAGCCCGACAAGATCCGCAAGTACGAAGAGAAGGCGGCGCGGCTCGGGCTCGACAAACAGGAGGCCCTCGTCAAGGGAGAACCGTTCCCGTACGAAGGCAAGCCGGACGCGCGGATCACGCGGCGCGTTATCCAGTCGAACCCCGTTTACGCCGCGATGGTCGAGAGTCTTGATGAGAACGTTGGCCAGCTTCTTGACGCGCTTGAGCGGACGGGAAAGGCAAGGGATACCGTGGTGTTCTTCACTTCGGACAACGGTGGGCTGGCCACTGCCGAAGGGTCGCCTACGAGCAACCTCCCGCTGGCCGAAGGCAAGGGATGGATGTACGAAGGCGGCACGCGCGAGCCGCTGATGGTCAGGTGGCCGGGCGTCGTCGAACCGGGCAGCACGTGCGATGTTCCCGTTACCAGTACGGACTTCTATCCAACGATGCTGGAGGTGGCCGGGCTTGGCCTGATCCCCGAGCAGCACTGTGACGGAGTCAGCCTGGTGCCGCTGCTGAAGGGCGGGCGGGAACTGGATCGTGAGGCCGTCTACTGGCACTATCCGCACTACGGGAACCAGGGCGGAACGCCGGGTTCGTCGATCCGCTGCGGGGACCACAAGCTCATCGAGTTCTTCGAGGACGGCCGCGTCGAACTGTACGATCTCCGGAAGGACATAGGCGAGAAGCGCAATCTGGCCAGGGAGAAGCCGGACGTAACCGGGAAACTCAAGAAGATGCTCGCCGACTGGCGGGAATCAATCGAAGCGGCAATCCCGGAGCCCAACCCCGGCTAGTACTGCTTCTCGTACTCGCCCTTGCCGAGCTTCTTGTACTTCGTGAAGCCCGCGCTCTTGGCGCGATCGTCCAGGCCGCTCTGCGAGCTGCCGACGGAAGGGGCCGAGATGAGCTTGGTGACCGGAGCGCCGCATTCCGGGCATTGCTCGAGTGGCGGATCGGAGAGCTTGCGAAGGCACTCGAAGCGCTCGCGACAGTGGTCGCAACTCTTGTCGTACGAAACGGCCTGGTACTCGTAGATCGGCATTGCGTGAACTCCCGAGGTAATGTCCCGCGAGGCACGGTGCAAGTCAAGGGGTTATTTGTTGTTGTCGCGCGTACGCAGGTGCTACAATGCTGCCATGAATGATAGCGAAAAAGAGGAGCCGCTGCCGGGACTGGAGGAGCAGCTCAAGGACATGCTTCGCAAGGCGAACATGGCCTTCATGACCCCGTCGCAGGCCCAGCCGGCGCCCGAGGCAGCGGAGGGCGGGCCCGACGAGGAGGAAGAGGACGAGGACGCACGGCTCAAGGCCATACGCGAATTCGCTCTCAGGCCCCGCGATATCCGGGACTACCTCGACAGGTTTGTGATCGGGCAGGACGAGGCCAAGAAGGTCCTGTCCGTGGCCATCTGCGACCACTACAACCACGTCAGGCGCTGGATGGACAATCCGGACGTGCGACAGGACGAGTACGCGAAGCACAATATCATCCTCCTGGGGCCGACTGGGGTCGGTAAGACATACCTGGTCCGGTGCGCGGCGCGGCTTATCGGGGTGCCGTTCGTCAAGGCGGACGCCACGAAGTTCACGGAAACCGGTTACGTCGGCCACGACGTGGAGGACCTGGTCCGCGACCTGGTGAAGGCCTCGGACGGGAACACGGAGCTTGCACAGTACGGCATCATCTTTGTGGACGAGATCGACAAAATAGCATCGCAGTCCGCGCCGGGCAGCAAGGACGTATCGGGTCGGGGGGTCCAGATCAACCTGCTCAAGCTGATGGAGGAGACCGACGCGAGCCTGTTCAGCCAGACCGATCTCATCGGACAGATGCAGGCGATAATGGACATGCAGAGGGGGAAGGGGACACGGGAACGTACGATCAACACCCGGCATATGCTGTTTATCGTGAGCGGGGCGTTTGACAAGCTGGGCGACCTCGTGCGCCGGCGGGTGAGCAGCAGCCCGATCGGGTTCCGGCATGACACGGGCGACAAGAAGCAAGAAGGGTCCGCCTTCTTGCGCCTGGCGGAGACGAAGGACTTCATCGAGTACGGCTTCGAGCCCGAGTTCATAGGCCGGCTGCCCGTACGCGTCGTGTGTAACGGTCTGTCCGTTGACGACCTGGAGCGCATCCTGCTCAACTCGGAGGGCAGCGTGCTCAAGCAGTACCGCTGGGATTTCGAGGGATACGGTATCGATTTCAGGGCAGACAAGGCGGCGGTCAAACGCATAGCCGAGAAGGCGCACTCGGAGGAGACCGGGGCGAGGGGATTGATGACCGTTATCGAAAGGATATTCCGTGGGTACAAGTTCGAGCTGCCCTCCACGGCCATCCGGTCGTTCGAGCTGGACGAAGCCGCGGTCGATGACCCCGTGGCGGCGCTGGCGGCGCTGCTCCAGAACAAGGAGTCGGCCAGACGCGAGATGCTCGAGCGGGAGATAGACCAGTTTGCCGCGGAGTTTGCGGAGCAGCACGGCCTGGCCCTCACTGTCGACAAGGCGGCGCGCGAGTTGATCATCGAGATGTGCGTGGAGCGGGACAGGTCCGTTCGCGGCTTCTGCGAGGAGCATTTTCGTGATCTCGAGTACGGCCTCAAGCTGGTGGCCCGGAACACGGGACAGACGAAATTCAGGATATCGAAAAGCTTTGTGAAGAACCCCTCCGAGGTACTCTCGAAGAAGATAGCGGAGAGCTTCAAGGGAGAGGGATAGAACGGGATGTAGCGGAATTCCTGCGGAATTCCGACGTCGGAACTGCAACGCAGTTCCGCTACGGGGAGGGCGGCGGTGGCTCTGGGTCGAAAAGCAGCATGTTTCATTGCTCTCCTGCTGGGGTGGGCCGTCTCCACGCAGGCATGTTCCACGCCCGTGTTCCAGTACGCCATGCAGCGCTGGGCGCCCGACTACTACCGGGCCTACGTATTCCACAAGGGTGAGCTCGACGCGGAGTCGAAGAAGGCCTTAGAGGCGCTCCGGGCGCTGGCGGAAGACGAGGATGCCCCCGTTAATCTGGGGGTGGGGACGTTTGATGTGTCCGGGAAGCTGGACAGGGAGGCACTGGCGGTCTATACGAACGCGGCCCCGAAGAAGTTGCCCCGTGTCGTTGTTGCCTACCCGTACGCAAGCCGGATCGAGGGGCAGATGTGGGACGGTCCGCTCTCGATGCGGACGGTGGAAACGCTGTCCCGGTCCCGGCTTTGTGATGAAATGGCCAAGCACCTGATCGAGGGCACGGCAACGGTTTGGATCTTCGTTGAGTGCGATAATAAGAAGCTTAACGAGGCCGTGTTCGCGCGGCTGGGGGACTCGCTGAAGGAGGTGACGGAGACCGTCAACGAGATGCTGCACGACGACGAGGTGCCGGGGCCGCCGGTGGTAACTCCCGACGGGCAGGTTGTCCAAGTGGAACCCGCGTCGTTCTCCTACGTAACGTTACGCTTGAGCCGTGAGGACACCACGGAGGAGGTGCTGGTCGCTTCCCTGTTGAATAGCGAGCCGGGTCTGCGGGAGCTCCGGGAGCCGATGATGTTCCCCGTGTTCGGACGCGGCAGGGTGCTGTGCGCATTCGTGGGGAAGGGCATAAACTCGACGAACATACTTGCGGCGTCTGAATTCATGGGCGGGCCCTGCTCGTGCCAGGTGAAGGCGATGAATCCCGGCTTCGACCTGCTGGTGGGTGCTTACTGGGACGATTTTGTTGACCACATGGGGGATGTCGTTGAGGAGGCGCCCCCGGAGCTGACACGGGTAGTGAGCGAGGAGCCGGCACCGGCCACGACGCCCGTGCTGGACGCGGAAATCACCGGCCGTTCGGAATCGCCGGGGACGGCGGACCAAATGGAGAAACCGGAGAGCCTGGGTTTCGTGCCCACTATGGTGCTTGTCCTGGCCGGCCTTGCCGTCCTGGTGGTCGTAGGCACTGCGATGTATTCTCTGCGCGCCGGGAGGATGAGGGAAGAATGAGCGTGTGGCGGCTTGTCGCGCGGGAGATAGTCCATCGCAAGGGAAGTTTTGTCCTGGGTGTTGTGTGCGTGGCTGCCGCCACGATGACGATGGTTGGCGGCTGGGCCTTCTTTGCCGGATACGATCTCGAGACGAGAGCGATTGTCGACGCGAGTCGCGACGATCTGGATGCGCGTATCCTGGCACTCGACGAGAAGATGCGCAAGGCGATGCTGCGCCTTGGCTTCAACATCACTATCCTGCCCGCGGGACAGGACCTGGGTGACTGGCATGCGGAGGACTACGCTTCGAAACGGATGCCGGAAGGCACGCTCGAGCGGCTTGCCGCCGCGCGGCCGGTGAAGAGCGGGCATTTTCTCGCCGCTCTGCGCAGGAAAGCAACTTGGCCGGAAAAGAAATGGACGGTCATCATGGTGGGCACAGCTCCGGATATCATCCATCCGCTTGCGGATGCACATGAGCTGTCGATTCGGCATGTGGCGCGTGGCGAAATGCACGTGGGCTTCGAAATACACCAGGGGCTGAGCCTGGAGGAAGGCGGGAGTGCCGAGCTGATGGGCAAGCGCCTGCGCATTGGGAAGTGCCTGGATGAGAAGGGCGGCCGTGATGATGTCACGGTGTGGCTGCACCTGGACGATGCCCGGGAGCTGTTCGGGATGGCCGGTGCGGTGAACGAAATCATGGCTCTGGCCAGCCCCGAGGGGCTGCGTGACCTGCCCGGGCTAAAGGCGGAAATCGCGGAGATACTGCCCGGCGTGCAGGTCGTTGAAAATTCCGCGTGGGTGCAGGCCAATCGGCTGGTTCGGACCAAGGTGGCAGAAGAGGGGAAAGCCGCTATCGCGCGGGTAACGCGCGAACGCGCCGAGCTGCGGGAACGTGCGGCTCGCATCCACGTTGCCGTTGGGATACCAGTCGCGCTGCTGTGCGGTGCATGGATCGTGCTGTCCGCGCTGGGTAATGTCAGGGACCGGCGCGACGAGATCGGCATACTGCTGGCCATGGGCTACAGCTCGCGCCGGGTGGGCGGAATGTGCCTGCTGAGATTCTGCCTGATCGGGCTGGCGGGAGCCCTGCTCGGGGTCCTTCCCGTCCTGGCGATGGGCGGGTTGAACCCCGGCCTGGTGCTTGGGATCGTCTGTCTGGCCACCGGCATGACCAGCCTGTCCGCCTGGATGCCGGTCACGATTGAGACGTGGCGGGATCCCGCCATGATTCTCAGGAAATAACACGATGAATGTGCTGCGTATTTCGCTCGGAGAGGTCCGTTACCGGAAGCTTGGCTTCCTGCTGGGCCTCGTGGCCGTTGTCGTGGCCGTCGGCTCCGTAGTGGCCTCGATGCTGCTACTCCGGCTGCATGACATCGAGACCGAGTCGATCCTGGCCGGGAAGGAGAAGGAGACGCGGCGGAGACTGAAGGCGCTCGAGAATGAAGTGCGCAAGGCCACGCTCAAGTTGAGCTTTAACCTGGTGATACTTCCCGAGGGACAGGATATCCGGGAATGGTACACCAGGGATTACTCGTCGAAGTACATGCCGGAGGAATACGTCGATATGCTGGCCGATTCGGGGATCGTGCTGGTTCGGCATTTCCTGCCCAGCCTGCAGGAGAAGATCAAGTGGCCCGAGACGAAGCGCACGATCATCCTGGTGGGAACGCGGGGCGAGGTGCCGAATCTGCACAAGAGCCCCAAGAAACCCTTGGTGCAGGCGGTGCCGAAGGGCACGATCGTGCTCGGTCACGAGCTGCACCGGAGCATGGGGCTGAAGGACGGACAGACCACGCGGCTCATGGAACGGGAATTCACCGTCCACAAGTGTCACCCGAAACGCGGGAACAAGGATGATATCACGGCCTGGATACATCTCTCTGATGCGCAGGAGCTTCTGGACAAGAAAGGGAAGATAAACGCGATACTCGCACTGGAGTGTATCTGTGCGCAGGTGGGGTCTTTGGCGGAGGTGAGGAAACAGATAACGGATATACTTCCCGGGACGCAGGTGATCGAGAAGGGGTCCCGGGTGGTCGCACGCGCTGAAGCGCGACTGAAGCTGCGCGCGGATGCGAAGGCAATCCTGGCGAATGCACGAGAAAGAAGGGCGTTGTTGAAGGGCGAGCGCGAACGGATCACGGCCATGTTGGCTGCTCTCCTGGTCGCCGCCTGTGCGACCTGGCTCGCCGTGCTGGGCTACGGCAACGTGTGGGCCCGGCGTTCGGAGATAGGCGTGATGCGCGCGATGGGCTACCGGTCGCGGCACATCGCGCTCCTCTTCCTCTCCAGGTTCCTCGCGCTTGGCTTGATGGGTGCGGTGCTGGGGTTGGTTGGTGGCATTATCGCGGGTGACGCGCTGGGCGTGATGCTCGACGAAAGCGGGCGGGGAATGATCGCGGCGAAGGCAATGCTGCAGGTGGGGCATATCCTTGGCATTGTCGCGCTGTCGTGTATACTCACACTCATAGCGGGATGGATCCCGGCGATGGTGGCAATGCAGCAGGACCCGGCGACGGTGCTGAGGGGGGAGTAGGTTTCAGGTGTCGGGTGTCAGCGCCGGAAGCAGGATGGGTAGGACGTTAGATGATACTGAAATTCAACGAGGTGAGCAGGGCGTTCAGGGGGCCGGACGGCGTAGTTGACGCCGTGATGGACCTCAGTTTCGGGGTGGCGGCGGGTGATATGGTTGCCGTCCAGGGCCCGAGTGGGTGCGGGAAGACGACACTCCTTCTCATGGCGGGCGCGCTTCTGAGGCCGACGTCGGGCGAAGTGCTGGTGGACGGACGGGATCCCTACGAGCTGCCGCCGGACGACCGGAGCGGGTTGCGTGCCGAGAAGATCGGCTTCGTGTTCCAGCAGTTCTACCTCATACCCTACCTGTCGGTCCTTGACAACATCCTTGCGGCTACGGTGCCGAGACCCGATTCGAAGGCGCGGAAGCGCGCGGAGGAGCTGGTGGATCGATTTGGACTGGGCGATCGCAGACGCCACGTGCCGGCGCAGCTCAGCACGGGCGAGCAGCAACGCGTGGCCTTGGCGCGGGCTGTCGTGAACGGGCCCCGCCTCGTGCTCGCGGATGAGCCGACCGGCAACCTGGACGCCGAGAATGTGGAAATCGTACTAGCGCATCTCAAGGAATTCGCGTCTTCGGGGGGCGGGGTGCTGCTGGTGACGCATGACGCCGCGGTTGCAGACCATGCGGATCGGACGCTCCAGATGAAAGCAGGACGGATCCCCGTGTAGGACAGTGGCCAGTGTGGGACAGTCCTATTACCGGCCACCGGCCACCGGCCCATAAGTTGGAGCTCAACTACTGCACTTATCATGAACGCTGATGTACCTACCTTCATGGCCGATCACATGGTGATCCGGCTGGGGAAGTACCTTCGGATCCTGGGATATGACGCCGCGTGGGACACCGCGTTGCGGACGCATGAGCTGATAGCCAGGTCCAACGTCGAACGGCGGGTCTTCCTGACGAGGAACAAGCACCTGGAGTTCCAGTACCCGCACGTGGACCGCGTGACGGTCCTGGAGGCGACCGACCCCGTTGAGCAGCTGGCCGCGGTGGTGAAGGAACATTGCCTGGGCGACGAGTTACGCCTCTTCAGCCGCTGCATAGGGTGCAATCTGGAGCTCGCTGCGGTGGCCGCCAAGGAGGAGATCGAGAAAGTGGTGCACCCCAACGTCTACAGACGCCAAGACCGCTTCTTCAGATGTCCCGGTTGTCGGACGGTATTCTGGCACGGCAGCCACGTCCGAAACACCATCGAGAAGCTGGGCCTCAAAGGAGCTCTAGCGCGAGCAGCGCGTATGCGGTGACCAGGACAGAGTCGTTCTCCCAGAAACGCCCGGACTCGTTGATCCAGTAGCCGTGTCCCGTCTTGGGGTCGATCTTCTGGTTCGCGACCAGCGTCTTTGCCACTTCGACGCGCCAGTTCACCAGGGAGCCGTCGGGCAGGGGGACCATATCCTGGCCGTACGCCGAGAGCGACTTCGTGAGGACGTTGTAGAAGAAGTAGAGGCCCTGCGGGCCCATGCCCGGGTTTTCCTTGAGGGACCAGTGGCGGGACGACCAGTCGAACGCCGACTGGACCCGCACATCGTCCCTCGAGACGTTCGCGTGGATGAGCGCCAGCATGCCGACGTACGTCATGCTGCCGTACGAGCGAAAGACAACGACGCCCGCCTCGTTGGTGGTGGTTCCGGCCTTTGACTGGCCGGGCTTGTAGAAGAACCCCCAAGCGTCCTCCTTGCCCGCTTCGGGCTTGTTCTGCATCCTGGCTATGTACTTGACCGTATCGTTCCAGTCGATGTCGGCCCGCTTCTCCGTCTTCGGCCGAAGATCCTCTTTCTTCGCTGTCTCGACCATCGCCTCAACGGAGTAGTAGGTGTTCAGGAGGTCGGTGTAGGCGCGCTTGGTGGCCTTGTCGTAACCGAACCCGCCCTTGTATACATCCGCGCCCTGGTACTGGGCAGATGCTATGAACGTCCTAGCGTTGAGAATGGTGCGGTCAAGCGACTTATCGCCCACCGCGTTAAGTGCCGACATGCATATGGCCGTGTTGTAATTGCTCAGGCCGCCGCCTTTGTGGCCGGGGACGCTCTTGTAGATGCCGCCGTCCTTCTGCACGCAGGACAGGATGTACTTGACCGCCTTGGCGGTCGCCGGGTTCTTCCTGGCCTGGGGGGATTGGGCCAGCGCCCTGAGGGGGAGGGCGGTCAGCGCCGGGAAGCTGGTGTTCGACCAGGATCCGTCCTCCTTCTGTTGAGCGACGAGCCATTCGAGTCCGCGTCCTATTGCGGCATCGACCTCGTTCTTGAGCGAGACGCCGAGGACACCTTCGGTCCCGCCCGCCGATACGGTGGAGCTGGCCGGTTTCACGGCCGGGGCGGCATCGGCGGGATACTTGGCGGGTATCGCGAATAGGATGAGGGTGGCGACTGCGAGGGCTGTTGTGACGACTGCTACCGTTTTCATGGGACCATTCTTCCTTCCACTGGCTACCGGGTTATGTATACACTGCTCCCGTGTTTATTCTATGAACGTCCGGGAAGATGGCAAGGTTCATATGCCTCTGGCGGAGGGATCGATATGACGCGCTTGATTTGTATCCCGGCGCTGGTGCCGCTGCTCTTGTGCGGCTGTGCGCGCGGCGCGGGGCCCGAGGAGGAGCCCGCGCCGGCGGGTGGCGATGTAACGGTGGCCGAGGAAGAGAACGAGACCGGCAAGGATGTTGAGAACAAGCCGAATGCGGAGGCCAGAAAAGTGAAGGAGCACAAGAGCGGCGATTGGACGCCGGGACTGACCGAGGAGGAGAAGGCTACCCTGTTTGCCATAGCCCGCGACGTGCTCGAATGGTCGGTCAAGGGGCGTCGGGGCAGGGCGGACATGAGCGCCTACGCCCTGACACCGAAGTTGAAGGCGGACTGTGCGACATTCGTAACCTTCAAGAACCGTGGGCGACTCAGGGGGTGCATAGGCTGCCTTGTGGCGCGGGAGCCCATGTACATGTCGGTCAAGACAAGCGCCGAGAACGCGTCAAGGGATTCCAGGTTCCGGTTCAACCCGATAACCGAGAAGGAGCTGCCCGAAATAGACATCCACGTATCGCTGTTGAGTCCCATGGAGCCCATCAAGTCGCTGGATGAGTTCAAGATAGGCGCGCACGGCATAGTCATAGAGAAAGGGTACAACCGGGCCGTATACCTTCCGGAGGTGGCGGTGGAGCAGAAGTGGACTAAGGAGCAGACCCTATCTTCGCTCAGCGAGAAAGCCGGGCTCCGCGGCGACGCCTGGCGTGAGGGCGCGAATTTCAAGATATTCTCCAGCGTGGTATTGTCGGAGGAATGATCATAGAACCCGAGTGAATGGTGAATCGTGAATGGTGGTCCGGATGGCTCTCGGGAAGGCCAGGCTGCGCCGATCCGTAGTCAGGAACGGTTCTGTGTAATAGTCCCCGGCTACAACGAGGGGAAGTGCATCGGTGAGGTGGTGCGCGGGATTCGCGAGCACTGCCCGGATGTCGTGGTGGTGGATGACGGCTCGACGGACAACACGGCGGCCGAGGCGGAAGCGGTCGGGGCCCACGTCTTGAAGCACGAGACGAACCGGGGGAAGGGGATTGCGCTTGAGTCGGGCTTCAGGTACGCGGTCGAGCAGGGATACGCTTTCGTCGTGACTATGGATGCCGACGGACAGCACGATCCCGCCGACGTTTCGGCGCTCGTGGAGGAGTATGCGAGGAGCGGCAAGCCGGTGATCATCGGGAGCCGCATGGACCGTGCCGAGAACATGCCGCTGGTCCGCCGGTTGACGAACAGGTTCATGAGTTGGCTGTTGAGCCGGGAGATGAAGCAGCATGTGCCCGACACGCAGTCGGGCTTCCGGCTCTACCGGGCCGACGTGCTGGGGATGCTGGCTACCGAGTCGCGCGGGTATGCCGCGGAATCGGAATGCCTGCTGCGGCTCGCGGCGAACGGCATCGAGATAGGCTCGGTGCCGATCAGGGTGATCTACGGGAACGAAGAGAGCAGCATCAATCCGTTCAAGGATACCTGCAGGTTTTTCCGGATGCTGGGGAAGTGGCGGCGGGAAAACGGCCGCACGCCGGCGGGGAACAAATGATGGAACTGGCCATAGCGATCCTGAAGCTGGTTCTGATTACACTCGTGCCCGCGCTCGAGCTGCGCGCCTCTATTCCGGTGGGGATATTTGCCATGTCCGACGAGGTATCGTGGACCTTTGTGGTCCTCGTGTGCACCATTGCGAACATCATACTCGGCTGGCTTGTCTTCCTGGTGCTGGGGCCGTTCTTCCGTTTTGTCCGGAAGTGGGGGTGGTTCGACAGGAGAATCTGGCCGATCCTGGAACGGACGCAGCACAAGATCCACCCGTACGTCGAGAAATACGGTGAGATCGGCGTGGCCGTATTCATAGGCATACCGTTGCCCGGCTCGGGCGTCTACACCGGCGCCTTCGGATCCTACCTGCTGGGGGTGGACAGGCGGAAATTCGCCGTTGCGAATGTCCTGGGGGTCCTGATAGCGGCAACCGCGGTGACGTGCCTTTGCCTGCTGATACAGCACGGGGCCGTTGGGCAGGAAAGTTGGCTGGTCAAACTGTTCTTGAAAGAGTATCATTAGCGGCTTAATCAATCTCAACTGCGACAAAAAACAAGATAATTTGAGCACGACCAGATACGGTCAGCAGTGAAGGTGACAGGTCGAAGGTGCAGGTGCAGCGGAAGGCGGAGTCATTACTGAGAATGCGCTTCTTGCATTTACTTTCACTTGTCACCTGCACCGGCGGCCGGTCTTCTTTGGTTGTGGCCACCGGCCGCTTTGTTGCGTACTGCCCGTGTGGCTACAAACAGACCGGTTTTTTGTAATGGGCCCGGCTATGGATAGTCTGAGATGCTGGTCGCTGGTCACTGGTAACCAGGAACCAGCAGCCGTTAACAGGGAGGGTCACGACCATGATTACTGAGAAGGTTGCCTACCTTGCCAACGTACTGACAATTGCCTGCGCGGACGGTCGCCTTACTCGACGGGAGGAAGGTATCCTGCAGATCATCGCCGAGAATATCGGCGCCACCGAAGCCGATGTAGAAGCGGCGAGATCGCGGTTGATGCGTGGGGACTACAGGCTGGTTCCGCTCAAGGTGACGGCCGAACGGCTTCAGAACATCGAGGACATGGTTATGGTGGCCATGGCTGACGGTAGTCTGAGCAGTCACGAGACTACGCCGATAGAGCGTTTCACCGATGCGCTGGGCCTGAATCAGCGCGAGATGGATGCGATAGTGACCAAGGCGCAGCAGCGTCTCAACAACAAGGAACTGCAGGCCGCGCCGCGGCGAACGATCCGGCGAAGGGGACCGGTGCAGTCGCAGGCGCCCAAGCACCATCCGCGCGCTCCCAAGCCGCCGCCGATGCCGCCCAAGCCCCCGGAAGCTCCGCCGGTGCCCACGGCTCCCCCCAAGCCGCCGGCCTACACGCCGTCCGTGCCGCAAGACAGACGTCCCCGCCCCCCGAAACCGACTCGATCGCGCGAGAGAGACCGCTCAAGAGACCGATCGAGAGATCGTTCGAGAGATCGATCGAGGGATCGATCGAGGGAGCGCGGAAAGGGGCGGAGCGAACGGAAGCCGCCGCCGATGCCGCCCAAGCCGCCGCCGGCTCCGCCCACGATGCCGGAACGGTACAGGCAGGCGCCGCCCAAGGCGCCTCAGCCGCCGGCCAGGAAGACGGAGCGGCCGGCCGAGAAGCCGAAGGAGCCGGTTGCGCCGTCCGTGCCTACCAGGGCAGTACGGAAACCTCAGCCGCCTGCCGAGCAGGAAGCGGCGCCACGACCTCCGGCTGAACCGAAGCCCGAACCGGTGAAGCCGGCCAGCGTGAAGGAACGGATGCCGGAGCCGCGTCGCGCCCGACAGGGGGCCGCCTGGACGCCGCCGCCGCAAGGGATCGTGATAACTTTCGCCGGGATAGCCTCGGATGCCCTGCAGCTTGCCTTGCGGGAGCTGGGATCGGCGTCGAATACCGGTGAATACGAGACGACGACCACCCGCTGGTACTACGGAGTGTGGATGCCGGCCGAGCTGCGCCTTGCGGCGCGGTGCGCGCTCGCCGCCGCCGCACTCTCGAACCGCACCGCTTACGTCGACGGCAAGGAAACCGATTGGAACGAGATGTTCGCCTTCTGTCCCTGTGCGCTCGCGCGCGCGGCGTCCGCGAGTCCGGAGGGCTACTGTTTCGGGTGCGACGACGAGTTTCTCAACATATGGGGTTGCAGACAGGCGAAGATGGACTGGTCCGACGGTGCAGGCTGGTTCAGCATGGGATCGTTCCACGGGACCGACGGGTTCACGTTCCACAAGAACGCGATCTGGGAGCGTCTGCAGGCCAACCTGGAGGAAGTGAAGCACTGTCCGTTCCTTGATATGGATCGGGCACGAGAGGCGCTCGACAGCCTTCCGCACCGGATCAAGGCGCGTGGCCGTTGGCGGTTCCGTGAAGCGCAGGGGGACAGCGGGAACGCCCAGACCCGGACGGTGAACGAGAGCATCCAGGGGAGCGTGTTCTCGTACGAGACGCTGGTGGACGGTGTTGCCCCCAATGACGACTACGACGCCATGAGGCTGATCAGCCGGGTGACGAAGGCGGTGGACGGCAAGCCCATCAACGTCGCGGCTGTCCGAAGAAGCATGACAGGGTGGTGAGTCGGGAATTGCGATTGACCCCGGCTTACAGGCCTGTTACCTTCCTGGCCTGTTTCTTGACCCCGTCTGCCGTATCGGGGCGTAGCGCAGTCTGGTAGCGCGTCTGAATGGGGTTCAGAAGGTCCCGGGTTCAAATCCCGGCGCCCCGACCAGTCTTCGTTCAGAGCGTAGCGCAGAACGAGGACGAGCCTGTGCATGGAAAGCGCTCTGAACTACGAGTCGGCACGCCGACCCGGCATGAAGACATTTGCCTTCCCGTTCCGCGTCTGCTAGGATTCCTGCATAGAAGCGGGGAGGTGCGGGTATGAAAACGCTCAGGCATGCAGGATCGATCGCGTTTGTTTTCGGACTGTTTATCATGATTTTCGGGGGATTGCCCTGGGCCGTGGTCGCGGCGGAGGACCCGGCGACGCCGTGGTGGTTGAGGACGGCCGTTTTCTGCTTCGTTGGAGGCATCCTCGTTGTGCTGTTGTCACTGGCGTTCGAGCAGATGACGCCGGAAGCTCCCACACCTGCGGACATGGAAGGGGCCGTGCCGGAAATGCCCGTTGTGAGTACCTCCGAAATCGCCGGCAAGAAGGTCTCGGAGACACTGGGCCTCGTGCAGGGCCACACGGTTTACGCGATCTGGCTGGGCAACGATCTCTCGGCGCTGGTGAGGCTCATCCTGGGTGGTGAGCTGACGGAATACACCGACATGATGGGCAGCGCCCGGGCGCTTGCCTGCCGGAGGATGGCCGAGAAGGCTCGTGAGCTTGGCGCCGATGCCGTGGTTAACGTGCGCTATATGACCACGAGCGTCGTCGGCAGCGCCGCTGAGCTGTTGGTCTACGGAACGGCGGTGAAGCTCGGAAAGGCCCGCGCGTCGCGGGCGTCGAAGGATACACCGAAGAGCTCTTGAGAAAATGCAGGGCAAGGACACCAACAGCGGCCCGGCAGGGCCGCGCGGCAGGTGGTTCGACCCCATGCGGCTGCTGATCGCCGCAGCTGTGCTCGCCACCGTTGTCGTCTTCCTTCGGAACCTCCTGGGCGTGGTCGGTGGTCGCGAAGACGATCGTCCACCGGAGCCGCCTCCCGGAACCAATGCAATGGTCACGGAGTGCAAGGGACTGGTCCGCATCACGCCGGCGGAGGCGGACAGGTCGGGCGCCGTCAATGTCGGGCGGCTCCTCGACGTGGGGGATGTGCTTCAGGTGACGCCCAACGCCAGGGCCACAATCAGGTTCGGTGACGGTGACGAAGTCCGGCTCTTCGGCAATGCCAGGCTGACGATTCTCGGGGGTAGTCCCGGCAACCGGGTCCGGCTGGAGCAGGGCACCGTGTTCGTCCGCGCGCTGGCCGCTGACGGCGGAAGCGACCTGGTGATGGTTACCGACATAGCAACGGTGACGGCCGCCACGGCCAGGTATCTCGCACGCGCGGATGCGGAAAGGACTACCCTGGGCGTGGGCGAAGGGGAGATAACCGTGGCGCGAGCGCCCGACGGAGCGGCGGTCGCCGTGAAGGCGGGACACAACGCGGTGGTGGGCGGCGGAGGCAACTTCCGAACGGCGAAGGGCTGCTTCTGCGCGGCGCTGGGCCAGGCGATGAACCACGAGATGGCGGAGTTGAACGAACCGGGGAAGGCCCGGCGCGCCGGGCAGGTGCGGGTGCCGCGATATCGCGGCAGGCTCCCCTCGATCCAGCGCAGGGTGGGAGAAGCGCCCTCGACGCGGCGCAACTACACTGTGAGGGCCGGGCAGTGACCCTCGCGTCCGTTCGGTTTTGGGTGGCGGTGGTGCTCTTGCTGGACGCCGGCGTGGGGTTGCTCCTTAGGGATCGCGCCCAGCCGATGATGGGATCCATCAACATCACCCGTCTCGCAACCATCGAAATCATCGTTGCCTGCACGCTGATCATCATCCATTATTGGGTCTGCTAACGCGGAAAGGACTATGATGATCAGGTTTCCAAGAACGAAGATAGGTGATGTGCCGGTGTCCCGGCTCGTGGTCGGAACGAACTGGTTCCTTGGCTATACCCATTGTACGAAAGGAAAGAGCAGGTCGGTCGAGCGCCTGGTGACGAATCCGAAGTCGATTGCGGACATAATCGAGGTTTTCTTCAAGGCGGGTGTCGACAGCATCTACTGTCCGCACACCAGGACGTGCATACCGGAAGCGATTGAGGAGGCCGAGCAGCGTACGGGTGTGAAGGCGGTGGTGATATCCACGCCGAGCTTCACGGTGACGCGCGAGACGGCGGCAAAGGGGTTCGACTTGGGCGAGTGCGAACGGGTTCTGGACGAGGAGGTGGCCAAGGGCGCGGCAATTTGCATGCCGCACCAATGCGTCACCGACAGGATGGTGGACAAGTGCACCCGCGAGATACGGCAGATGGACGTGCTGTGCAGAATGATCCGGGAGCGCGGTATGGTGCCGGGTCTCAGCACCCACATGCCGGAGACGATCATATATGCGGACGAGACTGGACTGGACGTGGAAACCTACTGCCAGCCCTTCAATCTTATGGGTTTTCTAATGCAAGCCGAGGTGGACTGGCTGGCGCGGACGATTCACGAGGCAAGAAAGCCGGTGATAACGATCAAGAGCATGGCCGCCGGACAGGTGAGGCCGCTGCAGGCGTTGACGTTCTCGTGGAACGCGATCAGGGAGCAGGACATGATCACGGTCGGCACTATGGCTCCCGAGGAGGCCGAGGAACTGATCGATCTCTCGCTGGAAATACTGGAGGGAAGGCCGTTCTCGGCGGAGCTGCAGAAGACGCGATCGAAAGCAACGATGGTGAAAGATGGATAGCCTTCGCGAATCCTGATCGCGCGCTCCGGTCCGCCGGTCGGGGCGGAGGGGGGCTGGATGGCTCCGCCGCGGGCCGTGGTTGCGGAGTGCGGCCGGGATCGGCGAGCAAGAGCAGCTATGAATGAAAAAGCAAAAAACATACTGGGTTGGCTCGGCATCGCCGCCGTTGTGCTCGCGTGTGTGTGTGGGATGTTCGGCAAGAAGATCCTGGTAGCGATGAAATACGCCGGCACGAAGATGGCCTACGAGGTCCGCGCGGATGCGAAGTCCAAGGCAGCCGTCAACTCGCGAATGCGGAAGTCGATGCTGTGGAAGGCGTATTTCGCGAGCGTCGACAGCGGCGACTCGGACAGTGCTATCGTATACATCACGGTCAGGACGGAGCGTAAGCTATTCGGCCCGCCGATTAACGAGCCGAACCGCTACAACAGCAACGGGCACGTGGCGGCATGGCTCACCGTTACGGAGCGGGGAAGGGCGCAACCTGTCTACAAGCGGGAGATCCAGTACAAGCTGCCGGCCGCTTTCACGTTCACGGCGCAATCGACCGGCAACGGACAGGAAGACGTGTTTCTGGACACGGAGCGGAGTGCACGCAACGAGATAACGGCTTACCTCGAGGTGGCGGCCATGCGGGCGATGGCTCTTCGGCCGGACAAGGCCGAGTCGTATTGTCCGGCCCTGGTCAGCGCGTTGGATGATAACCAGCTCGTGATTTCGAGAACCGCGGCGGACGTGCTGTGCGGTTTCGGGGCCGCCGCCCGGAGCGTCAAGCCGGAGATTGAGAAGATCGCTGCAAAGAAGATGGGCACCGGGAGAATCCAGGCCAAACGGGTCCTCGTCAACATGCCGAAGTAGGGCAGGCCTGTAGCGCGGCGCTCTGCGCCGCGCAGCTTGACAGGCTCTGCGTAGCGCGGTCTTCCAAGGCCGCGCATCGTGGACCAAGATGAACGGCGTTGGAACGCCGTTTTACGAAGGGAGCAGAGAGGGCTACAATGCGGAAAGTTGCTTTGATAACGGGCGTCACCGGGCAGGACGGATCATACCTTGCCGAGTTCCTGTTGGAGAAGGGGTATGACGTCCACGGGGTTGTCAGGAGGACGTCACAGTTCAACCGCGGGTTCATCGAAGGGACGCGCGCCGATGCCGTAGCCGCGGGGCAAGTATTTGACCTGCATTACGGCAACATGGGCGACTCGAGCAGCCTGCACAGGATTGTATCGATAGCCCAGCCGACCGAGATATACAACCTCGCCGCGCAGAGCCACGTGCGGGTGTCGTTCGATGAGCCGGAATACGCGGCGGACATAGACGGCGTCGGCGTGTTGCGGCTGCTCGAGGGAATAAGGCAGACGGGTATCAAGTGCCGGTTCTACCAGGCATCGACGTCGGAGCTCTACGGCAAGGTAGTGGAGACGCCTCAGACGGAGGAGACCCCGTTCTACCCCCGTTCACCCTACGGCGTGGCGAAGCTCTACGGCTTCTGGATCGTGAAGAACTACCGTGAGGCCTACGGCATGCACGCGAGCAACGGCATACTGTTCAACCACGAATCGCCCCGCAGGGGGGAGAACTTCGTGACCCGGAAGATAACCTACTCGCTTGCGCGGATAAGGGCGGGGCTGCAGGAGGTACTACGCCTCGGGAACCTGGACGCGAAGCGCGACTGGGGATTCGCGAGGGACTACGTGGAGGCGATGTGGCTGGTTCTCCAGCAGGACGAGCCGGATGACTACGTGGTGGCCACCGGCGAAACGCACACGGTTCGCGAGTTCGTGGAACGTGCGGCGGCTATCGCCGGTTTCGACATCGAGTGGGCGGGCGAGGGAGTTGACGAAACCGGGAGGGACCGCAAGACGGGTCGAACCGTTGTGGCCATAGACCCGAAGTACTTCAGGGCGGCGGAGGTGGACCTGCTACTGGGCGACCCGGTGAAGGCCCGGAAGGTTCTGGGCTGGGAGCCGCGGGTCTCGTTCGACGAGCTGGTCGAGCTGATGATGAAAGCGGACCTGGAGCGGGTATACGGGTAACCACAAAGACGCCGGCCCTCCGTCGTTACTACAGATCGGGACGGGCGGCTCCGGTTACGGGCTACGCCATCCGTTCCTTGATCGTCTCGATAAGGAGTTCGTTTCTCACCGGCTTGTGCAGGATGCAGTGCTCGGGGTTCGCCTCCACTATTCCCTTTAGCGTGGCGGATGGGAAGAAACCGGAGCAGAACACCATCCTTGGCATTTGCCACTTGCTCACGGAGCACTGGAGCTCGATCTGGTTGTATGCCTCCAGGCCGTTCATGACGGGCAGGTATATGTCCATCAACACTATGCCCTGGTGTGCGGCACGGAACACCTCGACCGCTTCCGTTCCGTCCGTCGCGATGTCTATTTTCAAGTCCGGCAGGGCGCCGGAAATGATGGCCTGGAAGGTTTGGCGGACCGCAGCATCGTCGTCGACAATCAGCAGGCGCTGCGAATCGCACGGCTTCAATGGTGCCGTCTTCTTCGCGTTCTTCTTCGATGGCGGCATGGTGACCTCCTGTTGAATTGCGACATTCTAACAGAAAGGCGCTTCCTTGACAAGGGCAAGAAACGTCCCTCGTAGCGCGGTCTTCCCGCCATCGCCGAAAGGCTACGGCGAGGCAAGCCAAGGCCGCGCAGTGTCACCGAGTACTGAACGGCGTTGGAACGCCGTTCTACGTAGCGCGGTCTTCCAAGGCCGCGCATCGTGGACCGGGATGAATGCCGTTCTACGCGTGGGACTGGTTGGTGAACGCCTCCACCAGCGCCACGGCGTTCTCGGTGGGTGTTTCGGGCTGCAGCGGCTTTGCCGGGGCGAGGATGTAGCCGCCGCCCTTGCCCATCTCCGTGCAGAGCCTTGTGACTTCCGCGGATATCTCGTCCGGAGTGCCGCGAGGGATGGTGCTCTGGCTGCCCAGGCAGCCCCAGAAGGTTATCTTGTCGCCCCACTTCTTCTTGAGGTCGTAAGGGTTCATTCCGGCGGCTTCGGGCTGCACGCTTTCCAGCACGTCGAGCCCGATTTCTACTATGTCGGGCATGATCTCGGCCACGGAGCCGCACGAGTGGCTCATGGCGACCTTGCCGGCGGCGTGGACGGCCTCGTAGATGCAGGCCCACCTCGGCTTGATGAACTTGCGCCAGCGCTCGGGGCCGAGTATGACACCGCGCTGGTCGCCCCAGTCGTCGCCGAACAGGATTCCGTCTATCGGCAGGTCCACCGTATACTCGACGAATGCGAGGTAGAGCTCCGTCAGCCGGTCCAGCATCTCCTCGTAGAAATCGGGCTCGGCGATGGCGTCCATCAGCGCGTTCTCGAAGCCGCGAAGGTTCCAGCTTCGTTCGAACAGGCCCCATCCGAGGCTGCCCACGAGGAAGCTGTCCTTCCGTCCCTCGCAGGTCTCGAACGCGCTGCTCTTCGATTCGGGCCGGAGGAAGTCCGCGGGGCTCGGGAATTCGTAGTCGTCGAACGACGGTTCGGACAGGGGCGGCGTCTCGAGATGCCAGGGACGCCGGTCCATCCGCCATTTGCCGCCGTACCCGTCCATGGCGAAGACGTCGTCGATAGGCGTAAGCGGATTCGTTTCGACGGCGGAAACGCGCACCATATACGGCGTAAGCCTGTTCTGCCAGTCCGGGTCTCCGTAATAGTCGGCCACGCGCTGCCCGACTTCCTGTTCCAGGGCGAGGGTGTATGGAACGGGACGGACTTCCTCGTGGCGGATCTGGGCAAGGACGGCTTCTTTCGGTGTCATGATGCGAAGGATACTACTCGTCCTCGTCGTCGAAGAGAAGCCTGGATTCAACGGAAGATTTCGGGAGGATTGAGAGCGGGGCGCGCAGGGGCGGCGATACGTTGCCGGCCTTGTCGTGCGCCCTTATTTCCGCCCAGCCCTCGAGATCGAGCGCCCGGGCGTGCACTTCCTCCTCCAGCGCGTCCGGTCCTGTCCACGAGAAGCCTTTGATGCCGCTGGCGTCGTAGGCGTCGAGGAGGGGCGACGGTGGGTTGGGCAGGGCGGCGTAGATGTAAAGGTTCTGGAGATGGAACGTTTTCTCCGTGGCGAAGCCGTCGCACACGAACGCCAGCTTCGTAACGCGCATCTTCCTGAACTCCCGGTCGTAGGCGGTTTTCTCCAGCAGTGACGCGAGGTCTATGGTTATGTTCTCCCAGGCGTTGTCGCGCCATTCTATCCTGTTCGGGAGAGGCACGATGCCGGGCCCTTTTGGCTTGCCGAGGAGGGGGATGACCCGCGGCCCGACGCGCGTCTGCGCCAGAAGCGATATCGAGGCCTTCGCGTTTTTCGGTATGCTCGGGATGCGCATTCTGAAAGAAAGGTACGGGTGCGCCGCCAGGTCCCATTTCCGGCCGCGTATCGTGTATATCACCGAGGGGATATGCCTGGGTGGCTCCATGCCGCGCGCGACCGGTACCCGTGGGTGGATGGGGCACGTGAGATAGGGCTCGCCGTTCTTGTCGCGCACGATCTCCCCCGCGTTGTGCCCCTTCACGGCGATCTCGCGCGGGGGTTTGTTCCGGCCCTGGAGCACCGATGCGAGGAGGACGTTCCTCTTGTACCTGGGCGGTACTATGTTGGGCGGGTTCTTGTCGCTCTTGTAATCGATCCGCACGGGGACCGAGACATCGCGCGTCACGTTGCCGGCGCCGTCGCGTATCTTGGCCACCACGATGTTCGCCCGGTCGCCGTCATTCATCCTGTCGAGGCGCTTGCGGAACACGTATGGCCAGTTGAGGGAAAGCCTGATGTCGTGTCCGTGCGAGCTCATCGTTCCGTAGAGCGGCCCGAAGTCCATGCGTATGGGGTCATCGTTCCACCTTATCTCGAGATCATCGAGAACCGGCGGCGCCCCGCCCTCCGTCAGGAAGAGAACGTTGAGCACACTGTGGTTGGCTATCAGGTTGCGGCTCTTCACGATGAACCGGAACACCTCCATGGGCTTGGTGTCCAGCAGGAACGGGATATCGGTAACCGACGACTCGCTGCCGCTGCCGGATGTGGCTTTGAGAAGGAGGTGGTGCACGCCGTCGCGGAGCCCGCCCAGGGACGGCGTCGCGGGCTCGCCGTTGGCGACCTGCACCCACTCTATCCCGCGCGCCTCGGCCATGCCAAGCTCGTGGAATGACTTCGGGCCCGCCAGGACCGCCATCGATACCGAGAGGATCCCGTCGAAAGCGAAGTAACGCGGGGTGAACTTCATCTGCTCCGCCCTCGCTATCGCGGGTCCGAACACCACGTCGTCGATGTGCCAGCGGCTGTACCTGCCGGTCTGATCCCATTTGTGGGCAGACCCTATCACCGCTTCGCGTACCGCGAGGCGGCGGAGATCGATGGCAGACTCCTTCATCGCGTCGGTGACTATGCCGTGCCAGGTGCGCCACTGCCAGTCGTGGAGCAGGGGCGCAGAATGGCGGACCGGTGCTCCATACTTCTCGCTGATGCGCACGACGCTCTCATCCGGCAGTGTCAGACTCACCTTCGCCAGCGGCCTGGCCCTGTAGCGGAACTGGAGCACCGGCAGCTGCGCCAGCGGCCGCGTCAGGCTGAGCGTGGTGCGCAGCCGTGTCGAGTCCTCCGTGTTTCGGACCTCCAGGTAGTCGCCCTGCGTCCTGTCGGCACGACGCACAAGTGCGGACCTGCCGTTCAGCGAAACCCAGGAGGAGCCGTTGACCGCCTCGAAGTTCTCGAACAGCGCGGGCAGTTCGTCCAGCCCCAGGAGTACCGGGACGCTCCGGAACGGATGCGCCTTCCGCTGCAGGCTGAAATCGAAAACACCGTCGCCGGCGTCCACCTGCACCGGCATGCTTCCGTCGCGTGGAGTGACGAGCTCGGGTGAGCGGGGCAGGAATGCGACGTGTCGGTCCTTGCCTTCCGCAGTCAGCGTGGCGCGGCTCTTGCCTATCGTCACCTTCGCCGTCGCGAGCCTGCGGTCCGTGTAGGGCGATTCCGAGCGGAGGACGACCGCGTCGGGATACGCCTTGCTCCACTCGCAGGATACGCGCAGCGGAGGCGGATCATACGGTATGGCGGCCAGGCCGCCGACGGCGTAGGCGTCGCCGGGCGCATTGCCGTGGAGGCCCTGCAGCACATAGCTTGGCTGCAGGTTGCCGAAGCCTTCGAGCTTAACGAGCAGGTTCGGGTTGGAGAGATGCTTCCGGAACCGCTCCACGGGAATATTCACGGTGACCCGGGTCCATTCACCCGCCCGGTGCCAGTCCTCGCCGCAGCCGGCGGCGGGCGGCACGGGCGTGGCGCCCGCGAGCTCCGAGGGGCCCCGCGAGAAATCGGTCCCCGAAAGGCGATGGAAGAAGCGCTTCAGCGGTTCAAACGTGCCTTCCGCGTCCGTGCGTCCGACGGAGTAGTGGAAGTTGAACCGTGCGCCGGGCGTACGCTTTACCAGGAAAGTCCATCCGGCGATTTTCGAGAGCGGAACCGGCGGCTCATCACACAGCGCAAACATCCGGCCGGAGCCGATCGTGTTTCTCAGTACGAAACAGGGCTTGTCGGGCGGTCCGTCGTGCCATGTAAGTGTGGCGCACCCGATTGGATCGTCCACGCTCCAGCGTTGCCGGCGTGGACGAGGTTTTGCGGCGGGCGGGGGCGTCACAACGCGCGAGTGGGCAAAGGCGAACGGCTCGATTTCCTCCGCGGATATCTTCATGCGCGCGATGACCATCGAGTTCATGAACGTCCAGAGCCCGACATGTCCGGCCGGGATAGCGGAATCGTCGGTCGTTGCGAACACAAGCTGGTTGTCGAAGTGGTACTCCAGCCTGTTGCCGATGCGCCTGAACTTGATGTAGTACCATGCGCCGTGGACATCGCGTCCCTTCTTGATGAGGGGATCCACGTTGATCCGCTTGTTGCCGTCACGGTAGCGCGGCACCAGGTAGGCGTCGGATTTGTCCAGGAGCTTCCCGTTCCTGTAGAACTTTGTCAGCTCCTGGGAATGGTCGAAATCCCAGCCCGTGCATGTCACGGTATAGCCGCGGCTCGGGCTTGTGGTGTCGGCCATCGCGGTGGTATTCAGGTCGCCGCATCGATCGTACCAGCCATGCCTTATGCCCGCGTAAAGCTCGATGCAGAAATCGCCGTGGAACAGGTATTTGCTCCACAGCGCGGCAAGGTTATCTTCGGATTCACCGTTCATGTGTGTCCAGCGCGGGTCGCACTGGAACCGGTTGACGACCTGCCAGTGTCCGCCGTTGATGATCCACTCGTGCGGCGCCTGCGTGAACAGGTAGTCCTTTACCCTGTACCTTGTCACGCGGCTTCGGGTGAGCGACGCCGTACGGAAGCCGCCGATTCTGATGCGGCGGCCGGCCGGCGGCTCGCGCAGCCTGCACTTGACCAGGGGTGTTCCCGTTACCGGCATCTCTTCGACCAGGCGTGCCGGTGAGACCCATATCCAGTAATCTTCGCAGTGTACGACGTATCCCCACGCCTGGTCCGCATCCCCCCGCTTGGGCAGCAGGGCGGAACCCAGGACTTTTGCGGTGTCCGCCGCCTCGTCCTGCTTGCCCGGCTGTCCGGATGACTTCACCGTGAGGCGGTCGCCGTTGACGGAAACGACGAGGCTGCCGTCGGTCCGGCCCTCCTCCACTCCGAGATGGATTTCGGAATTCTGTACCGCCGGCATGAAGAGGGAGAACGCGCCGAAGAAGTCGCTCTTGTGCCATACGAGGCGGTTCTCATCCTCGTACCATTCCCCTTCGGGCGAGGACCAGTGCCGCATGTAGGGGTCTTCGGTGAAGCGCTGTTTTTCGCTGAACGTGTTGCAGTACACGTTCTTGCGCGTGGCGGAGTAGCGTGCCCCGGCGATATGGACCGCGCTCTTGGCCGCGATGTACACGCCGGCGGCGCCGCCGGTGGCGGCTGCCCGTGGTCCGTGATGCACGAGCACCAGGCGTCCATCGCGGTACATCCGCAGCTCACCCGCAACAGTCGGGTCCACGCTCAGTTCCATTGAGCGCGGGCGGGCGGCCCGGGGGTAGGAGGATTCGCAGAGCGTCGTGACGCCCTGTCGGTCGACCAGTTCGAGCCGGCATATCTCCCCGCCGGTTTGTCGCTCCACGACGAAACGCCGGTACGGTTCCTCGGGACCGCGGAAGTCGAGCACAATGCCCGCGGCGAAGGTGTCGTTCTGTGGCTCGAGCCGCGCGGAAAAGACCTGTCCTGCACGGTTGGTCGATCCGAGGACAAGTAGCTGCTCCGTTGCCGATGGGCGGGGCGTGAGCTTCCCGGGCTTTGCTCGCGGAGCAAAGCAGGGGGTGTTCTTCGCGTTAAAGAACGAGCCCTGCTCGTACAGCGTGTGGGTACGGAAGGCGGACGCGCCCTCCAGTTCCATGTCCGGATGAGACATGACGGATACGTCATCGAATAGCACGTTCTTCCGGCTGTTCGCGTAGAGGCCGAACTGGCCGCCGGGCGGCAGGTCCATGGGGATGTCGATGACCTTTATCTCGTCGAGGTAGCATCGAATCCTGTCTTCGGCCGCTATCACACGCGGCATTACCCATTGCCCCGAGACAATCACGGTATCGACTGCGGCGAGGACGCGCCTGCCGAGCTGATGACCCATCTTCTCCGTCCAGCGCATAAACCCGTTCTTCATGCTTGCCGGCGTTGCCGGATCGATATCGGGTGAAACCCGCCAGAGCCTGAGGCGGGCCCGCGGGTCCTGGAGCGACTTCTTCCTTATCGTAAAGGCGAAGTAGTCGTCGGTATCGCTGAGGTAGAAGACGAGCCCCATTTCGCCTGGCCACACCTGGACCGATGCCTGCATGACATATCGGTCGTAGAACGGATAGCCGGCCACGATCACCGCGTTGCTCCCTTTGCCGCCGAGGTTGTAGAAGTTCGGGCTGAACTCGGTCATTACCTGGCCGGGCTTCAGTTTCTTGACACGCCCCTGCCAGCTTCCCTGGAAGGCGGCGTGGAGCGACCATGATCCCGAGACGGGCTCCCACGGAGCCAGAGGGTTATCTCCCTTCGGGGGCGACAGGAAGTCGTCACGGAAACGGATCGG
>Ga0272442_10001266_pt1 | contig 38686 bp, 38 predicted proteins | sample SSMForm2O_FD_200262 | JGI IMG/M metagenome (GOLD analysis project Ga0272442, IMG submission 200262) | Marine sediment archaeal communities from Little Sippewissett salt marsh, Falmouth, MA, United States - SSM-Form-2O | ecosystem: Environmental > Aquatic > Marine > Wetlands > Sediment ... | reverse complement strand
ACTCTTTTGCAGAATGGAAGCTTAGAGAGAAACTCAAAGAAACGGGAGAGACTGTGCCTAACCAGCTAAATAAACCTACACAGCGACCGACTATGCGATGGATATTCGAGACGTTCATGGGAGTGATTCAATCGGTTGTCACCGATCGAGGAAAGATAATCAAAGTCGTAGTTAACCTAAGTCCATCGCAGACTACAGTTCTGAGATTGTTGGGCCGAGAATGCGAAAATTACTACGGGCTGAACTAAAGGCGCGGAATGTGGGATTCATATGGAATCAAACCGCGACCGCCTAATGCGGTTTGATACCACCCTTATTTTGGTTCTTTTTCTTCCTCATCAGAAACCTTCATCACCCCCCGTCTCCCACCTGAAACTGTGAACTGCGACGTTCTGGTGGTGGGAGCCTCCCCCTCGGGGATCGCCGCCGCCACATCTTCTGCGAAGGCGGGGGCCGAGGTGATCCTGCTGGACAAAGAGATGGGCGGCAAGTTCGACCACCCGGCAAACACCTTCTTCGACGGGATGTTCTCCCGGGCAGGCCTTTCGGTCGAGCGGGAGTACGTCCTCCACGACCTCGAAGGGATGCACATAATCTCGCCCGGCGGATGCGTCCTCGAGATCCCGGCTCCGGGGAGGTTCATCGACCGATCGAGGTTCGATGCGCTTTACATCGAACGGGCCGAGAGGGCCGGAGCCGAGCTCCTTCGAGGCGAGGCGAGGAGCGCTCCCCTTTTGGGCTCCGGTCGGCGGGTCGAGACCGACGACGGCGAGATCGAGGCGAAGGTTGTGATCGACGCCTCCGGGGTCGATGGGATGATCGCGAGAAAAGAGGGGCTCAGCCCCCTGAAGCATCCCGAGGACGTCGCCTGGGCCGCCGAGGCGGTCGTCGAGCTTCCGGGCCTGGGGGAGGAGAAACGTTTCGAGTACTTCGTCGGCTCGATCTCGCCGGGCTGGAAGGCGACCTTCTCTCCCGGCGGCGGGGATATGGCGACCCTGGGTGTCTTCGTCCGGGGGCACGGCCGGGACGTCCGCCCCTTCCTGGACCGGTTCGTCGAGATGTTCAAGAAATACAAGTCCGCCGACTACGACGTCCGGGAGATGAAGATCGTCTCCATTAACCGGGGCGGGGACGCGATTGCGACGCTTCCGGGCGAGACCGTCTCCGATTCGCTCATGGCGACGGGGGCGGCGGCGGGGATGAGCGGGATGGCCTACGCCATCCGGGCTGGCGGCATAGCCGGAGAGGTCGCCGCCCGGGCAACCGCGTCGGGGGACGTTTCGAAAGGGGCCCTCTCGCCCTACGTCCGCCAGTGGCGCCGGGAGTTTGGCCTGGAGTACCGGATGGGCCGGGCGTCTCTCTTGACCCTCGGCAAAATGAAGGATGAAGAGATAGACCAGTTGGCCGCGGGCCTGGCGAAAAGAGACCTCGACCTTTCGGGCTCGTTCTTCAGGAAGGGGCTATCTGCGGGGATCGCCCTGGCAAGGGCCCGGCCCCGGACGATTCCTGCCCTGGTCCGGAGCTTCGCCGAGGGCTGAAGCTCAGTCTCTCAGGCCACCTCGACGTTGCTGCTCTCCTCCCGAGCACCGCCGTCCTCGGGTAGCTTGATCTCGCCGTAGGTCGCCTCGTACCTCTTCAGGTTCGCGGATAATGCCCGCAGCAGCCTCTTCGCGTGCTGGGGGGTTATGGTCACTATCGCCCTGCCTTGAGCGAGGTTAGTCTCGGGGATCTTGTGCAGAAAGGTCAGGGTGACCTCGTCGTCGGCATGGCTGATCTTGATCAGGTTCGCGTAGACCGGCTCCAGGCTCTCGGGTATCCTGACGCCCAGCTGCTGGGTCCTCTTCTTCTCCGTCAAATCATTTTCACCATGAGGTCGTTGGGTGAGGGTGGTCTTATTCCTTTGCCCAGCGGGAAAGGAAAATCCTTTAACCGCCGACGCAACTCTCACCTCCATGATAGAGCTGAGGAGTGACCCTTACGTCTTGAAGTCCAGGACCGTCCAGGAGACCGAGCTGGACTTCAGGCTCAACCTTAATCTCTCCTGGTGCCGCGGCGTCCTCTTCAACGTGGTGGCACAGAAAAATTCCGTCGCCATCGTCGAGTACGACGCCATCCTCTGGACCGATGAAGCTCTGATGTTCATAGAGTACAAGGACTCGGTCGCCGCCTACAAGAACCTCTCCACCCGCAGGATCCAGCAGATCGGAAGCTTCGCCAAGAACATCGCGGCAGGCCTTGGCTACAAGGCCTACACCTTCGTGGTGGTCGTGAACGGGTTGACGGAGCAGACGACCCGAGGCGGTGCCGTCGTCATACCCCTCTTTTTGCTCGGAAGCTACGAGCCCTCCTTCAGCTCCGCCATAACGGAGCTGGAGATGATCGAAAAATTGATCGAGAAGTACACTAAAGGCGGAAACTCCGAGGTCGCTGGAGACTTTGAGAAGCTGAAGACGATCATCGAGACGGGGTTATCTTGAGGAGAAGGGGAACGGCGACGGCCCTCGGCGCGGCCACGGTGCTGAACGCCGTCGCCAACTGGAAGGGCTCGGCCTTCGGGGTGGACCTGAAGACCTCCGCCGAGGTGGTGCTGGACGACTCCCCACGGGTCAAGGGGGACGTTCCGGGCATAGATGACCGGCTGATCGTTCGATCCGTGGAGCTGGTTCTCCAGAGGTTCGGCGTTGCGGTCGGAGGCGTCGTCAGGACAAAAAGCGATATACCCCTTGCCCGAGGCCTCAAAAGCAGCAGCTCCGCCGCCAACGCCGCGGTCCTGGCGACCCTCGACGCCCTCGACGAGGAGCTCGACCCCCTGGAGGCGACGAGGATCGGAGTGGCGGCGGCAAAAGACGCTGGGGTCACCATCACCGGAGCCTTCGACGATGCCTCAGCATCGATGCTGGGGGGCTATGTGGTGACCGATAACAGGGAGATGAAACTGCTCAAAAGAGAGGAGCTGGAATCAGAGGTCCTGCTCCTAGTCCCGGAGGAGAAGTTGTTCTCCAAGGACACCGACGTCGGAAGGTCGCGGCTTCTCGCGCCGATCGCTGACCTGATCTTAGATCTCGCCCTCGCCGGCGACTATGCCAGGGCCATGACCATCAACGGCCTCGTCTACTGCAGCGCCCTCCGCCTCTCTTCTGACCCCATATTTGCGGCCCTCAATTCTGGTGCCAGGGGTGCGAGCCTCTCGGGGACGGGCCCCGCCTACGCTGCTCTGGTGGATGACGAAAATATCGGCGAGGTAGAATCGGCGTGGCTCGAATTCGGCGGAAGGGTGATAAGGACGAAGGTTAACAACGTGGGCTCATCCAAAAAATCGAGGTGGCGATGAATGAGCCTGGAAGATCTTCGCGCAGATGTTCAGAGAGTTGACCAAGAGATAATAAGGCTGATAGACGAACGGGTGAGGCTTGCGGAAGATATCTTCGAGGTCAAGAAGGCCCTGGGGGTCAGGATAGAGGACCCGAATCAGGAGAAGCTGGTGATGAAGAGGGCTCTGGACATGGCCACGGAGCTGGGTCTTGACGCCGGCGCGACAAAAGAGATCTTCGCGACCCTGATCAGGATGAGCATCGAAAAGCAGCACGAGCTTCAGGGGGAGAACAACCTCCCCTAGATCGACCAGAAAGCACGACCTTTGAGGTTGGGAAGCCATGACCGAAATTGCCGTAATATCCGGATCCAAATCGGACAAGCCTGTGGTGGATAAGGTCCTCCGGGTTCTCGCTGAGAAGGGGGTCGACCACGAGGAACGGGTCCTCTCGGCTCACAGAAACCCCGATGAGTTGGAGCGATACATCAAGGAGACCGACGCGAAGATCTTCATAGCCGTGGCCGGCCTCTCCGCCGCCCTCCCCGGCTTTATCGCCTCCCGGACCGAGAGGCCGGTGATAGGCGTCCCGGTGAGCGCAAAGCTTGGGGGCTTGGACGCCCTCCTGGCCATCGCCCAGATGCCTCCGGGGGTTCCCGTAGCCTGTGTGGGGATCGACTCCGGCGAGAACGCCGCCCTCCTGGCTTTGAGGATGCTGTTAGCGAAAAGATAGTTTTTTATACGGACGAGGGATAGCTCCAGAGGGCGGGATTGGATGTACAGGAAGATTCTGATCGCCACAGACGGCTCCGAAAGATCAATAAAGTCCAGCAGGCACGGCATAAAGCTCGCGAAGTCCCTCGGGTCTGACGTTCTGGTCATCTACGTCATAAACGAGATGGCGATATCGAGTGTTATCGCCACCCTGATCCGAAAGGGTTCCTCCGAAGAGGACCTCAGAAAGACCCTCAAGGCCTCCGCCGAAAAGATCGTGATGGAGGTCTGTAAGATGGGAGAGGCCTCCGGGGTCCGGGTGGAGTCCTTGATCCGGGAGGGTGACCCAGCGTCCAGGATCCTCGATGTGGCGAGGATCGAGGGCGTCGACCTGATCCTGATGGGAAGCCACGGCGAAGGCGGTATCACAAAGAGGCTGATCGGCAGCGTGGCCCAGAAGGTCCTGAACTGGTCTGATACCCCAGTGATGATAGTGAGATGACGAGGTTTGTCCCAGCGCTCGATATATGCCCTATATAAGGCTTCTAGATGCCGGTATCGGAAAGATACCTATTTATATCAAAGGCGTAATGGATAAACTCAAAAGGCGCAGAAGGTTGTAGGGAGATTTGAGAGGTGTGATAAAATGTACGATCGGATTTTAGTTGCTACAGACGGCTCCGCAAAGTCAAAGGTCGCGGTACAGCATGGCGTAGACCTGGCGAAGGCGGTCGGCGCGAAGGTGCTCGGAGTTTACGTTGTGAACGAAGTAGTTGTGGCCAGCGCCGTGAGGCAGCTGGGCGCCGACAAGAAGGAGATTGAAGCCAAGCTTCAGGCTGGTGGAGAAAAAGCGGTGGCCGAGATCAAGAAGATGGCAGATGAAGCTGGCGTGGCCGTTGAGACGATGGTCAAGTCCGGAGCGCCCGCCAACATGATCGTCGATCTCGCCAGGACCGAAGGAGTCGATCTGATCGTTATGGGAAGCCACGGTGAGAGCGGCGTCACAAAGCTCCTCATCGGGAGCGTCGTACAGAAGGTCCTCTACTGGGCAACCTGCCCCGTCCTCGTAGTGAGATGATCAAGATGGCAGTAGAGATGATTTCCTCAGGGATCGCCTATCCCGCCTTTGCGGTGACTTTTATAGTCGGCACGCTCCTCGCCTACACGGTCATAAGCCTGATAGGCGGCAGCTAGGTCGAAAGATCTCGCGTCCTCCCGGAGAGGAGGACGTTCTCGTCTCTCTTTTTGAGGTCGTTTTCAGAGAAGGCCTTTCTTTTCGAGAGGTTCCACTCGTCTATCGAGTCTATTCGTCGACCTCGATCAAATTGCGTCATCACAAAAATATTTCAGGATGGAAGGTTTATCAAACCGAGATTTAAAAAATAGATCAGCCCCCCTATCCTTGAGGAAGGCCGCTTGAATCACTCTTTCTTGAAGTATCTCGGCGCGGTCTCCAGGGCTCTTGCGATCAGCTCCGCGCAGGCCTCGAGGTCTTTGATGCTCAGAACCTCGACGGGAGAGTGGATGTACCGCGTGGCGACGCTGATCAGGCCGGTGTTAATCCCCTCTCTCGTCAGCTGGATGGCGGTGGCGTCGGTGGTCCCGCCTCCGGAGACGTCCATCTGGACCTCGATCTCGAACTCCCGGGCAGTCTCGGCCAGCCAGTCCACCACCTTCTCTGATGCGATGAGCCCCCGGCCCGAGGCGTCTGCGATGGTGATGACGGGCCCTTTTCCTATCTCTAGATTCGAGTCCTTCTTCTCGATGCCGGGATGGTCTCCGGGTATGGTGACGTCCGTGGCCAGAGCGACGTCGGGACGAAGCTCAAAGGCGCTCGTCCTCGCCCCCTTCAGCCCCACCTCTTCCTGGACCGTCCCCACGGCGTAGATCGTGGACTTCGCCTTCGTCCGCTTCAACGCCTCGATCATCATGACCACCCCGGCCCGGTTGTCGAGGGCCTTTCCCGTCACCCTGTCACCCGCAAGCTTTGCAAAGGTCCGATCGATGCTCATGGGGGTTCCCGGCTTGATCCCCAGAGCCTTTGCCTCGTCCTGATCGGCGCAGCCGGTGTCTACGAACATATCTTTGATCTCGATCGGCTTCTTTCTGTCATCGGGCTTCATCACGTGGGGCGGCTTTGACCCGATGACCCCATAGATCGGCCCCGACTCGGCATGGACTATCACCCTCTGGTTTAGAAGGGTCTGGTCGAACCAGCCCCCGATGGTGACGAACCGAATGAACCCCTTCTCATCGACGTACTTGGTCATGAGGCCTATCTCGTCCATGTGGGCTGCAATCATCACCGAGGGACGCTCGCCATTCTTGGTGGCGACGAGGTTTCCGAGGTTGTCGACCCTGATCTCGTCGACGAGGGGGCCGATCTCCTCTGCCACCATCTCTTGGATGGATCCCTCTCGCCCCGATATTCCGTGGGCGTTGCTCAGCCGTTCAAGAAGCCTTTGAATCTCGCTCATCATTGATCATCCCGTCAATAAACGTCTTCTTTAATTAAATTCAGGCGGATCTAAGTCTCGCCCCCGAGTTTCGAGACCGAGTGACGACGACCTCGCCCCCAACGCCCTTCATGACCTCCATCGCCGCAGCCTCGATATCCCTCGTCCCCGAGTCGGCGACGGCGTAGACGGTGGGGCCAAAGGAGCTGAGCCCCGCTCCCGCAGCGCCAGCAGACCTCATCTCCTCCATGAGGCTTAGCACCAGCGGGTGCTGGAGCCCCACCTCCACCTTCTTGAACCCCAGCTCCTGGATCCTGTTCACAGCATTGCCGAAGCCGTCCAGGTCCTCCTCCAGGACGGCGGGGATCATCCTCACCAAGATCTCACGGCATAGATCTGCTACCTCGTCCTTCGGCACTGGACAGAAGGTCCCGAAGACGTCCAGCTCCTCTCTGCCGTGGGCCCCTTTGGGAATAGTCGGCATCGCCAGGAGGAACGTCCAGGATGCTGGTAGGTCGGACTGCATTATCACCGGCGGAGGGGCGACCCCCAATGATGCGGAGGAGGGGCGATAGTCCTCCTTCTCCTTGCCCGGTCCGAAGGAGTGGCCGCCGTCGACGATGAATCCGCCCCTCTCGAAGGCGGCAACCCCGATGCCGCTCGTACCGCCTCGGCCGACGGCGGCGGCGATCTCGCGGGCCGATGCGGTCCGGCCGTAGAGCTCACAGAGCGCCTTTCCCACGGCCATCGCGAGCTGCGTCCCCCCGCCGAGGCCGACGTGTTGCTTGTAGCAGTGCCGAACAGTGATCTCAGCGGCGCCGAGATTGAACCTGTCCATAACCGCCTCCGCCGCTGCTCTCGCCCTCTCGGCGTTCTCGCCCCTGACCAGAAGTTCCTCGCCCCTCTCCGCCTCCACCACGATGGAAGGATCGTCCAGGGTCACCCCCACGCCGCCGTCGACCCGGCCTCGGTCTCCGGCGAGGTCGGTGAGGGTCAAATGTATCCGGGAGGGCGTCTCCACTATCACTCTACTTTTGTCCTGGAAGTTGTTGTAGGGGAAGGTCTCAGTGATGGCCATCAGAGGCTGGCCTTGCCTGATGATCTTGTAGTCTCTCGAGAGCATCGGCTCTTTGGAGAAGACGTTGAAGATCCCGTCCATCTCGCGCGCATCCAACAAAGCCCGGAACCTCAAAAGGTCGCGCCTCGACTCGATCCGATGCTTTTTGAGGATCGTTCCGATGGGGATATCCGCCCGCATCAGGTCGCTTCGAAACCGGTCTTCGAGCCTCTTCAGGGGAGTGAAGGATGTGGCGTGAATCAGGGTCTCTCCAGAAACGGAGTTTTTGAGCTTGACCACCCTGTAGTTCACCTCGTCCCCGGGCTCGACCTCCAGCTCGCGAGAGACGAACTCGTCTGCGGCCACCACCTTCTGGACCAGGGTCTCGATCTCGACGGGGCTTCCGGTGACGACCTCAAGCAGGCAGGTCACGGAGCCGTCGGTCCCAAGAAGCATCTTCTGGACAGGGCTGAGCCTGCCCACAGCCTCTTCGAGCCTTTCGATCTCCTCGTCTATCTTCAGGGGCGATGGTTTTGGCACATAAAAAAGAAGTACCGGCTGGCATAAAGTTTTTCCCCTCTGATGACGAGCCTTCTCCTCTCTCTGGGCATTTTGGAGGTTGTTTGATTGAAGACGTCGAGAATTTCCGGGTTTTACAAGCTTCCCGCTTCGGATCGGCTCAAGATGGTGGCGGAGAATTCTGGGCTTTCCGAGGAGGAGATCGAAGCGATCGCGAAAGAGGGCCTCTCCCTCGACCAGGCCGACAAGATGGTCGAGAACGTCGTCGGCCTATTCCAGATCCCTCTGGGGATCGCGACGAACTTTCTGATCGACGGACGGGAGGTTCTCATCCCTATGGCGACGGAGGAGCCCTCAGTGATCGCCGCCGCCAGCAACGGGGCGAGGATGGCCCTCGCAGGCGGAGGATTTGTGACCAGCAGCACAAAGCCCGTGATGAGGGCCCTGATCCAGGTGACGGGGGTTGACGACCCCCATGGCGCACGGCTTGCCATCCTGGCTCGAACTGAGGAGATCGCGGCTAGGGCAAACGAGAAGGACCCCATGCTGGTCAGATACGGAGGCGGCGTCGTGGGCTTAGAGGCGAATGTGGTCTCTACCAGGAAAGGTCCGATGGTGGTCGTTCACCTCCTCGTCGACTGCAGGGACGCCATGGGCGCCAACGCCGTCAACACCATGGCCGAGGCCCTCGCCCCCTTCATCGAGGAGATCACCGGCGGGAAGGTCTACCTGCGGATCATATCCAACCTCGCCGACCTGAGACTGGCCCGGGCCCGGGCCGTCTTCAAGGCCGAGGAGATCGGCGGGCCCGAGGTCGTCGACGCCATAGTCTTGACGAGCGCTCTTGCCGAAAGCGACCCATATCGGGCCGCCACCCACAACAAAGGTATCATGAACGGAGTCACGGCGGTGACCATGGCCAGCGGAAACGACACCAGGGCCATAGAGGCCGGGGCCCACTCCTATGCCGCACGAGGCGGAACCTATAGCTCCCTTTCAGTATACGAGAAAAACAGAGACGGCGACCTCGTGGGCACCATCGAGCTTCCCGTCGCCGTCGGGACCGTCGGCGGGGCGACTCGTGTCCATCCCGTGGCTCGGGCCAATATGAAGATCCTGGGGCTGAAGTCGGCCGACGATCTGGGACGGATTTTGGCTTCAGTCGGCCTCGCCCAGAACTTCGCCGCCCTTCGGGCTCTGGCCACCGAGGGGATCCAGAGGGGCCACATGTCGCTGCACGCCAAAAACGTCGCCGTCCAGGCCGGAGCCGTTGGCGACGAGATTGAGGCCGTGGCTGCGAAAATGGCGGCCGAGAAGAATATAAACGTCGACAGGGCTAAAGAGCTTTTAAGAGAGATGAAATGAGCCTTTTGATCGGGGTTTTGGGGCCGGAAGGAACCTTCTCCGAGAAGGCCGCAAAGATGTATCGTCCCGATGGCAGCCTCCGCTACTTTCGAGATTTCGAGGAGGTGATAGCCGCCGTTGAGGGGGGGGAGGTGGAGATCGGAGTCGTTCCCCTGGAAAATAGCCTGGAGGGTTCGGTGGGCATGACCCTGGACGCCCTCCTCCGCCGCGACGTCAAGATCACAGGCGAGATCAACCTCCGGGTTAGACACTGCCTCCTGGGCAAAGGGCTGCCCGAAGAGGTGAAGGTGATACTCTCTCACCCCCAGGCCCTGGCCCAGTGCAGGGGCTACCTCAAACGCCGGTTTCCCGAAGCCGAGCTGAGGACGACGGGATCCACCAGCCATGCCGCAAAGCTCGCCCAGGAGTTCTCCGAGATGGCAGCCATCGCCGACGCCGAGGCCGCTGGAAGGTACGGCCTCTCGGTGATCGATAGGAACGTCCAGGACTCAGACCAGAACGTGACGCGTTTTGTGGTGGTGGGCCGGGAGGCGCCGGAGCCTACGGGCAAAGACAAGACGTCTCTGGCCATATACCTGGAGCGGGCCGAGCCCGGAGCCCTCTGGAAGGTCTTGGGAGAGTTTGCAAAGAGGAGGATCAACCTCACCAAGATCGAGTCGCGGCCCAGCAAGCGGGGCCTAGGAGACTACTACTTCTTCATCGACCTGGAAGGGCACGTCACCGACCCCCTCGTCGAGGAGGCCCTAGCTCGGATAAGAGAGAGGGCTGCCATGACCAAAGTTCTGGGGTCCTACCCCCGGACGGATCTGAGTGAGACCAAGGAGAGATGATGGGAGATGAGGGATGAGAGGCTGAGGGATGGGAAAGCGCGGAGGGGAGAAGATTCGAAACCTCAAACGATGGCTGCCACTTTGAAGAAGACCGCCACCAGCTTCGCCCACGTCTTTCCAATCCTCATCGGGGTGATGCTCTTCGTCTCTCTGATACTGGTCTTGGTCCCGCCTCCCCTCTACGGGGTGGTCTTCACCGGAGATGAGATCTTCGACCCCTTGATCGGAGCTCTTATCGGGAGCATCGCCGCCGGAAACCCCATCACCAGCTACATCGTCGGCGGAGAGCTGATCGACCAGGGCGTGAGCCTTCTTGCGGTGACCGCCTTCATCGCCGCCTGGGTGACCGTTGGCCTGGCACAGCTACCCGCCGAGGGGATGATATTGGGAAAGAGGTTCGCCCTGATCAGAAACGGCGCGTCTTTCCTCTCAGCGGTGCTCGTAGCCATCCTCACCTCCGTCACCCTGGAGCTGATCGCGCCTTGACCGTCCAAGCCCCCTCAGGCAAGCACTTCCTGGCTCTGCTGACAGCCGTTTATCTGGCGCTTGCAGCCGTTGACTTCGACCTCTTTTTGAGGGCGGTATCGGTCTTCGCCAAGCTCCTTTCAAGCGTCCTGCCGGTCCTGGCTCTCGTCCTCGTGATCATGTCCCTTTTGAACCTGGCTATCCAGCCTGGTATGGCGAAGAAGATGCTGGGAAAGGGGTCAGGCCTGAAGGGCTGGACTTTCGCCTTGGTGGGGGGCGTCTTCTCGTCAGGACCGATATACGTCTGGTACCCGCTCATAGCAGACCTCAGAGAGAAGGGAATGAGAGACTCCCTCATAGCAGCCTTTCTATATGCCCGGGCGGTCAAGATGCCGATGATCCCCCTGATGGTCTACTACTTCGGCTGGAACTTCACCATCCTATTCACCCTCTACCTGTTGATCTTGTCAGTCCTGAACGGCCTCTTTGTCGAGAGGCTGATGGGAAGAGGAGAAGGATGAGAAGGGACGAGACGGATCGAATAGACGACACGAAACTCATCTCGACGGTCCAAGACCTCCTTCGACCTAAAGATTCAGAAGCCGAAACCACCAGCTTGAGAGGCATAAAAAGCGATTCTGGCGCCCTCTGAAAGGACGAATTACGACGTCGGGATGGCCTATAGATTTATCTAATAGAAATGTAGCATACTCGGTAGCGCGTCAAGCTTTACTACTTCAGGTGAATTTGGGAGGCGATGTGGTTTGAAAAAAATAAAATTAGCAATTGCCGGTCTCGGCAACTGCGCCAGCTCTCTCATCCAAGGGATTGAATATTATAAAAATTCTGATGATGAAAATTGTATCGGCCTAATGCATCGGTCCGTCGGCGGCTACAGGCCGGGTGACATCGAGGTGGTGGCGGCCTTCGACATAGACGAAAGAAAGGTGAGAAAGGACGTAAGCGAGGCCATCTTCGCCCCACCAAACTGCACCAAGGTCTTCTATCCCGAAGTTCCGTACATGGGCGTGGAGGTTAAGAAGGGACCTGTCCTGGACGGTGTAGCACCTCACATGTCCTCTTACGACGACAACAAGACCTTCGTCGTCTCGGACCTTGAGCCCTGCGACGTGGTGGGTGAGCTGGAAGATAGCGGCGCCGAGGTTCTGATCAACTACATGCCCGTCGGCTCTGAGGAGGCTAGCCGCTTCTACGCCCAGGCCGCCCTAGACGCTGGGGTAGGATATGTCAACTGTATGCCCGTCTTCATCGCCTCCGATCCGGCCTGGGCGAAGAAGTTCAAGGACGCCAACGTCCCGATAGTCGGTGACGACGTCAAGAGCCAGATAGGCGCGACCATCGTTCACAGGTCCCTGGCCAAGCTCTTCAGCGACCGGGGATGCAAGCTCGATCGGACCTACCAGCTCAACACCGGCGGAAACACCGACTTTTTGAACATGCTCAATCAGGAGCGACTCAAGTCCAAGAGGATCTCCAAGACCGAGGCGGTCCAGTCGGTCCTCGACGTTCCCCTCATGGCCGACGACATTCACATAGGACCCTCAGACTACGTCCCATGGCAGAAGGACAATAAGATCTGCTTTTTGAGGATGGAGGGCAGGATCTTCGGCGACGTCCCCATAAACCTGGAGCTCAGGCTCTCGGTTGAGGACTCCCCCAACAGCGGCGGGTCCACCATAGACGCCATCAGGATCTGCAAGCTGGCCATCGACCGAAAGATCGGAGGTCCTCTGATCGAGATATCGGCCTACACCATGAAACATCCGCCGATACAGTACCCCGATCACCTGGCAAGAGAGCTGGTGGAGAAGTTCATCAAGGGAGAGGTATATGACGTCGCCCCCGACGCCCACCTGAGGCCCGAGATCGCCACCGTCGTCCAGGACAAGGGCGAGTGAGCTCAAGAGACTAAATTTCGAGTCGTGCGCCGGTCCGCACCACTCGTTTTATAAAAACGGGCTTTTCTTCTGCGGGCCGAAACCCGCGAACGACTCTGAAGTCGCCCGGCGTTCTCCTTCCGGGGTATTTCTGCTCATCCGGGACTAAGGTTGAATTGATATCCATGCCACGTTTTTTTCATAAGATTAAAAATTTAAAAGTATATTTACAAATCATAGAGAAAGTTACAGATGAATAGAAAGCCATATAAGCTTTTAGAGTGTATCTTAAAGAAGTCCACCGATAACTGTGGCGCTTCCCGGATCGGAAGTGTTGGGCAAAAAACGCAAGGAGCAGGAGATCTCCTGAGATGATAAATCAAATCTTGAAAGACGAATCGAAATATTGTGGACATCTACTTCTTCATATAAATCCACTGTTTAATCATTTATGGTCCTATTTTGATCTGTCCCTTGACGGACTTTTGGACAAATTCGTTGGAGGAAGTTCGTGATCCGGGCCCTGATGGTGGATGACGACCCCCACATGCTGGAGCTTACCCGGATCTTTCTTGAGAGGTCTGGAGATATCGAGGTCGATCCAACTGAATCGGCGGTCGAGGCTCTGGAAAAGCTGATCGGCAAAAGAGTCCCCTACCAGGTCGTCATATCCGATTATGCCATGCCGAAGATGGACGGGATCACCTTTCTCAAGGCGGTCCGAGGCAGGAAGCTAGAGATCCCTTTCATCCTCTTCACAGGAAAAAGTCGGGAGGAGGTGGTGATCGAGGCCCTGAACTCTGGCGCTGACTACTACATGCAAAAAGACGGCGACCCGAAGGTCCTCTTCGCAGAGCTCTCCCATCAGGTCCGGCAGGCGGCAGACCGCGAAAGGTCGCGAAAGGAAGATCTGGTCCAGAGGGACCTGGCCCTCCAGCTCTCAGGAACGACCTCTCTATCGGCTGCCCTGAAGCTCTGCGTCGAGGCGGCGATCGAGGTATCGGGGACCGACTGCGGAACCATGTACCTTCTGGACAGACGATCCAGAATCTTCGTCCTCTGTCACTCCACCGGATTCTCTTCTGAGTTTGTCGAGGCGATATCCAAACGGAGGCGAACTCCGAGCACGACCCTGATCGCGAGGGCGAAAGAGCCGATATACATCCAATATCAAAATAAGGACCTACCGCTCCAGCAGGCCCGAGAGCGGGAGGGGCTCCGGGCCATGGCTGTAGTCCCCGTCTACCACGAGGGCGAGGTCATAGGCTACTACAGCGTCGGAACTCACAACTTTGATGAGATCCCTCTCCGGGGACGTAACGCCCTGGAAACGATAGCCGCCATGACCGGAAACGCCATCGTTCGCCTCCAGACAGAGGAGGAGTTGAGAAGGAGCGAAGATGATCTTCGAGCCATCTTCCAGGCTGCAGAGAACGTCTCTTTCGTCATAACTGACGCTCAGGACCCCGATCCCTCCATACTCGAGTTCAGTCCTGGAGCCGAGAAGATCTTTGGGTACAGTTGCCAGGAGATCGTTGGAAAGACAGTCTCAAGGCTTCATCTCCCGGAGGATGCGGCCCTCCTTCCTGAGATGCATCGGCGAATGAGGGAAGGGGGAAGGGGATTTTCTGGGTCCACGACCCTGGTAAGAAAATCCGGGGAGAATTTTCCCGCCCTCTTCTCGACGTACCCTTTATTTGACGAGTTGGGGCGTATGCGGGCCGCCCTGGGCGTCAGCATAGATATCACCGATCAAAAACGGGCGGAGGAGGCCCTCCAAAAGAGCGAGGAGTACTACCGCGCCATATTCGAGAATAGCGGCACGGCGATGGCGATCGTAGAGGAGAACGGTCTCATATCAAAGGTGAACTCCGAATCGGAGGCCCTCTTCGGACACCCTTCCCAGGAGGTCGAGAGGAAGATGAGGTGGGACGAGTTCGTCGCCGAGAAGGATAGAGAGACGCTCTGGGAGCTCTTCCGAAAGGGGCAGACGAGGCTCAAGACCCCAACCACCCAGTACGAGACCGACCTGATGGACAGATGGGGCGGGAAAAAGCGGGTCCTCTTCAGGGCCAGCATCATCCCCAGAACGAAGCAGTACTTGGTCTCCGTAACCAACATCACTGAGCTGAAGAGGATGGAGGAGGCCCTGAAGAAGAGCGAGGAGATGTACAGAACCCTGGTGGAGGACCAGATCGACCTGATCTGTCGCTTTTTGCCCGATGGAACCCTCACCTTCGTGAACGACGCCTACTGCAGCTACTTTGGAAAGAGTAGCGAAGATCTCATCGGGCAGAACTTCCTAGCCCTGATCCCGGAAGAGGACCGGCAAAAGGCAGGGGATCATTTGGCATCTCTCAACAAAGATCGCCCTGTTGCAACATTTGTTCATCGGGTGATCCTGCCGGATGGAGATGTCCGCTGGCAGCAGTGGACGGATCGGGCGATCCTGGACAAGGGGGGAAAGATCGTTGAGTTTCAGTCCTCGGGACAGGACATCACCGACCACAAGCTCGCCGAGGATGCCCTCAAGGAGACGAACAAAAAGCTGAACCTCCTGGGAAGCGTTACCCGGCACGACCTCATGAACAGAATCTCAGCGATCGAGGGGCACGCCCAGATCCTCAGCGAGATGGCAACCTCTGATTCCGCCATCCAGAAGTGCGCATCCAGCATCCTGGACCTGTCGGAATCGGCCCGGCGACAGATCTCCTTCACCCGGGACTACCAGGAGATGGGGGTGGCTCCCCCTCAGTGGCAGCGGTTGGAGGCGTTGGCTGAAATTGCAGAATCGTCGATCTCCTTAAATGGCGTCGGCTTGAAGGTCCAAACTGGGCCGGTGGAGGTCTTCGCAGACCCGCTGATGGAGAAGGTCTTCTTCACCCTCATGGAGAACTCGGTCATGCACGGCGAAAAGGCGACGAAGATAACGATCTCGTTTCAAGATCGCGGTGACGTCGGCTTCATCCTCTTCGAAGACGACGGGGTTGGAGTTCCAACTGACCAAAAAGAGCGGATCTTCGATCAGGCCTTCGGGAGAAATACCGGGTACGGCCTCTTTCTCGCGAAGGAGATATTGGAGATCACGGGGATCTCCATCACCGAGACCGGCCTTGAGGGGAAGGGCGCACGGTTCGAGATGAAGATCCCAAAAGAGCATTACCGCATCGACGAAGATCTTCAGTCTAGCTGATCAACAAATTCGCACAACCTTTTTATCTGGCCAGACCTCTCGAACCTCCCATGACAAAACAGGTTCACGCAGCTCACATCCTTGTAAAGACCGAGAAGAAGGCAAAAGAAGTCCTGGACAAGATCAGCAAGGGCGAAAGCTTTGCGGAGATGGCCCGGAAGTACTCCGACTGCCCCTCGGCTAAGAACAAGGGCGACCTGGGATGGTTTGGCAAGGGCAAGATGGTCCCCGAGTTCGAGCGGGCCGCCTTCGAGGGAGAGAAGGGGAAGGTGGTGGGGCCGGTGAAGACCGATTTCGGCTACCATTTGATTAAGGTCCTGGATAAAAAATGAAGGGTCGAAGTCGATCCGAACATTTTAAAAAATGGATATGTAGCCTCAGCTCTGGTTATCCAGGATGTAGAGGCTGGCCTGGTATCCCTGGGTATAGAGGGCATACCAGACTATCGATGCCTGACCGCCCTTGCTGGAGTAGACGACCACTGGCTGGTTCTTGTCCAGGCCACTAAACGTCTGACTCAGAGCTTGGGGGCTGGCAAGGCCGCTAGCGTCCATGACCTTCGAATAGTCGATGTTTATCGCCCCTTCCAGGTGTCCGCCGACATACTCGGCCGGGCTCCTCGCATCCACCAATTGTGCGCCCGCGAGCTGATCGGCGGTGGCGAGAAGGTTGAGGTCGGGATCGATCGTGTAGGTCTCAGCCGCCTTTGGGGTGGGGGTCGCGACGAACTTCAGCCCCGCTGCTTCGCGTCCGCCCCTGGTTCCTTCCAGGAGGGCGACGTTTTGGTGGCCTAGGTATTTCATGATCCAGAAGGCGAAGGTGTCGTAACCGTTGACGAAAGAGTCGCCGTATATGACTAGTGGATCGCCCTCAGAGATTCCAGCAGCTCCGAAGAGGCCAGCGATCTCGGCTGGCGATTTGAGGGTGCCGTCCTGGTTGAAGACCTGTTCTAAGGGCAGGTGGATCGATCCCCCGATGTAAGAGGCATCACCTGGAACGCCGACGTAAGCCATCACCCGTTTCGGCTCATCTTTCTGGTCTTCGAAGAGCTCTCTTGCGGTGATCACATACGATTCTTCTGCTGCCTGAGCCGCCTCGTTTCCAGAGTTCTTCTCCATCACGGAGACTGCCTCCGGAGAGGCGCCTATGAAGTCCAGACCCGACGACCACGTTCCTCCGCCTGCGCAGCTGCTGCAGCCGGCGAGAGCACCACCGACCAGGGCGGCCCCGATAACCAGGAACGCTCCGACCCCCCATAACAACCTTCTATCATTTCGCATCTAGCATATCCTCCTTTAAGATATTGTGATCTAAAGTCGTCTGATTCGCTTATCTTACAGTCATCTTCGCCTTTTTCTCAGCCCTTCGTGTTCGGGCATCTCAAGGACGATCGGCTCTTAGATATTTCTCTTTATCTTTGATGCGGTCGGCATATCTAAACCGCCGTCTGAACAACACGGTTCTGATTGTCGCCTTCTTTGCGCCATCAGGGACTTTAGAAGGGCGAGAGTTGTACGATTTCGCATCGCTTCCAAATCAGACGCTTCAAAAAAAGCCCCCTTCAAAAAGAAGGGCCTCTTCTCTGGGGAACTTTTACCTGGAGCTTCAGATTCAGAGCATTTCGATCTTTTGCGAGTTCAAAGCCCGATCGGAACGTCGCCTCGCCAAAGAAAGAACGTAGAACGTCTAAAAAGCTTCATTCTGCCCTGCAAGCCGAGAAGACGCGACAGCATTATATACGAACCGGGCTCACCACCGCCTTTGGAGTGGGCTGATTTCAAGACAGGCCGAAGACGTACAAATTCAGATCTTTGGAGTTGTCCCCTTCGAGGATCTCGAACGGAAGGGCCAAAGGTACCCGGACGGGTGTAAGAAGCGAGGGGAAATAAGATAAATCTCATGATATTATGGACAGAAGTGGGAGTTGGTAAAATTTTGTCATCGATTAAAGCGAAGAACCTGGCAGCTCTGACCTTGACATTCATCCTGGCAACCAGCATCCTCAGCCCTGTAGCCTCTGCATCAGGCGGAGCAGAACATCCCGTAGGGACTGATCTCGAGGAGTGGTGGACCGAGTATCCAGATCAACATTCAGAGGCGGGATCTGCGGTAGATCACCCATCCTGGGCCCTCGATCTTCTGGAAGAGAAGCCGGTGATCATATTCATTCACAAAAACAACTGTCCAGCCTGTGTCAGGCAGGAGGCAGACATCAAAAAGGTCCTCGCAGAACTCGGCGATGAGGTGGCCTACACCGACCTTCTGATCGACAGCGGCGACCAGAGGACTTGGGCTGGACTCGCCATCTACGATCCCAAAGGCGGCATAATGACCTACGTCCCAGTTACCGTCTTTCTCACGCTGGTTCCCAAGTCAGAAGGAGACGCCGAGGTCGCCTGGCACAGTGGCGTCGGCTACAGCGGCGAGAGATGGGTCAGATCTTATTTGAACGACGCCATCGCCCTCCACGACGAGAACTCTGCCAAATGGGATCGGTGAGACCGTTGAACCTGGTTGACAAGAAAGCTCTGATCGTGGGGATCGCATCGCTTCTGGCCGTCTTAGGCCTTATTCCAGCCTGCTTCGCCGTCTCGGACGCTAAGGTGGGCGCCACCCCTGCACCGGACTTTGAGGCGTTCGATCTGGACGGAAATCCCATCGAGCTCGGTGATTTCGATGGTGAGGCCCTGATCCTTCACATAACCAATATAGAAACTCCCCTCTGCATAGAATGTGAAGAGGCGCTCAAAGCTCAGGTTGAAGAGCTCCAGAGGCTGAAAGAGGAGAACCCGGGCACTGAGATCGTCACCATAAACGTGAGGAAGAACCCCTACTCCAAAGACGGAAGATTGCTCGCTGAGTCGTGGTGGGGCGCTGACATCTCATGGCCCTGGATCGAGGACTTCGATCCGTTTCCAGTGGCGGGCAAGTACATCGATTACTGGAGCCGGGGGAGCGGTTTTGCCAACCCCACCATAATCATCGTTGACGATCGAGGCCAGATATCGAGAGTTTACCACGTATACCAGATTGGAGAGGGGATGGTGGAGGGGGTCCAGACCGCCGAAACTCTCGAGACGGCAGTTTCTGACCTCGAAAATTCCGATGATGGTCGGCCGGCTGGCTTTGTCGGCCCTGCTACGGCCCGGGAGGTGACCTTCATCGGCATGTTCGGCCTTGGGATCGTAACTTCGCTTGCACCCTGTTCTCTCGCCCTGCTGATCGCGGTCTTCTCCTACCTTATGACCTCTCATAGAAGAAAGATCCTGATGCCCGACGAGGGGAAGTCCTCCCCAAAAGAGGGTCTTTTGATCGGGGTGGCCTTCACCTTGGGAATGGCCACGGTCTTCTTCGTCATCGGCCTCTTCATATCAAACCTGGGGATCTTCGTAAGAGACTCCCGGTTCTTCGACCTCGCCGCCGGAGTTCTTATGATAATCTTGGGCATCACCAGCTTCAAGCCCCTCAATGAGATCCTCGAGCCCTTGACCTCTCGGCTCCGTCGACAACGAGATTTTGAGGCTGAAGAGGTGAGATCGAAGAAGAGCTTCATGGAGCAGTTCATAAACATCTCCGTCGGCCTCTTCAAGTACTCGGCTTTCGTGGGGGCCTTCACTCTGGGGGTCTTCTTCGCCCTGGGCTGGGCACCCTGTGCAGTATCTCTGGTATTTCCGGTCCTGATCTGGCTGATGGCTCAGAACGTCTCTCCGATCACTGGAGGTTTGATGCTCTTTGTCTTCGGCGTGGGGCACGGCGTTCCCATCATACCCATATCCACCTTCTCTCGCTCCTTCTGCGGAGCCGTTGGCGAGAGGTACATAGGGTTAGGAAAGTGGATTACGGGAGGTTTCGGGATTTTGATCATAGCGACGGGCGTGGTCTTTGCGGCCAGGTACTTCGGATACACCTTCTGGTGAGCTTCGGGTCCAAGCCCTTTTGGACCCGAATCCGATCCTCTAGCTTTTTGAAGACGACGAAGATCCATAATGAGGATCTGGAGGGATGCGTCTGGAACTTGGGGGACGATCAGAACGTGTCGCGCGCCCTTTTCATCAAAAGGAATAAATGGTAATAACTCAAAGACCCGGCCCATAGGAACAGGGAGGTTAGGTTATCCATGAAAATAATTTTGACGGCTATTGTAGCCACCATGCTCCTGGTGGGAATGGTCGCAGCTGCCGGGACTCCAATTGACCTGAGCACTCTGGGCAAAAAGGCGGAGATGAAGTCCAGCATGACTCCTGTGGTCATAACGTACACTCGAGATGAGCCCCGAACCACCACAAACGCTATAGACGTGAGAACCCTTGGGAGAAGCTTTGGCACATTTGCAGGTACCAGCATGGAGCCCCTGGAGCTGGGAGCCTCCAAGCCCATAACTTACACGCCCAGCTTCTCGATCTCTGTGAGCAACAGAACATCTTCCCAGGTTACGCTCTACACTCCGCCCTTCTCCATAGGGCAGAACGCCCAGTACACGCCGCAACAGATGATCTTCGGAGGCTTCTAACCCAGGGCCTTCGGAAGACCCGCTGACGGCTGTAAGGACGAAATTTGAGATGGGGGTGGAGAGACCTGAAAGTAGAGCTGGTGGTGGACGGGAAGGCGATACCCATGAACCACTTCACTCAGGAGATAATGGAGAAGATCGTATCTGGCGTGGCCGAGTCCCTGCGAGGAGTGGACCCCCAGTGGAAGAAGATGGTCGTCGAGGTGGAGCGGGACGATCCGGGGGATTGATCGACTTCAATTCTTTTTGGGCTTTTTGAAGGCAGAGGAGAGATCTATCAGATATGTGCCTTCTTTTACGGCCATCACCAGCTCATCCCGCTCGAAGAGGGAGGCGAGGTTCAGCTCGTATGTGCCGGGCTCCGACATCCTGATGCTCTCCAAGGTCTTATCTTCGTCATGCCGAATTTTGTCAGGTCCCCGGGGGGATGGATCTGAAGATCGGTCTTTGCGAGAATCGAGATCAAAAAACCCGTGCTTGCTTTCGTCCCTTTCATTTGGCTTTCCTTTCGGGGTTGTCTTACCTTTCCGTTTCTCTTTTTTGAGACCGGTTTTACGATTTCGGCTCTGATCCGCTTTCAGTATTTGTCGGAGCGAATCGTCGCCCTCTGGCCAGGGCTCGTAGGGCCCACCGATCTCTGAAGCCTTCAGCGCACCCCGGACCTCCTTTATCTTATCTTTGGACTTCACAAAGAGAAACTTGTTCCAGCCGCAGACGGGACATCCCTCAAGAACGTCCATGCCGTCTTCGAAGATGCTGTTGCATCTGGTGCACATGTGAGGCATACGAATCAGTCACCGACCGAGACCTTGGTGCTGATCTGGTACTTGTCCTTCTCAACGGTTCGCAGCTGGTTGGCAGGTCCGATGACGGTCATCCTGGTCTTCACTGCGGATTTTCCCAGGAGCTTGTTTATGAAGGTTGACTCGCTCTTGACCGGGTAGCTCTCGATCTCTATGCCCGAGAACTCGTCCAGCCGTATCTCAGTCATCGTCATCTCGATCAGCTTGACCTCCTCCTCTGGGGTCAGGCCCAACTCCAGCACCACGATGTTACCTCTCTTGACCTTGTTCAGTATTAGCCGGATCTTTTCCATGGAGGACATGCTTTCAAGCCTCTCGGCAGAGATCAGATCCATTTGTACTTCCCGCATCATCTCACCCGAAGTGCCTCGCTATGGCCACGTACAGCTCATCGATGTTCGACCCGTCCAGCGCTGAGATGGTGACCAGGGGGTGCTGCGGAAAGGCCGCCTTTATCCTGGAGGGAGAGGCTTTGGGCAGGTCCATCTTGTTGGCCACTATCAGGAGGGGCAGCTTTCTCGCCTCCATGTTCCCCACCACCGTTACATTGACCTGGGTGTAGGGATCCTCTGTGGAGTCCATCACCAAAAGCACGCCGTCCAGGTCCTCCAACCATTTTATCGCCTCGATTACTCCCTCCGTCGCCTCCTTCGCCCTCCTCTTGGCCTCTTCCTCTTCCAGCCCGTAAGCCATGAACTCCCTGAAATCGATCTTAGTAGCCATCCCAGGCGTGTCGACGATGTCAAGCTCGACGCTCGACCCGTTGGCGTTTATTATCACACCGTCAGTCCTCATCGCCCTTCTAGTCTCGTGAGGTATGTGAGATATTCCGCCAGTTTCCATCCCGCTCCAGTCCTTCACAATTCTGTTTGCCAAAGTGGTCTTTCCGGCGTTGGGCGGGCCGTATATGCCTATTCTGGCCCTTTTTTTACCAAAAATCCATTTTATCCAAATGGCAAAGTTCATCTTGAGACTTCTGATGACGCTCATGCCCGATCCTCTCGACGAAAGATGATCATGTATATACTAATAATTTTCCACTACTTTTTTATAGTCGGCAATGATAAGTTAATATCGGCGATCTTGCAAGATTTTTATGCCTTCCTATCTTTTCATCCAGGATTCGGCAAGGTCGATCGCTGAGAAAGTTGATAATTTTGACTTGGTGGTGTAGGAAACCCGCTGTAAGTCCCCTTCGATGTTGAGGAGAAGACGGTGGCAGAGAAGGCTCTATGGCTCAAAAAGGAGCGGTCTTCGATCTTCTCTACCGAGCAGGTTCTCTACCAGATTTTGAATTACCCCTCAAAGGGCGAGGTGCTGGCTCTGGGCGGGACAGTCGGACCTGAAAGCATCGAAGTCACCCGACCGCCTGATCTCGTTCCAGATCTCTTTCAAAGATCGATCCCGAACGTTTCCCCAATCTTCCCCGAGGTAAGGACAGGGCCTCGCCCCGCCGTCGACGCCCACGTGAATCCAGCGGCGACCCGCCATGCACCCCAGCATCTCACCTTCGAAGTAGGTGCTGGCAAAGACCCTCGGGCCGCCAGGGGTGCGGTTGACCTTCCTGTAGAACCGGAGGATCGTCTCCCGGTCTATCCGGCTCAGACACTCCTCGGCGGATTTGGGGATCCCCTCCCAGATCGAAAACTCGTGTACCCCCAGATCTTTTGCAAATTCGTAGAGGTCGAAGATCTCCGAAACCCCATCGCCCTTGACGTGGACGGACATGGTGACGAGGAGGCCCGCATCAAGAGCCATCTTTATCGCTTCAACCGCCTTCTCGTGAGCACCAGAGACCCCCCTGATCCGATCGTGGACTTCGGGATCGGTGCTGTAGACCCCTATCAGGATGTTGTACAGTCCTGCCTCTTTCAGCTTTCGGGCCGTCTCTGGAGTCATCTCGAGGCCCGGCGTAAAGATGTTCACCACCGCCCGTTCTGGATCGACGTAGCGTATCAATTCGAAGATGTCCTCTCTCAGCAGGGGGTCGCCCTCGGTGAAGGTGATTATGGATGCTCCGAGATCCAGGGCCTCGTCGACGACCCTTTTGATCTCCTCGGTCTCCAGCTCGCCCTCGCCCTCTTTGATCAGGCAATGATCGCAGTTGCAGCCGCAGGCCCTGGTGACCTCTATGCTGACGGTCTGGGGCACGAACCTGCCGATGGCGATCTTCGCCTCGCTGAGGATTAGCCGCTTGAAGGGGCCGCTGGGGATGGGCGGAAGCCAGGTGGAAGCGACTATGTCGCCCTCCCTAACCAGGGCGGGCTTCTCCTCGGCCAGCCTCTGGTTGATCTTGTTTAGGGCCGGCTGGACCAGCATCGAGATCGCTCCTCGGGCCTGGAGCATCCTCGTATCCTGGTCGTAGTCCACCGTCAGGGCGGTGGTCTTCAGTAGAGGGGTCATCAAAGCCAATCTCGGCCGAGAAGTTATAGAGTTATCGATCGTCGAACGTAGAGTTAAAATAACTGAGCACCGAGTAGGCCCCGGGTGATATTGAATTGTCTGAAGTTATCGTGCTTGCTTACTCTGGGGGCCTCGATACCTCTGTATGCATCCCGCTCCTCCGGGAGCGTTACGGCTTCGATAAAGTGATAACGGTCCTGACGGACGTCGGCCAGCCGAAGGAGGACATCGAGAGAGGAAACGAGAGGGCAGAGAAGCTGAGCGATGAGCATTACATCATCGACGCCAAGGAGGAGTTCGTCGAAGATTACATCTTTTCCTCCATCAAGGCCAACGGCTCCTACGAGGGTTACGTCCTGGGCACGGCCATTGCAAGGCCGCTGATCGCGAGAAAGACTGTGGAGATCGCAAGAAAGCTCGGGGCCGACGCTCTGGGCCACGGATGCACCGGCAGGGGCAACGACCAGTTGAGGTTTGAGGCGATCTTCAGGGCGACGGACATGCGAGTGGTGGCGCCGATGCGCGATCTGGACCTGAGCCGCGAGTGGGAGATAGACTACGCGAGAGATCACGGGATCAATGTGCCCGTGACAAAGGAGAAGCCCTGGAGCATAGACGAGAACCTCTGGTCGCGGAGCATCGAGGGCGGTCTCCTCGAAGACCCCTTCTACGAGCCTCCCGAGGAGATCTACGCCTGGACCAAGTCTCCGGAAAGGGGCCTTGCGCCCGCAAAGGTGGAGATCGAGTTCAGAGAGGGGGTTCCAGTGGCCCTGGACGGCGAGGGGATGGGCGGTGTTGAGCTGATCGCGAAGCTCAACGATTTAGCGGGAGAGCACGGCGTCGGCAGGACGGACATGGTCGAGGACCGGGTCCTCGGCCTCAAGGCACGGGAGAACTACGAGCATCCTGCGGCCACGGTCCTGCTCAATGCTCACCAGGACCTGGAACGGCTGGTCCTCTCCCGGGCGGAGCTCCGGTTCAAGGCGATGGTGGACGATGCCTGGTCGGAGCTCGCCTACATGGGCCTGGTGAACGATCCCCTCTACGCTGACCTCTCCGCCTTCGTCGACCAGAGCTCGAAGAGGGTGAACGGCGTCGTCAAGATGAAGCTCTCTTGCGGAAGAACCTTTGCCGTCGGAAGGACCTCGCCGGACGCCATATACGATCAGGAGATGGTCTCCTTCGACAGCCAGACCCTGAGCCAGAGGGACGCAGAGGGGTTTGCCAAGTACCACGGGTTCCAGGCTCGGTTCTTGAAGAAGTACTGAGGGGCAGACTATATCAACAATTAGAGCCTGAAATCCAATCATGGCTGAGCTGGTAATATCGGAGAAGTCGGGGCCCTCGGACCTCGCCCCTCTCGCCCTGGCCGTAAACCAGATCCTGGGGCTTCCGGTCACCCTGAGGAGCACCGAGACCGCGGGAGTGAGGGTCGAGGAGGGGAAGGTCCTCGATCAGGAGTACTCGGGACCCGTTCTCGAAGAGGTGATGGCATCCGGAAAGCCGATCAGGACCGTTCCCAAAAGCGGCGTTTACAAGGGCATTCCCGTATCCGTCGCCCCCATAATGGATAGGGGCGGAAAAGTGATCGCTGCCATGGGAATCGTCGACGTCGTCGGCACCATCGATATTCCTGCCGTCTTCGGGGCCTACACCGAGGTCGTCAAAGAGGTATCGCAGAAGAGATGAGGATCAGGAGGGCGGAGGCTCGGGATCTGCCCTCGATTCTTGCCGCTGAAAAAGTCTGTTTCTCCCCAGATCTCGCCTTCCCGCCCGAGACCGTATCCCTCCTCCTGGACGAGGCGACGACTCTGGTGGCCGAAGACGGCGATTTTGCGGGCTTCGTCATGGGCTTTGCGAGCGGCGAGGTGGGGAAGGTGGTCACCCTGGACGTCCTTCCCGAACGTCGCAGAGAGGGGCTGGGCAGAAGGCTCATGGAGGCCCTGGAAGAGGAGCTGGCATCGGGAGGGGCGAGGTTCTCCATCCTGGAGGTCGCGGTGGAGAACCGGGAGGCTCTCGCCCTCTACGCGAAGCTCGGATACGCACGGGCCGCCATCCTGGTGGATTACTACGGGCCCGGAAAGGACGCCCTTTTGATGACAAAGAGGCTGAAATAATCAAGGCCCAACGATTGTGAGGTGATACCTCTCGACCGAGGACCGGACGAGCTCGCTCATGTGTTTCTTTTGGCGGGCTTTGAGCTCTGTTCTTCAGAGGAATGGAAGCTTCAGAGGAATGTAAGCTTTATTTCAAACCACAAGATATATCGACGAATAGAGTGATTTAATTGGACATGAAGCGCTGGGCCCTGTCGATCTTGATCTTCGCTCTGGTCTGCACCTCTCCCGTTCTCGGAGAGGATCTGTCTGAGTCGGGTGGTTGGCTTGGCAAGGCCATAAGCTTCTACTCCAGCGAATCTTACGAGCTGGCTCTTCTTTATGTCAACAAATCTCTGGATATCGATCCGGGCTATCCGGACGCCTGGGATCTGAAGGGATACATCCTCAGCGACCTGGGCAGGTACGGTGAGGCTGCCGACTGTTTCAACCGCTCCATCGAGCTCGATCCCTCAGATGCTCGCGTCTGGTACAGCGAGGGCTTCGCCTTCCACAACCTGGAGAGGTACGAAGAGGCCGTGAGTTGCTACGACCGCGCTCTCGAGCTCAACTCCTCCGACCTGGACTTCTGGAGGGCTCGGGGGCTTGCCCTCTACAGCCTCGGAAGGTACGGTGAAGCTGCAGAATCTTACGACGAGGCGCTCTTGATCGACCCCGCCCAGACGGACGTCTGGTACAACAAGGGGCTCGCTCTCTGCGGCATGGGAAGGTACGAAAAAGCGATCGAATGTTACGACTTCGTCCTCAAGATCGATGAGTCGGACGTCGCCTCCTGGCACGCGAAGGGCTTCGCCCTCTACAGCCAGGGACGGCCCGAGGAGGCCCTCCAATGTTACGACCAGGCGCTAGAGATCGATCCCTCCTATACCGATGTCTGGTACAACAAGGGCATCGTCCTCAGCGGCCTGGGAAGGTACGACGAGGCCTTCAAATGCTACGCCGCCGCCGTCCAGATCGATCCCCTTTACCATCCCGCCTGGTACAATAAAGGGCTCACCCTATACGGCCTCGAAAGATATGACGAGGCGATCGCATCTTATGACCAGGCTCTCAAGATAGATTCGTCCCTCGTCGCCACCTGGAACAACAAGGGGAACGCCCTCTACACCCTGGGCAGGTTTGAGGAGGCCCTGGAAAGTTATGAGAGAGCGGCGGCGATCGATCCGGGTTACTCAAACGCCTGGTTCAACAAGGGCGTAGTCCTCGACCGTCTCGAAAGAAGGGATGAGGCGGTTGAAGCATACGACCGGGTGATCGAGATAGATCCTGCCTACAAAGACGTCTGGTACAACAAGGGGCTCGCTCTCTACAGCCTCGAAAGGTACGAGGAGGCGATAGAGGCCTTAGATCGGGTCTTGGAGGCAAACTCCGCGAACGCCAACGCCTGGTACAACAAGGGCCTCACCCTGGGCCGTCTCGGCAGGTACGAGGAAGCCCTCGGCTGTTACGATGAGGCCCTCAAGAATGACCCGCACCAGACGGACGTCTTGAACAACAAGTGCAACACCCTCTACAACCTGGGCAGGTACAACGAGTCGGTCGGCTGCTACGACGACGTTATCGAGGTCGACCCCTCTTACGAGAACGCCTGGTACAACAAGGGCGTCGCCCTCTACAAGCTGGAAAAGCACCGAGAGGCAGCGAGCTGTTACGAAAAGGCGATCGCAATCAACGCCTCCAGAATAGATGCCTGGCGGGCCAGGGGCGATGCCCTAGCCAGCATCGGCGAATTCGATGAGGCGGTCGAATCTTACGACGGGGCGTTAGCCGTAGATCCCCGTGATCCGGACGTCTGGTACAACCGGGGTTTTGTCCTCTACAACGCCAGCTATCGCCAGGAGGCCGTCGAGAGCTTCGACAAAGTTATAGAGATCGATCCGGCTTATGATGGGGCATGGCAGCTGAAGGGGCTCGCCCTCTACGACCTGGGCAGGTTCGAGGAGGCCTTCGAATGTTACGACGAGGCCCTGGAGATCAACCCGTCAGACGTCTCCCTCTGGTACAACAAAGGGGTCACACTCTGCAGCCTGGGCAGGTACGATGATGCCATAGACTGCTACGACAAGGTCATCGAGATCGATCGGTACAAGAAAGGAGACGCCCTCTACAGCTTGGGAAAGTACAAAGAAGCGGCAGATTGTTACGACAAGGTGATAGAGGTGGCTCCTCTGGAGGCGAAGGCCTGGTACAACAAGGGCTTCGCCCTCCAGAGCCAGGGAGATTACGGCAAAGCCGCTGAGTGTTACGATCGGGTCATAGCGGTAGATCCATCTTATGAAGACGTCTGGAAGAAGAAGGGCTTCGCCCTCCATAAGCTGGGCGATTATAACGGCTCATTTGCCTGTTACGACCGGGTCCTCGCGGAAGATCCATCGGACCTTGAAGCCTGGAGCGGCAAGGGCCAGGCCCTCCAAAACCTGGAACGATACGAAGAAGCCCTAGCCTGCTACGGAGAGATCCTGAAGATCGATCTCCAAGACGCCGAGGCCTGGCGTGGCAAGGGACTCGCCCTCCACAAGCTAGCGAGGTACGACGAGGCCGTAGGATGCTACGATGAGGCGATCGCGATCAACTCCTCTGCAAAGGAGTTTTGGATCGCCAAGGGAGCGGTCTATGAAGAGATGGGCAAGCTCGACGATGCGATCTCGTCTTACGACCGGGCCATCGCCATCGATCCACTCGATGCTGGAGCATGGTCGGAGAAGGGAGTCGCCCTCTCGAAGTCGGGAAGGCAGGAAGAGGCCCTCAGCTCTTACGACGAGGCGATCGCCATCGATCCGACCCGGGGCGAGACCTGGCGGGGCAAAGGCGCCATCTTCGAGGGTCAGGGGAAGGCCGATGACGCCATAGCATGTTACGAGAAGGCGATCGAAGCTGATCCCTCCAACCCGGAGGCATGGTACGAGAAGGGCAAGGTCCTCGAGGGAACGGGGAGGGGGGAAGAGGCCCTCGATTGTTACAACATGGCCATAGAAGTCGATCCGTCTTTGGTCAAGGCCTGGAAGAGCAAAGGGCACCTCCTCTACACTTCGAAAAGGTACACTGAAGCCCTCGATTGTTACGACCGAGCAGCTGAGATCGGCCCGTCCGACGAGACGGTCTGGTATGATAGGGGCCTCGCCCTCCAGAACCTCGGAAGGCTGGAGGAAGCGGTCGAGAGCTACGATCGGGCGACGGAGATCGACCCGAAGATTGCAGAGATCTGGTACTCCAGAGGTACGGCCCTCGATGGGCTGGGCCGCTACGACGAGGCGGTAGAAAGCTACGATCGAGCTCTTGCCATCGATCCGCGGGACGTGAAGAGCTGGAACAGGAAGGGTGACGACTTCTACAAGCTGGGTCAGCACAAGAAGGCCGTCGAGTGTTACGACAAGTTCATCGAGCTCAGCTCGGCTTAGCCGATAAGATCGACTTCACGAAAACCTCAACCGGCTGATGGCGAGCCCCACCACAAGATATATCGGAGACGAGGAGGATCTGAGCTTTAATGAGACGCGAGCTCCTTCTCGTGCTTATCCTGATCCTCGCCTTTTCCATCCCGGCTCTAGGCGAGGACCGGTCGACCTCCGACTGGCTCGAAGAGGCGAACCGGTCATATCAGAAGGGCTCTTTTGATCTTGCTCTCCAGCATCTCAACAGATCTCTCGACCTCGATCCGGACCGGACCGAAGCCTGGATCCTCAGAGGCGAGATCGCCCTCTATAACCACAGCGATCGCGATCTTGCAGCCGAATCCTTCGACCGAGCCCTGGCTATAGATCCCGAGAACGCCGAGGTCTGGTACGAGATGGGAAATTCTTTGGGCTTTCTTGGGAGGGCCGAAGAGGCCCTGGACTGCTACAACAGATCGATCGAGATCGATCCTCAAAACGAGAAGGCCTGGAACAACAAGGGTCTGATCCTGGGAGTTTTTGGCAAGTATGAGGATGCAACACTCTGTTTTGGCCGAGCCATCGATGCGAACCCGGACCTCGCACAGGCTTGGCAGAACAGGGGGAACGCCCTCCGGGCGCTGGGCAGGTACGAAGAAGCCCTGGAGAACTTCGATGAAGCCCTCAAGATCGAACCCGAGCTTGAAGGATCGTGGAAGGGAGCTTCTGAAGTCCTCAGAGCCCTGGGAAGAGATGAAGAGGCCCTCGAACGCCTCGACGGGGCCCTGAAGGTCGATCCCAAAGACGAGATCGCCTGGAACGAGAGGGGGCTTCTTCTGGGGTTTTTGGGCAGATACGAAGAGGCTGTAGAGAGCTTTGATTCTGCGATCTCCATCGATCCCGGCTACCTCCTGGCCTGGAACAACAAGGGGCTCGCCCTCCACAACCTGGAGAAGCCCAAAGAGGCCCTGGACTGCTACAACCAAACCCTCGAGATCGACCCGTTCTTCGTCCTGGCCTGGTACAACAAGGGAAGGGCCCTTTACGACCTGGGAAGGGCCGATGAGGCGGTCTTGGCTTACGATTCCGCCCTGGAGGCTGACCCCTCTTTTTACCTGGCCTGGAACAACAAGGGGGTAGCCCTGGTCGACCTGGAGAGGATCGATGAGGCTCTCGAATGTTACGACCGGGCGATCGGGATCAATCCGGAGTACGAGATCGCCTGGTACAACAAGGGCTCGACCCTCTACAGCCAGGACAGATTCTTCGATGCTCTCAAGTGTTACGACGAGGTGATCAGGATCGATCCCGAAGACGCCGACGCCTGGCACAGCAAGGGGTACGCCCTCTATAAGCTGAACCGCCCCAATGAAGCCGTCTGGTGCTACGAAGAGGCACTCGAGGTAGATTCAGAGAGGGCCGAGACCTGGCTTTCCAAAGCCGTCGCCCTCGCCGAGATGAAGAGGGTAGGAGAGGCGATGGAGGCTTGCGACCGGGCAGTAGAGATCGATCCAGAGTACGAGGCCGCCTGGTACAGGAAGGGGATTCTCGCCTACGGTTCGGGCATGGTCGAGGAGGCCCTGGAGCTCTTCAACCGGGCCAAAGACTTGGACCCTGATCACGCCGAGGCCTGGAACAACAGAGGCTGGATCCTCTACACCCTGGGCAGAAACGAGGAGGCCCTCGACTCTTTCGACCGGGCCCTGGAGGCTGACCCGGATCTGGAGGAGGCCTGGAACAACAGAGGAGTCGTTCTGTCGGCCCTGGACCGAAATGAGGAGGCCCTGGAATGCTACAACAGAACCACCGAGCTGAATCCAGATCACACCAACGCCTGGAACAACAAGGGGGCAGCCCTCTACAACCTGGGAAGGTACGAAGAGGCGGTGGACTGCTACGAGAGGGCGCTTGAGATCAACCCCGGCTTTGTCGATGCCAAGGCGAACAGGGCCGCAGCTCTCAGGAAGCTGCAGTAATGATAAAGACTGGTCGGAAGCAGGGCAGCACCAGATCAGATCGATTGGAAGCAGGTCCAAAGTCCGTAAGGTATTTGAGCCATAAGTCGAAAGAAGGGCGTTACTATGATGAACGGAATCAGGACTACCCTACTTTTGGCCAGCCTCACGGGGCTGATGCTTCTGATCGGGGGAGCCCTGGGAGGGAGGGGCGGCATGATGATAGCCCTCCTCTTCTCCCTGGTGATGAACATGGGGACTTACTGGTACAGCGACAAGATCGTGCTGAAGATGTACCACGCGAAAGAGGTTACCCCGGCGGAGTCGCCGGAGCTGTACGGGATCGTCCGGGGACTCGTCGACAAGGCGAAGATGCCGATGCCCAAAGTCTACATCGTCGACACCCCCATGCCCAACGCCTTTGCCACTGGAAGGAACCCTTCCCACGCCGCCGTGGCCGTAACCACCGGGATCATGAGGATCCTGGACAAAGATGAGCTGGAGGGGGTGGTGGCCCACGAGCTATCTCACGTCAGGAACAGAGATACCCTCATCAGCTCCGTCGCCGCCACCATCGCCGGCGTCGTAACCTTCCTCGCCAGCATGGCCCAGTGGTCTCTGATATTCGGCGGGAACGACGACGATGGCGGCAACATCGTCGGCATCCTGGCCATGGCCATCCTCGCTCCCATCGCAGCCATGATCATCCAGATGGCGATATCTCGAAGCCGGGAGTTCGGGGCCGACGCCGGCGGGGCGGAGCTCTCTGGCCATCCCATGGCCTTGGCCCGCGCCCTCTCGAAGCTGGAGATGGCATCGGGGAGGGCTTCCGCAGACGTCAACCCCTCGACGGCCCACATGTTCATCGTCAACCCCCTCAAAGGAAAGAAGCTCGCCTCCCTCTTCTCCACCCATCCGAGCACCGAAGAGAGGATCGCGCGCCTCTCGGCGATGCAGTAGCCCTTTAAACCGATCTTCGCCGAGTTCTGCGGCAGAGATCGGCCAATATTTTTAAGATCGAATAACGTGATTAAATTAAAGCCGAAAAGAGAAATTTCCCATGGCCATCGATATAATAATTATAATTTTGCTAATAATCGCCAACGGCATCTTCGCCCTCTCCGAGATGGCCTTAGTCTCCTCTCGGAAGGCGAGGCTTCAGCAGATGGGAGAGGAAGGAAGTTCGGGAGCGAAGACGGCTCTTGATCTTGCAAATGAACCCACCCGTTTCCTTTCCACCATCCAGATCGGCATAACCCTCGTCGGCACCCTGGCAGGAGCCTTTGGAGGCGCCACCATAGCCGAGGACCTGGCACTATGGATGGAGGGTATACCAGCTTTGGCGTCTCACAGCGAATTCTTCAGCATCGGAATTGTGGTGGTGGGGATCACATATATGGCCCTGGTTCTAGGAGAGTTGGTTCCGAAGAGGGTGGCCCTGAACAACCCTGAGAAGATCGCATCCTTCGTCGCTTCGCCCATGAGCCTCCTCTCTAAAATCGCCGCTCCCATTGTGTTTGTGCTTAGCGCCTCGACGAACCTGGCGATAAGGTTCTTGCGCATAAAGCCTAACGATGGGCCTCCCGTCACTGAGGAGGAGATAAAGATCCTGATAGATCAGGGCACGGGTGCCGGGGTCTTCGAGGAGGCAGAGAAGGATATGGTGGAGAGGGTCTTTCGCCTCGGAGATCGGAGGGTTGCAACGTTTATGACCCCCAGGTCGAAGATAGTATGGCTGAACGTCGATGATACGCCCCAGACGATCCAGGAGAAGATATCAGGCAGATCTTACACCCTCTTTCCCGTATGTAAGGACAACCTGGACGGCGTCGTCGGGGTGGTCCAGGCAAAAGACCTATTTTTGTGCGCCGATAAAGACGAGAAATTCGACCTCGCGGGAGCAGTCCTTCCGCCCCTCTTCGTCCCCGAGAGCATGAGAGGCTTGAAGGTCTTGGAGCGGTTCAAGGAGACGGGGATACACCTGGCCATCGTGGTGGACGAGTATGGGGCGGTTCAGGGGGTGGTGGCGCTGACAGACATCCTCGAGGCGATAGTGGGGGACATCCCTCACATTGACGAGCTTACAGAGCCCCAGATGATAAGGAGGGAGGACGGCTCCTGGCTCATTGACGGGATGATGCCGATAGATGAGTTCAAGGAGACCTTCGGGATAGAGAAGCTGCCCGAGGAGGACGGCGGTCTCTATCAGACCCTGGGTGGGTTTGTGATAATACACTTTGAGCGGATCCCCTCCTCCGGAGAACACTTCGACTGGGGCGATCTCCGTTTCGAGGTGGTGGACATGGATTACAACCGGGTGGATAAGCTCTTGGTCATGCCCAAAAAGAGGTTCGAGGGAGAGTATGTTGATGGAGTTTAATCATTTCGACCATCGACGAAAGCTTTATATAATTACCATAGGTTACTAACTATCAATTACCTTTTGAGTGATCGTTTTGGATCCCGTAGAGATTTTGGACATACTGGGGAACGAGAACCGAAGGCGCATACTGCAGCTCCTCTCCTTCCGGCCCTTCTACTTCAATGAGATGGCAAAGAGGCTAGACCTTGGCCCTAAGGCGGTGATAGACCACCTGGAGATGCTGGAGCGAGCGGGCCTCATCGAGTGCTACCGGGACGACCGGCGGCGCCGGAAGTACTTTAGGATAGCCGAGAACGTCGTCTTAGAGGTGGCCTTCTCGCCACACTCCTACGGGATTCGGACCTACCGGCCCCAGGTCACCCAGAATTCGGCCGGCAAGCCTTCCGGCGCTCCGTCTCGAAGCTCATCGGCCCGGGAGCCGGGACGGTCGGAGGAGCTGGAGGAGATCTGCTCTCGTCTCCGGGATCTGGAGGAGAAGAGGCTCCATCTTAGACGGCTGATGGAAGAGATTGACTCCGAGGAGATGCTGATCAAGAGGCTGGCCACCGGCCTCATCGAGAGTTGCGCCTCCGACCAGCTGGAGGCTGAGATCCTCACCGCCCTCGTATCCGGCGAGTCTAGGGCGGAACCCCTGGCGAGAAGGCTCGGGATCCCGTCGGCGGTGGTGGTGGAGCGGCTCGGAAGGCTCGAGGCTCAGGGGAAGGTTCAAAAGCGAAACGATGCCTGGACGATATGAACGATTTTGGATCTCGATTAGCATGAATCAGACCATCACACTCAGGGTGGCAGAAGCCTATCACAGGGACGTAGGCCGGGGCATCGCCAGACTCTCCTCAGATCTGATCCGCGATATGGGCGTCGAGGGCGGAGGGGTGGTGGAGATTCTGGGCAAAAAGAGCGTCTACGCCGTCGCCTGGCAGGCCTCGACTAAGGACTCCCCCGACGTGGTCAGGATAGACGGAAACCTTCGAAGCAACCTCGGGGTGGGGATAGACGACAAAGTGGCGGTCAAAAAGAGCGAGGCGAGGCCCGCCAAAAGGATCGTGGTGGCGCCCACCACCAGGACCAGGCTGATCGGAGGACCCCAGTACCTCCACCGGATCCTCCTGGGCAGACCCATTGTGAAGGGCGAGCAGCTGAAGGTGGAGATGATCTCCTCTTCCCTGGGGTTTGTGGTGGTAAGCACCACCCCGAAAGGGCCGGTGGTCGTCGCTGCCGAGACCGAGATCAAGATCCTTAAAGATACCCTTGAGGAGATGGCGGTCAGAGACGTCTCTTACGAGGATATAGGAGGGCTCGCTAGAGAGATCAGGATGGTCAGGGAGATGATCGAGCTTCCCCTCCGCCATCCCGAGATATTCCAGAAATTGGGGATAAGGCCGCCTCAGGGCCTCTTACTTCACGGCCCGCCGGGAACGGGAAAGACCCTGATCGCCCGGGCCGTGGCCAGCGAGACCGAGGCGAACTTCATAAACATCAGCGGCCCCGAAATTACCTCGAAGTTTTACGGCGAGTCCGAGAAGAGGCTCCGGGAGATCTTCGAGGAGGCGGAGAGGGATGCGCCATCGATCGTATTCATCGACGAGATCGACTCGATAGCCCCCAAGAGGGAAGAGGTGGCTGGAGATCTGGAACGGAGGGTGGTGGCTCAGCTCCTCTCCCTCATGGACGGCCTCTCCTCTCGGGGCGAGGTAATCGTCATCGCCGCCACCAACAGGCCCAATTCCCTCGACCCGGCGATCAGGCGGGGGGGGAGGTTCGACCGGGAGATCGAGATAGGAATCCCGGACAAGAATGGGAGGCTGGAGATACTCTACGTCCACACGAGAGGGATGCCCCTGGCCGATGAGGTGGATCTGGAGGCGATCGCCGAGATGACCCACGGCTTTGTAGGAGCAGATCTCGCCTCCCTCTGCAAAGAGGCTGCCATGCACACCCTGAACAGGCTTATCCCCGACCTCGACTCCGAGGAGTCGATACCGATCAGAGTCCTCGAAGGCCTGAAGGTGACAGACGACGACTTCAGGTTCGCCCTCAAGATGATCGAGCCCTCCGCCATGAGAGAGGTCTTTGTGGAGGTGGCGGAGGTCCACTGGCACCAGGTCGGCGGCCTTGACCGGGCGAAGCAGGAGCTGGTGGAGGCCGTCGAGTGGCCCCTCAAGTATCCCGACGTCTTCGAGTCGATCGGGATCAGGCCACCCCGGGGCGTTCTCCTCTTCGGCCCGCCGGGGACGGGAAAGACCCTCCTCGCCAAGGCCGTGGCCACCGAGAGCGGCGTGAACTTCATCTCCGTGAAGGGCCCAGAACTCCTCTCGAAGTGGGTCGGAGAGTCGGAACGGGCGGTGAGAGAGGTATTTCGGAAGGCGAAGCAGGCGGCTCCGGCTCTGATATTCTTCGACGAGGTGGACTCGATAGTTCCCGCTCGAGGGTCGGGGCTCGACTCTCACGCCACCGAGAGGGTGGTGAGCCAGATTTTGACAGAGCTTGACGGCGTCGTCGAGCTGAAGGACGTGGTGATCCTCGCCGCCACCAATCGGCCGGACCTGGTGGACCCGTCGCTTTTGCGGCCAGGCCGGTTCGATAGGCTGATAAGAATCCCGATGCCCAACGGGGAGGCGAGAGAGAAGATCTTCGAGATCCACCTCTCGGGGATGCCCCTCGCCGAGGACGTCTCCGTCGCCGACTTATCGGAGATGACGGCAGGTTGGACCGGAGCGGACATCGAAACCCTCTGCCGGGAGGCGGGGATGATCGCCCTGAGGGAGAACATCACCCCTGGGATGAGAAGAGAGGAGCTGATCCTGGATCGGATCCTGGTCGAAGGGCACCATTTCCGGGAGGCCTTTCTTAGGGCGAAACCTCATCTGACACCGGAGATGGCGGCGGATTATCAGAGGATGATGAAAGAGTTTGAGGTGTAAAGCAAATTGACGTCCGAGGAAAAGCGATCTCAGCATCAGTTATATAGGTTGGAAGGTCTACATATGGAGGAGAGGACCGATATTTTGTTGGACGACGAGAAGAAGGATTTGTTGGGCAACACCGAGTTTGAGGACACCAGCGGAGTCAAGGTGCCCGAGAGCCTGATCGACCAGGTGATCGGCCAGGACGAGGCAGTAGAGGTGATAAAGAAGGCGGCCCACCAGCGCCGCCACGTGATGCTCATCGGCTCCCCCGGCACGGGCAAATCGATGCTGGGAAGGGCTATGAGCGAGCTTCTCCCCGTAGAGGAGCTCCAGGACGTCCTGGTCTACAACAACCCCGAGGACAACAACAACCCCAAGGTCAGGGTGGTCCCTGCAGGAAGGGGAAGACAGATAGTGGACGCCCACAAGATGGAGGCTCGAAAGAAGACCCAGACCAGGAACATGTTCTTCATGCTCATCATGATGGGCCTCCTCGTCTACGCCTACTATACGGGCCAGCTCCTCTTCGGGATCATAGCTGCGGCCCTGATATTCCTCTCCATGCGCTACCTAATCCCCAAGGACGACTCCCTGGTGCCGAAGCTTCTTGTGGACAACAGCAAGCAGAAGAAGGCGCCTTACGTCGACGCTACTGGAGCCCACGCGGGATCCCTCTTGGGCGACGTCCGGCACGACCCCTTCCAGTCCGGCGGCCTTGAGACCCCCAGCCACGATAGGGTCGAGTGCGGCGCCATACACAGGGCTCACAAGGGCGTACTCTTCATCGACGAGGTGAACACCCTCAGACTCGAGTCCCAGCAGAGCCTCCTCACCTCTCTCCAGGAAGGCGAGTACCCCATAACCGGCCAGAGCGAGCGCTCCTCTGGAGCCCTGGTCAGGACCGACCCCGTCCCTTGCGACTTCGTCATGATCGCCGCAGGAAACCTCGACGCCATGGGCGGGATGCACCCGGCCCTGAGGTCGAGGATCAAGGGGTACGGCTACGAAGTCTACATGAGAGACACCATGGACGACACCGTCGAGAACCGGGAGAAGCTGGTCCGGTTCGTCGCCCAGGAGGTGATCAGGGACGGGAAGATCCCCCACTTCACCAGGGACGCCGTCGCCGAGATCGTAAGAGAGGCGAAGAGAAGGGCGGGAAGGAAGGGCCACCTCACGCTCCTCCTCAGAGACCTCGGCGGCCTGATCAGGGTGGCCGGCGACGTGGCCCGTTCTGAGGGAGCACCCCTCACCGAGACCAGGCACGTCCTGGAGGCGAAGAAGATGGCCCGGTCCGTAGAGCAGCAGCTCGCCGACATGTACCTGGAGAGGAGGAAGGACTACAGCATGTTCAAGAACGCCGGCGCCGAGATCGGCAGGGTCAACGGCCTCGCCGTCGTCGGCGACTCAGGGATAGTCCTCCCCATCATGGCCGAGGTGACCCCTGCCCAGTCCAAGGAGGAGGGGAAGGTGATCGCCACCGGAAGGCTCCAGGAGATCGCCAAGGAGGCGGTCCAGAACGTCTCCGCCCTGATAAAGAAGTTCCTCGGTGAGGATATCACCAACAAGGACGTCCACATCCAGTTCATAGGGACCTACGAGGGGGTCGAGGGGGACAGCGCCTCCATATCCATAGCTACAGCTGTGATATCGGCTCTGGAGAGCGTCCCCATAAAGCAGAACATAGCCATGACCGGCTCCCTCTCGGTGAGGGGCGACGTCCTCCCCGTCGGAGGCGTCACCCAGAAGATCGAGGCCGCAGCCCAGGCCGGGATCACCACCGTCCTCATCCCCAAGTCCAACGAGGGGGACGTTTTAATCGACGACACCTTCAAGGACAGGATAAAGATCATACCGGTCACCTCCATCAGCGAGGTCTTCGAGTACAGCTTCTCTGGCCAAAAGCCGAAGCTTCTGGAGAAGCTGAAGAAGTTCGCCGCGGAGAAGAAGCTTGGTATAATCCTGCCCGAGCCGATACCGACCCCAAGCAAAAGCCTGTGAGGGGTGGCAACGAGGTGGGGACGCGAGTTGCGGCCCCCAATTCTTTTGCGACCTGTCCTAAAGCGCGACCTATCTGTCGCGCGCACCCTTTTTCTTTTAGCCTGTTTCAAATCTCAGAACTATTATGCTGCTCCTCAAAATAAGTTGAATTTCGTACGTCATTTAGAATGGCCAGTATTCAGAGGCCACTGGCAAAAAAAACAATGGGTACAGCCTTTTTGAAACAGGATCGATTATAGTATAGTGTCGCGTCAATATTGAAATGTCGTAAAGTATAAGATGTATTATCTTCGTATCCAAACTTGGGTAGTCTCCCTATTTTGAGTTGATGCGATTAGGAACTACGACAGTCTTCATAAGCTCTTCAATAGTCCAGATATGATCTGTAAGGCCTGCCGCCATAGCAGGTGACCTGGATTTCCAGCGACGT
>Ga0272442_10001265_pt1 | contig 38701 bp, 33 predicted proteins | sample SSMForm2O_FD_200262 | JGI IMG/M metagenome (GOLD analysis project Ga0272442, IMG submission 200262) | Marine sediment archaeal communities from Little Sippewissett salt marsh, Falmouth, MA, United States - SSM-Form-2O | ecosystem: Environmental > Aquatic > Marine > Wetlands > Sediment ... | reverse complement strand
TACAAATGCACTTGTTGCTCTACAAAGTACAAAAAATGAATCGCTTTTTGATATTATTGACTTATCTCCCCAATAAAAAATACCTTTGGCCTTTGTTAATCTTATATATATACTGTCATAGTCATAAAATGTACCTATCTGTAATGGATTCGTTCCAAGAATAATTACATTCAATGCCTCATCTTCCCTATCCAAAGCTTGAATTGTAAACGACCTTTTTAAAATCGGATAATAAAAACCTAGAAGCCAGAGAATCGGTCCTTTTACGGTTTTGCATTTTCCAAAAATCAATACAAGACAGTTGTTGTATACAGAGCTTGTTTGATAAGTTTCTTTTTCGTCATTTATTTCTTTGATTTTTTCTGGTTCATTTGCTATAACAATAGGTATTGAAGAAAAAAACAATATCATTACGATGGCTATTATCAATAATTGTCTGTAACTATCTTTTTTTTTCATTTTAACCTCCTCTGTATTTAAATAGTTGTTTAAGGTTATAATATTTCTTGTAAATAATTTGTGCAAATTAAGAAAAAATAAAGGTATATTTACTAATATGCACATTTATAATTTGAAAAAATTTTATTTTAATCTGAATTTTTTCGTTAAAAGAGACTTTTTTGCTCATCAATTGACTCAAGTTCTTTATATCTGAAAGGTTTTATAACATCTGGACTATTTGGATTTTCTTTTTTTGATGTTATTAACCTTGAAATGGTATAAGCCTCCATATCATCTTGATCATATGGAATTAAAAGTTCCAATGAAGATTGCTTGTCAATAGGCATACTGATCCATTTATCATAATCCTCAGGTCTTAAAATCACAGGCATCCTTTTTTTCTTATTGTGAATATTCTCCATCATTGGATTTGCCTTTGTTGTAATTATTGTAAATGTATTTATCTTCTCCTGTGTCTCCCTATTTGTCCAATCTTCCCACAATCCTGCCATTGCAAATGGTTTATGTTTCTTTAAAAAGATGTAATAAGGATAATTTTTACCATTGAAAAATTTCCATTCAAAAAATCCGTCAGCTAAAACTAAACAATGTTTTTTTTCTGCTGAATTTCGAAAGGAGGGTTTTTCAAAAATTGATTCTGAACGTGCATTAGCAGTTTTTTGTCTAATTTCATTGGCGGCCTTTAGGTCCTTCACCCAGAATGGTATGAGCCCCCAATGAAAAAGATCTATCTGTTGTGGACTTTCGTTTGTAATGACGGGAAGATTTGGGCTATTAAAAGCATCAACATGATATTTTCTTTCGAAAACTTCATTTCTTTTAAACGTAGCCTTAAACTTTTTTTCTAAAATCTCTCTATTTGGAACAGAATATCTATAACACATTTGCATTAAAATATAATTAATAAACTTATAAAAATTTACTTTATTTGTTAATAATTTGTTTTAATAGAAATTATTATAAATAAAAAAAATATTAGACAAAATGGGATGGGATGAAGCGTAGCGTGATGCACAAAAAATTAACTTTTATGTTACAAAAGTATTTATTAATATTTTTAATAATTTCATTTTTTCTCCCAACAAATATTATTTCGACTTCAAAATCTGAGGTTGTTAATGAGAATACAACTCCAGTAATTATCAATAGTTCGATTTATCCCAAAAAAGTAAGACCTGGGGATGAGATGATCGTTAACATATCAGCTTTTGATCCCTTTGGTATAAATAAGGTAGAGGCAAAATTTTACCATGAGAAAGGTTTTGATTTTATAAATCTTGAAAAGTGTTATGGGACAATGGTTAATGGTATATGGAAAGGAAAATGGAAAGTACATGACACTATTATTAAGGAATATTCGACCATTGTAACAGTTATTTCGAAATCCGGTAGGATGACATCAAAGGAATTGAAATGGTGGGACCCAGAAGAACCTTGGTATGATTTAGAATTTCAGTATAGACGACAGATAAATTTTACCGAACCTCAGGGCTTATCCCGAATAAATACACATGTTTTATTATCTATAGACTTTGAACAGAACAGATTAAGCAATGAGAACGGAATTGTTTTGGTTTATAATGGTGAGAAAATTCCTTTTGATGGATATGCAATAACAGAAGAAAATGGTTGGGTAACTACTCTTGAAGGACTTGCAGAAATTAACATTTCCTCAGGGGAAACAATATCATGTTATCTGTATTATGATCCAGATTATTCAGCGACAGAACTACTACCATCCACAACAGGTTGGAGTTACGTTGGCGCTTCAGGCTACTCTGGGCAAAATTATGTTGATCTGTCTCCAGTTGATGTAGATTGTTATGGTGATGATCTGGATGGACAATTCAGTCAAATATGCGGATCAACTGATCATATAAAACTGAACGAATGGTGTTATTTTAAATCTCCACAGAGCGGTAATATTTATTTTAAGACAGGTAGTGATGATGGTTCAGGATTATGGTTAGATGGTAACCTTATTGTAACTGATAATAATGGAGGACATGGACTTCGTTGGCGTGATTCATCAGCTCAAAGTTTGGTAAATGGACGATATTATGCAATTGAAATCGATTTTGCTGAGCACACTGGAGCGCAAGTCCTTTATAACAGATGGGACACCTCTCCTGGAGATAATAGTAATGGAAATATTATTGATGTGGAAGCCTTTCCATTTTATGGTGATGAGTGGGAGATTGAAATTGATATTAATGATAATGAGGAAATTGGGACTCCACCTAAACCAACATTAATCTTGCCTTTGAATTCAAGCTCTACAAATGATGAAACACCATTTTTTCAATGGACGGTTGGAGATAATGCAGAGAATTACACACTTCTTGTTGATGATGAGGCAGACCTTACAGATGGCGATGAGCATATAAACATATCATTCAACTCGACAACAGACAGTTATAACATTCAAAATTTCGAGAGTTTATCTGGAGAGGGAGTTTGGTATTGGAAGGTTATTGCAAATAATTCTCATGTAACAAATTCTTCAGATGTTTGGAATTTTATTTTTGATATTACCCCTCCCTTGATAGTCAATTTAAGTAGTCCATCAAATGATTCTAGCACTGATAGTAACTCTGTTTCATTTAGTTGGAGCTCAACTTTGGATAATACAACTAACACATCAGATGTTTCTGATATCGATTACTATAATTTAATAATTGATGATGATATGGATTTTTCTTCGCCTTTGATAAATGATAATACAATAAATACATATTTAACAAGGACAGTTTCAGGACAGTTATATTGGCGTGTTAGGGCTGTTGATAGTGCAGGAAATAATGGTAGTTTTTCAGACACAAGATATCTTACTATTTTTAGTTATACCTTATCTGCAGATTCCTCTACTATACAAATAAAAAAAGGAACTGATGGGGTTATTATCTTAAATCTAAGTTTAAATTTTGGAGAATCTGAGAATGTAAGTCTTAGTAGTACATGGACAGGAGACAATATACCTAGTGGAATAAATGTAGGATTTAGCAATTCTGCAGATATGGTTTCATTTGATTCGCTATTGACGTTTTCTATTAGTGAAATTGCTACAACCGGTAACTACAATTGCCAAATCAGTAGTATTAGCACATCTGGGATAAATCGTTCAATTGATATTGAGGTGATTATTTATAATATGTTGTTTTCACTTGATGGTTTTCCCAGATCGCTTTCCATGATACGAAGTGATTATGATAATGTCACAATATCTGTTAATTTTGATCAAGGGTCGTTAAATTCAGTTTCACTCTCAGGAGGTTGGATTGGAGCCACACCATCAGGTATTTCAGCAACGATTAACCCCAGCTCAGGAACTCCTAATTTTGATTCAAAGATATCATTTGCCACATCAACAAGTGCATCATCGGGTAGTTTTGTATATAGGGTAACTGGTAATTCAGCAGGTTTGACAAAGACAGTTAATATCTATCTGGATGTTTATAAAAACATGTCAGTTACTATTGATACAAATAGAAATACATATGAAAAAGGTCAAGAAATCAATATTTTTGGTGAAGCTTTTGATCCTAATGAGAAATTAATTGATGATGGTACTGCAATAATTAATATCATTGCTCAGAATTGGTCTCATACTTTTTCAACAGATATCTCTGATGGAACTTATGATACAGGCTACTATATATCCTTTGATAAACCATCTGGTGATTGGATTATCTCAGTTACTGCAACAGATGATAAGGGACATGTTACGTCCGGTCCTCGAACAAAAGCTATCTCAGTCATTACACCTGAAAATATTGAACAATACACAATCAAAATATTAAGTCCGATTGGTGGTGAGGTTTTTAGACGTGGTGAAACAATTAATTTTTTGTTATCTTTTCTTAATAAGCAAAATGAAAAGATAAGAAATGGAGAAATAAAAGGTTATTTACCATCTGGTGAGGTGTTGGTTTTTTCAGAGAGTTCGCCTGGAGTATATTCATATAATTATAATATTGATTATGATTATCCTATTGAAATCTCAAATATAGTTATTGAGGGTAAAAAAACTGATAATGGAAAAATCTTAGTGGGTTTTGACTCAATAGATTTTAAAATAACTGAAACAAAGTTTGACATTGAACTTATTGATATTGTACCAAGTGATTTGGCTGAATTAGGAGAAAATATTGAGATAAGGTTAAGATTAAAATATCCTGATGGAAATCCAGTTAATAATGCAATAGTGTCTGCTTTTGGGATAAATGGTGAAAATATTAATTTTAGAAAGAGTAATTCTGAACCTGGAAGATATTATGCTTACTATACCCCCGAAGGCAAAAGAATAGGAAATTGGGTTATTCAGGTCAAAGCAGAGGATGCTTTTGGTAATTATCAAATGACTAATGTAAAATATCTTGAAATCGTTGAAACAAAGTTCATGACTTATTTTGTAAGATATTGGTATGTCTCTTTTATCATTATTACATTAGTTTGCTTTACGATTATATTTTTTTCAAGGAAAAAGTTAGAAGAAATTAAGTTGTCAACCATTAAAAAAGAACTTATTGAACTTAATAAATCAAAGAAGAACAATGCAATACAATATTTTACTGAATGCTCGATTGATAGAGATACCTATGAGCGTCATTTAAAGAACTATGAAAGTAAAATTGCAAATCTCAATAAAAAAAGTAGGTTGTTGGAGAAAAAAAGGGTAAAGGAAAAAAGATGAAAACAAAAATTAGTATATACATCTTGATAGTATTTTTTTCATCTATAGTTACAAATAGCTTGGATTCTACAACAAGTGCCGAGGATTTGGTAGCCTCAATTGAGGAAGAATTTGAGATAACTATACAAACTGATTCAGATATTTATAATCAAGATGAACAGATTCAGATTTCTGGCGAGATCATAAATGTAAATAATAGCTCTGTTTGTTTTGATGAGCTGACTTTGAGATTATGTCAGTCAGAATGGTCTAGATTTATTACAATCCCGGTTGTCAATGATTCCTTTATTTTCTATTATAATATCACCTATGGTGATCCCATTGGTGAATGGAACATATCTGCGGAAATAACTCTTGAATCTCAAAATATTACAACTAATTATACCCATGTCATTATAAAAATTCCTTCAGACACTGTAAGATATAAAGTGATTTGGTATTCCCCATTGGAAGATGCTATTTACAAGAGAGGTAGTAAAATTGATATATCTGTATATGTGACTGAAAATGATGTAAGTGTTATTAATGCGTCAACAAAATGTTTTTTTCCGTGGATGGAGGAGATTCAATTAACTGAAATTAAACAGGGCTATTATACTGGGTCCTTTTTGATTCCATGGGACGCTCCAACTGGCATTATGTCATTGTCGGTTGAATGTATTAATGATTCTGGATCGTTTTTTTATGCTGGTGGAAGCAATATTACTATTGATATTCAACCTGTCCAGCTAGATATTGATGTTCTAATGCCTATTTCAGATGAATTTTTTGAGGGAGATGAAATTGAGTTAAGTGCAAAGATAAAATATCCTGATAATAATACTATTGAGGATGGGAATATTTTAGTTAAAATGATTGGAAAACAAATTAAATTGATACATCAAGAAAACGGTATTTATAGTAATTCATTGAAAGTTTCTAGTGAAGACTTGGGAAGTTGGTTTATTGAGTATATTGCTAGTGACCAATATGATAACTATGCTGCATGTTCCCAAATTGTTCATATAGTCAAGGAGGATCCGGCAGAGGTTTCTTTGGCCCTATATGCAATTATTACACCTTTTGCGATAATATTAGCAATAATTGTTCTTAATTATATTAGAAAGAGCTATTCATTATTAAATATCAGAGATATTGAAAATGAAATAGAAGAATTGAAAAGGATCCAGAATGAAGCAGCAACTAAATATTATAAAAAAGGAACAATAAATAGGAATACATATGATATGTTGAGAAAGGAAACCACTGATCTTATTTCTGAACTAAATCGAGAAATTAATAAGAACAAAATTTTCTTTAAGAATTATGTAACCCAAAAAAGAAAAAAAGATAGGTAGTATAAATGGAAATAAAATTGTTAGAGGAAGATTATAAAAAATATATAAATGAAACCAATAAACAAATTATAAAATTTTATAAAGATAGGTTTACAACTTTATTTGAATCTTTAAATGCATCAGCATTTATAACTACACTTGATGGAAAAATCATTGAGTCTAATTTTAAAACATGTGATATTCTTGGATATAATTTTGAAGAAATAAGAAATGTTAATCTAAAAACAATATTTACCAATCCTGATGAATGGTCCCAGTTTTGTGAGGAAATCTCTTCAAGAGGTGGTTTGAATTTTGAAACTACATGTAGAAAAAAAGATGGGTCGATATTCCCAGTTTATATTAATACATCTTTGTTTATTCAAAATGAAATACCATCAATTTTATTTTTAATATGGGACATCTCTGAAAGAAAAAGTGCAGAAGAAAAACTAATTTCCTCAGAAGAAAGATATCGTACAATTTTTGAGAATTCTGCTGTTGCAATAATGTTAACAGATCAAAATGAGCGTATAGTATCTTGGAACAAGTACGCCGAAACAATGTTGAAGATGGAAAAAGATGATTTATATCTTAGACCCGTACAGTCGCTTTATCCAGATGAGGAATGGGAGCTAATAAGAACAGAAAACATTCGTAAAAAAGGTATGCAACATCATTTAGAAACTAAAATGATTGATAAAAATGGAAAGATAGTTGATATTGATATATCACTTACAATCCTAAAGAACATGAAAGACGAGGTAATTGGATCCATCGGTGTTTTCAGAGATATTTCATTAAGAATAGAGGTTGAGAAGAAGTTAGATGCAGCATACAATGAGTTATTAGAGGTTAACAGAGATCTTGAATATAAGGTCCTGGATAGGACCAAGGAAATCAAAAAATTACTGAAGCAAAAAGATGAATTTATTTATCAACTTGGACATGATTTAAAGACACCATTGACCCCGTTATGTGCATTATTACCTGTGGTTTTGGAGAAGGTAGAGGACAGTCAATCAAAGAAATATCTTGAAGTATCTATCCATAATGTGAAATACATCAAGAATCTGGTAGAAAAGACCTTAAAATTAGCCCTTTTGAACTCAAATTCATTTGAGCTTGAAATTGAAGAAATTATCCCCTGGGAGATCATTGACAGAGTGATAAATAATAGAATAGATAATGTGAATGCTAAAAATATCACTGTTGAGAATATGGTGGATAAGGCTATAAAGATTAATGCTGATAAGTTGAGATTTGAGGAATTGATGGATAATATTATTGGAAATGCAATGAAATTCACACCAGAGAATGGAATGATATCTATCTATTCAGAACTAGTAAATAAAAAAATTAGGTTTTCAGTTAGAGATACTGGTTGTGGGATGACTCTGGAACAGTATGAAAAGATATTTGTTGAGTTCTATAAAGCTGATAAAAGCCGCCATGAAATAAACAGCAGTGGTCTTGGTTTATCTATATGTAAAAGAATTGTTGAAAAACATGGTGGTGAGATTTGGGTTGAAAGTCCAGGTCCTGGAAAGGGAAGTACTTTTTATTTCACTTTTGACTCAACATAAAAAATTAAGAATATAAAGTGTATTACAAAAAGGGATAGGTATTGAAAAATGAAAAAAACTCTATTAGTCGTTGATGACAGTCCAGATGTCACTATGACCATTAAATCATTGTTGGAAGAAGAAGGTGATGAATATGAGGTGGTTATTTCAGAAAGTGGTGAGGATTGCCTGAAACTCTTGAATGAAGGTTTTTCACCTGATGCAATATTATTGGATATTATGCTACCTGGAATAGATGGTCTGGAGACATTTGAAAATATTAGAAAAAATGATAGGTGGTCAAAGATCCCTATCTTGTTTCTAACTGCTCGGACTGATCAATTTACCACAGGCCAAGGGCAATTCTTAGGTGATGATTTCATCCAAAAACCCTTTGTGATCGATGATGTCAAAATACGAATAGAGAGAGCAATTGAAAATCTTAAAAAATAGATTTATTTACCTGTCGTTTGATCTTTGCAACATTGCTCTGATTCGATTTCCATACCCTTATTTGTAATATTCATAGGTACAATCCTTTGGGAGTGAGCGGCACCTCGAAGCTTATAGATTTCAACTCCACGGGTCCTCTTTTTCACCCCTTGAAAGTTATAAAAAACAAAGATTCCGTCTGCTAAAAATTCCTCAACACCAGTATTTGAGAATTTATGTGGAGCATCAATTGATTCTGTGATCATAAAGGTGGTAATATTCATCTCTTCGAAATATCTGAAAAGCTGTTCGATATAGATCCTATACTGACGTTGGGTTCCTGAAAAAGCGGTCTCAATAGCAGATATCGAATCCAAAGCCAACAGTGAGGCATTAAATCCTTTTGGTATGTAATCCAGAACAAGGTCAATATCCACAGGTAAGGTCCCACTAGCCTTTTCAAGAAGGGCCTCGATGGACCTGGCTAGTCTCAAAGGCTGCAATCTTTTTAAAGCAATTTTCCCCTTTCCATCTGCTTGTAATATTATTTCCTCATCAGTTTCTTTGATAACCTTAACCTTGAAACCAAACTCAAACATATGGTTCATTAATCTATCAGGTCTTTCTTCCATTGATAGAAAAACACAATCTTTCCCGTTTAATGCATTGTTATAAAATAATTGGGAACAAAAAATTGTTTTCCCACACCCAGGTCCCCCTGCCACTATTATATTTGAACCAGCAGGGATACCCTTTTGCAAAAGGTCATCAAAACCTGAGATGCCTGTAAAAACCCACTTTTCAGTCTCGTCGACGGCGCGATCTTTTTGGTTTTTGGGCCGTTCTTTTGACATAAATCCGGTCATCAATATTTCTTCATTCTCATCATCTTTGAAAATAACAGTATCATCTTTTATTTCTCCAGATTCTTCAATATCATGTTTTTCAATATCTGCTTCAATTTCATCAACTGTCTTCAATGAAGCCTCTAAAAATAATTTTCCAGAGTTATTATTCAGGGGTGTTGAATCAATTTGAGAATTGGATTTTGGAAACTCACCATTAACATCAAAATCTATACTGGGCTCTAAATCCATATCAAATATGTAATTATCTGAATCATTTTCCTTCTTGTATTTTCTATTGTAACTTTCATTTTCTGATAATAATTTCTCTATTTTATTTGAAAACTCAAGATAAGAATCTGATGAAAAATTATTATCATTTTTTATTGTGTTTACAAATTTATCATTTTTAGATTCTTTATTTAAAATTTTTTTATTTTTTTTGTTTTTAGAAAAAAGATTGAATCTAAACTTCTTTATTGGCATCCCATCATTCCAGAACGTATTATGTATTAGTTAATTATAAATCTTACTGTAAAATCCAAAGATTCGAAGTTTTTATACTAAGATGCAATCATGGCTCAATAATATCCTTAAAAAATATGGCCTATTCTATATTGGATTCGATATTTTTTTATCTGAAAAATTATGTAATTTTCAGGACAATTTTTAAATATAGGAAGAATATACCGCTATCAATTTAAAAAATATGTAAAAATCAAAAAATCTATAAATTAAATTAGAATTTGTCAAATTGGAGGAAAATATTATGGCAGATAAACCACATATGAATCTCGTAATTATAGGTCATGTCGATCATGGAAAGTCCACATTAGTGGGACAGACATTACTACAAACTGGACAATTCCCTGAGCACATGGTCGCAAAATATAAGGAAGAGGCTAAAGCAAAAGGAAAGGGTACATTTGCCTTAGCTTGGATATTTGATAATCTAAAAGAGGAACGTGAAAGAGGTCTCACTATAGATGTTGCTCATAAACGATTTGATACAGATAAATATTATATCACGATTATTGATGCACCTGGTCATCGGGATTTTGTTAAAAACATGATCACTGGAACATCCCAAGCTGATGCAGCAATTCTTGTGGTTGCCGCACCTGAGGGTGTCATGGCTCAGACAAAAGAACATATGTTTTTGTCAAGAACTCTTGGTGTAACACAGATGATTGTTGCAATCAATAAAATGGATGATACAAAACCACCATATGATAAATCAAGATATGAAGCTGTTAAATCTGAAGTTGATAAATTAGCAAAGAGCGTAGGATATAAAGACGAACAGATTCAATATATTCCCGTATCTGCTTATGTTGGTGATAATGTAAAAGATAAAGGTAAAATCGACTGGTATGATGGTCCAACATTATTAAAGGGAATTGATAATTTTACGCTTCCTAAGAAACCAACTGACCTTCCATTAAGGTGGCCAATTCAGGATGTATATACCATCAAGGGTGTTGGAACAGTTCCGGTTGGAAAAGTTGAAACAGGTGTTCTAAAACCAGGTATGCAATTAATTTTCAAACCAAGTATGAAACCAGGTGGTGCAACTGGTGAATGTAAAACCATTGAGATGCATCATGAACAGTTGAGTCAGGCGATACCAGGTGACAATGTCGGTGTAAACCTCAGAGGTGTAGCAAAAAACGAGATCCGAAGGGGAGATGTTGCAGGTCCTACAAATGATCCTCCAACTGTTGCAAAATCATTTACTGCACAAATCATGGTTTTAAACCATCCATCAGTTATAACAAAGGGTTATACACCAGTGTTCCACTGTTACACTGCACAGGTCGCTTGTAGGTTTGATGAGATTCAGAAAAAGCTTGATCCCAAAACCGGGCAGGTAAAAGAAGAAAATCCAGATTTCATTAAAACTGGTGATGCTGCAATTGTAAAGATAATACCATCACGACCAATGGTTATCGAACCATCAAAAAAGATACCACAGCTTGGTAGATTTGCAATCCGTGATATGGGACAGACAGTTGCTGCAGGTATTTGTCTGGATGTTGAGGAAGCAAAATAATCTTCCTTCTCTTTTCTATTTTAATTTAGTAAAACTTTGGAGTATACAAAAATATGGCGCAGAAAGCTAGGATATCACTAGTAAGCACAAATGCTAAGAAACTTGAAGAGGTCTGTAATCAGATTAAGATGATTGCCGAAAGAACTGGTGTTGATATGAGCGGACCTGTTCCGCTTCCAACCAAATATTTAAGGGTTCCATGTCGAAAATCCCCTGATGGGGAAGGAACAGAGACTTGGGACAGATGGGAAATGAGGATTCATAAGAGATTGATTGATTTAGATGCTAGTGACAGAGCTCTACGCCAACTTATGAGGATTCAGGTTCCAGACGGAGTTAACATTGAGATCGTACTTCGATCATAAATATCAATAACTTTTTTTTATCTAGTTTTATTTACACTTTAAAATGTTTCTTATGCTGAGGTAGCAAAGTCCGGCCTAACGCGCCGGCCTTGAGAGCCGGTTCTCCATTGGGGAGCGGGAGTTCAAATCTCCCCCTCAGCGTCATTTTTTTGTGAAAAAGTTTAATTAAATTTAAGAAAATATGTTGATATTTAATTATTTTGATTCAAGTCTCTTTTCACGTTTACCCATTGCATCATAAGTTGCATATTTATATAGTTCACAGAGTGTTGGATAATTGAAACACGTATCAATAAAAAGATTGCTGTTTGCCTTCATAATAAGTCCATTTACACCAATATGAATGAGTTCTGAGGCTATCTCGCCAATGATATGAACGCCAAGTAATCTCATTGGCTCTCCTAAATCATCATTGAATTCAAAGATCATCTTCAAGAATCCATCTTTGTCACCGATTATTTGTCCACGAGCATTTTGATGATAATATGCTTTTCCTACAACGTATTCAATTTGTTCATCTTTACATTCCTCTTCTGTCTTTCCAGCTGAGGAACACTCTGGTATGGTATAAATTCCAAGAGGTAAGATTGGAGCAACATGTTCTTTATATGGTTCCAGGTTAAAGGCCTTTATCATAGCATACCGAGCTTGTTCCATAGAGGTTGATGCCAAAGATGGTCTGCCTATCACATCCCCTGCTGCATATATACCAGGCATAGGCTTTTCTGTGTCAGGGTCAATCACCTGATAATTATCATCAACCACCAACAAGCCATATTTTCCTGTTTTAATACCTGCTTTGTGTAAATTCAGCTGTTCTGTATTACTACTTCTACCAATTGCTAGCATTAACATTTCAGCTTTAATAGTATTCCCAGACTCCAACTCAGTGCAAATATTTTTTTTATCAGCTGAGCAAGAATCAACTCTATCAGGCATAAATAGATTAATTCCCATTTTAGACAGGTTTTTTTTAAGGGCAATGGATATGTCATGATCAAGGAAAGGTAGCAGAATATCTTTATTATGAATTAAAGAGACATCCAAACCAAGTTCAGAGAATATACAAGCATATTCACAACCTATTACGCCACCGCCTACCACAACTAAGCTTTTAGGTATGGTTTTTAAACTCAGAATTGTATCGGAATTATATATACGATTATCTTTAGGAAAACCCTCAGGCTTCCGTGGAGAGGAACCTGTGGCTATTAAAATAACATCTCCTTTTAAAAAAATGCTATTTTTATCATTATCAACCTTTATGGTTTTCTTATCAATAAATGATGCATTGCCTCTGTAAAAGGAAATCTTGTGTCGTTCAATGTTTCTCTTTACACGATTACGTTCTGCATTCTTAACAGTTCGCTCATGATACAAAAAATCATTAACTGTCGCCTGGCGCTTAAGTGATAGGTCAACACCATAAAGCTTTCGAGCACGAATGCCAGATAGAGCAAGGGATGTCTCACGAAGTGTTTTACAGGGTATTGCTGTACTTGCTGCAGACCCTCCTAAAAACTTTTCTCTTTCAACAAGGGCAACACTTTTTCCAAAATATGCTGCCTGGGCAGCTCCCTTCTCACCTGCAGGTCCAGATCCAATAACAACCAAATCATATTCTTTTATTTCTTCTTTTACCAAAATATCCTCCCTAAACAGTGATCTTATCACCTTCATTTGCAAAGTCTATTGTGATATTTAACTCCTTTGCAATTTCTTTAACCTCCTTTTTTATTTCTTTTTCATATTTAGGGGTCATATGTAGAATCACTATCTTAGGGATTGCACCTTTTATTTGATGCAATTGTTTTAGCTCCGTATGTAGGTATTTTGGACAAAGGTGAACTGAGTTCTTTGCAACAATTTCCATTTTATTGGGAAATGTGACTTCAATTAAAACAAGATCTGGTGAAATATGATTCCAAATATCAGATATTCCTTTTCCGGTATCACCCGAGTAGAAAACCCTCTTTCCATCCTTTGAAGTTATCTCATATCCAGCTGCGGCCAAGGTGTGTTTTACTGGAACAGCTATAACCTGATACCCCTCAACTTCAAATGGTTTATAAAAATCAATCTCGATATACTCAAGTGATTGTGTTTCACATATTGGATTGTTCAAAGAAAAATTTGGATAGATCAATCCATCAACAAGATGTGTTGATAGAATCTCAAGGGTCTGAGGTAGTCCATATATCTTGGTTTTTTCACATGCATTGTTAAATGCAAAAGCTGGAACACATCTTATATGATCATAATGGCCATGTGTCAGTAATATTGCTTTTATCTTTTCTTGCTCTGGAAAAGAAAGTTCAGTTGTCAGGTTACCTGCATCAAGGGCCAACTTATCGTCAATTAAAATAGAGGCAAGTCGTGTATTCTTTGATTCTGCATTATGTGTTCCTAAGAATCTAACTATCAACTTATCGACTCCGATATAATGTAGGGCAACGGAATTATGTTAAAAATATTTGCCCTTAATTTTTAAATGTTTCATTAGAAAAGTGATTGGTTTTTTTATAAAAAATATTTTTTTAAAAACTTTTTCACTCACTTCTTCTAAGTTTTCTAGAAAGACCTAGAGCTATGTTTTTCATGACGACTTTTCCAAGATGACAATTTTTGTTCATCAGATTTTCAAGTTCATTTTTTTCAATTACTACAAGCTTGGAATCAACATCAGTGATTAGAGTTGCGGTTCTAGGAAGATCTTCTATTATGGCCATCTCACCAAATATCTCACCCTGACCTATTTCTCCAACCTTTGTTTCTTTTTTGTTCTTACCTCTCATAAAAACCGAGGCATTTCCCTCAGCAAGAACATATACTTCAGTTCCACATTCACCTTCACTGCATATTGTTTTCTTTGCAGGAAAGGAAATCATCTTGCAAATATGAGCTAGTTGGGATAGTTCCCCATCTGAAAGACCTGTAAAAATATCTGATTGACGTGTAACTTCGGTGATCTCCATGCCTATCTTTTTTATCTCCAAATCCTTCATAATCAGATTGTACATATCCATAGAAGAATCGGTAAGCATTATATCCTTGGTATCAGGCGGTATATTCAACTTAACCATACGAATGACATCAAGACGTTCAACCCCTCTGAATACCATTGAAGGGCAATATGCAACAGGTATAAAGCCAAGCCTGTCCAATGTCTTTTGCATCTGAGGTGAATAGGCACTTACATCAATTTCAATGTAATGTGCCTTGTATTTCTCTATTGCAAGTCTATCAAGTGTCTTTAGAAGAAAACCTTTTACCTCATCATCAAATTCGATTAGCTCGATCACCTTCACCTTCTTATCTACATTATCGACTGTAAAACCAATGGCACCCAAAGTTACATCCTTGTCCCTAGCTACAAGATAGGTGGCCTTGTTTGTAGCAATCTTGAAAAAACCATAGCTCAAACTTAGATTACCAAATACCTCTGGATTTTTAACTCTGCCCCTCTCTATCCGCAAGAGAGGGGTGATACCCTTGGAATGGAGTTCTTCACACTCAAATGCTTTATCTGTTGGGTAACCATCAATATCATCTTCAACAATGAGATCCACTGGCAAACTAAGGTTCTGCATACTTTTTGCACCAATGGGATAAACACAATCAATTACATGAGGATTGTTTCTTCTCAGGGAAAGAGCAGGGCCAAATAGTTTTGTAACAAAAACAACACTTTCTCTTCTTTGTACCAGATTATATTTATTTGGTTCAAACCCTGTTGGTACAAAACCAACTCTTTCACATATCTTTTGAGCGCCTGAATGTACAGCTCTGCATTCGGCAAAACCAAATTGTATCATATTGGAGACAGAATCCATTAGACCGGTCATTATTTCAGAACCTGCGCCCTTTCGACTATAATCTGGATTTACAACCAAACGACCAAACTCACCAATTAGATCAGAGAATCCTCCTGCCGTGAGATATACTGTACCAGTACCAATAATATTTTTTTTTTCTTTTGCCACTAGAAATATGTTGTCATCAGAGTATATGCTTTTGGTAAGCCACATGGGATCATAGAACTTCTTGAATGGATAATCTGGGCCATAAATTTTCAAAAAAAGCTTCATTATTTTTGGAATATCTGTTTCTTCAGCTTGGACTATTTCCATGCTTTTCCTCCCTATTAAAAAGATAAAACCTAATAAAATTTAAAAATATAAATATCATTTATAATTTTTCCTATTTAAACATCTTACTAATTGATATATTTATTTTCTTGATGGTTTAAAGAAAATAAAAAAATTTTTTGTTTTTCTAAAAAGCTTTTTATACAAAAATACAATTGTAAAAGGGGGATATTTTTGGGGAAAAAAATAGAAAAGAAACTAGTAAATGAAAAAGAGCTTGAACAAAAAGAGCCAGAAAAAAAATCAAAGTCAATAAAATACTTACTTATTATTCCTGTTGTTGCTATTATTCTCATCATTTTATTTTTTTTACTATTACAAAGTCCTGTTGAAGCAAGTGATGAAGCCTATGCTCAATTGATAATTGAATATGGGATTGTCGATGTGAAGCAATTAGGAGGCCCATGGAGTTCAGCTGAAAATGGTATGCTTCTATATCAATCAGATACTATAAGAACAGCTGAAAATACATCTGCATCAATTATCTTATTTAAAAGTAGCATAATTCGACTCGATAGTAATACTGAGGTAACATTAAGGGAAATTGCTAAAGAAATAGAAACCAATGTTTCAATTGATCAGAATTCTGGAAGGACATGGAACACAGTAAGAAAGATCAGCGGTATTGATAATTATGAGGTACAGACACCAACAACTGTTGCTAGTGTCAGGGGGACATCATTTTTAGTTAATGTTACAGAAGAAGGTGGAACATCATACGGTGTAGTCAATGGGTCAATTAATGTGTCTAGTAAAAAGAACGGAACAATTATTGACACCATCAACTTAAAGGAAAATGAATCAGTGAAGATAGATCCTGAGAAAATCTATAAACCACTTGAAAAAGAGGAATTAAAGGAAGAGGAATGGATAGAGAAAAATAAAGAAAAAGATGAAGAGATGATTCAGCAAGAAAAAGTGGAATTGTACAAAAGAATTCAACAGTACATACCTCAATTAAAAGAGAGATATGGAATCACAGATGAGGAAATTGATGCCTTGCTGGAGGGATACCTGCGAGGATATTATGATGACTATGAAATACCGGATTATGTCCCAGATTGGATACTTGACTTATTGGAACTGCCTTGAGTAGATTTTTATGAATTCAGGGATACTGAAAAAGAAGATCTCTAAGACATTGATTATATCATTTTTTATCCCTTTTATTTTTTCTCTGTTGATGTTCACAGGTTTTCTAGATACTTGGGAATCAAAGGTGTCTGATGCGTTTTATTCTCAAAGCAACCCTAGTGATTTGATTAAAATTGTTGCAATTGATGACCGTAGTCTACAGGAGCTTGGCCAATGGCCTCTTGATAGAGAACGTTTTGCTACTGTAATAAATAATCTTAATCAGAGCATGATAATAGGAATTGATGTTTCATTTTTTGAATCATCAGATAATGATTCACTATTGGCTAAAGCACTGATGGAAAATGATGTTGTTCTGGCCATGGAATACACTGAGTTTACTCATATCGATGGTGAATTATATGGCAAGAACCTACTAAAACCGACCGCAACACTGGGCAATGCAGGTGAGGACTTTTGGACAGGTTATGTTAATTTGTATACAGATTCAGATGGTGTGACCAGGTCCTTTACACCTTATATTTCTGGTGTTGAGGACCATAATCACTTTTCTAGGGTTATTGTAAACCAGATCACCGGTGATACTTCATATCTTGAGGATAACATAATGTTGATAAATTATTTTTCTGAGCCTGGCGGTTATGAATACATATCTTTTACAGATGTTTATAACAAGGTTGTGGACCCATCCTACTTCGCCGGAAAGATAGTTCTAATAGGAGCCACAGCTCCAAACCTGCATGATGATGTTATCGTTCCAATTTCAGAGAAGGCCATGCCTGGTGTCGAGGTAAATGCCAATCTTGTTCAGTCGATTCTAACAAGGGATTTCCTTAACAAACAGGATAATCTAACTTCCATTGCCATTATTTTTTTATTTTCATTAATTACAGGTCTTCTACTTTTCAGGTTTAGAATTCTGATTGTAACAATTTTTTTAGCTGCCCTTTTTGTATCATATATCTTTATTTCAATCTATATCTTTGATAACTTTGGAATTATAATGAATATGCTGTATCCATTGATATCAACGATTTTGGTTTTTTTCTCTATTGTAGTCGTATATTACCGCACAGAGGAAAAGAGCAGAAAGTGGATAACCTCAGTTTTTGGTAAATATGTTTCACCTCTTGTGATTAATAATTTAATAAAAAACCCGGATAGTTTGGTTCTTGGTGGCGAGAAGAGAAATATCACAATTTTTTTCTCAGATATAAGGGGATTTACATCTATATCAGAAAAACTTACGCCTGAGGAGCTTGTACATCTCTTAAATGAATATCTCACAGAGATGACCTCTATTATAATTAACAGTCAGGGCCTTGTAGATAAATACATGGGTGATGCGATAATGGCTTTTTGGGGCGCCCCCCTTGATCAACCAGATCATGCTGAATTAGCATGTGAAAGTAGCTTGCAAATGATAAAGAAACTTAACGAGCTGAAGAAAAAATGGGAAAAGGAAAACATACCAGCCTTTGACATCGGCATTGGTCTAAACAGTGGGGATGCCGTTGTTGGTAACATGGGTTCATCCAGTAGATTTGATTATACGGCAATGGGCGATAATGTAAACATTGCTTCAAGAATGGAAGGTCTTAACAAGGTATATGGTACCAATATCATCATGACAGACAAAACCTATAAAACAGTCAAGGAAAAATATGTATCAAGAAAACTTGATTATGTAAAGGTAAAAGGTAAGAGAAAACCTATCTTGATTCACGAACTCATCCAAGAAAAAGATGGAACAAGCAAAGACCTTCAGGATTTTATAACAGCTTATGAAACTGGCCTTGGGTTGTATATAGAGAAGAAATGGGATAAGGCAATTGATTCATTTAAAAAAGCACACAAGATTATGAAAGACAAGGCCTCAGATCTATTTATAAATAGATGTAAGGAATTTATGAAAAACCCGCCTCCGAAAGACTGGGATGGTGTTTGGGAGATGAAAACAAAGTAATTAAGGAGTTATTTTTTATTTCCTGCGTTTGAACACAATTACAATAAACAAAACTGCAGCAAGGACTATTATTATATCAAATCCAGGGGATTCAAGAATTTCAAGATTTTTAAGGTCATTTTCTAAGATAGGGTAGAATTTTTGATACAAATACTCATAGTAGGTCGATATCCCTCTTAAAGTGTTGAAAGTATGGTCCCAAACATTGTTACTGTTGCTGTCTATCAAGTATGTACCATTTTCAAATCCTAAATATGTGAGAATTCCGTTAAATGAATTTTCAAACATCTCAAAGCTGTTATCACTGTCCAGATCGATAAGATTCCCAGATACCAAACCAGAGATAGGATGTATATCGATGAGTATTGTAATTTCTGAGGTCTCTGACTCTGTATCATTGTCCTGGGCATAGATACTTACAACATACTTTCCATACTTTGTCCAATTATGTGACTGGTATGTAGTATTTCCAGTTGGTAAAAATTCAGTAATTGACTGTTCTCCGTCAGCCCAGTCAAATACAAACCTTATTGATTCATCATCAAAGTCTGTTGAGGTGGCTGAGAACTCATAATCTTTGTTCTGATGGCCTTTCAGGGGTCCATTAACAATAGGTTTGGATGGCGGATGATTGGCTTTAGCAATTATCACCTTAAAAATATCAGAATCATTTCCCTCACGGTTATCTACAACAGTAAGATTAACCTCATATGTTCCATTTTTCTCGTACACATGTTTTACCTTCTCGCCGGTTGCATTTTTCCCATCACCAAAATCCCAGTACCATTCCCAGATATAACCTTCAGTATCAGGATCAAAGCTATTTGAACCATCAAATATTATCTCTTCTCTAACATAACCTTTATATGGTTCACCTGCCGATGCATCAGCAATAGGATTCTGATTCTCAGTTAATGGAGGTCTAATAAATAGCATTTTTTTTGTGATAAATTTCCATGTCTCACTAGAATTTGTCTCGTTACTTGTATCCCTTGCAACAACCCTCCAAAAGTATGTAGTTAAATATTCCAATTCAACATATATAGAATTGTTTGATATATTCTGAGCAAACAATGGTGGGGGATTTTCAGTACCTAGAAAAATATCATATGTAAGGTTATCATTATCAATATCTGAGCAATTCCATTTTAGAATTGTATTTGTATTAATCCTTTTGGACCCATCTATTGGGAATGATTCATTTGGTCTATCTGGTGGATCATTTACATCGTTTACGGAGATATAAACGGTAGCAATATTAGAGTTAGACAAACTATCATTGGCAACATATGTAAAACTATCTATACCATTGAAATCAGGATCAGGTATGTATATAAAAGAACCTTCACTGTCCAAGTTCAAATATCCATTTTCTGGACTACTTAAATTAATTGCAATAAGTGTGTCTCCATCAATATCAATATCATTTGCAAGAATGCCTGGAACATTAACATCTAGAAGATTATCCTCATATGTATCATAAAAATCATCATATGAAACAGGCGGATCATTTGGTACTGTAATAGTATTTGTTTCCAAACCGTAACTCACACCATCTTCATCAACAACACTTACAATGAACTCGTAGACTCCAGCAGGAGTATCTACTGGAACACAGATTGTCTCATTGAAAAAAACGGTTGAACCTGTATGTAATTCAGCATAAGAAATGGGATCAACATTATCCAGCCAGTTCTCAAAACCTGAAGAAATAACCTCTAGATGCAGATCAAAAATCTTTGGCTGTAAAAGGTCGGAGATTAAACAATCAATAACATCATCTAAAAAATCATCTGAATCCAATAATATGACATTTCCGCCTGTTAAATTGGTCCAATAATCCCAATGAATACTTTCACTAGCATGACATTCCAATAATATAATTTCATTAAATGCCATTTCAGATAGAACATCTTGAAGGTCAAGATCATCCATTGTATTCATTAAGGCATCTGGTCCTGGGTCTTTACCTGTAGACCAAATATCTGGAATTATATTCTCATTTAGATTACAATCATGTGGAACATTATCTGCAAAATTTATAAGTATTTTTTTTGCATCATTCCTCCAACCAATAGAAGAATTGGAATAACTCTCATAAAAAACACGAGTATAAGATTCAGGTGTATCGCCTCCATTTCCCATCTTCAGACCGTTTATTGTATTTATTACATTATTAAAATTTCCAGTCAATGATTGATCAAGCTGGAATGGATAATCACCATCATCTGGGTGTCCGTAATCTTTTTCAGGATAATCACAAGTTCCATCATAATTATAAGGGTAATCCATATAGGATACAACCCCAACTGTTAGATCTATATCTTTTGTTTCTAATTCATTTATTATTTCATTTGCATTGGCTTTTATGTTTTCAATAAAATTATTCATGCTTCTTGACAAATCAAATGAAAAGAGTATGTCAGCCTTAATAGAAACTGAAGGTATCTCAACTGTTTTAGTTATAGTGTAGCATTCATCTTTCTCAATTAGCAAATTCACAGTATCTGGTGAAATGCTAGCAGATACGTTTAAAAAACTAATAAAAAATGTTGCAACGATTGTTGTAATAAATAAAACGAATATTCTATTATTTATCATGGAATATTTATTACTTCTGAACTTCATGCCAATGAGACCTCCCAGTCCTTCGAATATTAGAATAATAATAAGATATATATAGATTTTCTAAAAAATATGTAAAGGTCTGTAAAAAATAAAAATTTATAGTTTTTCAATCAATTTTTTTTATTTAGTTTTTAAAAAGTAAGCTTAGATATAATGAAATATTATTAGATTTGTTAGTGATATATCCAAATCTTAATTATAATCCCAATAAAACATATGAGATAATATCTTCTATACTTATTTGTTTTTCTTAATATTATAAGAGGATACTAAATATAGTATATTAATCCAAAATTAATTATTAAAAAATGGTTCGTTTAAATTATGAAAAATAGAACGGTAAGTTTTTGAAATATTGATTGTTCTACATCTTGATTTAATCATGAAAATTGATCCATGGAGCTCAACAACTTATCAGAATTACTCACGACTACGTGATGAATTTGGAATAGGTGAATTTGATGAAAAAATGTGGAAAGACCTACCGAATCCACATAAACTTCTAAGGAGAGGAGTTATATTTGGGCATAGAGGATTCCAATTAATCAAAGACTCGGTTTTAAAAAACAAACCCTGGGCCATATTAACTGGACTTATGCCATCAGGAAAGATGCATCTTGGTCATAAAATGGTGATAGATGAGGTGATCTATTATCAGAGCATTGGTGCGGACGTAAATATCGCAGTTGCAGATATTGAGGCATTTGCAACAAGGGGATTCACGCTTGAGGAAACAGAACATTATGCAATTAACGAATACATCCCAAACTATATTGCACTTGGATTAAAACCAGAAAATTGCAGAATATATTTTCAATCAAAACATCAAGATGTAAAGGATTTGGCTTATATACTGGGAAAAAAGGTGAATTGGTCTCAGATGCAGGCCACATATGGATTTAATGGGACCAGCAATATGACACATGTCTTTTCCCCTTTAGTACAAACAGGTGATATACTACATGTTCAACTTGAAAAATATGGTGGACCAAGGCCAACCTTAGTCCCTGTAGGGGTTGACCAAGACCCACACATAAGACTAAGCAGAGATATAGCACAATCGCATAGGCTCTATAATGTGACAATCACAAAGGACAATAAGATAGGTATTTTTGTAAAGGTAGACGAAAATGTAAGTGAACTACTTGATAGTGCAGAAAAAATACTTAGAAAACTAAATTTCCAAAAATTAAAAAGAATTACAGATTACAAAGCCGTGTATATTGATGATGCAACTGAAAATGACATACAGAAGATAGATGAAGAACTAATAAAGATAGAAATAGACAACAAAGGCTATGGTTTTTTTTCTCCCTCGGCAACATTTCATAGATTTATCACAGGCTTGACTGGGGATAAGATGTCTTCATCAAAGCCAGAAAGTGCAATTTTTTTAACAGACACACCAGAAGATGCAAAAATGAAGATAATGCATTCAAAGACAGGTGGGGCAGTTACACTTGCTGAACAAAAGAAATCAGGTGGAAAACCAGATGAATGTGTGGTATACGAATTATTCTTATACCATCTTATTGATGATGATAAGGACCTACTTAACATATACAATTCCTGTAGAAATGGTGAGAAAATGTGTGGTGATTGTAAAAAATACGCTGCAGAGCTAATAGAGAAATTTTTAATTGGTTTACATAAAAAGAGAAATGAAGCAAAAGAAAAAATTAAGATGTACATTGATTAATTATCTCAATCATAAGAGTTATAAAGCCCGTCCTCTGAAGCAATCTTTTCGAATTTTGTGTCCACAGTTTTTTGTTTTTTAGAAAGAATATCTCGAATTCCATTATATATATCTGATGAGGAGGATGCATGACCTTTAATAGGTATTGTTAGACCATAGTCCTTTTTTCCCTTTAACGCTGCGTTATAGATTTTTTCTGGTTTTACCCCTTTTTCTATGTTTTTGTATATCTTTGAAAAATCACCTTGGATTATTCCAAAATCACCAGAGTATTTTGATATCTTTGTTTCTATGTCCTGGTCAACGTATCGTGCAATCTTTCCGCCTACGCCTTTTGTTACAAAGGGATTCTTCTCATACTCTTTAAGCAAATATACCCCTGAGTCAGGATTGAAAAGATAGTAATCCCTTGATAACCTTTTTTCATCTTTTCCAAAGACTGCTCTCCAGTTTTTTGGATGCTTTTTTCCTTCTTTTATAACATCTTTTAAGATTTCGTTTCTATTCTTTATTTTCACTGTTAATCGTATTGTATATGATTTCATAATTTAAATATTGTATTGTTTTCATTTTAGAAAATGAATAAAAAAAAAAGAAAATATTTTGAGAGAATAGGATATTAAGAATTAGATATTCACCCAGATTATCTCGATCTCATCAGGGACTCTGTTTTTCTTTTTTATTTCACTATTGTTTTTGGATTTACCGTTTTTCATTGTTTTTTACACCTACCCTTTTTAGCCTTTCCTGCAAGAAATTTTGCCCTGTTTCCTACAACATGGTTTTTTACAATTAGCTCCATTTCCTTTGCTTCTTCTTGGCTTGCTATGGTTCCGACAATCATCATAAATATCTATCCTCAAAAACTAGTTTTGTAATTCATCTTTAAAAGGAGTTATTGTACATATGTTATCGACCTTGTTTACGTCTGTGTTCCTTTTGAAAAAATACTTGTTTTTTAGTATTAGATTTATGAGGCTGAAAAAATATTTTCCAACATCCAGTTCGCATCAAACGGTATTTGGTCCTCATATCCTTGACCAACTCCGATGAAGAGTAATGGTTTTCCAATTGTATATGCTACAGATAATGCACTTCCGCCCTTTGCATCAGTATCCACTTTTGTGAGTATTACTGCATCTATTCCAACAACTTCATTAAATCTCTTGGCCTGTTCAACGGCATCATTTCCAGATAATGCATCACCAACAAAGATTATCAGGCTTGGTTGTGCAACCCTTTTTATTTTGGCCATCTCATCCATTAGGTTGATATTTGTTTGAACTCTTCCTGCTGTATCGAGTAGTACTACATCCTTATGCTTTGCCTTAGCATGGTCAATTGCATCAAAGGCGACTGCTGCTGGATCTGCGCCAGAGCCATGTTTTATAATCTTTACACCTACATTTTCTGCATGAATACCAAGTTGTTCAATTGCACCTGCCCTGAAAGTATCACCTGCCGCCATAACACAAGAGATGCCGTTTTCCTTAAGAAGTGTTGCAATCTTTCCGATGGTTAGGGTCTTCCCACTACCATTTACTCCAACAAACATAATTACTACTGGTTTTTCTTTTGATTTCACAAATTCAATGAAATCAAAGTCATTAGATTTTAAGACATGCGATATTGCATTTTTAAGAACAGTCTCAACAAGCTCTCCAATCTTTTTTCTTTCAAATGAAGCATATTTCAATTCTTCTTTTATGTCCTTTTTCAAGGATTCAATAACAGAGTATGCCACATCGGATTCTAATAATCCTACCTCAAGGTCCCACAAAAGATCATCTAACTTCTCATCACTTATCTTAAGACCTTGTTTCTTATCAACCTTAACAGCTTCTTCAATGCTCTTTTTTGTTCTAAGCGTATGGGTAAGTTCGGTTTCAATGCTTTTTTCAATTTGTTTGTCAATCTCTTCAGCTCTTTTGCGTCTTTCAGCCTCGATTTTCTTTCTTCTTTGCTCTCTTTGTTTTATCTTTTCTTCTTTTTTAAATAATTTATCGACCTTTTTCTCAACAGGTGGTTCAGGCTTTTCAATAATTGGTTCCTTTGTTTCAAGCTTTTCAAGGATGGGTTGTCCTGTCCCAGCTTCTTTTTGTTCTATTACCTCTTTAGGTTCTTTTTCAATCTGTGAGGTTTTTTCTTCAATTGGTGGTTTTTCAATCGGTTTTTCATCTAAAGGTTCAGTTTCCTTTGTTTCTTTTTTAATCTCTTTTTCAATTTCAGCTTCAAGCTTATCCTCGAATTTCTTTAATTTTCTCTTTAGAAATTTAAACATTATACAATCCTTTCTAAGTTACTTTTTTTCTTGATTTATAATTTTTTGAGCTTTTTCTGTAACCTCATTAGCTTGATTTTCAATATTTTCAATCATTTCTGAAGTTTTTTCCTGTGATCTTTGTAATTCCTCTATCTTCTCATCAATCTTTTTAATGGCATCTTCTACTTTTTTTTCTGTAACAACCCCTGCCCCAATATTATAAAGCACTGTTGATGTATCAGTAGTTTTTGCATGAATGAAGGTGTTTCCTCCAATTGGTACAAGAATCTCATTATTTTTATCTTTGCCATTGATATTTTCTAGAGTGATCTTTGCCTTGCTGTAATCCATTATTGCTGCTTGAATGTATGAAGATTGTTGTTCTAGTTGATTTATTTGCTCCCTGTATTGTTCAATTAGAACCATATAATTTTGCAGTTGTTCATCATTTGTCATGTAATTCCTCAAAATTAAAATTTTAACCACTAATCAAACAAGTATTATTAATGTGTTATGGGAAAATATCATAATTATTACTTGATTTTAATTTTTTTTTTATTGGCAACTTGAAATATGATATAATAGATATATGATTATTAAATAACTAATAATAAATTGTATTTTTAATGAAAAAATCAATGGAAAGAAAAAAATCAGTATTTTTTTGATTTTTGGCATTTTTACACAATAACTATAAATAATAAAAACATAAGATTGTATTAATGGGATGGATTCCAAGATGGAAAATAAAAAATCCACTTTACTAAATAAAATTATATCTATATATGCATAAACTATTAGATATATAGGAGAGATGGGAAATGAAATCACTCTTTAGAATTAAAGAAAATGAGCAAGCAGTATCAGCTGTTATTGGTGCTATCTTAATGGTTGCAGTTGCTATAGCAATGGCAACAGTAGTATATTTATATCTAACAGGTCAAATATCTGCACCGATGTCAGAGGCTGAGAATGCTGGTGTTGATGTAAAAACAGATAGTGGTAAAATAAAAATAACGCTTGTTAAAACTGGTGAAAATGTACCTGACGATGGGTATTCTTTTTCAGAATCTGTTACCATTAGGGTTAATGGAAGTAAAATGGATGAATCAGATGTTTCATCCACTGGTTGGACTATTGGTGCACCGCTTTTTATTGGATATACATCACCAAATCTCGTCCTAGATGATACATCTTCAGATGTTGGAAGATTACCAGCTGGCACCTATTCTATCACTGTAACCATTTTAGACACAGTTATTTATGATAATCAAATAACTGTAGCTTAAGAATAGAATTTAGTTTGGAAGTATAAAGGCGGATACAAGGGTAACAATCAGCTAGTTTCAATTAATTTTTCTGCAATATCCCTATATTTCAAGGCGATTTCTTCTGCGCGCTTTTTGTCTTTAGATTCAGAATAAACCCTGAAGATCGGTTCAGTTCCAGATGGTCGCATAAGAACCCAGCCGTCCTCTAAATATAGTTTTATACCATCTGTTTCATCAATTTTTATAACATCAGTTGTGTCCCTTGTTTTTTCAGCAAGCTCTTTCATAACACTTTCCTTTTTATTATTTGGGCATGGCATCTTGGTCTTGTAAACCTCATATTTTGGAATTTCATTGATTAGCTCTGACAATTTTTTGTTTTCCCTTGCCATTATCTCCATTATCTTGGCAATAGACATAGCAGAATCACGACAATGTTGTAACTCTGGAAAGATTAAACCCCCATTTTCTTCTCCACCAAAAACAGAGTCGTTCTCCATCATAACTCGAGCAACTATAGGCGATCCTACAGCAGTATGAATAACCTTTCCTTTGTTTTCAGAAACTACATCATCAAAAACACTGGATGTGGTAACCGGGGTTACTGCTATTCCACCATTTTTTGTAGAGTATTTAGCTCCAAGTGCAAGGGTTTTGTCACCCCAAATATAAGTGCCTTTCTCATCTACAAAAATTGCTCTATCTGCATCACCGTCCTGTGCTGCACCTAGATCAGCATTCACATTTGGCACCTTTTTAATAAGATCTGTCAGGTTTTCAGGAAGAGGTTCTGAATTATGACCCGGGAATGTCCCGTCGGGTTCACAATAGAGTTCTGTTATATCACATCCAAGTTTCTTGAGAAGTATGGGTGTAACATAACAACCAGCACCATTACCACAATCAAGCACGATTTTGAACTTCCTGCGTTTGATCAATTCAACATCAACATTTTTCAAAATCCCGTTTATATAGAGATCAATTGCATCATCCCAAGTGGATAATTGACCGACATCCTTCCAATCAGCAAGCAAATACTTCTCTGAAAAATAGATATCCTCAATTTGTTCTTCGATATCCTTAGAAAATTCAGTACCATCTGAAGCTATACCCTTAATTCCATTGAAATTTGGCGGATTATGAGATGCAGTGATTATTACTCCAGAATCAAAGTCCTTCTGCTTAACTGCATATTGTAATGTTGGGGTGGGAACAACACCTGTATCAACAACATCACATCCAGTGGAAATAAGGCCGGATGAAATTGCATTTTTAAGCATATGGTTTGAAAGTCGCGCATCTGTACCGATTGCGATTTTCGGCCTTTTTATATCTTTTTTAAGAAAAGTTCCCCATGCTTTGCCAATGCCAAGGGCAAGTTCACAGTTCATATCCTCATTGACAACTCCTCTAATACCATTTGTCCCAAATAATTTTGTCATAATTATCAACCTTTGTGCAACCGGTATTAAAAAAGCCAATAAATAGATTTTTGTAATTGTGAAATTTATTTGTTTTCAATAGGATTGCCTATCTGTTTATCAGGATACCCACCAGGTTTAGGTTGTGTCCATACGGCAGTATTGTCCAAATTTGATTTTTCATCTATTAATTCATTACCACCAATAACAGATTTTTTGATGTTGGAAAAACTGCCTATTATGGAATTCTCGCCAATGACACTATAATCAATAGTTATATTATCACCTATTTCTGCATTGTCCAGAACTATTGTTGAGGTCAGTTTTGTGTTTTTTCCAATTTTAACATTATCTCCTATACTTGATTTTTTGAGTTTTCCGTCTATTTTACAATTATTTCCAATAAGATTTTCCATTTTTTTCTTTTTTAATAGGAAATCATGAACATCTATATATGAACTTATTCTTCCTATATCCATCCAATAGCCTTTGAATCTATATCCATAAAATCTATCTGTATCTCTGATAATTAATGGAAAAATTTCCTTTTCCATTGATACCAATTTTCCTGTTTCAATATAATCTAGCACCTCTGGCTCTAATATGTAGGCACCTGCATTAATTAAATCTGAAGGAGCATCCTCTTGTTTTGGTTTTTCAACAAAACCAGTTATCTTACCAGTTTTATCTACATCCGCAACTCCAAATTCTGAAACATTTTCAACTGGCCATAGAGAAATTGTTGTTACTGAATTTTTCTTTTCATGGAATTTGATCATATCATCAAGGTTAATTGACGCAATCACATCGCTATTTAAAACAAAAAAACGATCTGTTATATGCTCTTCTGCAAATTTTGTTGCCCCGCCGGTTCCAAGTGGGGCCGGTTCATCATTAACAATAATTTTTTTTCCAAAATCATTTTCTTTAAAATATTCTTCAATTTGTTTTCTTCTATAGTTTACAGCAAGAATCACAGTGTCTACCTCTCTAGGAAGTGTCTCGAACAGATGAGCTATCATAGGTTTATTCAATATTGGTAGAAGAGATTTTGCTCTGGTGTATGTAAGTGGCCTTAATCTTGTTCCAAACCCGCCAGCAAGAATAATTGCTTCCATATTATCACATTCGTATATTTAATGGCGTGAATAATAAATTTATAATAAAGTTTTCTAGATGTTTTTATTATAGTTTACATGTAAACTTGATTTTGCATTTTCTGTAAAAACGCCCTGAATAGAAAGATTTATTAATAAAAAACTGGGTATATCCCTGTGGTTGAATGGGAGAAGAAATAGAAAATTCTGAGGATAATATTAGTAGGATGTTTTATGGTAAGACAGTTGGCCTTACATCAGATGAGGAATTGGCCCTTCATATTATCCACAAATTCAATATCTGTAGTGACACATTAGAAACAATGCCAGCCTTTGATGAGCATCTAAAGCCATTGTTTTTAAAAACAAAGGAAAAATAACGTGCCTCTATTAATTTACATATATTTGTAATTTTTGTCGAAATAGATATAAAAGATAACCATATTTCAGGCCCTGGAGAGTTTTTATAATGGATGTTGAGAGGCTATATTCAGATAGAGCAGGAAAGATGAGAAAATCTGTTATCCGGGAGTTGCTAAAAGTGACTCAGGATCCTGAAATAATTTCTTTTGCTGGTGGCCTACCAAATCCTAAATCCTTTCCTATAGAGGAAATCCAGGGAGTAATTGAAACAGTATTAAAGGAACATGGAAAAACAGCTTTGCAATACGGTACCACTCAAGGATTGAAAAGTCTACGAGAAACAATTACTGAAAGGGCGCATAAGGATGGCATTAATTGTGAAGCAGATGATATAATTATCACTAGTGGTTCACAGCAATCATTGGACACAATTGGAAAGATGTTTCTCAATCCGGGAGATACTGCACTTTGTGGTTTGCCCACCTATCTTGGTGGAATAAATGCATTCAAGAGCTATGAAAGTAATCTTATTGGGATACCTCTTGATGAGAATGGTATGAGAATTGATGCATTGGAAGATACAATCAAGGATTGCATTAAGGATGATATTGTACCAAAATTCATTTACACTGTTCCTACCTTCCAAAATCCGGCAGGTGTCATAATGCCAGAATCAAGAAGGAAAAAATTGGTTGATATCGCAAATGAGTATGATCTTATCATAGTTGAGGATGATCCTTACGGTAAGTTGCGTTTTGATGTTGAACATATTAAACCCATTAAAGCCTTTGATGATGAGGGCCGTGTCATATACATTTCCACCTTTTCCAAGATTCTCTCACCTGGTTTCAGACTTGCATGGTGCATAGGCTCGAAGGAAATTGTTAGGAAAATGATTATCTGCAAGCAAGCACTTGATCTTTGTACCAATACATTCACACAGTTCATAGCCAATGAATTCATGAGAATCGGCTCACTTGATCTGCATATAATGAAAATATGTGATATGTACAAACCCAAAAGGGACATCATGATGGATGCAATGAAAAAATACTTCCCAGATGGCTATACCTGCTATAAACCAAAGGGCGGTATGTTTGCCTGGGTTACATTACCTGAAGGAATTGACACTGAGACCATGTTCTTGGATGCAATAAAGCAGAAGGTTGCCTATGTTCACGGTAAGGCATTCTTCGTAAATGAAGGCGGTGGAAGGTCAATGAGGCTTAATTTTTCCTATTCAACCAATGATCAATTAGACGAGGGTATGAAAAGACTAGCTAATGTAATAAAGGAAAAACTACAAAAAAATAAAGTCGTTCTATAATTTCAATGGATATCTCAAAAAAGCACATTTTATCGGTTTTTATCCTTTTTTCATTGATTTCTTCATTATCTGGCTGTATATTTGAAGATATATTTTCTGGCACAGAATTTAACCTGCAGTCATACGAAATTGTTGATTATCAAGGTTTTCCAGCCCTAAACCTGTTTTTTTCATGTGATGGAACTGTTACGTTAAAAACAATTGATACAAGCTCTAAAATAATTGATACAGATTATTTTTTCAGTGGAGATCATCAGACATATATGATGTTAGGTGAATATTACAGCACATTAGACCCCGGAACCTACAATATGAGGGTCTATGATAAGAATTTAAATAATATCTATTCCAAATCAATTGAGGTACAAGGTTCGGACCTTTTGATTTTAGATTGTGAGCAGAACTGGTGGGAAAAAGAGAATTTTGGTAATAAATATCATCTTTTTGGGCTAGAAATTGAGGTTAAAAATGTTGGAGATATTCCCTGTTATCCCCATACAATTGATGTCTATTTAGATTCAAATTTTATTTCTGATAATATTTTACCTACTGTAATCCTGTCAGGTAAGAGCAAAAGCATTTTTTCTCCAATATATCAGGATACCCACGCTCAGAAGGGAGACATATCATTGAATGTGAAGGATATTGACAATGAGATTTTGGCAATAAATTCATTTCCTGTTGATTTTAGTAAAATGGCTGATGTAAATGAATTTAAATGGAGCTATAGAGGGTTGAATGTCGTCCAAATTCCTTATAATGAATATCTGTATAATTATTATATAGGTCTTGAAAGGATAAATATCGAAGATTACAGTTTATATGTTTTTAACACCTTTGATGAAGAATATATTGATATTATTAACTCGGCACTATTATCTAGTTTTGAAGATGGCACAGATGTTGAAAAGATAAATTTTGCAGCCTCTTTTGTTCAACATTTTGAGTATATGGAGGATACCACAGAGCTTGACTATCCACGTTATCCTATTGAGACATTGTTCAATAATGGGGGAGGCGGTGACTGTGAGGACAAGGCAATTCTAACAGCAAGTATTTTGAAGAATATGGGTTTCAATGTCTCCCTTTTTAGATTGCCAGACCATATGGCTGTTGGTGTAAATATCAGTAGTGAAGAGCTCTCGGAATTTGATTTTTATCTTGATGGATATTATTTTTTAGAAACAACAACAGGCAGAAATCCATGCGGTTTTATTCCTAAGGAGTACAAAGACCTAGCATCTGAAGCTGTTGTGTATCCCATTGTATCAAGACCTCTTTTGGACCATGTATGGGAAGATGAGATAATTACCATTTATAAAAACACTGAAGATGGAGATCTTGTAAAAGTTTCAGTCTTTGTTGAAAATTATGGAAATAGTAAGGCAGAGGACGTTACACTTGAAGCTGGTTTTTTCACATTAAGCGATCAAAAGATTGCATCTAGACAAACAATTATTTCTTCTATAGAACCTGGTATGAAGGAAAAGGCGATTCTGAGCGTAAATATCCCAAAAGGTGTAACAACATCTTTTAAAACTAGAATTCTGATTGATGGCGAAATAATTGATGAAAGAGAATCAGTGGATACATTTGGATAAAAAACGTAAAAATTGTTTTTGTTATTTTATATAGTTTTTTTTGTTATAACAAGTTCACCATATTTTATTCCCTTTATTGCCTTAATATTTTCAGCTAGTTTTTGTATGTTTCTTGTTTTTCCTTTGATTACAAGTATCTCAAGGCAGTTGTTATGATCAATGTGAACATGGGTTGTTGATAAAACTTCTTTGTGATGGTCATGTTGAATATCTATAAGTTTATTTGTCAAATCTCCAGTGTGGTGGTCATAAATCATTGTAAATGTGCCTATTGATTCTGAATCTGGGTCCAAGGTTTTTTCTTTTATGAGATCCCTTCTTATCAAATCTCTTATTGCTTCACTTCTGTTAACATAACCTTCCCTTTTAATCATCCTATCAAATTTTGTAAGTAAATCTGGTTCGATAGATATTCCAAATCTTGTTATTTTCTCAACCATAGTAACACGTAAATAGGTTATTAGTAGCACGAATTTAAAATTTTTGCTACCAAAACTATATAAATTACTTTTGATATTTACCAAAAAAATCTGGAGGTTTATTATGAAAAAAATAATGGCGATTGGTTCAATTTTGATGCTGTTTTTAACTGTTTTTTCTGGCTGTGTTGAAAATAATGGTCAGGAAAAAGACGGCCAAGAAGATTTTCGTACAATTGTTGATATGAGAGGGAAACAAGTTTCAGTACCTGAAAATATTACACGAGTTGTTGATATATCCGATGGCTTTGCGACCAGTGTTTTATATAATCTTGGAATCGAGGAGAAGGTGGTTGGATTAGGTTCAACAAACCTTCAGGAGATTGACAGTTATGATTTTCAAACTTCGGAGGGAGAAGAATATAGTTATCAACAAGGTATGAATCCTGTGACATATCTTATGCCCTCAATTATGGATTTACCTGCTGTTGCAGAGTATGGTGTTGCAGTGAATTATGAAACCATTGCAAGTCTTGACCCTGATGTAGTTATCGTAAGAGTTGGGTTTTGTTCAATGAATACTGATGAATATGGAGAGGATGAGGATATTTCCCAAAGCATAGAAACAATCGAATCTTTAGATATTCCCACTATTGTTTTGTATGGACCGCCTTACTACAGTGAGCCAGGAATTGATAAAATATCAGAGGAGATTATCACAATTGGGAAAATATTTGACATGGAAGAGGAGGCAACTGATCTTGCAGAGTATCTTGAAGGTATTGTTCTAGAAATTGAGAATAGAACAAAAGATATTCAAGAAGAAAAACCTGAGGTTCTTTTATTTGGTCTGTCACCAAATGCACGCGATAGCGGAGGTGCTGGAGATGTATTAGGCACCGATACAATTGAATCACGCTTTATTGAGGATATTGTTAATGCTAAAAACGCCTATCAAAAAACAGGTGGTTGGGTGATAATGAGTGCAGAACAGATAATCGCTTTGAACCCTGATGTGATTGTATTGCCAACTGATTGGGGCTATCATCCTCCAAGGGAATTGTATACAGCATCATATTATCAAGATTTGCAGGTAATTGATGCAGTAATTAATGAAAGGGTTTGGGCCTTGCCATGGACCCCATATAATTGTGCTAAAAGATTGGAATATCCAATTGAGATAATGATAATTGCTAAAGCTGCCTATCCAGAATTATTCAGTGATTTCAAGATAAATGAATGGGTGCTTGATTTCTATAAAGAGGTTTATCATGTCGATGATGAGACTGCAGAGAGTCTCAGAACAATCCAGTGGTTGGATTGGACTGTCGAAGAGGATGTTTAGACTAGGATGTTTTTCGTAGATGAAGCTACAAAAGGGGAAGGATATACTTAAAAATCGAATTGATTCTTTCAGTGATAAAAGAAAAATAATTATTATTATTCTTCTTCTTGTTTTTCTTTTCATATCAATTTCTATTGCTCTTACTATCGGAGTTTATGAAATCCCTGCAATTGAGGTGTATAATGTAGTTGGAACCCACTTAAATCCATATGCTGATGTAGGTGGATTAAATAGATTGTATGATGTAATTGTATGGAATATAAGATTCCCTAGGATACTCATTTCAGTAGCAGTTGGTATAGCACTTGCAATTGCAGGCGCAGTTTATCAAGGGTGTTTTAGAAATCCATTAGTAGAACCATATATCTTAGGTGTTGAATCGGGCGCTGCCTTTGGAGCAGCAATCGCTATAGTGATACCTTCCTTTTTGTTCTCCCTTCAGATTTCTGCCTTTATTTTCGGCTCCATTGCTGTTTTTGCTGCTTATTTCCTTGCAAGAATCAAAGGCGAAACCCCGGTTATAATGTTGATACTTTCAGGGGTTATTATTGGGTCCATATTTGCAGCGTTTGTTTCAATTTTAAAATATCTTGCAACTGATGCAGCGTTAAGGGAAATCGTTTTTTGGATGATGGGTGGTTTTTATTACTCTACGTGGTCTGATGTTGCATTGATTATACCAGTAGTAATATTCTGTTTTTTTATTATCTGGATTTTAAGTTGGAAACTGAACATTCTATCCATGGGTGATGAGGAGGCAAGAACCCTTGGTGTCAGTCCAGAACTTTACAAGGCTATTTTTATCATACTTGCAACCCTTATTACAGCAATCTCTGTTTCAGCTGTTGGAATTATTGCCTGGGTTGGACTTATGATGCCCCATGCAGCCCGAATGGTTCTGGGTCCAGACCATAGATACATGCTTCCTACTGCTGCAATGATGGGTGCAATTTATTTGATCATTTGTGATACTCTTGCAAGAACTCTTACAAGTGCTGAGATACCTGTTGGGATTTTAACATCCATCATTGGTGCGCCTTATCTTATATATCTGATCAGGAACAAAGGAAAATTGATTTTTGGAGTATGAAAAAATGCTTGAGATAGACAAGTTGGAATTTGAATATCTGAAGAATCAACCAATATTAAATGATATTTCATTTAAGGTCTCGCAAGGACAGCTTTGTGGCTTGTTCGGGCCTAATGGTTGCGGAAAGACCACACTTTTTAAATGTTGTCTGAAATTCTTGAATTTCAAAAAAGGATCTATTTCAGTCGATGAGACAAATATCAACAGGCTATCTATAAGAGAGATGGCCAAACTTGTTGCTTATGTACCTCAGGAACATAAACCTTCTTTTCCATATCTTGTCAGGGATGTTGTGCTTATGGGCAGAACTCCCCATCTCAAAGGTGTTTTCAACGTATCAAAGGAGGATAAACAGAAAACAGTTGATGCAATGAAATTGGTAGGTATAGATAGTATTTCAATGATTCCTTACAATCAGTTAAGCGGCGGACAAAGACAACTTGTAATCATTGCCCGAGCTGTAGCTCAAGAATCAAAAATACTTTTCCTTGATGAGCCTACATCTGCACTTGATTTTTCAAATCAGATCAGAGTCTGGAAGCTTCTAAGAAAGATCTGTCACAGTGGTACTACCATAATTGCTTGCACACACGATCCAAATCATGTGATGTGGTTTTGTGACCAAGTGGTCGTGATGGGTGATAATAGAATTATATCTACTGGACCACCTGAAAAAATAATCACTGAATCTGTTCTTGATGAGATATACTCAAAGATATGCAGCATAAAGGATTTGGAGCAGACCAAAATGGTTTATCCAAGGGACTTGGCCAAAATAAAGAATAACTCAAAAAACAGAGGGAGTTAAAAATGGAAAAACAGAACCAATCTCTAGACTGGAACAACATTTGGAAAAACCAAATGCAGATGCATAATAAAAATTATCTTGATTGTTGTGAATTATGGAATAAAGGTGACATCGTCCAAGAATATGATAGAATGGCTGAAATTGGGCATTGGAAGGAGATAATATTAAGAAAAATTGACCGTATTAAGTCCGTACATAATTTAAAAATCCTTGATATAGGTGCTGGACCAGGAACACATTCTATTCCACTTGCTTTGAAATCACATGAGGTCACAGCCATTGAACCTTCTGATGCAATGTTGAACTGTATGAGAAAAAAGATAGAAAAAAAGGAAATTAAAAATATTAGATGCATCAAAAAAAGATGGGAAGAAATTGACCTTGAAAAGGACCTTGATTGTCCATATGATGTTGTCATTGCATCATTTTCCCTTTCAATGTTTGAATTGAAAAAAGCAATAGAAAAAATTGACAAGGCCTCAGCAAGATATGTTTACATTGTATGGCATATCGGTCTTCCAGATTGGGAAAAGAACTATCGTGACATATGGCAAAAAATACATGGAAAGAGATATTATGAGGTCCCAAAAACTGATCTACTTTTTAACAACCTATGTCAGATAAACATTTTTCCAAATATTGAAACTTACTCTATGAAAAGTTCATATAAATTCAATAGTTTTGATAATGCCTTTGAATATTTTAAGAACGAGTTTTTTATAAAAAATAGGAATCAGGAAATCATCTTGAGAGAATATCTTAAAAACAGAATTCAAAAAGAAAATGGATATATTACCTTGAAGGGGCCGACCAAATATGCTGTGGTCTGGTGGGATAAAAAAAAGACCTAGTTTCTCTTTGTTTTTATATCAGCCTCATCTCCTACTATTACTCTTAATAGGTTAGGATATTTGCTCTTTGTTTTTCCAGCACCATGTCCTATTCTTTTAATCTTCATCGGTGGAATGTCAATGAAATCATTTGCAAAACTTGAGATAATTGCAGCACCTGTTGGGGTGACAAGCTCCTGTTTTCTATCTGTTTGATAAACTGGTACATCCTTCAGGATCTCAAGGGTGGCAGGTGCAGGTATCGGAATCTTTCCATGGGCGCAGTTTACAAATCCTTTACCTAATGGTAATGGAGATGAAAATATTTTTTCGAATTCTAATTTATTAACTCCGATTGCTGCTCCAACAATATCAATTATTGAGTCAACTGCACCTATTTCGTGGAAATGAACAGATTCAAAGGCTACATTATGTATCTTTCCTTCAGCTTGTGCAAGTTTTTGGAAAATTTCAATGCTCTTACTTTTGATATCTTTATCCAGTTTACTTTTCTCTATCAAGTTTTTTATGTCTTGAAAACTTCTATGAGGTTGATTTTCTGTAACATTAATATAAACATCAATTGCATGTAAATGATTCCTTTCTACTTCTTTGATATCGATTTCAAAACCTGTTACATCCATCTTTTTTATTTCTTTTTTAAAAAATTTTTGATCTAGTCCCAAATCGAACAGGGCGCCGAGAATCATATCGCCGCATATGCCTGAAAAACAATCAAAATATGCAATGGTCATAAAAATTACCTGTTTATCAAGCCTGCAAAATAACCTGCCCCAAAACCATTATCGATATTTACCACAACCACTCCCTCCGCACAACTGTTCATCATAGTAAGAAGGGGTGCAATACCATTGAAGCTAGCTCCATAGCCAATGCTTGTTGGAACAGCGATGACAGGTTTGGATGTTAGCCCTCCTACAATACTTGCAAGGGCACCCTCCATACCAGCAACAACAATTATCACGTTTGCATCAAATATCTTATCTTTTATATCAAACAAGCGATGAATACCTGCAACTCCGACATCATAATATTTTTCTACATTATTACCCATAACTTCAGCAGTGACCACTGCCTCCTCTGCAATTGGGATATCTGAGGTTCCAGCGGTGATTACCAATATCTTGCCTTTTTTTGGCATAGTCTTGTTCTGGATTAATGAAATCATTTTTGCCTGATCATGATATTTTACATTATGTAATTTTTTTTTCACAGCATCATAGATTTCTTTACTTGCCTTTGTGGCAATAATGTTTTGTTTTTCTGAAGATAAAAATTGAAATATCTTAACAATTTGTTCAGTTGTTTTTCCTTTGCATAAGATGGTTTCAGGAAAACCCTTTCTTAAGACTCGATGTGTGTCTATTTTCGCGAAATCTAGATCCTTATAGGGCAACATTTTTATTTTTTCAAGGACTTCATTGAGCTCTATCTTTCCTTTTTTGTAATCCTCTAATATTTTTTTCATAAGTCTAAAACCTCATTAAGACTCCCAGACCTGTAACCCTCTATATCAAGGGTTATATAATTAAAGCCAAGTTCTTTAAAATAACTAATTATTTTCTCAGAATTTTCCAA
>Ga0272442_10001264_pt1 | contig 38701 bp, 33 predicted proteins | sample SSMForm2O_FD_200262 | JGI IMG/M metagenome (GOLD analysis project Ga0272442, IMG submission 200262) | Marine sediment archaeal communities from Little Sippewissett salt marsh, Falmouth, MA, United States - SSM-Form-2O | ecosystem: Environmental > Aquatic > Marine > Wetlands > Sediment ... | reverse complement strand
CACCTCATGCAATCGCTCGGGGTCGGCCATCACCACAGAATCCTCAAGCTGCTTCGCTAAGTCGTCCGCGCGGGCTTCCGCTGAGAGGATCTGCTCCTCCATCGTCTCCAGCTCGCGCTGCTCGTGATAGGTGAGCCCCGCTGCCTGCGGCTTCTCCTGCGATGACGGCCGACGCGTCGGCTGCGCCGCTTCTCCTGCCCGATCGCGTGCGGCCTGCTGCTTGATATGGTCCATCCAATGGTGCGCGCTGCCGAAGCGCGCCCACGTGCCGTCTCCGTTGAGTCCGATGATTTCATCGCACACGCGATCGAGCAGGTGCCGATCGTGCGTGATGAGCACGACTGCGCCGGGGAAGTCAACGAGCGCGGATTCGAGGGTTTCGATCGACGCAAGGTCGAGGTCGTTCGTCGGTTCGTCGAGGAGCAGCACGTCGGCCGTCTGCCGCATCATCGTCGCCATCAGCGCGCGCGTCTGCTCTCCGCCGGACAGGATGCGAATTGGGGTTTCGAGCTGATCGACGCGAAAGCCCAGTTGCTTGGCCCAGGCCGCCACGTGTGCCGTCCGACCGCCGTACGTGACGGTGTCTCCTTCCGGTGCGAGCGTTCGGCGAAGCGACGCGTTGGGGTCCAACTGGCGGCGATGCTGGTCGAACAGGGCGGTCGTCAGACCGATGGCGTGTTTCACCGAGCCGGCGTCCGGCGGCAGTTCGCCGGCCAGTACGCGGAGCAGCGACGTCTTCCCGGACGCGTTATCGCCGACGATGCCGAGCTTCGCACCGCGTTGGATGCGAAGCTCCAGATTGCTGAACAAGAGCCGCCCACCCAACGTCAGTTCGACACCGGTGGCGCGGACCAGATCGTGTGTGCGGCGACCAGTCGACGTGAAATCGACGGCCGGCGTGTTGTCCTGCTGTAGTCTGCGATTGGCTTCGCCGAGTTGCTCGATCTTCCGGTGTGCGGCGTCGACGCGACAGCCGGCCTTGCTCGATCGCGCCTTGGGGCCGCGGCGCAGCCACTCGACTTCGCGACGGACCTCGTTGGCCAGCGCCTGGCGACGCGCGTCCTGCAACGCCATCTGCGCGGCCCGTTCCTCCAGGAATCGGCTGTACGGCCCGTTAGCGCTTACGTACCCGGCCGGGTACACCGGGTTCAGCTCGATGACACGGTCAGTGACCCGTTCGAGCAGATACCGGTCGTGGGTGATCAGAACGAATGCAGACGACGTGCGGTCGAGGAACTCCTCGAGCCACTCGATGCCCGAGAGATCCAGGTGATTGGTCGGCTCGTCGATCAGCAGAAGGTCGGGCCGGCTCACGAGGCCGCAGCCGACGGCAAGCCGCTTTCTCCATCCACCGGAGAGGCTGTCCACGACGGCATCGCCGTCCTGGAATCCCAGGCGCCGAAGCATCTTCCGCGCGCGAAGCGACGGTTCGTGATCGGCGATCGCTCCCTCGGTCGCAGCGAGAACGGCTTGTGTGAGAACGGATTCCACGGTGCCTCCCTCGGGGAACGCGTCGTTCTGGGGAACGTATGCCACGCGGGCCCCGCGGCGGCGTTCGACGGTTCCAGCATCGGGCGCCTCTTCGTTTGCAAGGATCCGAAGCAGCGTGGACTTCCCGGCGCCGTTCGGACCGATCAGCGCGACGTGCTCCCCCTGGTGGAACGTGATCGAGAGCTCGCTGAACAGCGTGCGCCCGGCGTGGCTCTTGACGAGTTCGCGTGCTGTGAGGAGGGCCATGGCGTTCTCGTTTCGCGTGCTACTGCAATTGGACTAGCCGGAGGCATCCGCCAGTTTCTGATACCGCGAATACGCAAGTTCTTCCTTGGACGGGAACAGGAAATCCATCACCGCCATGCCAAAGCTGGCGAGCGACGAATACAGGTAGTCATACGCCGTGACGAAGTTCAGTGGATAGACCAACGAGGCTACCCCGGCCGCCACGTTCAGGATTCCCGACAAGTACCGTTCGCGACGCGCGTCGCCGGCGAGTCCCTCCAACGCCAGGGCAGAGAGGGTCTCGGAATCGCCCGCCTGGGCGTACGCCTGCTCCGTCGGCGATAGCGTGACGAGAGCCAGCACGCCGGGCGCCGCAATCAGTCCACCCGCCAGGTATCCGTACAGCTCGTACCCGGTGCCGGTGAGGAACACGGCACTCGCCACGCCGACGGCGAGGCCGGTGCCGATTGACACGTACGCGCCGACGATCCGTTCGGCCTTCGCCTCGTCCGCCAACCCGGCGAGGATCTCCTGTGCCGGTCCGGCAACGAGAGACAGGCTGATCGCCGATACCATCAGAGCAACCAGCAGCGCCATTCCCTTCGTCCTCATGGTGCGCCTCCCTTGCTCGGTTATCGCTCCCAGAACCGGGACTCCGGTTCGTGACACGTTCCATCGAGTTCTTCGATCATCTCTCGGGCCTGTGCCTGCGCGTCGAGAACTCCGCGGTTGTACAACGTCGGCCCAATCTCGTTTAGGATGTACTCCAACAGCAGCATCGCCTTGAGATCGCCGATCTCCTGCTCCCAGTGGACGGCGAAGTACTCCTTGATTGAGGATCGAAGCCGCTCGGTCGTCTCCGGACTCAGCTCGATCGCCACGCTACGGTCTCCGCCCGCGGAGCAGCAGGGATTGGAGCAGACCGAGCATGAACGCGAGCGCGGCGCCGACACCGATTCCGATGGCGATGCTGTTCAACGCTACGCCGAGCGCGATTCCGATCACGACGCCGATCAGGACTCCGTACGGTATTCGCCGTCCGCCTGCGTGCTCCTCGGCCACGCCGTCCCTCCTAGTCGTCGGATCGGCTCAGGATCTCGATGATGTGGTAGCCGAACTGGGTCCCTACCGGACCGTGGATCTCGCCAATCGCGTCGTTGAATACCACGCGGTCGAACTCCGGCACCATCTGCCCCTTGGCGAACTCACCGAGATCGCCGCCGGACTGGCCCGACGGGCACTTCGAGTGTTCGGCCGCCAGCTGGGCGAAGTCCGCTCCGCTCTCCAGCTGTCGGATCAGTTCCTGACACTGCTCTTCGCTGTCTACAAGGATGTGTCGTGCGGTTGCCTTCATCTGTCCTCCGAAGTTTCGTGGTCGCACCGAGTCTTCGACATCCACTTCGAACACGGCGGCGCGTGGTGCCATGATAGCGCGGCTTCGCATCCGGATCGAACACGGTAGGCGAGCGCACACTGAACGAACCACGCCGTGTTCTCCACATACAAGAAACAGCACACGCGTTGCCGGAGGGCGGATGGACGCGACGATTGATCAGCTGGACCTCACCGATTCGGAATCCGTCGACTTCTTTGTCGACATGAGTTGGGAGACGGAGAAGGAGAACGGCCTCGGATCGGCAGTCGACGGCGATGCCGGCGCGCGGGCGACGCACCGGGAGGAACTCCTCGGATTCGTCGGCGAGCAGACGAGAAAGGCGGTGTTCTGCGCGCGCGAAGACGGCCGACGCGTCGGTCTGGCCTGGGTCGCGGAGACCAACCCGGGCGAACCGTGGGACCTCTCGCATCCGCATGCCTGGATTTACGGCATCCGCGTCGACCCGGCACACCGGCGGCAAGGGTACGCAAAGCGCCTTCTCGATGCGGTGCAGACGTGGGCCGCGCACCAGGGATTCGATCGGATCGGGCTTCACGTCCTCGACCGAAACCGCGCAGCGGTGGCGCTGTACGAGGCGGCCGGATATCGAATGCGAAACGCCTACTATCAGAGGGCCGTGACGGGCGAGATTCAAGCCCACTTCCAAGGCGTCGCTCGCGTGGTGCACCTGGACGACGACGCGTGTGGCCTGGTCCGGCAGCGCTTCGCAGCGCTGGCACGGACGACGGAGTCAGCTGCTTCGGAAGCGGAGATGGAGCGCCGCTACGCGGCGTACGAAGAGCGGTATGGCAGCCGGCCGAGGACCGAGGTCTGCGTCGAGGCACGTGATCGCGACGCGAGGCTTGTCGGCTGTGCGTGGGGGTATGCATCGAGCGGCGATGTGGTCGCCGACCGGTACGTGTGGCTGCGCGACCTGTGCGTCACGGAGGCGCTCGACGGCGCGACGACAATGCAAGACCTGCTGACGGCGGTGGAGGCGTGGGCCGTCGAGCGGGGGCTGCCGGCAATTCGCGTACCGGTGCACGCGTCGGAACTGCTTCTGCTTCAGACGCTCGATCGCGCCGGATACAAGGCGACGAACCGCTTCCTGTTCCGCACGGCATAGGCCGCGTGCACGTACGGTCCCCGTCGGTGTATGCTGCTACGATCAATTCCGAGTTAAGGGAGGCCGGCCGTGCCCGAACTACCGGAGATCACGTGTCGAGCGCGCGAGATGAGCGAAGCGGTCGTCGGTCGTCGCATCGTCGGGGCGAAGGTACGCCAGCCCAAGTGCCTCAACGTATCCGTCGACGACTTCAACGCCGGGCTTGTCGGTGCGCAGATCCGCGGCGTAACACATCACGGCAAGTGGCTGATCAGCGAGACGTCGCAGGCGTACTTCCTGCTGAACCTGGGCATGGGCGGCGAGGTGCTGCTCGTCCGGCAGGACGGCTTGCCCGAGACGTGGCGCGTTCGCTTGGACTTCGAAGACGGGGACGCGCTGGCGATCAACTTCTGGTGGTTCGGGTACGCGCACACCGCACCACACGACGACCTCGCGCAGCACACGATGTCGGCCGTTCTCGGGCCGAATGCGTTCGACATCGATCTTGATACGTTCCGGGAACTGCTCGCCGGACGTCGTGGGCGAATCAAGTCGCTGCTCCTCGATCAGAAGCGGATCGCCGGAATCGGCAACGCGTACATCCACGACATCCTGTTCCGCGCCAAGTTGCACCCGCTGCGTACGGTTCCGACGTTGTCCGACGATGACGTGTGCGCACTGCACGAGGCGATCCGTGCGGAGCTCACGCGCAGCATCGACAAGGGAGGCGCTTCGTACGAACTGAGCCTGCATGGCAAGCCGGGCGGGTTCACCGCCGAGGATCTTCTCGTCGGGTATCGGGAGGGGAAGCCGTGCCCGCAGTGCGGCACGCCGATCGAGAAGCTGAAGACCGGCTCGACGTCGAGCTTCATCTGTCCGCACTGTCAGCCACTGGATACGTAGGATCAAGGGTTAGAAACCGACGGACGACCGAGCGGATTGGGGTCTCGTCGAGTGACGGGCGGCGCAGCGCGGTGATGACCCGGCGGCCCGCCTTGCCGCGCAGCAGCAGGTAGATACGGGTTACAGCTTGTGCCTTCTTCTGCGACATCTCGGGGTGCGCCTGGATTCCCCATATCGGTTGGTCTCCGAAGCGCATGATCTGGACAGCGCAGCGATCGGTGTGCGCGTAAACATGCCACGGCTCGGGGAGGTCGAAGACCTCATCGAAGTGGTAGGCGAAAGCCGGCCATTCGTCCGGCGCGTCGACGAACAGCTCGTCCCGCTGCGTGACACGCAGCGTTACCCATCCCACTTCCGGAGCGGGTGTCCGACGGACGGTCGCGGGGCCGGACAGCGCGTACGCCAGCATCTGGTGTCCGAAGCACGACCCCAAGATCGGCAGCCCCGCGTCGGCCGCCTTTCGGATCAGCGCCGCCTCGACATCGAACCACGGCTTCGGCTCGACGATCGAGCCTTCCGATCCGGTCAGCAGCAGATGCGTGTATCGCTCGATCTCTGGAACGGGCTGCCCGGACGGAAGGTTTGCGACGTCGTACTGCACATCGCCCACGAACCGTTTCCACGACCGCCAGGGACGAAACAGGATCGGATGCAGCGAGTTGTCGACGATCAGCAGGCGCTTCCTACTCATCACCCGAGTATAGCGTCGACTGATCGGGCTGGGCAGTCGCCCGGCCATACCTCGGCGGGGTCGGCGCGACCGATCGGACAGATCACGATGCGGTACGGCGTGGCGCGTACGACCGTGTACTGGGGATCGTTGACGTCGGCGAACCACTTCTCCAGCCGGTCGGACCACGCAAGGCGGCGGTCTTCGTCCGCTTGGCTGATCACCGCCTGCGCCTGAATCTGCAGGTAGCTGCCGTGGTGGGTCGAGTCCTTCGATCCGAGGGTTATGTGCAATTCAGGATTGGCGCGGATGTGGAACAGCTTGCGCGTTCCCATGAACGTCGGGATTCGCAGGACGAGGTCATCGTCGATTGTGCCGCGCACGTAGCGGACCCACGGCTTGCCCTCGGACACCGTGGCCAGCGACCAGATTTCGCTCTCCGGCGCACGGACGATGTTGATGATGCGCTGCTCGAGTTCCATGCTTCCTCCCGCATTCCTCAGACTGATCTTGAGGATCCAAGCGGAGCGTTGCTCGAACGTCTCGCGATGACTCGTTCGCTTTTCTGCGAGTGATGCTTCAGCTTCGGTGCGCGTCTCTCTTTTCGCGAGCGACATCGCACAGCGTTTGGCGGGCATCGCCGGTGGGATACTGCGCGTCGAAGCACGCATAGCACATGCCGTCGTCCGCGTACAGTGCCTTCAACGCCTCCAGTGGCTGATAGAGGAGCGCGTCGGCACCGAGGAGCTGGCGCGTGGCCTCGACATCGTGGGTCGCGGCGATGAGCTCCGCGTGCGTGGACATGTCGATCCCGTACACACAGGGGTGTCGGATCGGCGGCGACGCCGAGATCATGTACACCTCTCGGGCGCCGGCAGCGCGAAGCATCTGAACCAGGTGTCGCGATGTGGTTCCGCGGACGATGGAGTCATCGACCACGGCGACGCGCCGGCCCGCGACCATCGACCGGATCGGGTTCAGCTTCTGCCGCACGAGGAGCTCGCGCTCACCCTGCGAAGGCACGATGAAGCTACGTCCGATGTGACGGTTCTTGGCGAGACCGCGCCGGTACGGCACGCCGAGTGCGTCGGCGAGCGCGGAAGCGAAGAAGAACCCGGAGGATGGAACGTCTACAATCACGTCGGCAGCAATCCCGGCATCGCGTACCGCGTCCGCAAGAGCATGCCCCATACGCATCCGCTCGTCGGCGACGAGCCGCTGATGCAGGATCGAGTCCTCGCGTGCGAAGTAGATGTATTCAAACACGCAGAACGCGCGGTCCGCTTGCTCTCCCTGGTGACGATGGATCCGCATCTCCTGGTCGACGAACACGGCCTCGCCGGGGCCGAGATCGCCGAGGTGTTCGTATCCAAGGTAGTCCAGGCACGAGGACTCGGATGCCACGGCGACGTCGGCATCGCCGCGGACGCCGAGCGCGAGCGGGCGGATGCCGTGCGGGTCGGTGAACGCAAGAAGCCCGCGGTTGGCGACAATCGCGACGACCGCGTACGCGCCATGCACGTCCCGCTGCGTTGCGCGAACGCAGGCGAACAGGTCATCGATCGTGAGGTGCTCCAGATCGCACTTCTCGAGATGGGCGGCGAACGTGTACAACAGGAGCGCGATGTCGTTGGACGTGTCGACGAGGCGATGATGGTCGCGGTACAGCGTGTCGCGAACGTGCCGGAAGTTGACCACGTTTCCGTTGTGGACCATCGCGACGCCGTACGGGTAGTTCACGTAAATCGGCTGTGCGTCGAGCGCATTGGTCGTGCCCATCGTCGCGTACCGGATGTGGCCGAGGCCGGATGTGCCGCGCAGCCGCGCGATGTGCTTGGGCTCGAATACCTGGTTGACCAGTCCGTGTCCCTTCTTGATGTGGAACATGCCGTCGAACGTGACAGCGCCGGCGGAATCCTGGCCGCGGTGCTGCAATGCGGTGAGTCCGTACAGGAGGCGCTCGGCGACGTCGGTCCGGCTCCATAATCCCAAGATTCCACACACGGCTATCCGCCTCCCTTGCGTTGGAATGCCGCGATCGTGCGATCGTGTTCTCCATCGAGCAGCGTGGCGAGGCAGCGGCTGTAGAGCCGGTGTTCGACGGCGAGCCCGCGTGCACAGATCTCCTCGCGTGTGCTCGTGCCCACGAGAGACACGTTTTCCTGGCAGAGAACGGGCCCGGTGTCGATGCCGCCGTCCACTAGGTGGACGGTGATTGTGGTCCGGTCGAGGCGCTCGCGGGCCGCCCATCCGTACCCATCCGGCCCCTGGTACGCGGCGGTGTCGGCGGGGTGGATGTTCACGATGCGGCCGCGGTACGCAGCGACGACGTCTGCGGACAGGATCCGCATGAACCCGGCTAGAACCACCAGGTCCGGCGACAGCGCATCGAGGGTTTGGAGGAGCCGGGAGCCGTAGGCCTCGGTATCCAGTCCGCGAGACGGAACGACCTGCACCGGAAGGCCGTCCCGTCGGGCGGCGTTTACGCCCGGCGCGGAGGCGCGATTGGCGAGCACGGCCGCGATCTCACATCGGCCCGCGAGGACGCCGCACTCCACCTCGCGCGCGATCGCCTCCATATTCGACCCGCGTCCGGAGATCAGGAGAACGAGGCGTGTCGTCTTCACGTCTCACCACGCATTCCGATGTCCTTTCGGTACTGCATCCCGTCGAACCGAATCGTGTTGACGGCGCGGTATGCACTGCCGATTGCGTCGTGTGGCGCCGGCCCGTCGCCAACCACGGTCAGCACGCGGCCGCCTGCGGTGAGCAGCCGGTTGCCGTCACGCTGTGTGCCGCCGTGGAACACGAGAGCGGCGGGTTCGGGTTCCAGCCCGACGATCGGATGGCCGGTGATCGGCTGAGCGGGGTATCCGGCCGACGCAAGCACGACCCCGACGCGACAGCCTTCGGCGAACGTGGGCGGCTGCGCGGCCAAAGCGCCGTCGAGGCAGGCGAGAAGCGTGGGAAGCGGATCGGACGTAAGGGCGGGAAGGAGAACCTGCGTCTCCGGATCCCCCAGGCGGGCGTTGTATTCGAGTACCACCGGTCCGTCGGCCGTGATCATCAGTCCGAAATACAGGAAGCCGCAGTACCGGATGCCGTCTTCCCGCAACCCCTCCACCGTCGGCTCCACAATCTGGGCGATGATGCGGTCGATCAGTTCCTGGTCGCACGCGGCGACCGGGCTGATGGTGCCCATTCCGCCCGTGTTTGGGCCGCGATTGCCGTCATACAGTGCCTTGTGATCCTGCGACGATGGAAACAGTGCCCACGTTGATCCATCGGTGAGGACGTGGATCGACAGCTCCCATCCGCCAACGAGTGGCTCGACGAGGATGCGTTCTCCGGTCGGTCGCGTAGCAGCCAGGTGGTGCCACGCGGCGTCGGCTTCGCTAGGCGTGCGGCAGAGGACAACGCCCTTGCCGCCGGCGAGGCCGTCGGCCTTGATCGCGCAACCCTTCGGGCAGGCTGCCGCTGCTGCAGTAAGCTCGGATAGGGAGCCGATCGTCCGTGCGACCGGTGTGGGAATCCGGTGGCGCTGCATGAACGCCTTTGCCCAGGACTTGGACGCCTCCAGCCGGGCCGCCGCTTGGGTGGGACCGAACACGCGGGTGCGGTGCCCGGTGAACGCGTCAACAATCCCGGCTGCAAGTGGTGCCTCCGGCCCGACGACGAGCAGATCGAGACGTAAATCCTCGCACGTAGTCTGTACTGCGCCCGTGTCGTGCGGATCCACCGGGACGTTATCGGTTGTCCCGCCGTTTCCCGGCAGCGCGTAGACAGTCTCGGCGGCAGGATCGCTCTTCAGCGCCCACTGCAGCGCGTGTTCGCGCGCCCCCGATCCAAGAACGCCGATCCTCATCAGTCGCCATCCTCCCCGCCGCGAAGCGCCTCGTCGGCACGGGCAACCGCTTCGTGTACGGCGGCGATCTCGTCACAAATCAGCCCGCGCAATCGGCGGAGGTTCAGGCAGCGCGCCGCGGCGAGGGCTGCGTTCTTCGGATGAACCACGGTCATTGCGGGGGCGTGCGACGGCATCATCAGCGAGGAGTTGATGTTGAGCAAGAAATCCAGCCGGTCGGAAAACGGCGGACAGTTGATCACCGGAAGTGCCGTATTCGCGGCGAGCGCTCCGCCGAGCCCGTTGGACAGACCGGCGACGGCAACGACGGCGCCGGGTTCCGTCGCGGCATTGAACTCGTCGCACAGGTCGGCGACCGCGCGCGGGGTCTTGTGTGCGGAAACGATCCGTTGGATCACAGCGACGTCGTACGGTTCGAGATGCTCGGTCAGTTGTGCCGCGTGCTCTCGGTCGCTCGCGGAGCCCAGAACCACGGCGACGAATGCGTCCTTGAGCAAACCGGCGCCGACCAGTTGGCCGACGAAGTGATCGGCGGCATCGTCGGGCGGCTCGGCGGCGGGCAGCCCGGTGACCCGCTCGAGAAGCTCCGCGTAGCGGCGTTTTGTCTCCGCGACGACATCGCGTGGAAGGACGAACGGCGTTTCGCCGTCGGCTTGGCGCTCCAGCAGCCACTGGCGCACATACTCCTTGTCCCAAGACTGCGCCGACTCCGGGTCGCGGGCGTACTCGTCGGCTGACCAGAAACGCGAGGAGTCGGGGGTGTGGAGTTCGTCGATCAGGATCAGCAAGCCGTTCTTTCTCCCAAACTCATACTTCGTGTCGACCAGCAGAAGGCCCGCCTCGAGTAGGTGTGTCGAGGCGTGGGCGAACAGCCGTTGCGCTGCGTCGATCATTGCGCTTACCTCTTCTTGGGTGGCCAGACCCCGCTCAACAATTGCATCCGGACTGATCTCGGAGTCGTGCACGCCCTTCGTCGTTGGGGTCACGATCGGGCTTGGAAGCTGCTGGTTCTTCGTCAACCCGTTGGGGAGAGACTGACCGGAGATCGAGCGAGTACCGGCGGCGTACGCCCTCCACGCCGATCCGGCGAGAAAGCCGCGTACGATGACCTCGACGCGAATCGGATCGACATCCTCAACCAGCATTGCGCGGTCCGCCACGGAGCGAATCATGTGGTTCGGCACGATGTCCCGCATCTTGTCGAACCAGAACGCGCTCAGTCGATTGAGAACGGCGCCTTTGCCCGGAATGGCCGTGTCAAGGACGTGGTCGAACGCGCTCAGTCGATCGCTGGCCACCAGGAGGCGTTGCCCGCCGGCGACCCGGAAGCTGTCGCGCACCTTGCCGCGGTGAAGACAGGTCAGTTGAGGCGTCGAAAACGAAACCAGCGCATTCATCGGGCCTCCCTAGTGCTTGAAGTGGCGCATGCCGGTGGTGAGCATGGTGACGCCGAGTTCGCTGCACCGCGCAAACACCTGCTCGTCGCGGATCGAGCCGCCGGGTTGAACGATCGTTTGCACGCCCGCCTGTGCGGCGACATCGACGCTGTCGGGGAACGGGAAGAACGCCTCGGACACGAGCAGGGCGTTTGCGAGACCACGGCGGACAATGTCTTCTACATCCGTGGCGGCCGTTGCCCGGGCGGCAAGGGTTGCGCGGGCGCGATCGAGTGCCAGCTGGGTGGAGACGACGCGGTTCGGTTGTCCGGCGCCCATCCCGAGGAGCTGTAGGTCGCCGGTGTCGGTCGCCTGAACGATGACCACGGCATTGCTCTTCACCTGACGCACGGCATGCAGGCCGAATGCCAACAGCCGGGAGAACGGTCCGTCGGGGGCAAGATCGGGCTTCGTCGGTCCGCTGATGGCCAGATTCAGCTTTTCGAAGAGTGCCGTGTCCGGTTCTTGCATCAGACAGGTGTTCGCGAGAACTCGATACTCGCGCTCGGGTCGAAGCTGCTTTGCGTCGAATCGGAGTACGCGGAGACTCTCTTTCTGCTGTAGGTACTCCAGTGCGGACGGTTCGAACTCCGGAGCGACTACCGCGACGACGAATTTCCGCCGACGGCGGTCCGCAGCGTCGAGTGCAAGGAACTCCGCGGCATGGCGGGTGAGGGGCCGATTGAACGCGACGACTGAACCGAATGCGGATACCGGGTCACCCGCCCACGCGAGATCGGCGGCGCGCCGCTGATCGTCCGACTCACACAGCCCGCAGGGGTTCGTGTGCTTGATTACGGCGCACCCGGCGCGGCCCAAGTCTCGCACCGCCTCGACGGCTCCGAGAACGTCGACGTAGTTGTTGTACGACAGCGGGCGTCCCGACAGGAGTGGTGCATCGGCAAGCGACGGCCCCGCGGCGGTGCTACGGAACACCCATCCCCGCTGATGGTCGTTCTCGCCGCCGTTCAACGATCGGCCGGCGGTGAAGGACAGTCGCAAAGACGGGGACCCCGATCGCCTGTCCATTGTCTGGGCGATCATGGCGTCGTAGTCCGCGGTGTGGTTAAACGCTTTTCGCATCAGACGCTCCCGCGTGTCGAGGGTCAATGCTCCGTTGTTTTGCTCGAGTTCCGCAACAAGGGGGGCGTAGTCCTCAGGGTCGCAGACCACGGCGACATAGCGGTAGTTCTTCGCTGCGGATCGAAGCATCGTCGGACCGCCGATGTCGACGTCCTCGATGAGAGTAGCCATGTCTGCGCCCGCGTCGCGGTGTTCGGCAAACGGATAGAGGTTGCAAACCACCATGTCAATCGGTTGGATTCCGAGCGACGTCGCCTCCTGGGCGTCGCGCTCGCGGTCGTACAGGAGCGCCGATTCAAACGGGAACGACAGCGTCTTCATGCGCCCGCCGAATGCTTCCGGGTTCCCGGTGATCGCGGCGATCGGTGTCGTCGGCAGGCCGCCCGCTTCGAGGTCGCGTCCGGTGCCGCCCGTGGCGATCAGTTCGCATCCGTGGTCGTGCAGCGCTCGTGCAAGGGGGAGCACTCCGGTGCGATCCGATAGGCTGAACACGGCTCGCCTAATCTTCCAGTTCACAATGCCTCCTCAGCGTTCAGTCATGCTCCGCACGAACGCGCGGAAGAGCCGAAGCCCGTCCGGTTCGCGCGCGGTGTCTGTGCCCTCCCGCCTGCGGCGGGGCCAGTCGTAGTGCGTATACGGAGAAACGTAGGCCTCGCCGTGCGGCATCAGCCCAATCACTTGGCCGGTCGTGTCCGTTAGACCGGCGCATGCGAGGTCCGCCCCGTTTGGATTTGCCGGATACTCCTGAGTCGGCGTGCCGGAGGCATCGACGTACGTTAGGAAGTTGAGGCCGCGCTCGGCAACCTCGTGGCGCACCGCGTCGTCGCGGAACACGAGCCGTCCCTCGCGATGGCGGACCGGAAGCTCAAGAAGCCCTAACGACGCAAACGGGGCCGGACCGTGTGGCGATGCATGCAGTCGACACCAGCGATCCTCATACCGTCCGGAGCGATTCTCCGTGAGCGTGACCTCCTGGACGTAGTCACCGGCGAAGTTGGGCAAGAGGCCAAGCTTCACCAGAACCTGAAACCCGTTGCAGATACCGAGGATTCGCCCGCCGCGGCCGAGCAGCGTGCGAAGCTCAGCGAGTAGTGTCTCGCCGCTTGGTGTCTGCCGGTGGCGGATGCGGTTGGCGAGCGCTTGGCCCGCACCGAGTTCGTCGCCGAACGAGAACCCGCCGGGAAAGACGACAGCCTCTGCACCGGGGATTGAAACGTCACCGCAGAGGATTCGGCTGATGTGGACGATGTCCGGATCGGCCCCTGCAAGCCGCAATGCAACAGCGGTCTCCCGCTCGCAGTTGATCCCGAGGCCGGCAAGGACGATGACGCGTGGGGCGGTCATAGGTACTCCGCCAATCCGAGCGTCCACGCGCTGCGCAGCGGCTCGAGTTCGACGTCGACCAACGGCTGCTTTCCACAGTCGATCCGTACCGACCGTTCGGACGTCACGGTGCCCAGGGCCGTAGCGCGCGAACCGAACAGCGCTTCGAGCGCACCGGCGGACTCCGGACGGACGGACACGACGAACCGCGAGTGCGACTCGGAAAACAGCGCTGCGGTCGATCCGATGCCGTCTGCTACACCGTCCAGTTCTATTGCAAGGCCGAGGTCGCCGCCGATCGCGGACTCGACGAGGGCGACGGCCAGACCGCCGTCGGAGAGGTCGTGACACGATTCGAGCAGGCCACACGCCGCGGCGTCGGATACCTGTTGATACAGCGCAAGCGCTTCGCGCGTTCGCACGACGGGAACCGACGTTTCCGCACTAGGCCCGAACAGACGAACCAGCGAGGATGCACCCAGTTCGTGGTAGGTCTCACCGAGCAGGTAGATGCGATCTCCGGGTGCCTTGAAATCCGCGGTGACGACGCGGCGGATATCGGGGATCCCGGCAACACAGGAGAACAGAACGGTCGGCGGGACGGAGATCGTGCGGCCGTCGGCGTGAAAGTCGTTCTTCATGCTGTCCTTCCCCGACGTCAGCGGCACGCAGTAGGCGGTTGCGAGATCGCGCGTCGCCTGGCACATGCGGACCAGGGCGCCCATCCGCCGCTTGCCGGCGGGGTTCGTCTTGGGGTCGTAGGCACTGTCCGGTACGCAGAAGTTGTCGTTCATCGACCAGAAGGCCGGATTCTCCGCGCTGGGCAGGGCTCCGCCCACTGCGACGATCTGTCGCACTGCTTCGTCGAACGCTCCGGCGGCCGACGCGTACGGGTCGATATCGCCGTATTGCGGTGCGATCCCGCAGGAGACAGCCACACCGTGATGCTCATTCGGGTCGAGGCGGATCACGGCGGCATCCTGCGGGCCGTCGGCATGGCGTCCCATCAAGGGCTTGACGACGGTGGCTCCCTGAACCTCGTGATCGTACTGCCGGATGATCGGCTCGCGCGAACAGATGTTCAGGCTCGCGAGCAGGTCGTGAAGGATGTCGGCGTAGTCCGCCGGATCGGACATGGCGGGTGTCGTTGCAACGGCAGCACGCCACTCCGCAGGAAGGCGCTTCCGCGGTACGCCGTGGTGAAGGAAGTCGAGATCGAGTTGTGCGACGACCTCGTCGGCGTATCGGGCGATGAACAGCCCCGTATCGGTGAACGCGCCGATGTCCGTTGCGTCCGCCTCGTACAGACGAGCGAGGTCGAGCAGATCGTCGATGTGGGCGGGATCGACAGCGAGCGTCATCCGCTCCTGCGATTCGGACACCAGAATCTCCCACGGCGCGAGGCCGTCGTACTTCAGCGGGACGCGGTGCAACTGAATGTCGGCGCCGCCAGAGAGAAGGGCAAGCTCGCCGACGGACGACGACAGACCGCCGGCCCCGTTGTCGGTACTGCAGCGAACGAGACCGCGGCTCACGGCCTCGTAGAGGAAGTCGAACAGGAGCTTCTGCGTGATCGGACTTCCGATCTGAACAACGGATCGCGGCGTATCTTCGTCGAGTCCCGCCGACGAGAATGTTGCGCCGTGAATGCCGTCTTTCCCGACGCGGCCGCCCGCCATCACGATGCGGTCGCCGGGCTCGATGCGCTTCTCCCACCACGATCGTCCGTCGATTCGTGCCGGCGCAACGGCTCCGGTGCCGCAGTAAACCAACGGTTTTCCCGCGTAGCGATCGTCGAACACCACGGCGCCGTTCACCGTGGGGATGCCCATCTTATTGCCCCCGTCCTCAATGCCGTCTTGGACCCCGTGAAGGATTCGCTGCGGGTGGATCTGTCCGGTGAGGAGCGGCTTGGCGTAGTCGGGTGACCCGAAGCAGAGCACGTTGGTGTTGAACAGCAAACGGCCGCCTCCGATGCCGGTGCCGAATGGGTCGCGGTTGTTCCCCAGGATGCCCGTGATCGCTCCGCCGTACGGATCAAGGGCCGACGGCGAATTGTGCGTCTCGACTTTCCACACGAACAAGCGATCGTCATCGATTGCGACAACCCCGGCGTTGTCGTCAAACACCTTGACCAGCCAGTCGTGGCCCCAGCTGTGTAAGGTTTTCGCCACGTCTCGCGTGGCGCCTGCGATGTACGTATCGAACAACGAATCAATCTGCAGCGTTTCGCCGGTGTCCCGGTCGGTGTAGTCGATCATCGCGCGAAACTCCTTGTGCTTGCAGTGTTCGGACCACGTCTGTGCGAGCATCTCGAGTTCCACGTCGGTCGCGCCGCTGGGGAGACCGCGGGCGTTGCGTGCGGCAAGGACACGCGGATCGGCATAGTACGAGCGAATGGCGGCCATCTCGTCTCCATCCAGCGAAAGCAGGCGACTGCGCGACAGCTGCAGCAGCGCGTCGTCCGGTCGGTTCATGTCGAACGCTTCAACAGCAGGTGCCCCCTCGGATCGGAACGGGGCCGGTGCAGGGTGTTGCGCGAACGCGGAGGCCGTGCCGGTCTCGAACTGGTGAAGCAGCGGGTTTCCGGCAATTCGGCCGGCGATGGCGAGCAGCTGATCCTGCGGCAGGGCGTTGGACAGCCAGAGTACGTCCCAGGAGCGGACACGCCACGACGAAGCGGCGGTTCCGGTTAGATCTGCGAGGACTTCGGCCAGCGTGGCGGCGCGGTCGTCGGCGACGCCCGGGCGACGGCGGATGTGCACGTACGAAGCGTACCCGGCCGGAGCCGTGGGGATGCCTTGTCCGACATGCTGCAGAATCGGGTCTCCGATCCCTGACGACAGCAACTGATCGAGTACGTCGGACGTGGGACGCGGAAAGATGTCAAAGCCGGTTGTGGTCAGGATGCTGCCGGTATCGAATCCGAGAAGCGCACGAGCCTGATGTCGGATGGATCGTCCGTGCGCGTCGTGGGACGTGTCCCGCGGGGTGACGAGGACGACGGCCGCATTCGCGTTCACATCGATCCTCGGAATTCGATGCATCCCATACCCCAACGGCGGGCATCGATCTGCACACCCGTTCCCGGTGCAACGACGCCGGCGATGCGCGCCGGGACGTCCCGCTTCTCCAAGGATCGGACGATGTCGTCGGCCGCGTCGTCGGGAACGATGCAGAAGAAGGCGGTTCCCATGTTCCACTGCTGATAAGCACGGCTTGGCTCGATCGCCGCGACCTCCGCCAATTCGATCATCGCGTCGTGTGGCGGCCACAGGTCGTCCAGAACGGCACACGTGGACGGCGGCAGCGCGCGAGGCAGATTCCCGGGGATACCGCCTCCGGTGACGTGCGCCAACGAAAGCATCGGAACGCCGTCGGCCAACAGGTCGGCGAGAACCGGCGAGTAGATGCGGCTCGGGGTGAGCAAGAGGTCGCCCCATCTCGGTCCGATCCGACTCGGCTGGTTGTGCCATGCGTCGCCGAAGGCGGCCGTGAGGGCGGTTCGAGCGAGGGTCATGCCGTTGCTTCGGAACCCGTCACTGGCCAACGCAAGGATGCGGTCGCCGGGGCGGGACGGTCGTTGTGCGGGCCGTTCTATCGGCACGCCGACGGCGGTTGCACACCAATTGAAGTGCATCGCTGAGCCGTATCCGCCAACGTGTTCGCCGAGTTGAGCGATCTCGCCACCGGCGACGCAAATACCGGCGGTTCGAGCTGCCGTGGCCAGGCCGCGCATCAGGTCGTCGATCGCTTGCTCGTCGAATCGATCGACGTCGAGGATGTTGGACAGTGCGAGTGGACGTGCTGCGCTGGCTACAAGGTCGTCGACGACCATCGCGACAAGATCGAATCCGATGGTGTCATAGCGGTTGAGCCGTTCGGCAATCGCGGCCTTCGTTCCGACCCCATCGGAGGTTAGGGCGATTCGCCGTGCGGGGATGGATAGGTAATGGGCGAATGCATCGGTGGCGGCCGACTCATTGCCGGTGAACGTTTGCTGTGCCCACGTCTGCGCGATCTGCGAGCAGCGGTCGTTCTGCGATTGGTCGACGCAGTCCGCCCGTTGGGTGCTCATGCCCCGCACCCAGTATCCGGCCGATGGATTGCCCGCGGCAGTACGGCGGGGCAAATGCATTGAGGATCGCTGTGTCGTTGCACCGATTTCCCCCCTACGGTACCGCCCGAGAACGTATTGTCACTCAGGTTGTAGTCAGACGGCCGTAGAATCGCAACACGTCTGGCAGTCAAACAGGCGGAGAGGATGTCGACCCTGTCGACATCTGCGGAGAACGTTGCCCGTTGGTGCGAAATGTACCGCGCATAGACGGGCCAGCGGTCCCCTCGACCGCTGCTTGAGTGTCGAAGTCAATGACATCGTCGAATCGCGATTCGTGAAGGACGTGAGGCGATGGGCGGATCGGCCATACAGTACACTCTACGGCATGGGGGAAAGGGAGTGTCAGTGAATACTCTGATCGTGATGGCGGCGGGCATGGGCAGCCGGTACGGCGGGCTGAAGCAGATGGTAGGCGTTGGTCCGAACGGCGAGATCATCCTCGACTACTCGGTGCACGATGCGTTGGCCGCTGGATTCGAGCGGGTGCTGTTCGTGGTGCGGGACGAGTTCGCGGACGCGTTCCGCCGACGGATGGAGGCGCGCTTCCCGCAGACATCCGTTGCGTACGCGTGCCAGCACCTTTCGGACCTGCCGAGCGGCTTCACCGTGCCGGCCGAGCGCGTGAAACCGTGGGGCACGGCCCACGCCGTGTACGCGTGTCGTGACGCGGTCGACGGGCCGTTCGCGGTGGTCAACGCCGACGATTTCTACGGTCGAGGCGCATTCGATCTGCTGTACGGGTTTCTCGAGCGACGTGGCAGCGGCTCGGGCGTACGTATCGCGCTCGTGGGCTACCCGCTTCACCGAACCCTGTCGGACTCGGGCACGGTGTCACGCGGAGTCTGCCAAGTTGCCGAGGACGACAGCTTGATCGAGATCGTCGAGCGGAAGCAGGTAAGCCGTCGTGGTAACGCCGCGGGATTTACCGACGCGTCGGGTGCGTGGACGCCGCTGCCGGACGATGCGGTCGTGTCGATGAACGCGTGGGCGTTCTCACGGCCGTTTCTCGATGCCGTTGATCGGGAGTTCCCGGTCTTCCTCGAACGGCACGGCGAGGATCCGACGTCGGAATTCCTCCTTCCAACGCTCGTCGGCGAGCTGGTGACGACGAGACAGGCAACCGTGGACGTGCTACGGACGGACGAGCAGTGGCTCGGAATCACGTATCGTGACGATCTCGCAGCCGTGCGGCATGGGATCGAGGATCGGATTGCATCCGGCGTGTATCCACGGTCGCTCGCTGACGAGGGGCAATAGCGCGTTGGGACGGGGCGGCGCGCCGACTTATAATGCGCCACCACATCGGAGGGATGCGAAAACCCGTATGACGCAATCAGAGCGCCGTTTTTCCGTTGGTGAAGTCTCGATGTACCCAGTGGTCGTCGATCGCGCGATCAGACCGGAGGATGCTGGAACGGTGTCGGCCGGCGAGTTCTTCTGTGATCAGTTGGAGCGTAGCGGCAGACTGCCGGAAGACGGCGACGTACTCGTTGTCAGTTCCAAGGTGGCTGCCATCTTCGAGGGGCGACAAATCCGCCTGGACACGGTGGTGCCGTCGCGCAAGGCCCGCTGGCTTGGACGGCTGTACGGCAAGGACCCGCGCAAGGTGCAACTCGTGATCGAGGAGGGGAAGGTACTGCTCGTCATTCCGCTTTGGCGCATCATGCGGATGCGCACGTTTCGCGACATGATGGCGGCTCGGGCGGCGAACCCCGAGGCAATGGATCACGGATTTGATCGGACAAACAGTTCGGCGTTCGTGGTGAGCAATCACGTAGCATACCTGGACGAAGCGGGAATTGACTATACCAACTCTCCGGACGGGTACGTGGCGATGTTGCCCGCCGATCCATGTGCGACGGCTCAGCACATTCGCGAGGCCATCACGCAACGGTTCGGGTCGGGCGTCGGCGTGATCATCACCGACACCGTGACCAACGTGGGCCGCGTGGGGTCGCAGGACACGGCGATCGGCTACGCCGGAATGGATCCGATTACTCGCATGACGTTCAGCGACGACCTGTTCGGAACGCCGCGATCCGGCGGCATCGACATCGCGATCGACTCGATTGCAGGGATGGCCGGGCTTGTGATGGGACAGACCGTCGAGCGGACGCCCGCAGTGCTCGTGCGCGGTATCTCGTACCTTCCCGAGCAGGAAGACGAAGGCAGGAAGGGCATGGCACAACTCGCCTACCCGTCGGGCGTTAAATGGCGAATCAACGTTCTCACGGTGCTAGCGACGGCTCGCTTCAAGCTGCTCAATCTGCTGTCGCTGCAGCCCTGGTCGCGGGCTCGGCGGTCAATCCGCCGACAGTAGGTCGCTTGGATCGCCGAAGACGTCGGCGAACTCCTCTTTCCTCCGCCACAACTCGGCGGTGCCGTCTTCGCGGATTGCGACCTTCGCCGGTCGCGGGAAGCCGCAGCTGTGCGACGCGAAGTGATCCGCTCCGTACGCACCGGTATGATACAGGACCAGGAGGTCCCCCCGCTTGGGCATCCGATTCAGCGGTACCTTCGCTTTACTGATCATGTCGCCGGAGAAGCACAGTCGGCCCGCGAGGAATGCCTCGACCGGCCGGTCGCCGGCTCGGCGAGGGACGATCGCCGCGGGGAAGATGTCCGGGGCGATCAGGTTCGTCCCGTGGTTGTTGATGCCCATGTCAAGCGCGATGACGGGATGGCCGAGGACGGTCTTGACCCCCATGACGCGGCATGTGGTGATTCCGGCGGGTGCGGACAGGGAGCGGCCGGGTTCCACGATCAGTGTCGGCTCGCCGAGATCTCGAAGCCGTTCGATCGTCGTCTTCCCGCCTGCGATCGGCTGCTGCAATACGTGTTCGAGCATCTGAGACCCAGGGTAGTCTGTCCAGTACGCTTTGCCGACCCATGTGTACGGGGGTGCTGCGCCGCGCAGCACGTGTTCGTATCCGTACGGAAGATCGGTCCACGTCACCGCGTCGGACACGTTCGATCGACCTTCAAGGCGATCGAGGAGCCTCCGCTGGAACGTCTGGGCATCGTTGTCTGTCAGGAAACGGGCGGGAAATCCTCCGCCGATGTTCACGCGGGACACCGTGAGACTTGCCTCCGCGGCTTGCTCGATCAAGGCGAAGAACCGGGTGAGAAGGCGTTCGTAGCCGGCGGGACGGCTGATCTGGGTGCCGATGTGCGCGGAGATCCCGAGGAACTCGAGGTGTGCGCTGCCTCGAACGCGTGAGAAGAGCTCGTTTGCCTCGTCGACATGAAACCCGAACTTGGTCCAATCGGCGGCGGTGGACTGATCGTCGGACGTGAGTCCCGAGAGCGGCATGCCGCGGAAGCGAAGCGAGATCGAGGCGGCCGTGCTTTCGGCTTGGCATACATCGGCCAGCATGTCCAGTTCGTCGCGATTGTCGACCATGATCGGCGCACCGGCACGCACAGCCATCGTCAGATAGCGGGATGACTTGGCGTTGCCGTTGCAGGTAATTGACTGCGGCGGAACCTGTTCCTCCAGCGCCGCCTGGAGTTCGTACTCCGATGCAACGTCGGTTCCGAGTCCGAGGCGGCTCGCTGTGCGAACGGCGCCTCGACATGGGTTCGACTTCACCGCAAACGCGATCGACATGTTGGGATACAGACGGTCGCGAACGGCAAAGAAACCGGCCGCCTCCGCTGCCATCCGTTCGACGAAGAATAGGTGCAACGGCAGATTGTACCGCTCGATGAGCGATTCGATCGTGCTCGCGTGGCGCGACCAAAGGGCTTCGAGGTGTTCGGTGGTTCGTAGTTCGGTCATCGAGGGAATCTTACGCGCTGACGGGGTCGAGCGGTACCCGGCGTGCGCACTTACAGCGGGCACGTTGAAGTTGGGGTAACCGGCCTGCCCATCTGCGATGGGCAGGTGAAGGTGCAGGGTCCCGGCCTGCCCATCTGCGATGGGCAGGTGAAGGTGCAGGGTCCCGGCCTGCCCGTCTGCGATGGGCAGGTGAAGGTGCAGGGTCCCGGCCTGCCCGTCTGCGATGGGCACGTTCATGTGTGGGTGGGGGCGTGTCCGGGCGTGACGGCCGTGGACACCTGTCTGTGACGAATCCCACGCTGCGCAGGAGTGCGGGGAACCCGTCGATGCGCTGCAGCGCCGGTGGCGAGGCGGCTCCCGAGATACGGTATCGATACAGCGCGCCGGCCGGGTTCGTGTTTGCAGGGTGGAGGAGAACGTCGTCGCTTGACAGATGTCCGAAGGGCTCTGCGTTCCATTGGGATCTTGTCGGCGATTCCGGCGCATGCTATGCTGGAGCATACGAAGGAGGTGGCAACGCCGATGATCACGATTGAGATCACGCTTGGCATGCTCATGGCGTTCTTCTGGGCATTCTGGGTGGTCGCATTCGCGGGTTGGTGGTGCGGCGGTAGCTGCTAGCCGTACGGCAGACCGCCATCGAATCCTGAGCGCTATACCTGATTGGATAATGAATAGACCTCGGTGGGAGAGGATCGTCGCGATCTTCTCCCTTCTCTTGTTGACGTTCGGCGTGTTCGCGACGGCACAGACAAGCGATGCGCTCGCCCAGCAGACGGGCCTCGACTCGGACCTGATCGGGGTGATCGAGGTCTCGGTCGACGGGACGGAGTTGGCGATCGTGTTCGTGTTCATCAACGAGCGCACGTTCGACAGCGGCGTGTCGGCGACGCTGCAGTCGCGGCTGCTTCCATATGTCGGGCAGAACGCTCTGTACGTGAATCCCAGCGTGGAGATCGTGGTGTCACAGTTCGCGTTTGAGCCGTTGGATGTCTCGGTCGGACCGGCGAGCGGTGGATCGATCGACATGACGCTTGCGCTGTGGCAGGAGATCACGCCCGGGTTTCTCGACGGTCGGTTTACGGTGAACCCGAGCGGCGCGGGCCAGGGATCGGGCAGCGAAGGGATCCTCATCCTCGGTGACTCAATCGACAGCAGCGAGCCGTTTGTCGTGGAGTACGGCGGGCAGACTGTGCTGTTCGACATCGACGATGTGTCCACCGTGGCAACCGCGACCGTCTCGACAGGCAGTACAAGCGGACTGACAAGCGAAACGGCGTACGATCCGGTGGACGTCACGACACTGGAAAACGTCGCCACGCTGGCCGACCTGCTGGCGCTGAACGAGCTCACGCCCGGCGGGCTGGCGGAGGTGTCGGCGTTGCCGGCGGAGCGCGTCGGGATGATCGAGTACGTCGCGGGCACGGAAAGGCTACGCATCGTTCTGATTCAATTGGTGGAGGACGTACGCGACAGCGCGCTGGGCGACGATCTGCTCGCCACGCTCGACCCGCTGATCGGAAGCGGCGCGGTGATGATCTGGGCGTACTCGCCGACCGGTGCACCGTTTAGAGTGTGGGATTTCGTAATCAAGCAGTCCGGTACGCACTACTGGTACACTGCCGACGACTCGTTCGTCGACCTGACGGAGGGGTTCCGCCGGATGGAGCGGCTCGAAGCCGGCGAGGTGGCGGCCGGGGTGATGCGGCTTCACAGCCGGATGGATCAGGACGCGCCGTTTTCGGTGTTCTACAAGTCTCTTACGATCGGGGAGGTGGCGTTCCCCTGAGGTCACCTGCTACATCGTTGATTCTCGCGTCGGCGTCCCCACGTCGCAGGGAGCTTCTCTCGCAGCTTTCGTCTGACTTTCGCGTGATCCCAAGCGCGTATAAGGAAGGTCCGTACTCCGGCGACCCGTGCCGGTATGCAGTCGACGCCGCCGTCGGCAAGGTGCGGTGGGTTGCCGAGCGTTACGCTGGAGTTGTGATCGGGGCGGACACGGTGGTGGTGATCGACGGGGAGATGCTTGGAAAGCCGGCGTCGGACGAAGACGCACGCACCATGCTCGGCCGCCTCAGCGCGCGAACGCACACGGTGTACACCGGCGTGTGTGTGATCAACACGGCGCTGCAGCAGGAGAAAACGCTGTGTGAAGCGACCGACGTAACATTCCGAAGTCTGTCGAACGAAGAGATTGTCGCGTACTTGGAGACGGGCGAGTATCGGGATAAGGCCGGCGCGTACGGAATCCAGGGAGAAGGCGGGGGGCTTGTGGAGGGCGTTGTCGGCGAAATCACAAACGTGATCGGCCTTCCGCTGTCCGCAGTGGCGGCCGTGTTGCGCGAGATGGGCGTTCCTGTGTAGTGTCTGCGCGAACCGTTCGGAAAGGGAGGCACGGCAGTATGTCGGACAAGAAGAAGCACAGCATCCTCACGCTCCACAAGAAGAAGGCGGAGAATGAGAAGATCGCATGGATGACCGCGTACGACTATCCCACGGCGACATTTGCCGAGGCGGCGGGCATGGACATGCTCCTCGTCGGCGACTCGCTCGGGATGTGCGTGTACGGGTACGATGGAACCGTTCCGGTCACGATGGATCAGTGCATCGTGCACTGCGAAGCGGTGCGTCGCGGTGCGCCCAACACCTTTATTCTCGGGGACATGCCGTTCATGAGCTATCAGGTGTCCGATGAGGATGCGGTGCGAAACGCCGGACGCTTCCTCAAAGAGTCAGGTGTCGATGCGATCAAGCTCGAAGGGGGCAAGCGGATCGTCAGTCGGATCCGAGCGATTCTCGATGCGGGAATCGTGGTCTGCGGGCACATCGGCCTAACGCCGCAGAGCAGTGGACAGCTCGGCGGACACAAAGCGCAGGGCCGGACGATCGAGTCGGCGCGAGCGCTGATCGACGATGCACTGGCGATTGAAGCGGCCGGTGCGCAATTGCTCCTTCTCGAGGCGGTTCCGCCGGAGGTTTCCGGATTCATCACGAAGAAGCTGTCGATTCCGGTGTACAGCATCGGGGCGGGCCCGGACTGCGACGGCCAGCTAATCATCGTGTCCGACATCATCGGTCAGTTCCAGGCGTTCACGCCGAAGTTCGTCAAGAAATACTGCAACGTGGCCGAGGTTGTGACCGAGGCGATGAGGCAGTACGTCAATGAGGTCAAGGGTGGTGTCTTCCCGGCGGACGAGCACTGCTACCACATGCTGAAAGCCGAAGCTGGGCAATTCCCCGACCTGATGAACGAATACGGCGGGGCGTAGCCCGCGTCCGCCTCTCGGACACGGCTCCGGCCGACGGCGCCGTGCGGTCCACGGATCACAGGAGTAGTGTATGAGCAATCTGCGAGAACGTTTACGCATCGGTGAGGCCCACGTTCGACAGATCAACGACTTCATCCTCGACCCGAAGAACGAGACGGTCAACGAACTGCTACGCGTCGTCGAGAAGCACGGCGGCCCGGAGGAGATCAACCGCAAGGCGGCGGCGGCACGCGATCTATCGTCGCTGATCGACCGGCTGCGTTCGAGCGGCTCGCCGTACCTCGCCGACATCGAGTGGCTGATCGAGCAGCGCGATTCCGGCGCATTCGTGACGATCGACGGGTTCCGGACGAAGGTGCTCGGCGACCGCGCTGCGGCGACCTTCGACGAAGCGCACGCCGTAACGCTGGAGATCAGCGCGCTGCAGTTCTTTCCGTGGCTGATCGTGCAGGCGAAGCAGGCGATTGCCAACCGGGAGATCATGCCCGGGCGGTTCATTCGCGTTCGCAACATGGCCGAGCAAACGGCGGATCGCGGCGACACGCTGGCGGTGGCGGCGGCAATGCAGATCGTCGGTGCGAGTTACGTCGAGACGCTGGACACCAAGGGAACCGACGGCTCGAACATCCACCTGGGCGGACCGGAGACGATCACTGGGTACTTCGGCGGAGTAGGACAACCGAACGAACACGCGCTGCAGTGGGCGGAGGAGTTCCTGACGTACTACACGGAGTACGGGATTCAGCAGGTCCTAAACGTGAACCCGGGCACGGTGCTTGTGGGATACATGCTGCACAAGCTCGGGATCGACATCGAATTCAAGATCTCCGTGTATATGGGCAACGACAACCCGTACGCGGCGCTGTGGACGCTGCTGGGCGCGAAACTGTTCAGCCGCGAGGATGGGACCACATCGTTGATCGGATTCAACTGGGCGAACTCGGTGAGCAACGCGACAATTGAGAAGGGCGCGGCGATTCGTGCGGCCCTCGGGCTCGAAGACAACGTTCGATTCGAGCACCACATCACCGAAACGCAGAAGTCGATCGTGATCCAGCCGTACGACCGGACGGAGGAACTCGTCGAACTTGCAGACCACGTGGCGAACGTGTCGGCGAAGCACGAGGGCGGAACGCCGGCGATCGACGCGGCACGGGAGCACCCGTCGGACATTCTGGAGTACTTCCTTCCGAAGAGCGACATCGAGGCACAAGGGTTAATGCCGCTTCTGGAACGCAACTACCTCGACAAGCATGACGCGCTGAACCGAACGGCCACCGAGCTGACGAAGCGAGGCCTGTCGTTTGTGGCAGCGAAGAATCTGCATCGATAGGGGAGGCGGACTCGGGCGGGGTTGTGTTCGCCCGAGTCCGTCTGCTACCCTTGGCCCCCATTTCGTGTATCCGAGGTGCCGATGACTGACTACGCAACGCTCAAGCAGCGTATCGAGGCCGATGGAATCGAGTTCGTTGACTTCCGAGTAGCGGATCTGGTTGGACGGTTTCGCCACCTAACGGTTCCGGCTGCGCGGTTCACCGAGACACTCCTCAAAGACGGTGTAGGGTTCGACGGATCGAACTTCGGGTTCCGTGGCGTGCACGGAAGCGACATGGTGCTCAAGCCCGATTTGTCGACGGCATACGTGGAGGAGCGCGATGGAGAGGCGATCCTCACGCTGCTCTGCGACGTGTACGAGGCGGATACACGCGAACCGGCGGCCGTCGATCCGCGTGGAGTGGCGAGGCGCGCCGTAGGCTACTTGCGAGAGCGGGGTATCGCGGACGACGTGCTTGTCAGCCCGGAGTTTGAGTTCTACGTCTTCTCATCGATCGACTGCGACGACGGTGCGGATGCAACCGGTGTTCGAATCGACCCGGTCCGGGGGTGTGAGAACCTTTGGAAAACGGCGCGCGGCGATGCCGCGTACTCCGCGTATCACGCTCCGCTACCACAGGACCGGATGTTTGCGATTCGTTGCGAGATTTCTCGGGAGATCGAGCGGATTGGGATTCCAGTGAAGTACCATCATCATGAAGTCGGTCCGTACGGCCAGCAAGAGATCGAGCTCGGGTTCGCGCCGCTCGTGGAGATGGCCGACGCGGCGTTGATCGTGAAGTCGCTGGTGCGAAACGTGGTTGCGGAGATGGGATATACGGCGACGTTCCTGCCGAAACCGCTGTTCGGAGAGGCCGGAAACGGGATGCACCTGCATCAGTACCTCGTGAGGGGCGGAAAGAACTTGTTTACGGCGAGCGACGGGTTGTCCGATCTGGCGCTTCTGTACATCGGCGGGCTCTTGGTGCACGGCAGAAGTCTGATGGGGCTGACGAACCCGTCGACGAACTCGTATCGGCGACTGGTGCCGGGATACGAAGCGCCGGTGCATCTTGTGTTCGGTGCGGGGAACCGCAGCGCCGCGGTGCGGATTCCCACATACGCTACGGACGAGAATGTACGAATCGAGCTGCGCACGATGGATGCAGCGTGTAATCCGTACCTCGCGTTTGCAGCGATTCTGATGGCCGGGATGGATGGGATTGTCGCCGAGCGGCATGCGGCGAGGCTCGGTCTCGGACCGTTCGACAACGATCTGTACGAGAATGGTGCGGGCGAAGAAGCGCCGCACAGTCTGAGCGAGGCGATGGACGCGCTACAGGGCGATCAGGAATTCCTTCTTGCCGGTGGCGTGTTTTCACAGGACGGACTAGAACAGTGGACGCAACAGAAACGGCGCGAGGCGGCTGCGGTCGCCTCACGCCCTCATCCGTACGAATTCTCGTTGTACTACGACTTGTAGTCGGCTACTTGGCGCGTTTCTTGTCCTCGCGATCCAGGTACTGGAGGATCGCTTCGACGACGAGATAGTTGATCGAGCGATCGACCTTCTTCGCCAGGCGGTCGAGGCGCTCGATCGGCTTCCTGTCCAGCTTCGATTTCGGGATGTAGATCGACAGAGTTGTTACTTCGCTTTTTCGGACCACGGATCTCACCTCCCCGTAGAGACCGTTGTGTCTTCCTTTAGCCTACATCAAAGTAGGGGGTAACGACAAATGCGAATAAGCAAAGAGATCGCGGCACCGAAACCCTTTGGGTATCGGTGCCGCAAAGCCTCATTCAGCACGTTGCGTAACGCGTAGCCGCCTTCGCTGCGGCCCGTTCTTTCTAGCGCATCACGAACCGGAACGCGTAGTAGACGATTTCTCGACAGCCATCGTCGCAGATCGATGCAGTGGATCGTGGCGTGATTCCGGGCGCTTGCCCGGCAATCGCGTCTTCGCACGCGTTCAACGTATACGCCATTGGGTTCCGCTCGATGGCGAGGACCAGCGTAAAGATGCCGGAGTCGAGAACGCCGGTGGACACCGTCCACGCGTCGTCCTCCCACGCCAACTCCGTAACCGGGATAAACGCGTCGAACAGATCGCCTGCGGGCGCAACCGAGATGATTCCGCCCACGGAATCGCGTGTTGACAAACCGGCCTCGTTGACGACCTTCACGGTGTTCCCGTCGGGCAGCTGCATCGAGCAGCGCTCCCACAGAACCGTGACCGCATCGCTGGATACGTTGTGTAGCCAGAACGAAAGGCGGCTCTCCACATCCTCATCGACGTACGATGCATCAAAGGCAATCCGAATCGTATCGTCCTGGAACACGGCCTTCTCCGAGTACACGGGGCCGAGCATCTCCAGGGAAACCGATTCGACGACGACGACTGTCTCCTGTTCCGTCGTGTCGGCAACCGGTTCGGGCTGCTCCGTTGTTTCCGTTGGCTGCAGCAGGACGCCGAAAAGGAAAATGGCTCCCATAATCGCAGCAACGACCGCGATCTTACCTAGATCGTTCACTCTCTTTCCCCCCCCTTTGCCGACGCAAGTAGGCAGTTATATTCGATGGTACTTGGCGATTCGGGGGTAAGAACGAGCCGTTTGACCGAGCGAAAGCGGACGTTCGTCTTGTCGGAAATCTTCGAGCAAGCGGCAGCGGCGGGCGAGAGTCGGGGATAGTGGGCTACTTGTCGTAGTGGTCGCTGTCGAGATCGCTGAAGTCGCAGCCGGAGACGGGAATCCGGAACGTTGCCTTCGTCTTACGATTGAATTCGTCCTCCACGGTGACGACGACTACGGCGTACTGTGCCGGGATCTCCTGTTCCCCCTCAGTCGACGATGCGTGATCGGCGAATCGGTTCGTGTTGTGATAGCTCGTGGGGTATCCCTCGTCGAGGCCGGTTGGTGAGTACGGTAGTCCCGACGTTTCGATGCTGCAGTACACCGGGTACATGATGGCGGCGTTCTCGATGATCCATCCACGCCAGTACGCGTGGCAAACACCAGCCTGATACGGCGGATAGAACACGGTGAACGGCCACGTGCTCTGCGTGCCGGTCACGCTGATCGATGCAATGCGCCACTCGCCGCCGTACCGGACGATCGGTTCGATCAGCGTGCGCTGCATCGGTTCGAGCTGCCAGAGGTCGTCGATCCCATTGATTCGGATTCCTCGGATTGTCGGGCGAGGGTTGTTCCCTGTGGCGGTGACGACGGTGTTCAGCGTGTGTTTGTCGTTGGCCCACGTCACCGTGGCGGTCCAGTCCATCGAGTCGATAACAACGTCGAGCGTGCTGTCTCGGGTTGGACCGATCGTTTGACCGCCGACCTGATATGTGTACTGGCCGGCCGGCGCACTGCACACGATCTGCGCATCGTACGGGATGGCGCCGACGTCGGGGGTGACCGATACCGTTAGAACGGGTGTTGAGGGAACGAACAAGTCGCATCCGACAACGGCCGATAGGACGACGAAGACCCCCAAAGCTGCGGCAGCGACTCGCGCTTTCACGATGGACCAGTATAGCATGGGTGAAGATCGACCCTGTACTTCTGTTGCTCGTCGAACTGCGCTGTATACTGCAGATACGATGCGAAAACGGATCATGGCGGCCGTGGTTGTGGGCTTAGGTACTGCACTGGCTCTTGCGGCGTGCATCGGCATGCAGCGGGATCTAGTGGTTTCGATTCACTGTCTCCGGCCGAGTGCCGCCGGTGTGGACCTGTCGGTGGAGGCGAATGCGCTGATCACGAAGTATGAGTGGACGTTCGGAGACGGCGGTACGAGTGAAAAGATGAGTCCCGCCCACGTGTACGAACAGCGCGGAACGTACACGATCAACTTGAAGGTGATTGACAGCGATGGGCGTATGGGCAGTGCATACGAGGTCGTCACGGTGGGGCACGATTGGTACGTGCCCAATGAGGGTGGACTCCAGACGGTCGTCGACAAGGCGGAACCGGACGACACGATCTTCGTCATCGACGATCCCGATAAGGACGAAACGCACAGCGTCGTACTCGAGAAGGACGTGGACATTCAAGGACGGGGCGCGACGCTGTCCGCCATACGCTATGTGGACGCGGCGGGGTCACTGAGTGGGTGTGCCGTGGTCGGCACGCTGGAAGAAGCTGCCCTTACGCTGATCAGCGCGTCACCGATCATCGTGGATTGCACGTTCTCCGACAACACGGGGGAGTACGGGGCGGCCGTGCACGCCCAGAACAGTGCTGCATCGTTCGAAAACTGCGAATTCACGGGCAATAGCGTCGACTACGACGGTGGAGCAGTGTACGCATCGAACAGCGCTCTCACGTTCACGGACTGCGTGTTCTCCAACAACGACGCGGAATACGGCGGCGGCGCGGTGTGTGCGGCCGGGACACACGCATGGCCGTCATTCGAGTCGTGTACGTTCGCCACGAACCACGCGGAGGACGCAGGCGGGGCCATCCTGCTTCGGATGCTCGAAGGGGGAGCGGTCGACGCGGAGGAAAGCCTCTCGCACGTGATTGAATGTAGCTTTATCAGCAACCGTGCCGAGCAGGCAATCATCGCCGACGCGGCACTGGTCGGCGGCGCGATTCACGTAGGATCCGGCTGTCGGGTCATCCAGCGCGACAACACGTTTACAGGGAACTGGCCGGGCGACGTGATCTACGAGGACCTATAGAGCCGGCCACGTACACGCCTCATGCGATTGATTCCAGCTGATGTAGCGACTCCCGAAATCATCATAGAAGAGAAGCGCTTGCCTTCACTGTCGAGCGGGACTACGATGCGTGAAGATCGTATCGGAGTGTGGTCCGATGAGACGCCGAATCGGAATCCTTGGTGTGTTTGCCCTTCTGGTGCTCGCAAGCGTAGGTGGGGCCGCGGCGTGCTACGAGGTGCGCGTCGAGCTCTCCACGACTGCCGAGTGGGTTGAGCTCACGGTTGGCGGGGCGGAGATCGCCATCGATTGGTGGGCGCCGGAGTACACGCGGGCGAACGTGTACACGGAGGGGTCGCTGCGGTTGGAGCAAAAGCAACAGATCGCGGTTCCGCTGTCCGTGACCTTCGATCTCCTTGTGCTTACGAGCGAGGAGGCTCGAGAGATCTCGTGGGCTTTAGCTCACGGGCCGGGTGGGCGATCCAGTCTCGAGGTTCTTGCGCCATCCGACGATGGCTCGGAAGCGACACGGCTTGGGCAAATCAGCCTGCGGGAGCTTGCTGCCGGGGAGGCGAACGCAGCACGCGCCGTGCGAACCGCCGTCGGCAGTCTCAGCGTGGAGGCAAGGGTCTGCGAGTTCGAGCTCGATCCGAATTCCGTCTCATACAAGGAGGCCGAGGCGTGCCTGGATGTCGAATACGCCGTTCTCCCCGGGGTAGATCCGCTGCTACTCAGTCTGGACGTCTTTCTGCCCGCCCGAGACCGGTCGGACCCGCCGCCGCTGATCGTCTGCATACACGGCGGGAACATGACCGGGGGAGACAAAGATGGGGTCGAGATGTACGAAACCGTCCACCCGATTGTCGGGGGCGCGTACGCGGTGGCGAGCATCAACTACCGTCTGGCGCCGGAAGCGCCGTTCCCGGCGGCGGTTCATGACGTGCGCGCTGCGGTCCGATGGCTGCGTGCCAACGCGGAGGAGTAAGCATACGACGGGGATCGGATTACGCTGTGGGGGTTCTCGGCAGGTGCGAACCTGGCGCTACTCGCCGGGTGTAGTGAAGGGGTCGATGATCTCGATGGGTACAGTGGTCCGTTTGACGAGGCATCTTCATCGGTGTCCGCTATTATCTCATACTACGGGACAACGGACTTATCGGAATTCGCCGCCGAAGGTTTGGGCGGGTATCTTGGCGTGTCACCGGGCGAGAATCCGGATATCGTGGCTCTTGCCAGCCCGATATCCCACGTAAGCGCTGACGACCCGCCGGTCTTTCTCCTCTGGGGAACCATGGACGCGTACGTTCCGGCGCTTCAGGCGGAATCGTTGTACGCCGCGCTTCGGGATGCCGGAGTCGCATGCGAGTACATCGTGGTTCAGGGCGCGGGGCACGGGGGATCGACGGGGTTCTACGGAGCAGCGGCACGCGCCGTTCGTGATTTCCTCGATGCATACGTGCGCGGCGACGACTAGCGAGCCAGCCTACGGCGGCCCCGTCGGCCGTTTCGAGTCCGTTCGTGGACGAAGACATCCGAATCTCGAGTACTCAGCGGATCGTGCTCGGCTGCAGTATCGCTCTTCATCTTCGCGGGGGGTTGACCCGAGTGGAGCGCGTTCATAGACTGTGGCATCGCAATGAATACGTCCCATGTCATTCTCCACACTTACCCAAAGCAGTAGGCACACAATCGTGTCGAAGAGGCGAGACGCATTGTGTGCGTGGACAAGCGGAAAGGAGGAGATTGCGATGCGTAGGTCGTCTGTTCTGGTCCTTCTTGTGGTTGTTGCTGGGCTCCTTGGGTCTTCGGTTGGATCCTTCGGTGCAGTGCCATCGGCTCACGGGCAGATACAGGGAAGCGTTACGACGCTCTTCGGCGGGATCGAGCGAACGTACGATATTCGGTTGTCATTCAACGTTCGTGACATGGCTCCGGGAGAGGGAGGCGATTTCGGAACCCTGTCCGGGAGGCTGTTTGATCCCGATACAGGCAAGATGTGCGCGGTGTTCGTTGCATCCGACATGCCGATTGTCGACGTGCTGCCAAACGGGGACGTCTACTTTGTCGCGGTTCTCCGGCTTGTCACGGGCAGCTTCCCTGTGGATCAGCGGAGAATCCAGTTCTGGGCGCACGATGGGGATGTCGATGCATTCAGAATCGGACCGTTCCCGGTGACGATCAATCGTGGATTCGTTACCGCTCGAACGCCGTAGGCAGAGCTCGGACCTGGCCGTAACTTGATTGGCCGGTGCGATCTGAGTGGGAGGCGGATCCTTGGATTGGCTCTTGCGTTTCTCCCAGGGGGTGCTCTTGCTTCGAACGCGTTCTACATTCAGTCCCCCAGACTCCAAATTGCTACTCGTGTCTGATCTTATGACTCCATGCTCAATTGCTCACCTCGGGCACCGGGAAATCGAACTGCGAGGGGTTCCTGCACGACGTTCGCGCCGGGAGGGACTTGCCTATCCCTCCTAGATGGGCGGACAGGGCACTACCGCTCGGACGCTAGAGGATAGCGATGCTCCCTTACGCACGGACAGAGACCCGCTTCTCCGTTTCCATACAGTGTGTTCCCAATACCACCCGATTGCCCTCGTCACCGAGCGGGCGGCTCTTCGCAAGACCGCTCACACGAACATGGCTCCACATCTGCGCGAAGACGTAGCCGTACACCTGCTTCTGGCAATCCTTGCCGACCTGACGTCTGCGAGAGCTTCGCTGGTCAGGAGGATCCCGTCGGCTGCGTTCGCTCTCACTTCGCGATCGTGCATGAATAGAAACTTGGGTCCCCCCCCCCCTCAGGCCCGTCCCCTCATCCGAAAAGGATGCCGTGTCTGAATACTCCGCGTGGCTCTGGCCGAGAAGCGTTGGACCGTCGCAGAGATTGGAGGAGATTGAGCAGCGCCGGAAGATGCAGACAGCGTCATCGGGCAACATTGCCCACAAGCCCTGAAGGTAGATCTTGCCAGAGGAAGCTAAGGAGGAGTAGTGTAGCTTTGGAAATGGACCGATCACTGGCGGCTGGGTATTAGTCCCGACGCGGTTGGCTGATCCGGGGCAAGAGTGGGGGTGTGAGTTGTTCGCAGACAAGAAGCTGGCAAGAGATTTCGGACTGGCGGTGGTTCTCCTCGTTGTGCTGGCAGTCGTATCCCTGCCTGCGCGATGTCAGTTCATGGTTGATGCAGGTGCCGATCAACAGCTGACTTGTAGCGAGTCGTGCGTGGAGCTGGTTGGCACAGCTTCCGGGGGATGCGAGCCCTACACGTACCAATGGTCGGATGGCGACAGGAGTCGGGCCACGACAGTCTGTACGCCGGGAAACTACTCGCTGACGGTCTACGACGCAGAGGGCCAAGTCGCGTCGGATATTGTGGCGGTCACAGAGAATCGGAACCCACCGTACGTTCATGTGAGTGGTGCGAACGAGCCGCTCACCTGCTCTGTTACGAGTCTGAGTCTTGTGGCTGAAGTCAGTGCAGGAGTAGAGCCCTACACGTACTCGTGGTCACCAGGCGGCTATACGGGTGATGGGATTTCAGTGTCGTCCGGCGGCACCTATACGGTTACGGTGACAGGCGGCAATGGCTGCTCCGAAAGCTGCAGCGTCAACGTGATCGATTATCGAGGCGATCCTCTTGTCAGTATCATCAAGCCGCCCTCCGACAACGGGTACGATCTGACCTGCAACCGCACTGCGATCACGGTTTCCACGAGCGTCAGCGGCGGCATGAAGCCATTCACCTACCTCTGGAGCACGGGGGAGACGAGTTCTTCGATTACCGTTAGCGAACCGGGGACCTACTCCGTGACGGTAACAGGTGAGAACTGCTGTTCGAGCGGCGCATCCATCATCGTTAGTCAGAACACCTCGACTCCATCTGTGGACATCGCGTGCTCGACCGGCCCGGAATGCTTCTTCTCCTGTTCGAATCCCGTGACGCTAACCGCCAACGTCTCGGGGGGGAGCGGCCCTTTCACGTACCAGTGGTCGCCTGGGGGGCAGACATCCCAGTCGATCCAGGTCTCAGAGCCGGGCTCGTACACGGTTACCGTCAGGGGCTCGAACGGATGCACTGCGAATGACTCCGTAAGCCTCAACCCTGGGGACATCCACCACGTCAACGCCGGTTCGGATCGGACACTCACGTGCGATGAGGACTACATCAGCCTGAATGCCAGTGTGCAGGGTGGGTTGCCGCCATTCACGTACGAATGGAGCCCGGGTGGACAGACCAGCCAACAGATCGGCATTTCGAGCGGCGGAACCTACACTGTGACGGTCTCCGATTGTATGGGCAGGCAAGTCAGCGACTCGGTCAATGTGACCGCTGACATTTCACCTCCGTCGATATCCATCGGAGGAGGCGGAACGCTGACGTGCGCGGAACCGACTATCACACTAACGGCTTACACGAGCGGCGGAAGCCCACCGTTTCAGTATTCGTGGAGTCCGGGAGGTCAGACGACGCAGAGCGTCACCGTGAGCTCGCCGGGGACATACACGGTTTCAGTTCGAGGCGCAAATGGATGCTCGAGTTCGCAGTGGATAACAGTAGGCGAGGATCGTGGTACTCCAAGCGTCAACGCGGGCCCTGATGTCTCGCTCAGCTGTGAGGCTGCCTCAGTCACCCTTGGCGCATGGACTGTCAGCGGTGGCAGTCCCCCGTATAGCTACTCATGGAGCCCGGGAGGGCAGTCTTCCAAGACGATCACGGTGAGTACACCGGGCACGTACACGGTCACGGTGACTGGAGCCAACGGGTGCTCCTCAAGCGACTCTATAACGGTCGTTGCATTCACCGAACCTCCCTCAGTGAATGCCGGAGCAAACCAGGAACTGACCTGCGCTCAGCCATCGGCTGTTCTTACCGCTACAGCTAGCGGCGGAATGACGCCCTATAGCTACTCATGGAGCCCCGGTGGGGGTTCGAGTCAGTCGGTTACGGTGAGTTCGCCGGGCACGTACACGGTGACGGTGACCGGAGCGAACGGGTGCTCCTCCAGCGACACGGTCTCGGTGACGTCTGACATGGCGGCTCCTTCTGTCGACGCGGGAGCGAATCGGGAGCTCACGTGTGCTGAACCGGCGGTGACGCTTACGGCAACTGTCAGTGGCGGGGCAACTCCCTACAGCTATTCATGGAGTCCTAGTGGGGGTTCGAGTCAGTCAATCACGGCGAGTTCGCCGGGCACGTACATGGTGACAGTAACCGGCAGCAACGGATGCTCCAGTACCGACTCAGTTCAGGTTTCCGCTGCCTCCAGCCAGCCGGCGGTCGATGCGGGCCAAGATCAGGAGCTGACCTGCCTGGAATCGTCTGTCCGTCTAGACGCAAGCGTAAGTGGAGGCGAAGCCCCATACACGTACGTATGGAGTGCTGGAGGCATGACCACGCAGGACATCACGGTTGACGCGGCGGGGACATACACGCTGACGGTGACTGGCGCGAATGGTTGCTCGGGAAGTGACTCTGTACGTGTCACAGAGAGCTTCGTACCTCCATCCGTGGATGCGGGCCCAGATCAGGAGCTCACTTGCCGCCAGTCGTCGATCCGCCTGGATGCGTACGCTTCTGGTGGCGAAGGGCCATACACGTACGTATGGAGTCCTGGAGGCATGACCACGCAGGACATCACGGTCGAAGAGCCGGGTACATACACGCTGACGGTGACCGGCGCAAACGGCTGTTCCGCAAGTGACTCCGTCCGGGTCACAGAGAGTGTCTCGGCTCCGTCGGTCGATGCCGGCGCAGACCAGGAGCTCACTTGTCTCCACACCTCAGTCTGCCTCGACCCTCGTGTCAGTGGCGGAGAGGGACCCTATGCGTACTTCTGGAGCCCCGGCGGGATGACGACACAGGACGTGACTGTCCGCGAGCCCGGGACGTACACGCTGACCGTGACAGGTTCCAACGGTTGTACCGCCAGCGATTCCGTTACCGTTTCGGTTTCGTCGGATCGACCGATCGTCGATGCCGGGCCAGACCGGCAGCTCACAGCTCATGCCCCTGAGGTGGAGCTGCAGGTGACTGTCCGTGGAGGAGAGAGCCCATACTCGTATCTTTGGTCCCCCGGAGGGAGGACGAGTCAAGTAATCAATGTCTCAGACCCGGGTACCTACACGGTCACTGTCACTGGTGCTAACGGGTGCGTAGCTTCGGACGTCGTTCGCGTCTCGGACGCGCGTGAACCACTGAGCCTCACACTTAGTCCAGATCAGCTTCTCACTTGCGATGTGACTTCGGTTCGACTCGAAGCTGAAGTGCATGGGGGGGAGGCTCCCTACGAGTTCATTTGGTCGCTTGACGGGTTGCGTTCATCCGCCATTGAGGTTGACCAGCCGGGCACGTACTCCGTGTCCGTGACCGACGCTGGAGGGGAATCCGTTCAGGGAACCGTGACCGTGGGGCAGGAGACGGGCCGCCCAGTTGTCGATGCTGGACCAGCGCAGATCAATCTTGGTACTGAGGGCTCGATCATGCTAGAAGCACTCGTCTCGGAGGGGGCCCCGCCGTACAGCTTCCACTGGTCGCCGGGCGAAGAGACATCAGCGGAGCTGGCCGTCACCGAACCGGGCACATACACCGTTACCGTCATTGGAGCGAACGGATGCCGTGCTAGCGACTCGGTAGAAGTAATCGTGCACGAGACGGAAGTACAGCCGCTGGATCTCCAAGCTCTTATCGCGGTAGAGTGGGGCAACGACGAGCGCACGGCCCGATTCTTCCTGGATTCCGAGCAGGACATCCTCCGCGCCACCCTGGAACCTGGATCCATCGAGTATGAGGTCGTTGTGGAAGGGAGCACGCTCATTCTTAAGCCCTGCGACCCGGAACGGGGCGACGCGGTCCGGATTGAGGTGATTCGGGACGAGATGGGTGTAATCGGGATCCTCTGGGACGATGGCGCGGAGCTGACCAGTATCTGGACGATCCATGCTGAGGACATGGCTTTGCTGAGCAAGACGGGCGGGTGGTTAGGAATCCAGGACATGAGGATGTTCACCACGGCTTCGTTCTCTTGGATCGGCGACCAGCATCTATGGTGGACAGAGGCAGGTCCCGGAGACCAGATTGCCCTCGGCTTCTCTGCGGCGATCCCGGGGACCTACGAGATCTCGTTGCAACTGACCAGGGCAGAGGACTACGCAATCGTCGTGATCGGGCTGGATGGGCAGCCAACCATCGGTCCGGTTGACCTGTTTGCTCATGAGGTGATCCACACGGGGATGATCTCGCTAGGTACGCACTGGCTTGGCTCCGGATCCCACGAGCTGACGATTGGGATTGTGGGGAAGAATCCCGATGCCGTACCAAGATTCATGGTGGGGCTTGACGCCCTGCAGCTGCAGCTCTTGGGGCGGTAAGGAATCGGGTGGGATGCCCAGAGGCGTACGAGGCGGTACGTCGACGTCGCAGGTTGAGATAGCAGTTGTCTAGCTCCTGGTTCCTAGCCAGGTCTTTCTGTTCAAGCTGGGTCACGTTGGGCCAGCGAGAGAGGATGAAGCTCGAACTGGTGGTTCGCCTGCATCCCATCCAGGGACAAGCGCCCCTTCGAGTAGCCGGGCAGGAATCCGAAGCGCGAGCTTGGTTCTGTTGATTCGAGTCCTGCAGGCTAGTAGCCTCAAGCTGCGTACGTTACAAGCTCGAAAGCATTCTACTACAAGGAACCAGACGTCACGATACTAAGAGCTCCGCCCTTAGATCTCTGAAGGCAGGTTCTCCTTGTGGGATGGGAACATCGATCTTCGGAGCCTGGTTCGCTAGGTCCGCTCTCAGAGTGTCGTAGCTGGTGGTAGCATGCGAACGCGTTCTACATTCAGGCCCCAGGCCGACCAGCTGTATCGCTTCCTTGCCTCGTGCGGTATCCTAGTGCAGTGTGATGAAACTAGGCAGTTTGATGGTCATTGACAGGCGAGGATGTGAGCCCAAACCGTATGGAACGCCCTGGGATCAGAAACGAGAGCCGGCGAGAGGAGTCGAACCTCCGACCGATGGTTTACGAAACCATTGCTCTACCACTGAGCTACGCCGGCAGTACAATCGGGATTGTAGCGGGCTCCTCAGGGGGCTTCAAC